>Ga0105048_10019393_pt1 | contig 10428 bp, 10 predicted proteins | sample MAT05_FD_78382 | JGI IMG/M metagenome (GOLD analysis project Ga0105048, IMG submission 78382) | Freshwater microbial communities from Lake Fryxell liftoff mats and glacier meltwater in Antarctica - MAT-05 | ecosystem: Environmental > Aquatic > Freshwater > Ice > Liftoff microbial mat | place...
CTTCTTTTGTTGTTTTCTGTGTCGGAATCGCTCGAGCCGGTATCTTGCGGGGGTTGCTTCATCGTTTCTTCTCGAGGTCTTCGATTAACGCTTTCATCTCGGCGATCTTTTTGCGCTGAGTTTCAATGATGCCGTCCGCGAGCTTCCGCGCACGCGGATCGGAAATGTGTGCGCGCTCGCTCGTCGGAATCGCAATCGAATGGTGCGGGATCATCGCCCTCATCCAGGAAACATCCTCGACCGTCGCCTGACTGCGCACGAGCCAAAGCGACGCGGTGAAAACGAATGCGCTGCCCACCAAGATGCCGACGTTCGCTTTTCGATTGTCATACATCTTCAGCATCAATCCGAGCATGACGACGGCCATCGTCGCGCCCATGACCAGCGCCATTTAAGCGCGGGTCTCGCTGAAGAAGATGTGGTCGAGCGCGTAGGTATTGAGGTACATGAGGCCAAACATCACGACCGTGGAGGTCGCGATCGTAGCGGCGAATTTTGGGTATGGATTCATAAGCGTGGGTGAGGTGAAATGGGCATGGCTTTGCGGCTAAAAACGAACCTGCAGTCCGCGACCCAACCGAACCTGGAATGCCATTGGACGATCGGGGGAAGAGTCTCGCTCAGCAGGTAGCTTGTGCCCGCCCGGGTCTCCCAATGTTTGCTCGTATCATTCCACCGTCGACGCCGACAACATCGCCCCCAGCACAAACAGCGTCAGACTTCCGAGCTCTCCCGCGAACGGCTTCGTCAGTTTTCCGACGGTTGAAAAAATGGGGGGTTGAGAACGATTCGGAAGTTCTCATTGTTTGAGGGAATCGGCCTGCGACGCTTCGGTCATGATTTTAACGATCGTGTCCTCCACTTCCTGCGCCACGCCTTTCAGGTGTGGAGTTGCGAACAAAGCGAGCAGCGTGGTGGGCTTCAAGGTCGCCAGAATGGTTTTGCCGTCCTCCTCGTAAATGGAGATACGGCAGGGCAACGCCGTGGAAACGCTCATGTTTTCCTCGAGCACCTTTTTCGCCTGCTGCGGCTGGCAGACCTCGAAAATCAAGCACTCGTGGGCGAACGCCACACCCTTCTTCGCCATGGTCTCCTTCAGGTTGTGGACGTGCATCACGCCAAAGTGGTTCGCGGTGACGGCCGTGTGCAGAGCGGCCGCCGCCGCGCTCACGGTTTTTTCTGTCGGTAGTGTGAATAGCATGACTTCCCTTTCCAGGTTTAGTGGCTCCCGCTTCGCTTCGGCGGCTCGTGAATTATTTCTTCGACCTCTTGACGATCGCAACGACCAGCAAAACCACCACCAGCGTGCCGACGACCGGCCAGAGCCACATGCCTCCGCCAGACATTCCGTTCATCCATCCGCTCGATTGATTCATCATAAAACTCCGTGTGTTTCGCCGGCTCGGCGTCGTCAGGTGAAGGAATTGCTTCACCACTGACCGCCGCGCTTCGGCTTCGGATAGGGTGCACCGAAACACACCGCGGCACAATGGGGTGTAGGCCTACCGCAGACCATCCTCGCTCCGACCTGGGACAACAGCCCCCCGTCGGCATGATTTCATCGCGCGAATTTGGCGTCAAGAGGGCGTGCCTCGTGGATTTTTATCCTAGGTTTCCACCAGCCGCAGCAGGTCTGCCAAAAGCCGCTTCCGCCGCTGCTGAAAGCGGCGTTGGCGGGCGGCGTTGTTGGCGCGCTTGGTTTCCGCCGAAACCGTCGGGCGGCCGCGGCGGAGGCGGACGGGGAGGTCGGGCGCGGGAGTGAAGAGGTTGCGGCGTTTGAAGGCCGGCGGCGTGTCGCGCAGCGCGAACAGGCGCGAGCGACGTCCGTTCACGGCGAACCATGGCTCCGCTGAAATGCGTTCCTCGCCAAAACACCAGGACGGCGGGGCGATGCGGATGCGTTCGGCCAGGAAATCCGCGTAAGCCGCAAGCGTGGCGTCGGCGAGCGTGCCTTCGGGAAAGCGCGCGGCGAGCAGTGGGGGCGCAGTCTCGATCGTGCGGGCCAGAGCGGGGCGCGAACCGAGCGTGCGCACCGTATGCAACCAGTCCGCGAGCTCGCGGCCGAAGGTGGGCAGCGAATCGGAGCGGGCGGCCACCTCGGCCAGGGTTTGCGGGCGCGGTTGCATGGCGTCAGTTATCGTCCGCTAGGGCGGACTCGACGATTTCTTGCGCGCGATCGGAGAGCACGTCGTGCGGGAAAAAGCGGTCAAAAATCGCCTCTACGTCTTGCGGTGTGGCCGGTTTGATTTTGCCGATAAGAAATCGGATGTCGGGTTCGTCTCCCGGATAGCCGGGGAGAGGAGGACGGCAGGCTCGCAATTTCAGTGCGAGCAGGTAGGCGGCTGTCGGCACGGTGACGATGAGGCCTGGGCCGAACGCCTCGACGGCGGACAAGGTTCGCTTGGCTTCGTGTTGGGATAAAAACTGAGCGACGTCGGAGTTGATCCAGTCATCCGGCAGATCTTGTTCGCGGGCGACCTGGCGGGCCATGCGGTGGCCGGTTTCGGACGGGCGGATATGTGCATCCACGTCCTTGGTGCTGTCGCGTGAACCGTAGACCAAGGTGAACACCGCGCCGCCGTACAGTGACAATTCCAACTCGAGCCTTTCGGCCACGGCCAGCTCGGCCAACCGCCGTAACGCTTGGGTAAGTCGATCCTTATTTAACAATTGATAAGGCATTTAAATAAAACGTTATATAACGTTTTATTAATTTCAAGCATGCTATTCTGCGGAATCGGACGAGGTTGGTCCAGAGGGGATGATTCGGGAGGAGCTGCACCCATCACGCCGGCGCCAGCTCACTCGTTTTGCTCATCACCGCCCTTCTCCTTTCCGCAGAAACCAGGACAGTGGCCGGCGCAATGAAGCGGGCGGCGGATAGTCCTTCACGTAACCGACTCGCAAAAGGAACTGGACTCGAGCCCCCAGATCGATGGCCGAAGAGAGGGAGAGCCTGGTGGCCGGTTCTTCCAAAATCTGAGTCATCGGATGCATCCCGATCCCGCAGCCTCGCACTTTAAGAAACAGCCGCTGCATGCGTCGGCCGGTTTCGAGCAGCGAAGCCACCGACGCGTCGGGGCTCGTGATTGCGATCCACCCGGCCGATGACGCCACTTGCTCGCGCACCTGGCCGATCGTCCGCTCACGAAAGGATTTTTTAAGCACGCTGGTCCGGTCGTAGAAATTGCGGACCGCCCAACCGGACACGCCGGCGATTTCCATGGTCCCGGTGGTCAATCCGTCGCGGTAGGCCCGGACTTCCTTGCTGGAGAATCGGATCCAATCGGCTAATTCATCCTGTGCCCGATCGCGGTAGGCCTGCAGAAGATTTGCCTCGACGGTCTGCTCGTCGATGAAGCGGGACTCCCGGCTCCCGGTGGGGAAATACCGAATAAAGTCCGGTTCCCCCGAGACCAGCCGCGCGATGTCGTCATGGCGGAGCGGCTCAGGGGAAAAGCCTGCCCGGAGCGTGCGACGACTTTTCATCGCTTCAATGTTCAACACGTTCAGCGGGCCGTTCTTTGTCAGCCTCACGTCCATCACCCGTTCGTCCTGATTGGTCGCGGCGAGCAAAGTCCATTGGCACACGTAGCCGAAGGCACCGGCGGCAAACTCCAGATTTTGCAGAAACGCCCCGAGGGACAAAAGCGTCTCGCGCTGGGACGGATCGACGGCGGGCAGCCATCGGCGTCTGTCGTTACCGATGATCCAGTGAAACGGTTCGAGATGGTCGACGGACCAGGGTTGCGTGTTGTGACCGCTCGGAGCGAGCGATGCGAGAAGCAGGATGGCCTCTTCGTCCGGCCTCAGATAAGCAGGAGAATCCCCTTCGGCCGAGGGGATGTCGGCGCGCCGCAGATTGCGTCTATCGCTGAGCAAATAGGCGGCGCAGCCGGCGACGACGACGCCACCGACCGACAGTTTAATAAAGCGTTTTCGGATCATGGCGGAACGGTGCTTAGAGGTCATGAATGACCTTGGGTGGAAAGGCGGCGCGAAGGGCGTTGAGCACGGCGAGCACGCCGATTTTTTCCTGAGCGATCGCACCGTCGACCGAGCGAATACCACGCTGCCAGGGAGGTCGGGGCGGTTGCCTTCATGGCTAATTTCTCCGCGACGGAGCGAGATTCAGCACGCGTGTGACGGACCGTGCGATCATAAGTTCTTCATTGGTTGGAATGACGCGCACGGCGACACGGCTGGCAGCCGATGAAATCAGCGGGGCGTTCCGTGCATTGCGCCTACGGTCCAGCGTGAGGCCGAGAAAGCCGAGTCCGGAGCAGATGCGCGCACAAACCAGCGGAGCGTTTTCCCCGATGCCTCCCGCAAAAACGAGCGTGTCCAATCCGCCGAGCGCGGCGGCGTAGGCACCCACCCATTTTTTCGCCTGATAGCAAAACAGCGCCACCGCCTCCCGAGCGCGCGCGTCCTTCGCTTCCCTCGCGCAAAGGTCGCGCATGGTTCATGAAGGAAGCTCCGCGTCATACCTCATCATGAGGGGTCGCTAACAACCCGGCAATGGGGTGTTTTACCACTCCATCCGGCGAAACGTTTTCCCTCTCGCCTTCCGCTACCTGAAAGCCGTTGCCACTCCGGTAAAGCAGCATACCCGTCAATCCAGGTCCCGAGTTCTTTTCCCGACTGCCGGCGAGAATCGCCGCCATGTCATCGGGACTGAAGAAGCCCGCAGGCGAACTCCGCCTTGCCCTGCGTCTGGTCGCCAAACGTCCCCAGCAACGTCCGATGCAATTCAGCCGATGACACCGTGCAGAGCTCATCGATTTCCAAGGGGAGATCGGACCAGGAGCTGAATCGATTTTCACGCAGCGCGGAAAGCGTCTCTGCACATCGTGTCCCCATACGCGTCCAGCCAATCGATAAAACGCAGCCTTTCAGCCCGTGGATGGAGGCGATGAGGCGGTCGGTTTCCTGCAAGGCACAGGCTTCGCCCAAAGCGGGACGGACGGCTTTAAAGTCGCTTTTTACCGTGTCGTGAAGCTGCGAAATCAATTCGAATGCCTCTGCCGATGTCAGGCCGTCGGTCAGCGCCTTGAGATGTTCGCCATCGATCCACTTTGCCGGACGAGCCAAAGAAGGAGCGCCGGGAGCGGCCTTCAAGGTCCGACCGTCGAATAGTCGTTCGATGCAGGAACGGAGATCCTTAGGCAAAATCGGTTTGCTCAAGTAATCGTCCATCCCTGCCGCCAGGCACTTTTCGCGATCGCCCGGCTGCACACTGGCCGTCACCGCAACAATTCTCGGTCGCTTCGATTTGTCGGGATACAGCCGGCAAATCTCGCGCGAGGCAGACAGGCCGTCGAGCACCGGCATCTGGACATCGAGCAGAATTAAATCGTAGGTGTTGGAATTCAGGCATTGCAGCACTTCTGCGCCGTTTACCACCAGATCTGTGTGGTAGCCGAGATGCTCGCACATCACGCTTAACACCATCCGGTTGGTAATGGTGTCGTCTGCCGAGAGAATCCGCAGGGGAATTCTTTCGCCGAGCTTAACCGTCGGCTTGTCGACCGATGGACCCTCGCGCCGGACGCTTTTCCGCGTCGCGGTTAAAAGGGAAACCAAGGCCGCCGCAAATTCTTTGGCAGAAAAAAGCCCGTTTAGCGTGGCGGATGGCCCGCCTGTTTCATCGGGAGGAATTGAGAATCCGATCGGCTGTAACCAAAGCACCGGGACGATCTGACTCTTCACAGAAGAACCAAAACCACCGCGGGGCGGCTGTTCTCGCTGCGAAAAGCTACGAATTTCCAAATCGTGGTTCGCAATACTTCCGAGCGGGAGGGACGGATCGGTCGAGGTATCGACCTGGAGGCCCCAGGCTCGTGCCAGGCTGGCAAGAAAACGAATCCGGATGGGATCTGGCTCAACAATCGAGAGGCGTTTGCCGGCGAGTTCCGAATGAGCGGTTGAAGCGAGTAACGACCGCGATCCAGGCTCGTTTTCCAGCACGACGGTGAAATTGAAAATGGAGCCAGCGCCGGGCCTACTCTTAACCGCAATGCTCCCGCCCATAAGTTCGACCAGCGACTTTGTAATGGCGAGGCCGAGGCCGGTGCCTTCGAAACGCCGGGTGGTCGAATCGTCTCCCTGATAAAACGGTCGGAAAAGTTTCCCGATGACGTCGGGTGCGATGCCCGTGCCCGTATCGGCAACGGTAAAGCTGAATTTCCATTTTCCATCCGCAGACCGACGTACCCGCATCCGCAGGAAAATCCGGCCTTTTTCCGTGAACTTAATCGCGTTCGCCAGCAGGTTCACGAGGACCTGTTGAACCCGGAACGGATCCCCCAGCAAAACCTCCGGGGTCGACGGATCCAGAGAGTAGCTAAGATCGAGTTTCTTTTTTTGCGCCGCCGGTTCCGTAATCCTCAACGCATTCATGATAACATCGGAAATGGAAAACGGCTTGTGCTCCAGGGTGGCTTTGCCGGCTTCGAGGGTGGAATGCGTGAGGATCGTCTGGATGTTTTCCAGCAATGTCTCACCGCATTGGAGAATCAGTTCCACGGATTGCTTCGCGCGCGGCGGAAGGTCTTGTTCCGCCAGTGTGGCCGAGAGTCCATTGATCGTATTGAGAGGTGTCCTCAATTCGTGGCTCATATTGGCCAGGAACCGCGACTTCAGCCGTGAGCTTTCCAAGGCGGCCTCCCGGGCACGTCCAAGTTGGATCTCCGCCAGTTTGCGTTCGGTCACATCGGTCCGAATGGTGACATATTGCCTTGGTTTGCCCCGGTCGTCGAGAAACGGTACGATGGTGGTCGCCACCCAATAGTGGGAGCCATCCTTCGCCTTGTTCCTGATCTCACCCTTCCAGACCTTTCCCCGGCCGATCGTTGTCCATAAGTCGCGCAGGAATTCCTTCGAGTGATATCCCGAATTGACGATGCGGTGATCCTGTCCAACCAACTCCGCGCGAGCGAACTGGGAGATGGCGCAAAACTTGTCGTTTACGTAGGTAATCTTGCCCTGGGCGCTGGTGATGGCCACAAGGGCATGCTCGTCGAGAGCGGTCTTTAAATTCAGGATCTCCTTGGTCGCTGCGCAAAATTTCTCTTCCGATGTTTTGCGCACAGTGATGTCGCGCTGGAGAGCCACACCGTGGGTGATGACTCCCCGACGATTGCGAACCGGGGATACCTGCCATTCCAAATCGACGGTGCTTCCGTCCTTGCGATAGTTGACGGTCTCCGCACGAAGCGACTCGCCATTGACCAAGGCCTGGCGCATTTCGAGCACGGCAGCGCGGTCGGTTCGCGGACCATGAAAAACACTCAGTGACTGGCCCACCATCTCCTCGGCCGAGTAGCCCATGAGACGAGAAAATGCCGGGTTCACATAGAGTATTTGGGCATCGGGCCGATCGACACACGGCTCGGTGATCACGACTGAGTCGCTGGATTGTTGCACCACCGCACTCAGCAGCTCCAGTTTTTCCTCGGCGCGTTTGCGTTCGCCGATGTCGGTGCCCAGCGCGATAAACTGCCAGGGTGCCCCAGCGGCATTCTTCATCGGTACCACAGTGACCTGCAGGCAATAATTACTCCCGTTTGGGGTCCGACCTTCCACTTCGCCCGACCACACCTCGCCCCTGCAAACCTTCTCCCATGATGGGGTGAAAACCTCGCGTCCGGGTTTGGATATTCCGGGGGAGACTTCCGTTGGTCCCAGAAGCGTCTCCCTGGAATGCTGTAAGAGAGCGCAAAAGCGATCGTTAACGTAAGTGAACGCTCCGTTTACGTCGGCGATGGCGACGATCGAATGGCGATCCAACGCGGCCTTTTGCTCGGCCAATTCCACGACAAGCTTTCGCGACTCGAGTTGGCGGACGACCAGTCTGCCCAAGGTTGCCAACGCATCGAGTTGACGCGAATCCAGAGTGCGAGGAACAGTATCGATGACGCAGAGGCTGCCGAGTACGAAGCCATTCTTATCGACTAGCGGCGCGCCCGCGTAAAAACGAATATAGGGTTCGCCTGTGACCAAAGGGTTGTCCGCAAATCGAGGATCCAACGCTGCGTCCGGCACGACGAACAGTTGACCGGGATCGAGGACGGTGTGGGCACAAAAGGCCACGTCCCGGCCAGTCTGGCATACGGCCAATCCCACCCGTGCCATAAACCATTGCCGTTGTTCGTCGACCAAAGTCACGGCTGCAATCGGTACAACGCAGATACTCGCCACCAGGCGAACGATGTCATCGAAATCGGTTTCCGGAGCAGTATCGAGGACCCCGTAGGCGCGGAGCGCTTCGATCCGCTGACGATCGTAGGAGGGAATCAGTGCGGACAGCATCGGATGAGAGGGCGTCTTGAAAGGGTGTTCGGCTAAAATAACTCCACGCCGTCACCCATATTCTGTTTTGGAACCACCACTGTTGCCGCTGTCTGCATCGATAGTGCTCCGGGGGTCAGGGTGGTTGAGCGCGCTCGGGATTCCGATGCCGCGGCCAAGTCATCCGGATTTGTGTCGAATATTTCCACGGCATCCAGCGCCACCGTATGGTCGGAAGTGGTTTTCGATTTTGTGCCATCCACGGCCGACGCATGCGCGTCGCGTTCCTGCTGCATGGTGTAGCGGCCGCGGTGCGCGGCGAGGCGATCGGAACCCTCCTCCCCCATTTCGTCGGAGCCGAATTCCGCTGTGACTGCCAGCAGTCGTTCGCAGAGTTTTTCCGCCGGGGCATAGCAGGAGGCGATGAGCGAGGGGAAGGTAAGAGTGGGCAGGAGATCGCTCATCTGCCGGTAAGCCTGGCCAAAATTGCGCGTCACCTCACTCGAAGTGTGCTGGATCCGTTGGTTAAGCGCGGCAAGTTTCGCTGCGACGACGATGGAGTCCGCTGCAATCACGGCTTTTTCGCGGCCCACGGTCTGCTGGACCTCCGTCGCCTCCATGCGGATGGCCTGGAGCCGGTGCATGGTTTCGCCCAGTTGAACGGTCATCGCCTTGGTCAGGGAGGCGGTGTGCCAGGAGAGATTGGCGGTTTCCTCGGCCAATTTCACGAGAGCACCCGCATTGGGGACGCGGGCGGCGGCGATTTGTGCGTTCAACGCGACGAGTTGCACTTCAAATTCGTGGCACCTAATGTCCGTTGAGAATACGCGCACGCATTCTTCGATGCGCGCAAGCAATCGGGAAATTCGTCGATTGGTCTCTTCGCTGAGGCCGGCGATCTGCACGAGATTATCCGTTTCCCGTTTAAATAACTCACTGACGTTGGAATTGCGAAAAACGCTGTCCGTGGCCTTTTCCAAGTGAGCCAGTCCCGAGACAAGGGCGGCACCGGTTTCGAGCAACGCCTGGCATCCCCGGCCGATATCGCGGCCCGCCCGGTCAATGCTCTGTCGCGAACCCTGCAGATGGATCTGTTGCACTCGGACCGCGTGATGAACATAGCCAAGATCGATGCTTGCGCGGAAGCCCCGTGGCTTGAGATGCAGCGCGATATCGTCAAAACCCTGCCCGACATGCTCGAGCTGTTGACGGACAATATCCTGATACTGAAGCGACATGACGAGATCGTTCGTCTGGCTGCGAGTTTGGGCGAGCAGTCCCGAAATCTCGCTGCTGGCGGCAGCGCACGGTTTGAGGCCGGAGGCTATTTTTTCGAGGGCGGTGCGGAGCACCTGCATGCTGTGTTGCGCACTGCGATTGAGGTCGGTTTTGAGGTTTTGAAGTTGTTCCCGTCCCGCGGCCGCCTCTTTCACAATCTCTTCCAACTGGGAAAAAGCGGTTTCAACCGTGGCATTCATCTGCCTGGCCATCCGGTCAATTTCTTCGGCGACGGAGACAAAAATCGCCCGGTTCTCCTCGTCGATTCGCGCCGCCTCGGTGCGGATCTGCAGAACCAACAGCCGGAACATCACGGCCGTTTGGGAAAACTGCCGACGATCCTGAAGCAGCCGGCTCTCCATCTGCTCCATCTGCTCTTCCTGGGAAAGGGCCAGGCCGATACTACCGTGCGCGAGATCGACGGATTTTTTATAGAGTTCAAATGCAGAAGAAAGGGCGCGGTCCTCGTCGTGGTCCTGGAGAATACTGTCGAGCTTCGTCGCCTGGATTCGTACCTCGGTCAGACCGGCGCTAAGCCCCGCGAGACTTTCTCCGATCGCGTTGAACTCGCCGCTGGAACCGTCCCCGAAGGCGAGCAGGGCGCGTCGATCTTCGGCAATTTCCTTGCCCAATCGGCTTACTTCCCGGTTACAGGTGAACCGCCTGACCCGGGGAAGGACCCGGGGTAGGCCAGCGCTCAACCGCGCGATCAACGGGGAGTAGTGACGTCGGAAGTTCATCGTTCAACCGGTGGTCGCACGGACTAGGACCGGTTGCCCGACCAGCAATCGCTGCACGCCTTGGAGAAGGGCATCGGGCATCACGGGCTTGGAAAGGATGCTGACCGGACGGGAGCAC
>Ga0105048_10019395_pt1 | contig 10427 bp, 12 predicted proteins | sample MAT05_FD_78382 | JGI IMG/M metagenome (GOLD analysis project Ga0105048, IMG submission 78382) | Freshwater microbial communities from Lake Fryxell liftoff mats and glacier meltwater in Antarctica - MAT-05 | ecosystem: Environmental > Aquatic > Freshwater > Ice > Liftoff microbial mat | place...
CACCTACGATTTTAACACTCCTGCTGGCGGGTAATCTGCTTGCCCAAAAAAGTGTGGCACATCTTCAAGGTGTGCCACACATTAGCACTGATATTTCGCTTTTGCAACAAGCCTTTTCAGCCAAACCTAAAGTTCGACTCACGGAGCAGTTTTCACTCAGCCAAGAGAATTCCAATGAACTGCAATTCGTGCTTTCAGGGTTATTTCTAGTGTACAAATCCTTCTTTTCTTCTCAGGATAATCAGCGTTGCAGTTTTCACCCGTCCTGCTCGGAATTCGGCCTGGAGGCCGTTAAAAAACTCGGCGCAGTCCGTGGCATTATTTGTACCTGCGACCGGCTTACCCGTTGCAATGGCTTTAGCCCCAAGCAATACGAAATTGATATGGAGCGGCGGGTGCTAAAAGATCCGGTACAGTGGTAATGAATCAACAAAACTCGTACCTTTTCTAAGTAGTTTTTAAACCCTCAGAGGTTTCAGCATAAAAAATGAAGAAACTTTTCCCCGCGCTCTTTTGCCTTTTTGGAGCAATTTCCCTCCAGGCTCAAGACATTTACGACTACGCCCACTCCCGCGCTTATGCTCGCTATTTGCTACAGTCACAACAATATGCACTGGCTGCTGAAGAGTACGAACGGCTCATTTTTCTCCGCCCAGACAACGACACACTCCGGGCGGATCTGCTTCGGGTCTATCGCAAAGGTGAAACCCCTCGACGTGGACTCGAACAATGGGCCAAATGGCAATTAACGCCACGTCCCAAAACTCGACTCCTTTATACTGAATATTCCAAACTCCTGCTTCGGGGCGGCTTCCCGGATCAAGCGCGTACACTGGTGGTATCCTCGGACCTGTTTGATAGTACGCAACTTCGCCGCACCGTCCTGTACGCCAATATGTTGGAGCAAAAATGGCCCGATTCCCGTAAGTCATTCGAAGCTATCCCCGTTACCGAGAAACTGCCCCGCCGAACAGACATAGAAAAACTCATCCAGCGCGGGGAACGCGCCAAAAAGAAAAATCCCTGGGTTGCCACTGCACTTTCTGTGCCAGTGCCAGGCTTGGGCAAGGTCTACGCTGGCGAATGGAAAGATGGTATCATTAGTTTGCTTTTCGTTGGTGTGAACACCTGGCAAGCTTACCGCCGATTTGATAAAGAAGGCTTGGACACGTTTTGGGGCTGGATTCATGGCGGTTTCGCGCTCGGGTTTTACACCGGCAATCTTTATGGCTCACACAAAGCCGCCAGACGTCAAAATAAAAAGAGATTTAACCGCTTGCAACATGATACAGAGGCTCTTGTTTTTCCTGTGCTGGATTAGCACGGTTACTTTTCTTCCCGCTCAATCCGTTGACGAATCGTTGCTTTTTGCCCGCGAACAGGTGGCTTTAGGGAATAAATCGCTCGCGCTGAAAACCTACCAGCGGGTACTGTTTTTTAGCGGCGACCGATACCGGGATGAGTGCCAGCGCCAGTTGGCAGCACTTTATGCGGATTTGGGCGACTTTGAACGGTCGACTTTTTATTGCGATCTGTTGTATCAAAGTGCCAGTAATGACAGCCTGCGATACGAGGCTTTGTTTAGCAAAACTGGGATGCTGATGCTTCAGCATCAGTACAAAAAAGCGTTGCTGGAACTGCTTTCTCTGCCTAAAATTCTGCCAGAACCCTGGATGAGCCGAAAGCTGCTTTACCTCGGCGCGGCGCATTTTGGTATCTATGAATTTGATCTGGCAAGGGCAGATTTGTTGCCACTTTTTTCAATGACAGATGTTGCAGGCCGTGCAGAATTTGAGCGCTTGATGCGCCAGGCCGAGCGGGTATCGCGCAAAAGCCCCAAAACTGCTCGTATTCTCAGCATGGTATTACCAGGGGCAGGGCAGTTTTATGCGGGTGATTATAAAAATGCAATCAACTCACTGTTGCTCAATGTATTACTGGGGTATTGGTTTGTCTCCACGGGTATCGCTTATACGTTTGTAGATGCGGCCGCAACTGTGACTCCCTGGCTTTTTCGATATTACAGCGGCGGTATTCGAAGGGCGGGAGAGATTTTGGAAAAGAAAAAAGAGGAGCAACTTCGAAAGGTTTTCCAAAAGGTGTTAGCGGAGGTGGAACAGTCCAAAAAGTAAAATAGCTATGCAAAGCAATCTCAACTCTACGGCAAGCCTGCAACAATTCCTGAGCCGTTTGCCAGGATTCTCCGCCGAAGCGTTCGCGCTGGCCTTGCCATTTTTTCAGGAAAAACAACTAGAAAAAAGCAAAATATTTGTCCATCAAGGGGAAGTGTGCCGCAAGGTAGGATTCATCGTTTCGGGCATTTTTCGCAACTATTATCTGCACGATGGGGTAGAAGTCACGGCATGTTTTTGTCTGGAAAATACTTTCCTGACTTCTTACGCAAGCCTTGTGACGCGCCAGATGTCGAGAATGGAAATACAGGCACTCGAGGATTCTATCCTGCTCGTTATCCAGTTGACTGATTTGGAGAAACTTTACTGCTTGCACCCATTTTGGGAAAAAACAGGCCGACTCACCGCTGAACGAGAGTTTATCGTGTTGGAAACACATAATATTACCCGCTACGATGAAACCGCCCTTGTGAAATATACGAGAATCATGCAGGATACCCCTGAATTGATCAATCGTGTTCCGCTTCAAAATCTGGCTTCGTATCTTGGCATTACCCCTGAAACCTTGAGCAGAGTTCGAAGAGAATTTTCCAAATTGCAAACTTGATCCAGATCAATTTTTTAGAAAATGAAGGCCAACACCTTTGTGCCATTATTTCACTAAAAAATTGAGACATGGATGTTTTGAAAAAAGCGGTCGTCGAAGGATACGGCCAAATTGCCCGCAGAAGCACTAAAAAAAGCCCATTCAATTTGTTCACTTGTTGCTCGCCTTCAGAAGCGGCGGCGCATATCAGCCAAAAAATCGGCTATACTCCAGAGGCCATACAATCGGTGCCAGATGGAGCAAATATGGGTATTGGCTGCGGAAATCCCTTGGCATTCACGGTATTAAAGCCTGGCGATGTCTTGGTAGATTTAGGCTCTGGTGCCGGGTTTGATTGTTTTTTAGCTGCGCCCCTCGTAGGGAAAACCGGAAAGGTGGTTGGGATAGATATTACACCTGAAATGATTGAACGCGCTACCGAACGCGCCCGAAAAGGCCCATACCACAATGTTGAGTTTTTGCTGGGAGATATTGAACAATTGCCTTTACCTGATGATTTTGCCGATCTGATTATTTCAAACTGCGTCATCAACTTGAGTGCCAACAAAGGGTCGGTGTTTTCGGAGGCCTTCCGGATATTGAAGCCGAGTGGACAACTTATGATTTCGGACATTGTTTTGCTCGAAGATTTGCCTGAAAATATTCTAAATTCGGTACAAGGCCATATTGCTTGCATTTCGGGAGCGATCCTTCGGGATGAATACTTGAAAATCGTACAAAAAGCTGGTTTTGAGGATATTAAAGTCGAAAAGCAGGCCCATTTTCCACTTGAATTAATGCTCCTTGATCCGATAGCCCGGCAAATTATAAGCGATTTGCAACTGAAACAACCCGAGATCGAACGGATTGCAAAATCAATCACCAGTCTCTCTGTGCGTGCTAAAAAACGGTAAAATATGAATCAGGAAAAAAAGACTTCCGGCTGGCTGGTTTCAGGGTTATTGGCCCTTTTTGCACCTTTCATTTGCTGTATTGGTCCTATTTTGGCCCTTGTTTTTGGAGCCGGGGCCGCTACCTCTGCTATTGCCTTCTCCGAACAGTATAGTTGGTTGTTTTTTGGAGTGGCGCTGGTGTCCTTTGGGTATGCCAGTTGGAAGTTGTTTCTTAAAAAAAGTCAAAAAATTGGCCAACCCATTCGGCAGTCTATGCTGACCTGCCCCCATTGCGGACACCAAAAAACAGAGACTATGCCCACTGATGCCTGTCAGTATTTTTATGAATGCGAAAACTGCAAGACTGTGCTAAAACCTTTGGCTGGCGATTGCTGTGTTTATTGCAGCTATGGAACGGTGAAATGCCCATCAATTCAAATTGGGGGTGAAAATTGTTGCTAAGATTCACGCATGAACAAACTAGAAATACTCGTCTTGCTTGGTCAACACAGCAGCAAATTTGAAGAAGAAAAGACGTTTTTGACGCAAACTATTGATTTTGTATCACGTAACGAGCATTTTTGGCAACGGAGCACCCAGGAAGGACACTTAACCGGATCTGCCTGGGTGCTTTCGGCCGATGGGGAATCGGTATTACTGCTGCACCATGCCAAACTTGATCGTTGGTTGCAGCCAGGTGGCCATGTGGATGATACCGACGATTCCCTGGCTGAAACTGCCCGACGAGAGGCTATGGAGGAGTGCGGAATTGTGGAACTGGCTTTGCATACAGCCGCTATTTTTGATTTGGACGTACATGAAATTCCTGCTCGAGGCAATGAACCAGCACATTTTCACTTCGATCTTCGATTTCTTTTTTCAGTTCCGGAAACGGTTGAGATTCAGCGCAATTTATTGGAAACCAAAGCTATAGCATGGGTTAGACTGGAAGCACTTAGTAGCGAAACTACCCCACAGTCGCTCCGAAGGATGGCCATAAAAACGGGTAAAGTTGAAAGGGATTCAGAAAGATTTTGAGGGTTTTCTACCTTCGCTCCAGCAAGCAACAAATCCCCAGATATACGAATCAATAAATCAACAAGCAAAAATGGCCTCAGCATTGCCTCCTGAAAAGAAAACCGTGAAGCACATCGCCATCGCCGGAAATATCGGTGCTGGCAAAACAACCCTCACCGAGATGCTGGCCAAGAATTTTGGCTGGGATGTGCACTATGAAACCACCGAAAACAACCCCTATTTGTCAGATTTTTATCTGGACATGAAACGGTGGTCGTTCAACCTGCAGGTCTTTTTTCTTTCTAGCCGCTACCAACAGGTATTGCAAATTCTACAAGGCAACCGTACGGTGATTCAAGACCGTACGATTTACGAAGATGCCTTCATTTTCGCCCCGAATCTTGCAGATATGGGTTTGATGGAGCGCCGCGATTTTGAGAATTACATGACCTTGTTCCAATCCATCGTGTCGCAGGTGAAAGCACCAGATTTGCTTATTTACCTGAAGGCCAGCATTCCCACCTTGGTGGAGCACATCCAAATGCGTGGCCGCGACTATGAGGGTAGTATCAGCCTTGATTATCTCAAGCGCCTCAACGATCGCTACGACGGTTGGATCAATGGCTATCGCGAAGGCAAGCTGCTAATTATCAACGTTGACAACCTCGATTTTACGAGCAATAAAGAACATGCCGCCAAGGTGCTAGAAATGGTACAGGCGGAATTGCATGGGCTTTTTTAGTCGTTTGTCGTCATTTCGTCATTAATCGTCATTTCGTCATTCGTCATTTACTGACGCCCAATGACGAAATGACGAATAATGACGAAATGACGATCAATGACGAAATGACGATTAATGACGATCAATGACGAAATGACGATCAATGACGAAATAAAATGACAAAAAAAATCACCATAATATCCGGCGCATCGCGCGGCATTGGCCGGGCAGTATCGCTTCGATTGGCGCACGAAGGCCACTTCGTAGTTGTAATGGCGCGTAATGCCGAAGAAATCGGTGAATTGGAGCACGAGATAGATGAAGCTGGCGGTAAAGCCCTGGCCATCGTATGTGATATCTCCAATGAGCAGCAGGTAAACGACGCCATTGCGGAAGTGATGCGCGATTTTAAGCGTATTGATTGCCTGGTTAACAACGCTGGAGTTGGCATTTTTAAGCCAGCAGAAGAAATTACTGCAGAAGATTGGGATCGAGTAATGGATGTAAATGTGAAAGGTTCGTTTTTGCTGACTCGTGCCGTTTTGCCGCACATGAAAGCAGTAGGATCGGGCCACATCGTGGCCATTGCCTCAGATGTTTCGAAGCGAACCTTTGCTACGGGAAGTCTCTATACCGCAAGCAAATATGCCCAACACGCTTTTTTTGAGAGCCTGCGCCGGGAAGTCCGCCCGCTTGGGGTCAAGGTTAGTGTAGTGTATCCAGGTTTGGTAGATACCTATTTTCACCAGGCTGAACAGGGAGAACCACAACAGGCAAAATTTCTTCATGCGGACGATATTGCAGTAGCGGTTTCATATATCATCCAAGCGCCTCCGCACGTACTCATCGATGAGTTGATGATTCACCCTATGAGCCAGGAATGGTGAAATTAATGTGGTTAATTAAAGCATGAAACAACTTAAAATTACCACCCTTTCCCACTTTGTCATTGGTTACATGATTCTGGCCTTCGGATGGTGGTCGTTTCACCTTTGGCAACAGAATGATCGCTTGTTTGAGCGCGAGAAAAAGATCATGATGCTGCGTTTTCCGCAATCAATGCCGGAAGCCACGAACGAATATATTCAGGCCCAAAAGGCTTGGCAAAGTGGCCGCAGAATGGTAGTCGCTGAAGGGCTTTTCTTTACGGCATGTCTGGTTTGGGGACTTTGGGTGATTCGGCGAAGTGCGGCCCGAGAAGTCTCGTTGGCTCGCCAACGCCGCAATTTTTTACTCAGTATTACCCATGAGCTTAAGTCGCCAATTGCCTCCTTACGCCTCGTGTTGGAAACCCTGATTAAGCGCAACCTCACCCCGGAACAGCGGAACCCACTCTTGGCCAATGGCCTTAAAGATGCAGACCGACTCCAAAATCTTGTAGAAAGTCTACTACTTGCTGCTCGCCTCGACGACAACTGGCGGCCCCTGCACGAACCTGTGCATTTTGGCGTGCTGGTGCAAGAAGTCGTAGAGGGTCTGCGGGTTCGATTCCCGGAAGCTAACATTACATTGAAAATTCCAGCTACACTCCTACCCATTCAGGTTGACAAGATGGGCCTCTCAGCCATCGTTCAAAATCTTTTAGAAAATGCGTTGAAATATTCTCCAGTGGGCGCGGCAATCGAACTTTTTGCGGAACAAGTTGGCGGCAAATTTCGGTTCCGTATATCCGATCAAGGCCAGGGTATTCCCGACGCAGAGAAGAAGGCCGTTTTTGAAAAATTTTACCGCATGGGCAATGAAGAAACCCGGCACAGCACAGGCACCGGCCTTGGACTTTACATCGTAAATCAGGTATTGAAAGCCCACGGGGGGAGTATTCAAATTGCGGATAATTCCCCTATGGGAACGGTTTTTACGATCGAGCTATGAACGCCGAACTTGCCCGAATTTTCCTGGTCGAACAACTCACACCTCGTTATGGTGAAGGGGAGGCGCGAGCAATAGTAAGGATCGTTTTTGAAGATGTTTTTGACCGCGGGCGGTCGTTCGAGCCGCTTAAGTTTCAAGAAATTCTGCCCCGACTGGTTGCTGGGGAACCGGTACAATATGTGCTGGGCCAAGCCGATTTTTTTGGCCTGAAATTCAAGGTTGATCCTTCGGTTTTGATTCCACGCCAAGAGACTGAGGAGCTGGTGGCCTGGGTGCTGGAGGATTTGAAATCCTTTTCACCGTTATCGTCCCCTACATTACTTGATATTGGGCTTGGAAGCGGATGCATAGGCATTGCCCTGAAAAAGAAAAGACCAGGATTGCAGTTGTTTGGCCTGGAAAAAAGCTCGGAAGCGTTAGCCATTGCTACGGAGAATGCCCAACGAATTTTAGGTTCAGACCGCCCAGCGCTCCAATTCCATTTAGGAGATGTGCTCCTTCGTTCCGACTGGGCAAAATTTCCCGCGCTAGATATGGTGGTTAGCAACCCGCCTTATATCCCATATACTGAAACATATCTTGTTCCTGACCATGTTTTGGCCCATGAACCTGCATTGGCGTTGTTTGTGGGCGACCCTGATCCTTTGCTTTTTTACCGGATCATAGCGGAGTTTTCATTGGAAAAATTGCTTCCAGGTGGGAGGCTGTTTTTTGAGTGCAATGAGTTCAACGCTCAGGAAGTGGCCGAGCTTTTACGTGAAAAAGGTTTTTTAAACGTGGAATTGCGAAGGGATTTGGCCGGAGCGGAAAGGATGGTGAAAGGCATTTTATAACCCGGTTCGTATTAATTAGAAGGCTAGGTCTTCTACGAATTCTTACTCAAACACATCACGGAAGTCTACCATCAAGCCCGGAATAATGGCTGTGCCAACTACATCATCATCAACAAATGGGCGCAATCCAATGTATTTCCCGGCTTCATTTAATTGGTAAATCTGCACAGTGCGTTCTTCTGGGTGTACAAGCCAGTATTCGCGAACACCGGCTTCTTCATATAGGTCAAATTTATCGCGCATTTCAGTTTTAGAATTTCCTGGAGAAAGGATCTCCACGATGAGATCTGGTGCGCCAATGCAACCGCGAACATCTAATTTTTCTGGGTCGCAAATGATACAAATATCAGGTTGGACTACTGTTGTGATTTCTTTGTTTTTTTCGGAGTTGAAACGAATCAACCGCACATCAAATGGGGCGGCGTAGACTTTGCATGAGCTCTTCCAAAGTGAATTGGCAAAAAGGCGGTACAAATTGCCATTGGTTCCTTGATGAATTCTCGAGGGAGCCGTTATTTGTCGGACCTTACCGCGAAGCAATTCCACACGTTCTTCAAATTTCCAAAGCAGATAGTCACCGTAAGTGTAACTGCCAGCAGGATCTAACTGTGAAAGAGAGGTAATCATATCAGGCGTTTTTTTTTCAAGAGAAGGAGGTATTAACGAAATTGCGCCAACCCTTTTCAAATTGTAGATAATCAGGTATTAATTCTAGTTATGCTTTATCTCTTGCAAAGATAAACCATAGTCAGTAGGCAATCCATCCAGGCTTTCTAATGTGTTGCGAGAATTGATTCGTGAAATTTACCCATGGGAAAATGATTTTTTTAAAATACGCATGCCCTGCTCAATCTCTTCCGCATTCACAGACGCAAAACCCAATCTGGTGGCATTTAGTTTAGTGCCATAATGCAAGCCATCCGAAATCCAGAGGCCGTTTTCGCGGCAATTGAGGGCTAAATTTGGAAGAGAAACGGTTTTTTCAAATTTGGCCCAAACAGCCAAGCCTCCTGTAGGTTTGGAAAAATCGACCACATTCCCCAATTCCGTTTTCATCATTTCGCAAAATAGGTCGCGGCGAAGGTGGTAGGTTTTTTGGGCTTTTTTCAAATGCCGCTGCATTTCTCCATCGCGAAAAAGCACAGCAACCGCTGCTTCCAAAAGATTGTCGCCCTGCCGATCAATGATGCGCCGAAGGTTTGCCATAGCTTCGATTACTTCAGCCGGAGCCACAACATAACCTACGCGAAGGGCTGGTGAGAATACCTTGCTTAGCGAACCAACATACACGACGTTCTGGTTCGTATCTGCTGCTGCAAGGGGTAAAATCGGATTACTGTTGTAGTGGAAATCGTAGTCATAATCGTCTTCCAGGATGCAGAAGCCGTATGTTTTGGCCAATTGCAACAAACGAAGCCGACGTTCGGCGGGCATAATCACGGTGGTCGGATGCTGATGATGTGGGGTAACATAGACCATTCGGACGGGTGTTTTTTGGCAAAGTTGTTCGATTGCCTCTACGTCCATTCCAAAATCGTCTACGGGTACCGTCATCAGATTGGCGCCGCTTTGTTTGATAATTAAATTGCAAGAGGTGTATGATACTTCACCCACCACCACCACTTCGCCAGGCTGCACGATGCATTGTACCGCAAGGTGAATCGCCATCATGGTTCCGCGCGTGATCAACACATTATCAATGGTTATTGGCAGTCCGCGGCTTTCATGGAGGTAATCGGTCATAGCTGCCCGAAGTGAGGGTTCACCAGTTGTTTCGCCGTAAAACAGCAGATTTTTTCGAAATCCCTGACGCAGCACGGTTCTGTAAGCACGACTGAGGGCATCCCATGGCGCAATCCGCACGTCAGGGAAGCCGTCGTTGAAAGCCAGTGCATTCGAGCTTTTGACGAGCGGGAGTTTTAAAAGCGGATCTGCTTTGAAGGGAAAACCTGCTTTTGGCTGTGCGCCTTTTGGTACATATAAGGCGTTCTTTTTGAAGGCAATTGGTTTGATCTCGGGCAGTTTTTGGCTGACAAAGGTGCCGCGCGAGTTTTGGGTTTCGAGCCAGCCCTGGGCGAGTAATTCGTCGTAGGCTGCTACCACCGTTTTTCGATGCAAGCCGAGCGATTCCGCTAAAGTTCTGGTTCCGGGCAATTGTGTTCCTGCCTGAATGATACCCCGCCGGATGTTTTCAGTTAGTCCGCTGGCAATTTGAAGAAAAATGGGGGTTTTGGAGGTCTTGTCGATCGAAAGTAAGGTGGAATAGGGGAGCATGAAAAGTAGCTTTTAGCGGTTTTTCAAGGCAGAAAAGTTCCTCAAAGGTTGAATAAAGGTAGGTGATTATTTATACTGGACTACTTGGTATTTAAAAAC
>Ga0105048_10019396_pt1 | contig 10426 bp, 4 predicted proteins | sample MAT05_FD_78382 | JGI IMG/M metagenome (GOLD analysis project Ga0105048, IMG submission 78382) | Freshwater microbial communities from Lake Fryxell liftoff mats and glacier meltwater in Antarctica - MAT-05 | ecosystem: Environmental > Aquatic > Freshwater > Ice > Liftoff microbial mat | place...
AATCCGCAGGCTTTAGAGACCTTGCGCCCTATGCTTGACAGCGAAAAGCCACCCGAAACCGTTTACGAAATCGCTGCCCTTATATACCGCAGCGAAAGACAAATGAAAGAAGCCGAAAAGTTATATAAGGCCGGCTTGAAACAATATCCTTCCAGTGGTGGATTGCATAATGAGTATGGCCAATTTTTGGATTCGGAAAACCCCGGGAAAGGAGAAGGTATTAAAATGTGGGAAAAAGGAATTGAAGTAGCCCCCGCATTTGCAGCCAATTATTATCAGGCCACCCGCTATTACGGTGCTATGAATAATACCTTGTGGACAATACTCTATGGCGAGATTTTTGTAAACCTAGACAGCTACAGCAGCCGCACGGTGGAAATTAAAAATATACTGATGCTGTTTTACAAAAGAGCTTTTGCCTACGGATTTGCAGGACTAAATAGCAAAAATGATTTTGAAAAGGCAGTTTCGGAAGCCATGCTTGCACAACGCAGTGTAGCCACCTCTGGGATTACCCCCGAATCATTATCTGCCATCAGAGCAAGATTTATTCTTGATTGGTACACCCGGCCTGAGGCCGAAAAATATCCTTTCCGTCTTTTTGAAAGACAAAGACAAATGTTACGCGAAGGCTTTTTTGATGCCTACAATCAGTGGCTTTTTGGCGGCGCCTTTAATATTACCACTTTCCAAAACTGGACCAATAATCATCCCGATGACTATCAGGCGTTTACCCGTTTTCAAAGGAGTAAATTGTTTGTAATCAACACAAGTCAGTACTATAAGTAAGCTTTGGAAAACGCTGATATTACCAAAAAATACCCTCGAAATGACAACTAATTAGTTTCCCGGGCAGCCAACACTCGACGGAACATGAAAGAGAACGTACTTTTACAAATCAGCAATAAGCTACGGGAAGTTCGGAAATCAAAAAGCATCACCTTGCAAGAGGTAGCCGAAAATTCAGGAGTTACCCGGAGTCTTGTGTCGCAAATTGAAAACAGCCGGACCGTTCCCTCTTTATTGGTATTAATGAATCTCATCAAATCGCTTGGAATAGATTTAAATGATTTTTTTAATGATATCAACCTGAATCCACCCGAAGAAAAGGTAGTGGTAAGACACAAGGAACAATACCATGCTTTTGAAAAAGAAAATGCCGTTGGTTTTAAATACCAGCGAATCCTAACCACCCAGTTGGGAGATTTCCATGTAGATGTTGTGCTGCTTACCCTTGAACCCGGTGCAAGCAGACCCCCTATATCCACCGATGCTTTTGAATTGAAATTTATTACAGCAGGGGAAGTGGAATACAAAATAGGAGAAAAGACCTATACCTTAAAGCAGGGAGATACCTTATTTTTCGATGGCAGAGATCCCCATGTACCCATTAATAAAACCCAGGAACAAGCTTCTATGTTGGTCATTTACTTTTTTAATGAGCTAAAAGAACCCATTAAACAGAAGTCGGAAGCCATATAAGAATGTTTAGTGAGACTTTACAGAATTAATACAAAAGTCATATTTTGTTAAGTATTACTTCATTTTATGTTAACGATACCGAAATGATTTCTTAACACACCTCGATTACGTTTGCTTAAAATTCAAACGTATGAAACCAAAATTATTTTCTGCATGGCTCAAAACCTTTTTCGGGTTGGCTGCATGGTTACTTCTATTTACAGGATATGCACAGCCACAGGAATCAGGAAATTTAAAAGGCAAAATAACTGATGCCGCCACTCAAACGCCTATGAGTGGTGTTACCGTAAAAGTCATCAGTTCAGGGGCTATAGCTACCACCAATGCCGATGGTGAGTTTGCAGTACCGGCAAAAAAAGGCGATCGGCTTGAAATCAGTTATGTGGGTTTTGGCGCTGAAACCTTGTCAGTGCTTAACGATGATTTTTTGTCTATTGAATTGGAGCCGGTAAAAAACGAGTTAGATGAAGTAGTCGTAACCGCACTAGGCATTAAAAAAGATAAAAAAAGATTGGGATATGCCATTCAGGAGGTAAAAGGAGAGGATCTGACCATTGCCCGGGAATCCAATGTGGTAAATCAGCTCGCAGGTAAAGTGGCTGGTGTTACCGTTGTTGGAAGTAACTCTGGCATTGGCGGTTCTGCCCGGGTAACTATCCGTGGAGAGCGTTCGGTGGATCTCAATAAAAATCAACCGCTTTATGTAATAGATGGCGTTCCCATTAGCAATGCTATTACCGGGGGAAGCGGTCGTGGTAACCTCGAAGTGGATTTTGGCAACGGTGCGGGTTTTGTAAATCCTGATGACATAGAAAGCATGAGTGTTTTGAAAGGGCCTGCCGCTTCAGCGTTGTATGGTTCAAGAGCAGCCAACGGGGTCATCCTGATCAAAACAAAATCGGGTGCAAAAGCCAAAGGTATTGGGGTGGAAATAAATACAAATACCACTTGGGAATCGGCACTAAAACTGCCTGAGTACCAAAAAGTGTATGGACAGGGAAATGGCAACGGCGGCGATTTTGCCTTTGTAAACGGTGGCGGTGCCGGCCAAACAGATGGTACCGACGAAGGTTGGGGACCTGCTTTCCGCGGACAGTCCTACCCGCAATACAATTCGCCACGTACTCTCAACGGTCAGCCGATACCTTTTACCGGTGGCGACCTGAATGCACCTCAGGGAAGTGTGATTACCTCCACGCCCTGGCTGCCCGATAATGATAACCTCAAGAATTTTTTACAAACCGGCAGAACGTTTACAAACAATGTAGCGCTGGTGGGCAGTAATAAGAATGGGGATTTCAGATTGAGCTATACCAACCTCGATCAAACAGGCATAGTACCTAATACTGATTTGAAAAGAAATACCATTTCTCTTTCCGGCGGATACAATTTTACCGATAAGCTGAGTGCAAGAGCCTTTGTAAGCTATATCAACAGCGAAAGTGGCAACCGACCCTCGATCAGCTATGGTACTGAAAGCATTATGTACCTGTTTAATTGCTGGCTGCCGGCTTCTGTAAGAGTAAAAGATATGGAAAGGTTGTGGATGCCCGGTGCGGAAAACCTGCGGCAGTATAGCTGGAATTATAACTACCACGATAATCCCTACCTGACCGTAATGCAAAATACCAATAGCCAAAGTTATGATCGGGTCATTGGTAATGTTTCTATCAATTATGAATTTAATGACTGGCTGCGTTTGCAATTAAGAACAGCTACTGATTTCAGCAACGAATTGAGGGAATATAAAAGAGCGTTCAGCACCCAACGTTTTCCCTTTGGACAATACCGCCGGGTAATGCTCAACAATGAAGAACGCAACAGCGATTTCCTTTTGATTTTCAATAAGGATATCAACAGCGATTTTAATGTAACCGCTAATTTAGGGGGCAACCAAATGCGGCAAACAAGTAAATATGATGAATCGGTTGCGGGTCAGTTAAATATTCCTGAAATATATAACCTAACCAATAGCCGGATTCCATTAGTTGCTTCACAGCAGGATATTGGCAAGAGAATCAACAGCCTGTATGGTTCAGCAGGGATTTCTTACAAAAACAAATTGTTTCTTGATGTAACCGGAAGAAACGATTGGAGCAGCGCCTTAACGCTTCCCGAAAATTTGAAATCTTTTGGCAATGAAGACAATTCTTATTTCTATCCTTCTGTAGCCCTGAGTGCCATCATCAGTGATATGGTAGAACTGCCAAGAGCCATCAGTTTTGCTAAACTCAGGGGTAGCTTTGCACAGGTAGGAAACGATACTGATCCTTTTACTTTTACCCAATCATTAAATCCAAGTGAACCATTTGGAACAGCACAGGTGTACAGTGAAACAGATCGGCTTGCCAACCTAAACCTGAAACCAGAAATCAGTTCGGCTTATGAAGTAGGTGCAGATATCCGTTTCCTCAATAACCGCATTGGATTGGATATAACCTATTACACAAGCAATACCATCAATCAGATTTTAAACATTCCGCTTTCCATTACAAGTGGTTTCAACAGCCGGGTAATCAATGCCGGAAAAATAAAGAACTACGGTTTTGAAGCCATGCTGAATTTGCAGGGCATTAAGAAAAAGGACTTTACCTGGAGCACCGATTTCAACTTTAGCGCTAACCGCAGTGAGGTATTAGAACTGCGCGATGGATTAACCAATTTTGTAATGGCTTCACGTAGGGTGAGTGTAGAAGCAAGGGTAGGCGAACGTATGGGTAACCTGTATGGAATCGGGTTTGCCCGGGTGCAGAGTACCAATGCAAACGCACCTTACTACGACAAATCCGGAAGTTTTGACGGGCAAATGGTGTTCGATGCCAACGGCCGTCCAGTGCGTACCACCAACCGTATTTTATTGGGCAACTACAATCCTGACTGGCTTTTGGGAATCAATAATAGCTTCAATTACAAAGGAGTTCGGCTGAGCTTCCTGTTTGATATCCGTAGCGGTGGAGAGATTTACAGCGAAACCCAAACCGTAGGCCGCGAAGGGGGCATCATCATCGAAACACTGGAAGGCCGTGCCGATGGATATGATATTACCAAAGAAGGAAACGGTGTAATTGGGCAAGGTGTGATTGCCAACAGTAATGGTACTTTTTCTCCCAATACCCGCAAGATTAGTGTACGTGAATGGCATAGTGCTTATACCGGTGGCCGCAACATTGCCGAAGGGGTTATGTACGATGCTTCTTTTGTAAAGCTGCGTCAATTGCAGATTGGTTATACCATTCCCGACAAGGTATGGGGCAGCAAGTTGCCTTTTAGAGGGGTAACCTTATCGCTCGTAGGCCGCAATCTTTTTGTATGGGACAATGTACCTCACGTAGATCCGGAAGTAATGAGCTATTCGGGTGGTACAGCTTTGCCCGGAATTGAAAATATGAGTATCCCAAGCACAAGAAGTTATGGTTTCAACCTGAGTCTTAAACTTTAAAAATACACCTGACGAACAAGGCTATACGCCATTAATAAATTTTGAATCATCAATAAAATTTAAGCAGATGAAAACGCAAAAATTAACCGGATTTCTCCTCCTTGCGCTTATTGCCCTCACAGCATGCGAGAAAGATTTCAGAGAAGTGAATAATAACAACAATGTACCCAATGCAGTAACGCCCGATTTGTTGCTTAGTGGGGTCATTCGCAATTCGGTAAACCAACAGGTAGGCGAGGCCTGGGGTATTGGAAATATTGTTTCGCAATACACGGCTAAAATTCAGTTTGTAAACGAAGACCGTTACTTGTGGAATGAACAAAACGGAATATGGAACAGTACCTACGGCAATTACCGCAATCTGCAGAATATTTTTGCACAGGTAGCCGGTTCTGAAAACAATGGTTATGAAGGCGTAGCGCTGATTATGAAATCCTGGATGTTTAGTGTGGCTACCAATGCTTATGGCGATATTCCCTACTCCGAAGCGGGTTTTGCCAAAACAAAAGCTTTGTACACCCCTAAATATGATAAGCAGGAAGACATTTATACAGGAATCCTGAATGATCTGAAAAAGGCCAATGAAATTCTGGCCAAAACCACTACCCTTATTTCGGGTGATATCCTTTTTGGAGGCGGCGGTAACGCTCCACTAAAATGGCGGAAATTTGCCAACTCCTTAAGGCTGCGTTTGCTGATGCGGATTAGCAACAAGCGCGATGTAAAAGCAGAAATGCAATCTATTGTCAGTGATCCGGTAAACTTTCCGTTGATGACGAGCAATGCCGATAATGCTGAATTGAAATACCTGGCAGCCGCTCCCAACCAATGGCCTTTGTATAACGCAAGGGTAGGTTCTTTTGACGAATTTCGGGTAAGCAAAACATTGGCTGATCGCTTACTTGCTATCGGTGATCCGAGGTTGAATGTTTTTGGAAGACCTTCTCAAAAATCTATTGCCGCAGGTGCTGCCAAAATTGAAGGAATACCTAATGGATTAGGAGATGTGGCCGCCTTGAATTACAACAGCGGTCCGCAAGGTGTTTCAAGAGTGGGCTATACTTTCGCCTGTCTTGTTTGTAATGATAATGGACAAGCGCGCCCTGATCCTGCCGCCCCACGAGGCATTATTATGAACTATGCCGAGGTACAGTTTATTTTGGCCGAAGCCCGGGAAAAAGGAATGATTACCACTGGTGATGCGGCCACTTTTTACCGCAATGGCATAGACGCAAATTTTGCTTACTGGCAATCGGTTGTCCCTCCACAGTATGGGATCAATGTGGCACCGGGAGCAGCTTATCTTACCCAATCAGCAGTAGCATACGCTGGTACCACCAACGAAAAGCTGGACAAAATTTATCTTCAACGTTGGATCTCCATGTTTTTTACCGGGTTGGAATCGTGGTTTGAATTCCGCCGTACTGGTAAGCCCGCTATTACCCCAGGGCCGGATAACCTCAACGGTAACAAAGTACCTGCCCGCTATATTTATCCATTATCCGAGCAATCGCTTAATGGTACAAACCGGCAGGAAGCCGTTGGCCGGCAAGGTGGTACAGATGATTTGAATACCAAAATGTGGCTGACCCAATAAATTGTCTGTTTTTCTCATGCCAAAAAAAGACCGGTGGTTATAACACCACCGGACTTTTTTTTTTAAAAATCTATAGGATGATTCGTTTTAAAATGTTGTTTTCGGTGGTATTGCTGTTGGCCATCCTTCCCGGTTTCGGGCAATCTACCCGGCTTACCGTTCCCGGTTTTCAGGAGTATTGCATCATTGATACTTCCGGCAAATCTGTTTTGCCGAGTGGCAGGTATGTAAGCCCTGCGGGTGCAACCATTCGTATAACCCACGATCCTTTTGGCATGGGTATTTCGCCCGATGGCAAATTGGCGGTAACGCTTCACAATGGTGTGGTTACCCTCATTAATATGGCCACCATGATAGCAACCCGCATACCTGATTACGCTGGCACGCTGGATTCCCCACTTAAAAACGGCTCGTTTTTAGGCGTTGCTTTTCACCCGCAGCAATCCTGGGTGTACCTGAGTGGAGGAGATAACGGTGCGGTTATTGTATATGATTATAAGAAATTGCAAGCGGTAGATTCTTTTTCTTTAAATGGAAAAGTAGCTGGCAAGGATTATGAAGATAGTTTTACAAGTGACCTGCTGTACCACAAGGGAACAAATGAATTGCTGGTATTGGATCGGGGCAATTTCAGAATGGTGCGTATGGATGCTGCCACAGGCAAAATAAAATCGAGTATCCCCACGGGTCGTCAACCTTTCGGGTTGGCACTGAGCCCCGATGGGAAAACGGCGTTGGTGGCCAATGTAGGCGTATATGCCTACGAGCTGGTAGAAGGGGCTACCCCTGAAAACAGGAATGAAAAAATGATTAATTGGCACCCTTATGGCGACAATACCCGGGAAGCCAAAGAAGGAACTGAAATAGACGGCAAAAAAATACCCGGCGTGGGCGATCCAAATGCCCCTGAAGCCATGAGTGTTTATGTAATTGACCTCCTTACAAACCAAATAAAGCACCGACTGAAAACCGGTTTGCTGGTGGGCGAGATGGTGGAAGATGCCGAAGTAACCGGAGGAGCAAGCCCCAATTCTATTGTGGTTGGCAAAGAGTTTGCTTATGTAACCAATGCCACCAACGATAATATTGCCATTATTGATTACCGAATGGGTAAGCTGGCAGGTCGCATTCCCATTAATGTAGATGCCCGGATTGATAAAATGCGGGGCTTATTGCCGTTTGGTATTTGTATGAGTACCGATGAAAAAACCTTGTACACAGCCCTGCTTGGTTTTAATGCGGTTGCCGTTATTGATGTTGCTTCGCAAAAAACAAAAGGTCTTATCCCAACAGGTTGGGGGCCTTCAAGGGTATTGACCGGTAAAAACAATACTGAATTATACATTGTATCCTGCCGGGGATACGGAGCTGGACCCAATGGCGGAGCTAATTTCGTGACACCCCCACAAGGAACTTATGTAGGTGATATTCAACTCGCCACATTTCAAAAACTGGCGGTACCCAATGCCGCTCTATTAAAAACCTATACCCAAACCTGTCTGGACAATACTTTTAAAGAAGTGGCTGTAACTGCAACAAGTAGCAGTCCGCTACCCGAATTGCCGGGTATGACAGAAAGCCCGATCAAACACATTGTATTTATTACAAAAGAAAACAGAACATACGATGAAGTTTTTGGTCAGTTAAAACAGGCAAAGGGCGATCCTACGTTGGCCCGTTTTGGAACCGGCGTAGATATTATGGGAAGGAAAGATACTTTGCGAAGCGTAGATGTAATGCCGAATCATAAAAAAGCGGCAGAACAATTTGCCTTCAGTGATAATTTTTATTGCGACAGCGATGCGAGTATTCACGGGCACCACTGGATGGTAGGGGTAATCCCGAACGAATGGGTAGAAACCAATTCGAGTGTAAGCAAAACCGCTAAATTGTTTTCGGCCGCACCCGGCAGGCGATTCCCCGGTTCCACTGGAAGCATGGATCCGGAGGACTATGCCGAAATTGGAGGACTTTGGGAAGCACTCGAAAGAAACAACGTCTCCTTTTACAATTTCGGACAGGCCAACGAAACGGCACATGTTCGGGAAGATTGGTATGATACCGCCTCCGGTGCCGCCCACCTTGTAATGGTACCAATGCAGGAGGCACTATGGAAAAGAACCTCACACAATTTTGCCGGTTACAATATGAACATTCCGGATCAGTTTCGGATGAAGCAGTTTGAAGAGGAATTTACCCGGATGTGGCTCAATGGAAAAGATACTTTACCACAATTGATCACCGCTATGTTGCCCAACGATCATGGTACGGGTCCAAGGCCGGAGGATGGGTATCCATTTCAACACTCTTATATGGCGGATAACGATTTGGCCGTCGGTCGTATGTTGCATTTTTTAAGCCGCACCCCTTACTGGAAAAATATGCTTGTGATTATTACCGAAGATGATCCGCAGGGCGGTGTCGATCATATAGACGGCCACCGCAGTATCCTGATGATGGCCGGGCCTTTTGTAAAAAAAGGATATGTTTCCAACAGACATGCTAATTTCGGCTCGATACTGAAAGTGATGTATAATATATTGAATATTCCTTATGTAAATCAGTACGATGCCACTGCTTCCCTGCTCGATGATTTTTTTACCAATCAGCCCGACTACACACCGTTCTCGCTGGTATACCCCGATAAGCGGGTATTTGACTGGGACAAAGCAATGGAGCGATACAAGCAACCTATTGACTGGCGTAAAATTGAACAAGGGCCGGCTATGGATGATGCTGAAGAACAACGTATCGATCACTACCGTAAAAAAGCCAACAAATAGCATGCGCAGATGAAAAGAATTTTGAAAGGTTTTTTTACGGTTTCGATACTTGCTTTTTTTACCCATACCAATGCGCAGGGAATTAAAAAGGACGCTGCCAATGTATCCAAAACGGATACGCTGACCGAGGTGATGATTACCGCCAACAGGATGGAAAGGGCTGTTTTTCTCGCTCCCTATTCCATGGATAAAGTGTTATCCCCGGCACAGGATTTACGACTGACAAGAACGATGCCCGAAGCATTGGGATATACACCGGGGGTTTTTATACAAAAAACAAATCATGGCGGGGGCTCTCCTTTTTTAAGAGGGCTTACCGGCAACCAAACCCTGCTGCTTTGGGATGGCATCAGGGTCAATAATGCTATTTTTCGTTTTGGCCCCAACCAATACCCTAACCTGCTTGATGCCTATGCGCTTGGAAGTGTGGAAGTACTCAAGGGCAGCGGAAGTACGCAGTATGGTAGCGATGCCATGGGCGGCGTCATACAGGCCTTATCACGGGAAACGGAATGGCAGAAAACCCCTACCTTGAAATTAAGGGCAGGCACCCGGTTTACCACGCAGGATATGGAATATACCGGCCGGGCAGCAGTCGAATATAGCAGGGAGCGTTTTGGTTTTTCCGGCGGTTTTACAACCCGAAAATTTGGTGATTTGTATGGCGGAAAAAATACCGGGAAGCAAAGCCCTTCCGGATACACCGAAGCCAATTGGGATGCAAAAGCTAAATGGAAATTAAACGATAAGTATACGGTTACCGCTGCTGCACAACAGGTCAATCAATCGGATGTGCCGCTTTATCATCGGGTGGCGCTGGAAAATTTTGAGTACTATGATTTTCAACCACAGCGGCTTTTACTCAGCTATGCCCGGCTTGAAGCCAAATACACACACGGAACGGTAAAGGGTTGGCGGATTACACCACTTTATAAAAAATCGGTTGAGGGCCGGCGATATCATCGCAATGGCAATGCTTCCTATTTTGCCGAGCAAGACGAGGTGGCCACATGGGGTTTGGTAGCTGAAACAGATTTGCGGATAGCCCGCAACTGGCAAAGTACTCAAGGTGCAGAATGGTACAGCGATTATGTAAACAGTTCGCGTACTATCACCAACAACAAT
>Ga0105048_10019400_pt1 | contig 10425 bp, 7 predicted proteins | sample MAT05_FD_78382 | JGI IMG/M metagenome (GOLD analysis project Ga0105048, IMG submission 78382) | Freshwater microbial communities from Lake Fryxell liftoff mats and glacier meltwater in Antarctica - MAT-05 | ecosystem: Environmental > Aquatic > Freshwater > Ice > Liftoff microbial mat | place...
TCAAGCCGCCGTCGCCAGATGACTCCTGTACATGGAAACCAGTCATTAGCAGGGCAATTCCGCGATGCATCGTATGACCGCATCTGGCCGTAACCGGCTTTAGCCCAAGGCAACCGCTAGCTGACCTTGGCATGGCCAGCACGCGCGTTGAAAGGCGGCTTCCTGGCGCTAGCTTAGCCTACCGGTTCCGGCCACAAGCGGCCAGTGGCGACCGCCCGCTGTAAGACGGGAGCGAAGGCGACAGAATGACTCCCCCTACGTAGCAGCGAGGCCACCACGATGCTGAAGATCTATTACTCGCTCGCCCCCATAAAGGGCTGGCACTTGCCGGATCCGGTTCAAGGTCGCGCCGCAAGCGCCAGGGACAGTGCTACGTACTGAGTGTGGTGCTTGCGCTGCTGGCCGAGTTCACGCCACGAGTTGGGGAAGCACCACCCCGTCAAGCAGCCCCCTGCACGTGGACTCCCACGGGCCGGCGTAAGCAAGAACTCCCGGGCCTATCGCCTTCGCACGAGACGAAGGCCCAGTTGCATAATCACTTCTACCTTTCAGCTCTCTGGTTTTCTCATGCAGGTATTCCAGCATCAAGCACTGGATGGGCTCTATGCCATTTCCACAACCAATGTGCTTGATCTGAAGGGCATCAGCGAGGGTCTGGCCGGCCGGGTGCGCATCGCAGCTGGTACGCGTAGCCCCGAGCAGGGCATGCGCACGAGCGCAGCACATGAGATCGCCTATGTGATCTGCGGCAGGTTGCGCATCGAAACCGAGGTGGGCCACCATGAGGTTGCCGCTGGCGACATGCTTGTGACGAGCCCTGCCGAGCCGCACAGCACCACGGCGTTGCAAGACAGCGAGCTTTTCTTCGTCCTGCTCGACCCCTTGCTGGCACCGACACGATGACCGATGCCTTCCAGGCAGACCCCAGTGCCTGGATGTGGGTAGGCAAGCTTGCACCGCCACAGAGCCACCTCGATGAGGTGCGTCGGGACACACTGCTGGCTCGGCTGGTAGAACACATGCGAAGCGCCCTAACCCTGGTGATTTCGCCACCGGGCTTTGGCAAGACAACCTTGCTGAGTCAGTGGTACGGCCTGCTGCGGGCCGAGGAAGAGCCAACACCCGTTGCGTGGCTGTCCATCGATGAAGCCGATGTCGACCCGAATCGCTTCTTGGCCTATGTTGTGTTGGCGCTGGCGGCAGCGGGCATAGACCTGGGGGTGTTGTCGCAACGGGCGCACACGCAGGCCCTGGACATCAACCCGCAACGCAGCTTGGCGGCGTTGTTGCTGGCGCTCGAGCGGGCCGACAAGCGCGTCACCCTGATGCTCGACGACTATCACCGTGCTGCATGCCCGGCCGTCGATGAGATTGTGCTGACCTTGCTCGAGCGCGGCAGCCGCTCGCTGCAGCTTGTCGTGGCAAGCCGCACACGCCCCGGCTGGCCGCTGGCGACCCTTAAGACCCGTGGCCTGCTGCATGAGGTGGCAGCCGGCGATCTGGTGCTGTCGTTGTCGGAGTCTTCACAGATCCTGGGCGGTGGCCTCGACCGTGCTGCACTGTCCATCGTGCACTCGCGCACCGAGGGTTGGGCCGTTGCGGTGCAGCTGGCTAGGCTGTGGCTGGCGGGCGGCAGCGGCACGTCCAGCGGGTTACAGGCTTTTGACGGGCGAGTGGCCGATGTAGCTGAGTACTTGGCCGAACAAGTGATCGAAACGTTGCCGCCCGAGTGCCGCGAGTTTCTGCTGGAGACATCGCCGCTCGAACGCTTCAACGCCGAACTCGCCGACGAGGCACGTGGGCGCAGCGACAGCGCCGCGTTGCTGGCGCAACTGGCCCCGTTCGAGGCCTTGCTCGTGCCGCTGGATGCCGCTCATCAATGGTTCCGGTACCACCTCATGCTGGCCGATTTCCTGCGGCCGCGGCTGGACGCCCGCCGTGGCCAGCAGATTCACCGCGCGGCGGCCGGGTGGCTTGCCCGGCAGGAGGATTGGGTGATGGCGGTGTGGCACGCGCTGCAAGCCCACGACATACCCCTGGCAATCCGCATCGTCCACCAAGCCGGGGGCTGGGAGCTTGTGCTCAAACGCGGGATCCAGTACACCCAGAGCCTGTTGCAGCAGTTCGACGGCCTGACGCGCCGCACCGACGCCGAACTGCTGCTGATGCAGGCCTACCTGCACGCTAAGCTTGGCGATGAATCGCTGGCCAGCGAGTTGCTTCGCTTGGCTGAGGTGGCGGTACAGGGCGTGCCAGCCCTGCGGCGCGATTTCAGCATCATCTCGGCCCTGGTTCATGTCTACTTCGACCGCCTGGACGCGATGGCCCAATGGCCGGCCGATGGGGCGGCCGCCAATCAGGCACTGCCGGATGACCCGCTGGGCCAGGCCACCGTGCTGTGCGCCAGTGCGGTCGCGGCCCTGGCCTGGGGCCGGATGGCCGAGGGCAGCCGCGCGGCCTCCGACGCGCACACCCGCATGCGCCTGGTCGGCAGCCCGCTGGGCGAGAACTACTGCCTGCTGCACATCGCCCAGGCCAGCAGCATCACCGGCCAGATCGGCGTCGCTAGGCAGCGCATCGACGAAGCGGTGGCGCTGGCCGAAGCCAATTTCGGAACCGACAGTTCACTGAAGGCGCTGGCTGGTTGCTTCAAGGCGCAGCACCTGTACTGGCAAGGTCAATGGGCCGAGGCCAGGCCCTGGTTGCTGGCCGGCCAGGAGACTCTGGTTTATGTGGATGGCTGGCTGGATGTCTTTGCCGCCACGGCCGAGGTGTCATGGCGCATCACCCTGCGACATGACGGTCTGCAGCAGGCCCTGCAGGTACTGGACGACACCGCCCACATGGCACGTGGCCGGGCACTCGCCCGCCTGACGCGCCTAGTGTCCGCCTGGCGCGTGGACCTGCTGTCGCAATGCAGCCTTGTGGCGCAGGCGGCGCAGGAGGCCCAGGCGGCGCTGCTGGAGCCGCAGCTCGGCGACAGCATGCGCAGCGCCTCGGACCGAGGCATGGACTGGCGATTCATCGAAGCTGCCACCCTGGCACTGGCGCGACTGCAGATCACATCCGGCGCGGCGCTGGCGGCGCAAGGCCGGCTGGAGGCAGGCGCACGCATGTTCGAAGCCGCTGGGCTGATGCTGCCGTGCTGGCGCCTGCGGTTGCTGGCCATGCTGGCACAGCGGCGGGCACTGGACAGCGCAGTGCCTGCCACCGAAATCCAGGCCGTCCTGGCGCCCGTATCACGGCATGGCCTAGCGGGCTTGCTGCTGGAGGCCGGCCCGCCTGCCCTGGGCCTGCTGCTGAAGCTGGAGGGCACGCTGCCGCCCCCAATGATGGCTGTGCTGACCCAGCTGCGAGGCTGGCAAACCCACCCCCCCCGGCAGCGGCCGCAGCTCAGCGGCAAGGAAACGCAGGTGCTGCAACTGCTGGTGGCCGGGCAGCCCAATAAGACCATCGCGCGAGCGCTGGACATTTCGGAAAACACCGTCAAGTTTCATCTCAAGCAGGTGTTCCAGAAGTTGGCCGTCGACAACCGCAGTGCAGCCATTGCAGCTGCACTGCGCCAAGGCATCGTGACGTCATTGCCGGCAGCCTAGCGAGATCCAAGGGTCTTCCCTAATCAAACTACCTGCCTGGGTAGGCTGCAGGCACCGGCGGGCCGCGCCTACCCGTCGGCCTCGTTGCGGCCTGGACACCGCGTCCCTAGAGTGTCCTGACGCCACGGATCCAAGGCGCACCACTCACCCCGCCCTTCCAGGAACCCGCCCCCATGACCTACTGTGATCACCCTGGCCGTCTGGCCTTGCTGGCTGGCGTCGTCGCGCTGGCATTTCCCGTGCTGGCGACGGCACAGACCGCCGGTGGCACGCCCCTGGCGACAGCAGCTGCGCCGGGAGCCGAAACACCCGCGATCGAAACCGTGACGATTCGCGCCCGCGGTCGGGACGAGACCCAACAGAGCGTGCCGCTCTCGGTCAAGGCATTCTCTGCCAAGGCCATCGACGACGCCGGCATCCGCACGCCGGCAGACTTTGTCGCGCTGACACCCAATTTGTCACTGGCGGAGTCGCAGTCGGTCGGCACCTCTTTCATGACCATCCGTGGCCTGGCACAGGTGCGCAATGGCGAAGCGCCGATGGCGGTGGTCGTGGACGGTGTGGTGCAGTCCGACGCCAAGCAGTTCACCCAGGAACTGTTCGACATCCAGACCATCGAGGTGTTGCGCGGCCCGCAAGGGGCTCTATATGGCCGCAATGCGTCAGGCGGTGCCATCCTGATCCGCACCAAGCAACCTGGCAACCAGACCAGCGGCTTTGCACGCGTGAGTTACGGCACCGGAAATGAGAAAACCGTTCAGGGCGCCGTGGGCGGCGCACTGATCGAAGACAGGCTGTACTTCCGCCTGTCGGGCAACTACACCGACCGCGATGGCTACTTCGACAACCTGACGCTGGGCCGCAAGGCCGATGCCTACACCAATAAGACTGCGCGGGGCCTGCTCAAGTGGCAAGTCAGCGATGCCCTGGCGCTGGACCTGCGCGCCAGCGTGGTCCGTGACAAAGCCGGTGGCGGCAATTTCCAGTACCAGCCCACGCGTCTTCTCGCTGACTGCACAGCCGACCCTGCCAACGCCTTCGATTTCTCGAGACTGAACCCCGACGCGGTGTCGCGCACCTTCTGCGCCAACAATTTTGGCACCAACACCCGCGACATGGACGAGTGGACACTCAAGGCCGACTATGACCTCGGCTTCGCCACACTAACGAGCATTGCCTCGCACAACACGGTAAAGGAGTACCTCGGCGCCGACCAGTTCCCCTACACCGCGACGCGCAACCTGTTCGGCGCCTTCGACGGCACACAGACGCAATGGGTCGATGTCAGCAGCAATGCGCTGGAGGTGCGGCTTACATCGGCCGACACCAAGGGCCTGCGCTGGATGGTCGGGGTGTACGGCCTGAACACCCAGCGGTTCATCTCCACCACCACCGGTTCTGATCTGGGAATGGGGGTGGATACGGTCACCACCGATCCGCGCTTCTCGAGCACGACCAATCCAACACTGTCCTGGTTTGCCGACCACAACCGCAACCAGGCCAGCGCGGTGTTCGGTAATGTCGACTACGACCTGAGCCCGCGCCTCGAAGCCTCGCTCGCCCTGCGGTACGACCGCGACGAGCGCAAGCAGACGGTCGATGCACGCCAGTCGGTCGGTGTGCCCACAGGTTGCAGAGCCACCAATCCGTCAGCTTGCGATAAGAACGCCACCTTCAGCGCCTGGCAGCCGAAGTTCTCGCTGCGCTACAAGACCGAAGGCGGGTCGCTCGCCTATGCATCCGTGGGCCGCGGATTCCGCTCGGGCCAGTTCAACCAGAGCGGCGTGGGCGCCGCTGCAGCTGGCGCCACGCCGCCGGTGTCGGGTGTGCGCGACCAGATCGATGCAGAGATCACCGAGTCCTTCGAGCTGGGCTACAAGACCGAGCTGCTGGCAGGCAAGCTGCGCGTCAACACCGCACTGTTCCACTCGACCGTCAAGAACGCGCCGTATTTCGTGTTCATCGGTGCCGTAGGCGCGCAGGTGCTGGTGGGTGTCGACAAGGTGGAATTGAACGGTGGCGAGATCGAACTGGTCGGCAACCTGGGCAAGGGCTGGGATGCCTATGCCGGCATCGGCGTGACCAACAGCAAGATCAAGCAGTACACGGTGGACCCAGGTAATGTGGGCAAGCGGGCGCCCTACGTGCCGCAGACCAGCGCCAACGTCGGCACGCAGGTTCGTTTCCCGGTCAGTGCGGGTCTCAATCTGCTGCTGCGCGGCGACATGATCCTCAAGGGCAAGCAGTATTGGGATCCAGAGAACAGCGCCGCAAGGTCGGCCGTGACGCTCGTCAACCTGCGGGCTGCGCTGGAAGATGCCAAGGGCCAGTGGAGCGCCTCACTGTCTCTCAACAACGCCACCGACAAGGCCTACAACTCCGAGTGGGTGGGCGGTGGCTTTGCCGCGCCCGCCCTGCCCCGAATCGTGCGAGCCGACCTGCGCTACAACTTCTGATCCGGGCGCGCACAACCATGGCACTGCACATCGCGACCGATGTCGGCGGCACGTTTACCGACCTCGTGCTTTACGACTACGACCCAAAGACCCTGCAAGGCGAACTACGTACGCTCAAGGTGGACACCACACCACCGAACTTCGAGCAAGGGGTTCTCAGCGCCATCGCCCGCTGTGGCGCCGATCTCTCGCAGGTCAAGATGATCGCGCACGGTGCCACGGTGGTGATCAACGCGCTGACCGAGCGCCGCGGCGCCCGCACGGCACTGGTGACGACGCGGGGCTTTCGCGATGTGCTCGAGATCGGCCGCGGCAACCGGCCCGACCTGTTCAACCTCAACTTCATCAAGCCGCTGCCGTTCGTCGAGCGACACCTGCGCGTCGAAGTGACCGAGCGCATGACGTATCTCGGCCAGGTGCACACACCCGCAGCGGTGGAGGAACTTGCGGGCATCGCGCAGCACCTGCTGGCATCCCAAGTCGAGGCCGTGGCGGTGTGCTGTCTGCATGCCTATCGCAACCCGGTCAACGAGGCGGCGATTGCCGATGGTCTGCGCCGCCTGATGCCGGGCATCCCGATCGTGGCCTCGCACGAGATCAGCCGCGAGTGGCGCGAGTACGAACGCAGCAGCACCACGGTGGCCAGCGCATATGTCTCGCCGGTCGTGCGCAGCTATGTCAACGCGCTGAATCATGCGCTAGGTGAAAGGGGCTTTGCCGGCAACCTGTACCTGATGCAGTCCAACGGCGGCATGACCAGCGCCCAGGGTGCGGTGGCCAACCCGGTGTCGATGGTCGAATCCGGCCCGGCCAGCGGCATGCTGGCGGCGCAGGCCATGGGCCTGCTGATCGGCGAGCGCAACCTGATCGCACTCGACGTGGGCGGCACCACCGCCAAGTGCAGCCTGATCCACGATGGCCAGTTGCCGGTGACGACCGAGTACCACATCGAGCGCACCGCCAAGCACCCGGGCTACCCAATCCAGACCGCCGTCATCGACCTGGTCGAAATCGGCCAGGGGGGCGGCTCGATCGCCAGCGTGGATGCCGGGGGTCGTTTGGGCGTGGGCCCCCGCAGCGCGGGCGCCAAGCCCGGCCCGGTGGCTTACGGCCGCGGGGGAACCCAGCCCACCACCACCGATGCCAATCTGGTGCTAGGCCGCATCGACGCGGCGCACTTCCTGGCCGGCCAAGTGGCGCCCGACCTCGCGTACGTGCAAGCCGCGTTCGCCACGCTTGGCGCCCCGCTGGGCCTGGATGCCCATGCCACCGCGCAAGGGGTGCTGCGGCTGGCCAATGCCAACATGGTCAATGCGCTGAAGCTGGTGTCCACCAACAAAGGCTACGACCCGCGAGACTTCGCGCTGATGGCCTTTGGCGGCGGGGGAGCCTTGCATGCGCTGGAACTGGCCGAAGAACTGCGCATCCCGCGCGTGATCATCCCGACCCATGCTGCAGTGTTCTCGGCTTGGGGCATGTTGCTGACCGACATCCGGCGCGACTACACCCTGACCGAGCTGGGTTCGCTGACGGCAGCCGCTGCACCGGCGATGCACGCCACATTCGACGCCATGCACACGCGGGCGCGTGCCGACTTCGAAGCTCAGGCGATGAACGCGGCCGAGTTGCGCTTCAGCCATTTCCTGGACTTGCGATACGCCGGCCAGGAGCACACCGTCAAGGTACCGCTGGAGTCCACCTTGCTGGCGGCAGCCGCGGAAGCCGACATCGCCACCGTCTCCGAACGTTTTCACGCCGATCACGAGACGCGCTACACCTTCCGACTTCCAGGCACGGCGATCGAGGTGGTCAACTTCCACCTCGTGGCGCATGTACATGTCGTCAAGCCCCAGCCGCAACTGCTCCGGCCGAGCGCACGGCGGGTCGACGATGTGCGGGTCGGCCAACGTGATGTGTTCTTCGAGCACCACGGCTGGCTGCCGGCCACCCTCTACGACGGTGGGCGGCTCGAGCCCGGCATGACGCTGCAAGGCCCGGCTGTCTTGCAGGACAGCGCCTCCTCGCTGGTGCTGCCGCCCCTGCATTCGCTCAGTGTCGACTCCTATGGCAATTTCGTCATCGACCTTGCGCTCGACACCCTCAAGGAGCCGGCATGAACGCCCCTGTATCCACCGTTGCAATGGTCGGCGCAGACCATGACCAGGTGACGCTGCAAGTCATCAAGGACTCGCTGACAGCCATCGGCCAGGAGATGTTCCAGGTCATGATCCGCACCAGCATGAGCCCGATCATTTACGAGACCACCGACTTCGCGGTGGGTCTCACCGATGCCCGGGGTGAGCTGATTGCGCAAGGCAACGGCGTGGCGGGCTTTCTGGCGACGCTGGACACTGCCGTGCAGAGTACCTTGCTGCACCATCCGGCGCACACCCTCAAGCCGGGCGACGCGATCATCACCAACACGCCCTACGAGGGCGGCGGCACCCACCTCTCGGACGTTTTGATCATCGTGCCGATACACCATGGTGGCGAGTTGGTCGGCTTCTCGGTCAACAAGTCGCACTGGACCGAAGTGGGTGGCAAGGACGCCGGCAGTGTGTCGACCACCGCGCTGGAGATCTTCCAGGAAGGCGTGCATCTGAAGTTTTTGAAGCTCATGGACGAAGGTCGCATGAACGAAGCGCTGGTAGCCGTGATCGCTGCCAACGTGCGCATGCCGGCGCAGACCCTGGGCGACCTGCATGCCGGCGTGGCTGCGGCACGCACCGGCGAGAAGCGTGTGCAGCAGCTGTTCGGACGCTATGGGGCCCGCACGGTGCTTCACGCCATGGCGGATCTGCTGGACTACGGCGAACGACTGACGCTGGCGCAGCTCAAGACCCTGCCCAGCGGTGTCTACGAAGCGGAGGACGTGATCGAAGAAGACGGAGCCGGCAACGGGCCGTTCATACTGCGCGTGAAGGTAACGCTGGCCGACGGCCGGATGGTGGCCGACTTCACAGGCACCGACGCCCAGGCGCCCGGGCCCATCAACTCCAGCCGCACCGCATTGGTCACGGCAGTCCGCTGTGCCTTGAAGGCCATCACCGACCCTGATATCCCGGCTAATGGCGGCTGCTTCCGGCACGTGCAGATCATTTGCCCCGAAGGGACCTTGCTGACCGCCGCGAGCCCGGCGCCGGTATCGATTTACTACGAGTCGCTGGTGGCGGTAATTGAGCTGGTCTGGAAGGCGCTGGCGCCTGCGATGCCGCAGCACCTGCCCGCCGGCCACTACCGCACCGTGGGCGGCACGTTCCTGGCCGGTACGCACCCCGACAGTGGCCAGTTCTATGTTCTGGGTGAACCCTTGCTGGGCGGCTGGGGTGCTACGCACGACCGCGACGGTCTGAACGGCATGTTCTGCTGCGCCAATGGCGAGACCTACAACATCCCCATCGAACTGGCCGAGAGCCGCTATGGCGTGCAGATCGAGCAGTACGCGTTCCACCAGGAAGCTGGCGGCGCAGGGCAGTTCCGGGGCGGGCGTGGCGTGGTGCTGGATTACCGACTGACATCCGACGAAGGCTTCCTCACGGTCACCTACAGCCGTACCCGGAGCCGACCCTGGGGCCTGGCGGGCGGGAAGCCTGGCAGCGCCAATCGCGGCGAGATCCACCGAGCTGATGGCCGTATCGAGCCCCACAACATGGCCACTGCGGTGTCGGTGAAAAAGGGAGAGCTGATCCGAACCGTGATGGGGCATGGCGGAGGCTTCGGCGACCCAGCGCTGCGCGCCCGGGAGGCTATCGAGAGCGATCTTCGCAATGGCTACATCACGGCACAGCAGGCGCTTGACGATTACGGCCATCGCGCCTGAGGGACAAGACATGACCGGTCAATCTGATGGGGCTGGGGTAAGCGTGCGCTGGCTCAACACCGTGGGCTTCGACGCCTACGACGCACCGATCGCCGAAGTACTAAACAGCATCAAGCAGCCCGGCACCCGCGTAGAAGTGGTGTCGTTCGAGATGGACGCGACGCCCACACACCTGGAGTACCGTGCCTACGTTAATCGACAGCCACGCAGTCGGGCGCCAACCGCACATCAGCGCGACCGGGACGATGTTGTGGGTAACGGTCTTATCCGCATTGAGACATGGCCAAAGAAAGAATAGCGCCTACTTGGCAGGCTGGCCACGGCCGCGATCGGATAGCGCCACAGCTTTGGGCCAGCGTCGCTGCGGACCGAGGCTCTGCGCACGACGACCGCTCTCCCGCTGAGAACTGCGGCTGACGAGCGACTCCTGTGGGTCGATAGCGCCAGTTCGCGCCTTCGGGCAGCTGTCTTTCGGCCGGCACCTGATGTCGAACGGCGGCAAGCCACGTCGAACGACAGCTACCGAAGTTTCGTCACCGCACCTGGATGTCGA
>Ga0105048_10019401_pt1 | contig 10425 bp, 5 predicted proteins | sample MAT05_FD_78382 | JGI IMG/M metagenome (GOLD analysis project Ga0105048, IMG submission 78382) | Freshwater microbial communities from Lake Fryxell liftoff mats and glacier meltwater in Antarctica - MAT-05 | ecosystem: Environmental > Aquatic > Freshwater > Ice > Liftoff microbial mat | place...
AGCCCGGGAGGTATTTTGTGAAAGTCCGACCGGTAATAGCTATCGGGATGTGCGCTCAGACCGCGATTCGATGCCTCGATGTTAAAGCGTTCCTTGCCGTCGATGCTATCCCAACGAGCAAATAAATGTCCACTCTTGCCGTTCATCGTGGTCACGAGCTTAATCGGATATCCAAGACGACGACCCACGGCAGCGTACACCACGGGTAGCGTGCCGCACGTTCCACCATTACCCTGAATGACGCCATGAAGAAATGAGTCTGCTGTATCGAAGATGGCGTTTTCAGGTATCTTGGCCGGGTTATACTTCACACCCAAATCACGTTGTAGCACCGTAATCATTGCCACCGCACGGAAGAACGCTTCTGAATTCCTGTAGCTTTTTGGTTTCCGGTGAAATTGTGGCAGCATTCGATCGGTGTACGTTCGCACCGCATCAGCCCACGAATCGAGCTTGTTCAAGCAGAGACCAACATCAATTTTGTCTGCGCCAGGCAATCCCTCGGCACAGCAAAGATTGACCGCAGCAATATCGTACCTGGCCAACTCTCCATTAGAAAGTTGGGCTAGTGTTTTCCACAAAAGAGCAGACATATGGGACATAGCAAACCCAGAGTCAAGCGATTTGCTCGATAGTACTTGTCAGACGTACACACGTCAACAAGATTTGCCAATTTCACTTTTGCTGGCAGTGCTGTTTTGTTGATGCCGATTTTGGATTGCTTACCCAGTACTTGATCGAGTGCATCGGCTTCCGCTGCGACTCACGGCTAAATGGAATCCAATCGCAAAGCGAGAGTTACCCAGGCGTTACACCTGTCCGGGTACAATCAACACGGATGGGGTGGCGATGGCATTTCGCGTCGATCCCCGTCGAACCAGGAGACACCTATGTCCAGGATCATCCGCTCCGCCACCCTGTTGGTGGCTGTCGTCGCCTTCGCCGCGACCAGCGGTCGGGCAACCGCCGCACCGATCCCCGCCGAGAAGTCCCAACCCGTCGACCTCGTCATCTGCCTCGACGTGTCGAACAGCATGGACGGCCTGATCGCCTCCGCTAAAGCCAAGCTATGGGACATCGTCAACGAACTCGCCACCGTGAAGCCAACCCCGAAGCTCCGCGTCGCACTTTACAGCTACGGTCACGATGCCTACCCCGCCGCCGGTGGCTGGGTGCGAAAAGAAGTCGATCTCACATCAGACCTTGATGAAGTGTACGCCAAGTTGAACGCCCTGACACTTCGCGGCGGCACCGAACTCGTTGCTCGTGTTACCCGAGACGCCGTCAAGGAACAGAAGTGGTCCGAAGAGAAGAACGCATTGAAGTTGATCTTCGTCTGCGGTAACGAACCGGCCGATCAAGACAAAGAAGTTTCACTTGGTGATGTCGCCAAGCTCGCCAAGGGTAACGGCATCATCGTGAACAGCATCTACTGCGGCCCGGATGGCAACCCCGAATCGAAGGGCTGGAAAGATTTCGCCAGCGATTGCGGTGGCAAGTACGCCTTCATTGACCAGAACAAGGCCACCAGCCAGCCAGTTGTCGCCACCCCATTCGATAAGGAACTCGGCGACCTCAGCGGCAAGCTCAACACCACTTACGTCTGGTTCGGTAAAGAAGGCGAAGCTAAGAAGCAGAACCAGGCCGCGCAAGACGCCAACGCCGGTGCTGCCGCCCCTGCGGCTGCCGCCGAACGTGCCAGCGCCAAGGCCGGCGTACTCTACCGCAGCGAATGCGATCTCATCGATAAGATGAAGGCCGACTCGAAGTTCGATGTGAAGGCGCTGAAAGTGGAAGATTTGCCGGATGAGATGAAGAAGTTGAAGCCAGAAGAACGAGCCGAATACCTGAAGAAGAAGGCCACCGAACGCGAAGAACTCCAGAAGAAGATTCAGGATCTCTCCGCGAAGCGCGCCAAGCACATCGAAGAAGAGATGAAGAAGAAGCCCAAGTCGGATAAGGATCAGGCACTCGACTCCGCCCTCCGCAGCATCATCCGCGAACAAGCCAAGGGCAAGGGCTTCGAAGTCCAAGAGAAGAAGTAACCTGCAATTTCCTCGTTCCCACGCTCCGCGTGGGAATGCTCTTCTGCCGCTCTGCGGCCTCTTGTCGAAGCGGGTTCCGGTGACGGGGACGCGGAGCGTCCGAAGAACGTTCCCACGCAGAGCATGGGAACGAGGGCATAATCTGATATTTTCACTTAGCCGAGCGCTGCGTCACATCTAAGATTTCTGGTTGGTCTGGGCGAACCCGTCCCGCAAGGGCAGTGGGCGCCGTGCGATTTTCCCACACACCCACGGCCCTTGCGGGCCGGGTTCGCCAGAATCCGTTGTCACCCTCCCACATAGGAAACCATCATGTTCCGTCGCTCAATGTTTCTGACCCTCGGGCTTCTCGCCTTCACCGTCTCGGCCCGCGGCCAAGAAAAAGTGGGCGAAATAAAGACAACCCCAAGCAAGGTCGTCTCCGTCACCGTCTACTTGAACACCGCGCTCGTTACGCGTGAAGTCACGCTGCCGGAAGCCGCTGGCCTGACGGAAATCGTCGTCTCGCCATTGCCGCCCGCCACCGTGCAAAGTTCCCTCTACTCTGAGGGTAGCGATGGCATCCGCGTGCTGAACTCCCGTTTTCGCACTCGCGCCATCGCCGAAGATAATCGCGAAGAAGTCCGCAAGCTCGATGCCGAAATCAAGGCCTACCAGCGCTCACTGCAAGATGTCCAGGCCGACATCAAAGCCGTCGAATTGAACATGGCGTTCGTTACCAAATTGGAATCGTTCACTACCGCCACGCTCACGACGCTAACGGACAAAGGCCAACTCGATAGCGAAAAGACGATCGCACTCGCTACCTACATCCGCGACTCGCGCCTCAAGCTCACCAAGGAAGATGTGAAGTTGAAGCAACTGCTCGAAGAGACCCAGGCCAAACTCGAATTCTCCCGCCGCCTACTCAGCGAGAAGGCTGGCGGCGTCATCCGTACCGAACGCGACGCCGTGATCGTCGTCGACAAGAAAGCCGGTGTCGGAACTCTGAAGCTCAATTACCTGGTCACGAACGCCTCGTGGCGTCCGCAATACAAGCTTCGTGGTGCCACCAAGGATAAGGAACCAGTGTCCGTCGAATATCTCGCCGCCGTCACGCAGCAAACGGGCGAAGACTGGAACAACATCAGCCTGGTGTTATCCACCGCCCAACCGCTTCTGAACTCGGCACCACCGGACCTCCGCACGCTCGAAGTCGCCATCGGCCCTACCCACGTCCCAGGTGCGGGTGATCCAGGCAAACCAACATCAATAGGCGGTGCCCTCGTTGCTGGCAGGCGTGACGACGCGGTTTACAAGGAGCTGCAAGAGAAATCCCGCGATCTGCGTCAGCAATCGGGCGAGAGTTACAACCTAAAAAAGGAAAAGGACGGCGGTAAGTTTGCCAACGAAGCAGCCGCACTCGATCAGTTCCGTGACTTGTTGGTCACGCACGAACAACTTGTCAAGGCGGATAGCTTTGAAAGCGGCATAGCCAGCGATGGCCCGAGCGTCACATACCGCTTGAAGGGTAAGCTCTCGCTCCCGTCACGCAGCGACGAACAGACACTCGAGATCACCAAACTCGACCTGGCACCGAAGTTCTACTACAAGGCCGTGCCGGTTCTCACGCCCCACGTCTATCGCCTTGCGGACATGGCCAATAACACCGACTTCATCCTGCTGCCCGGCGAAGCCACCATGTATATGGACAGCGACTTTGTCGGTCAAACCAAGATGCCGTTGGTCGCCATTGGTAAGCCGTTCACCGTCGGCTTCGGCGTCGACCCGCAGCTGCAAGTGCAGCGGAAACTACTGGACAAGACCCGCGTGACCCAGGGGGGCAATCAGGTCATCACCTTCAAGTACCGCATCCTGCTGAGCAGCTACAAGACGATCCCAGTCGACGTTCAAGTGTGGGACCGTATGCCGCACGCGGAGGCGATGCAAACTATCGCTACCACGCTGACCAAAGGCGAGTCCGAACTCAGCAAGGATCCGCTGTACGTCCGCGATGAAAAGCCCAAGAACTTGCTCCGCTGGGATGTGAAAGTCGATCCCAAGCAGAATAGCGAGAAGGCTCTCTCCATCGATTACGAATTCAAGATGGAACTCGACCGCAACGTGACCATCGGTTCTTTCGGGACGAAGTAAATGTCTTGGCGAGCGTCGAGGCGTAAGTCCGACGTGGTTGTCAAATCCACGTCGGGCTCATGCCTCGACGCTCGCCAAGAGTATTGGTGAAACTTCGGCCACCGGGTCGTCGTCTTGTCTAGGGGTGGTCCTCTCGCGCCCGACCCTGACCGGAGACTGTTATGCCGCCGAAAGCTCGCATTGTTGTCGTGGAAGACGAACCAGCCATCCGCCGGGGGATTGTCGATGCATTACGCCTGACTGGCTACGAAGTTGTGGCGGAAGCTGCCGATGGGGTGGCGGGATTGAAAGAAGCGGCATCTGGCGGGGTTGATCTCGTTCTCCTCGATCTGATGTTACCTAAGAAAGACGGTTTTAGCGTGCTGGCTGAACTTCGACGGGTCGCCCCCACTCGCCCGGTCATCATTCTGACGGCTCGCGGTGGTGAGGACGACCGCGTACGCGGATTGAAGATGGGTGCGGACGATTACATCGTCAAGCCGTTCTCCGCCCGCGAGTTAACGGCTAGAATTGAAGCCGTGCTTCGTCGAACCATGAAGTCGCAGACAGAAGTGGATGTCGTTCACATGGGCGAGGCGACCATCGACCTCCGCCGCCGCGAAATCCGCTGGGCCCCCGACGACCGCAACGATCTCTCGGAAACCGAAGCGGCACTCTTGAAGTATCTGGTGGAAAATCGCGATCGGGCTGTATCGAGGGAAGAGTTGCTCGGTCGCATCTGGGGCATCGGCACTGCCGGTCTCGAAACGCGGGCCGTTGATATGCACGTGGCTCGTTTGCGAGCCAAGTTGAAAGGGAACTCGGGGGCCGACCGACCCGAGGCAATTGTCACCGTTCGAGCACACGGCTACATGGCCGGCCCTGGGTTATCGGTGCCCGAACCGGAGATGTCCACGTGACACGCTGCTGCAACTTGTTCACGCCCCTGCGTAGCACCTGTGGCCTGGTCTTCTTGGCCGTGCTCATGGTGAGCGGTTTGGCGTGGGTCTCGGTTGCCGCCCTCGGCGTCGAGACTGCCCAGCGTGATGCCGCCGCCCGCGCGGACACGATGAACAAGGAACGGCTCGCACTCTGGCGGCTCGACGGTCGCATGTTGCCCTCCATCGGCCTCGAAAACAACCGCCCATACGCACATTACTTCGCCTTGCACGTCCCCGCACCCGTTGTGCTCACTGCCACCGGCGAACAATCCCTCGATCCGGGTCGCGTGCCATCGCCATTACTCTCCACAGACCTGCCAGACTGGGCGAAACTGCACTTCCACATCGACCCGGATCGCGGCTGGGATTCGCCACAGGTCATCTCCACCGATCTCGGTTTAAGGTTAAAAACTGATCCCATCGATCTGTCGTTGGCGAACGTCACGCCCGATCGGGAAAAGCTGCTCGCCGACCTTCGGGCCAAGTTCCCCACATCGGATATTATCTCCAAGCTCAGTCAACGTTATGATTCCGAACCCGATTCCCCACCATATGTGGTCCCGGTCCCTTTTTCGGATGACCCCGCCACCGGCAAGCCCGCCCCCAATTGGAAGCAAGGCGAACCGACCGGCTGGTCCAAACCAGCCTGCCCCGAAGAGGTTATCAATCCACTTGCACCGGCAGTTGTGGTGGATGAACAAGCCCGCGCCGGTGCTTATTCCCGCCCGAGCAGCGGCTTCGGCCTACCGTTCGATAGGCTCTTCCGCGACGAGGCCCAACAAAAGGGTAAGAACCAGCAGGAACCGCTTGCCAAACAAGACAAGGCCAACGCTAGCCAAGTTTACGGCTTTACGGATGGGAAGAAGCTTGAAGATCCGGTCTCAGAGAGCCAAGAGAAACGCACACAGCAAGTGCCGCCACTGGGTCCGATCGTGCCGCAGGCAACTCGCTCAGCGTACCAACAAGACTTAACCGTGGATGGTGCCGCACGCAAGGAACTGGCGCAGTCCGTGATGAACAGCCGGGGCGGCAACGAAGGAAAGTACGGCAACTTGAAAACGGCGAACGCACCTCAGCAGAAGTTGCTGAGTCAAGGCGATGCTAACCAGCTAGCGGAGAAATCGGCTGACCAAGCTGGCGAAGACCTCAGTCGTTCCGTCACCGATTGGGTCGAGAACTTCGGACGGAGCATTCAGAATCGATCCCGCCAATCGGTCGAAGAGAAAGGCAAAGACTTGAAGGACAGTTTCCGCAGTACTGCGGAAAAGGCTGGCCCCGTAGCTGCACCAGCCCCGGCACCACCGGGTGCCGCGAAGAAAGCCGAAAGCGAGGCCAAAGCTGCCGTGAACGAACCGGGAACCACCGGCGGGGGCGGCGCTGGCTCAGGTGCCCCCGTCGAAGGTGCGGCGAAGGACGTTGAAGCGGACCGCCGACAGCTATCAGCAGAGAAAGCCCGCAGGGAATCCGGCCGGTATCTCGCACTCGCCAAGACCGTTGGCCGCGATGGCCAACCTCTGCCTGAGGTGGTCGCAGGTGAACGCAAGCCCGCCCCGGTTGTCCGACCCGTTGCCGTGCATCTCGGACCGATGCGGCCACGCTGGATCACCGCGCCAGATGGCACCGATCACCTGTTCCTGTTCCGCACAGCCCAGGTCGACGACAAGACCGTTTACCAGGGCGTTCTTGTCGATTGGGAGTTGTTGAAGGCTGCCCTCGCCGCGCAAGTCGAGGACTTGTTCCCCGCGGTCGAACTCAAGCCGGTTCGCCCCGCCGAGGAAACCGCCCCCGAACTGACCATGACCAGCTTGCCCGTCCGACTCGATCCAGGACCGCCACTAGTTCTACCACCGCTCGGCTGGTCGCCATTGCGGATTGGTCTTGTGTTAGCCTGGGCTGCAGCACTGCTCGCCATTACCGCGGTCGGCGTTGGTGGCCGTGCGGTTCTCGCGCTCTCCGAACGCCGCATTCGCTTCGTCTCCGCCGTCACGCACGAACTTCGTTCACCACTCACCGCGATGCAACTCCACCTCGATTTGCTCAATAGCGGCCTGATCGATGATGAAACAAAGAAAGCCGAATACCTCACGACCGTAGGCACCGAGGCTGAGCGCCTGAACCGACTGGTCGAAAACGTTCTCGACTTCGCCCGCCTGGAGAAGCGGACCGCTCTCGCCAGTGCCAAGCCAATCCCCGTTGCGGAGCTACTCGAATCCGTGAGCATGACATGGGAAGATCGCTTACGAGCTGATGGTTTTGAACTCATCGCCATGTCCAACGCCGCACCCAACATCAATGTGGTCGTTGACCCGCGTGTGATCACCCAGGTTCTCGGCAACCTGCTGGATAACGCCCGCAAATATGCCCGTGAAGCGATCGACCGCCGCATCTGGTTGTGGTTAAAACCCGGTGAACGTGGTCGGGTAGTATTTGAAATTGAAGATCGCGGACCGGGAATCCCCACCAGCGAACGCCGCAGCATCTTCCGCCCTTTCCATCGCGGCGCGGCCCACAGCGATTCCGGCGGCGTCGGCCTCGGCCTCTCACTCGCCAAGCAATGGGCTGAACTCTACAGCGGCACCATCACCTACCGCCCCGCCGACGGCGGCACCGGCGCCTGCTTCCGCCTCGAATTGCCAGTCGGCTGAAAGGCCATTTCCCGCGAACTTTCCGCTGAGTTTCAACGTCCCATAGAATGAAGGTTCGGTTCGTCGGCTGGCTGGATGATCGCCGCCACGCAAGTGGGGGAGGAAAGTCCGGGCTTCACAGGGTGCGGTGGTGGGTAACTCCCACCCCCGGTAACGGCGGGTGCTCCCGGCATGCGTCGCCAACGGGCGGGAAAGTGCAACAGAAAGTAAACCGCCACGGAGTTGTTCGCCGAAAGGTTCGCAGCTTCGGGGTAAGGGTGAAACGGTGCGGTAAGAGCGCACCAGCAGCCGGGCGACCGGCTGGCTCGGCAAACCCCACCGGAAGCAAGGCCAAATAAGAGGGGAGGACCGACCCGGTCCGCTATCACTCTCGGGTAGGCTGCTCGACCTTACGGGAAACCGTGAGGCTAGATAAATGATCGTCGCCGTTCTTCGGAGCGGGACAAAACCCGGCTTACAGGCTGGTCGACGAACCGAATCCGGGTGACACTACATTTCGCCGCGAGTGAAAGCCAACCACTGTTCGGCTCCCACTCGCGGCGAATTGTGTTTAGGCTAATACCGCAAAGTACGAACTCCTGGAATTTGGATCGAAGTTTCAACATAGGCTCCGATGCGCGCGATCTTGCCTGCGTACAAGGTCGTGGCGGAAGAGTTTTGTCGTTCTCGATGCCGAGGACTGTGATTTAAAACTTCGGCAAGCGTAGTCATGACCCATTCTCGATGGATTGCCAGCGGACCGATATCGGTTAAATGATCCAACAAACGATGTGGAAGCAGTTCCGGTAGAAATGACCGCTTAATTGAGTTTTCCGTAACAAATGCTACCCAATTGCCAGGTTGTCGACTACAGTACCGCGATATCCTCTGCACTGCTGGCTTGTTTAAGATGCCTGAAATCGACGATCTCGTTCACGCAGCCCGACCCCTCCTCTCCCGGTTGGCTGGCTTACTCGACCGGAATCCACAGCTCCGCCGTGAGGCGGCAGATGTCATACGCGCCGTTGCCGACTGGCTGACGGCCAGCGGACCGGTGCCGCCACCTGGTGCCACGACATCTCGTGAGGCAACCCCGGCGATTTCGACCGTGCCGCCGCCGACCGAGGTGGATGGCATCACAGTGGCGAAGCCGCGTTGGGCACCGTTTGCCTTCACGCTGCCAGGCACCACGCAGCCGCTCGCACATCATCCGACGATGTCCGGTATTGACCGCACGCCCTTCGACGACTGGGCACTCGTACCACTGGATATTTTGGCTCAGCGTTGCCGAGTCAAGTCGGACGCTGCCAAGCTGGTCTCACGTCGTCTGACCACTGGCACCACAGCGGATGGTGCGGAAGAAGCCGACTTGCGTCACCGTGCAACAGCATTACCGGACTGCCCTCTCTGGATGCTGGCGGAATCACCCTATGTGACCGCACCGAAGATCTGGGACGATCTGGCGGGTGCCTACACCGCAGCGGCCAGTGCCGCCGAGTTGTTCGCAGCCTGGCACCATGTGCCGGATGTCTTCCGTCCGCAAATTGCGGCGGATGTGCTATCGCTGGCAGCTGAATCGCAATCGTTGCTGATGTACGCTGTCGCCGATACACGCGGCGTCCGTCAAGACTTCGAGCAAATCCAACTCTTCGTTCGTGTCCGTGAGGCGACCCGCACCGAGCGCGTGTTCCTGTCTCGATTCATGAAGCGAGAAGATCGTGCCGATCCGGCCACATGGCCGAGCCTGGTGAGTCGATTGAATGAGGCAACAGAAAAGGTCAAAACGATCGAGCACCGCGATAAGAACCGGGCCAAGCACCTGCATAATTTGAAGTTCAAGTCGAAGAAGATGCAGACGGACCCGGCTGGCGGCTCGGATGAATGGCCGCGAGTTTGGGAACTGATCGAGGAACTCATTTCTAGCGGGATGCCAGCGAGCGATCCGGAATTGCGCGAAATCCTGTTGCCGCTGCTCGATCGTGTGCCAGACGATTATGTACCTTCGTCTGCGGTGGGGTTGGTCTTCCGGGAAATCGACAAGCACTTGGCGGCACGGCCCAGCGATACCGTGCCGCACATCGATGAACCCACTGCAGAAGTGAGCGAAGTCGCCAAGCTACTCAGCGGCCGGGAAATCGTGCTGATCGGCGGACATGTGCGACCGACGCACAAGGCGCATTTGGTCAAGGCGTTCGACCTGGCCAATGTTCGTTGGCTGTCGGTTCCCGAGCACACATCGCACACAGTGTTCGAATCGGACATCGCGCGACCCGAGGTGGCCCTCGTGCTGTTAGCAATCCGCTGGACCAGCCACAGCTACTCGGAAGTCGACCAGTACTGCCAGAAGTACGCCACGCCGTTAGTCCGCTTACCGGGTGGCTATGGCGTCAATCAAGTTGCGCATCAGATTCTGGCACAGGTCGGGGACCAAATCCGTGCCACCCGCGGAGTATAATTGAGCTTGTTCTTCTCTCGACTGCGAGAGAAGGACAGTCCGTGGCTTTTGGTAGGTGCCGCGAGCCGAGCGGCACGAAAACTTGTCCCGCTCGGCTCGCGAGACCTACCCAGAACCCAGGGCTATTTGATCACAGCGTTGGCCCGATTTGCCAGGGGGCAAATTCTTCCTCGCCGACGCCGTGGACTTCGCTCTTGGTCTTTTCGCCACTCGCCACGCGTAGAATCAGATCGAAGATTTCCTTGCCA
>Ga0105048_10019402_pt1 | contig 10425 bp, 6 predicted proteins | sample MAT05_FD_78382 | JGI IMG/M metagenome (GOLD analysis project Ga0105048, IMG submission 78382) | Freshwater microbial communities from Lake Fryxell liftoff mats and glacier meltwater in Antarctica - MAT-05 | ecosystem: Environmental > Aquatic > Freshwater > Ice > Liftoff microbial mat | place...
AACCCAGGACCGTCTCCGCTCTCGTCGATGAAATGCTCCTGGCCATCGCCCGCGATCTTGTCCCCCTTCGCCCTGATCGAACCGAACCCCGCGTGCGCAAACGCCGCCCCAAAAACTACCGTCTCATGACAAAACCCCGTCGCGAAATGGAGCCTTTGCCACACCGGAAAATCGGCGTCGAAAATGCTCCCAAATCTCCCTTATCTTAGTGCCATTCACAACCGACCCCTTTTTACTTCAATCAATAAGCGTTTTCTTAAGTGCTCGCGACCTCGCGGTAGATGCTGAACAGGTGGTCGAAGATGGTTTTCCAGCCGTAACGCGCGTGGATGTATCGGCTGGCGGCGAGGCCTGTGGATCGGAGGTCGGTCTGCGCGGTTTCCACGATGGCTTGGGCGAGGGCTTGGGGAGAGTTTTCTGTGGCCCACAGCGTTTGGTCGTTGTGGATGATGCGATCCATGTAGCTGCCGCGAATGCCGATGACGGGTGTGCCGCAGGCCTGGCTCTCCAACGCGACGAGGCCGAAGGTTTCCTGTACGCTTGGATGCACGAAAAGATCTGCGGCGCGGTAGAGGCGGGCGAGTTCCTCGTTATCGTGGCTGTAGGGAAGGTGGGTGACTGGGGGTGTTGATTTTTGAAATTTGAATTGCGGATTGTGGATTGCGGATTGGAGCGCTTGGAGCTCGGTGCGCTGGTTGCCGTCGCCGGTAATGAGCAGGTGGAATTTTCCGGGATGGTCGCGGTGTAGAATACGAAACGTCTCGAACAGGGTGCGCGTGTTTTTTTCCGCCGCGAGGCGTCCGACATATAGCAGCACGATTTGCGAAGGGGCGATGCCCAGACGGTCGCGCGTGGTTTTTGCATCGTCGGGTTCGGGGCGGAAGATGGTGGTGTTTACGCCGAGATCGACGGGCACGGTGTTTTCGACTCCCCAATCCGTGAGCACCCCGGCGAGGGCGGGCGAGGGGACGAGGGTGCGGGCGAACCGGTTATAAAGATGGCGAACGTAACGGTGGGCAAAATCCATGGTGTACTCCATGGCTGCATTGCCAAAAAACCGTCCGACGGTGCGAAGGTACGCTTCGGGAAAGTGTGAGTGATAAAACCCGACGACCGGGATGCGCAGGGCTTCGCCGGAAGCGAGCGCTTTCCATGCGATCTGGTAGGGGTCGCCGGATTCGATGATGTCGGGATGCTCGCGTTCGAGGATGCGCTCGACGGCTTCGAGTCTCCAAAGCAGGCGATAGCGCGAGGTGCGCGACACGAGTGGCGAATGGATGAGGTACGTCCGGGAGCGCCCATCGACGATGCAATCGTCGCGATCTCCCGGCACGATGAGGACGTGTTCATCGTCTGGAGCATGCTCGTGGATGTAGCGGACTTTCTCGGCGATGTAGCGTTTCACTCCGCCGCTGACGGGGGAGTAGAATTGGGTGAGATCGCAGACTTTCAGGAGACGGGAACGCAGCAGCAGGGGGCGCTGGTTGGTTTGAGGTTAATCGGCGAGGTTGATGGCGTTGATCAGCGCGCGGTAACGCCCGAAATCGCGCTGGTGCGGCGTGAGCAACAGCCGCGGCACATCCGCGAGCCCTGGTTCATTTTGTTCCTCGGGAAGAGCGGTGCCCTGCTCGATGGAGCCGGTTTGTAAAATATCGGTGAACCCGGCGTTGAGTTGCGCAAGCGCATTTTCGCTGAGCGTCCGTTGCATCCTGATGACCAGTCGTTTGCCGACCCATCGATAGTTTATAAAGTTTTTGTAAAACTGAAGAATCTCGCCGACGGCTTCGTCCACGTTGTCTGTGAGTTTGAGGAAATCGAAATCCTCCGGGGAGACGAGCCGGTTGCCGAGCAGGTGATCGCGCAGGAACGTGAGGAAAGTTTTCCAGTATTCGCCACCCGGCTGATCCACGAGGACGAGGGGGATGATGCGACCCTTGCCGGTTTGCATCAGCGTGAGGACTTCGAAACCTTCGTCCATGGTGCCGAAGCCGCCGGGGAACAAGGCGACGGCGTGGGTTTCCTTCGCGAAATTCAGTTTGCGGGTGAAGAAGTAGTTGAAGTTCACCAGCTTTTTATCGCCATGAATGGTGTCGTTCGCGCGCTGCTCGAAGGGCAACCGGATATTCAGACCGAAGCTGTTGGCGCGTCCGGCGCCTTTTTGGGCTGCGCCCATTATGCCATCGCCGCCGCCGGTGATGGTCATGTAGCCGTGTTCCTGCATCGTTTTGGAGAAACGTTCCGCCGCCTGATACGCTCCGGATTCCGGGGCGGTCCGGGCGCTGCCGAAGACCACGACTTTGCGCTGATGCACGTAGGGCTGGAACATTTTTGCCGCGTAACGGAGTTCCTTGAAAGCGCGGTTGTAAAGTTTGAGATCGGCGACGGCGAGGTTGTCGCTGCCCAGCTTGATGGCCGTGACGATGAATTCGCGGATCAGCTCGGAGTTGTTCTCGATGCCTGCGTCGGCGACGAGATCGGCGATTTGTTTGTCGAGTTTCGGGTCTCCCGAGGAGCGGGCTTGAGTGGGGAGGGAATGGATGGCGCCACCGGTGAAATCAGGCATGGGACGTAATTAAGTACTTTTAGGATGGTCTTTTGAAATGATTCGCGGAGTTTTCCCGAACGGATTGAAGGAACTTTGAGCGTCCTGCATCCTCCCGCCAAACATTTTATGATTATTGTTCTCCGCCCCCACACGTCCCGTGAAAAAATCGATGAGGTCATTGCCGAGGTGCAAAAGCTCGGATATGACCCGCGCCCGATCCACGGAGTCACGCAGACGATCATCGCCGCGATCGGCGACGAGCGGACGCACCAGGCGCTACAGGGGCTGAGTGTTTTTCCTCAGGTGGAAAATGTGATCCCGGTGCAGAAGCGCTACAAACTGGTGAGCCGCGAGACGCAACCGGGGGGAACGGTGGTCGATGTGGATGGCGTGAAGATCGGCGGCGACGAGTTTGTGATGATGGCGGGGCCGTGTTCGGTGGAAACCGAGGAGCAACTGATGAGCACTGCACGGGCGGTGAAAGCGGCGGGCGCGAAGATTCTGCGCGGCGGCGCTTACAAACCGCGCACGTCGCCCTATGAGTTTCAGGGGTTGGGCAAGGAAGGGCTTCGCCTGCTCGCGCTGGCCCGTCAGGAGACCGGATTGAAAATCATCACGGAGGTGCTGAGCGAACGGGATGTGGAGCATGTGGCGGAGACTGCGGATATTTTACAAATCGGAGCACGCAACGCGCAGAATTTCCGGCTGCTCATCGAGTGCGCTAAAAGCGGCAAGGCGATTATGCTGAAGCGCGGTTTGAGCGAACGCATTGAGGAATGGTTGCTGGCTGCGGAGTACATTTTGAGTGAGGGGAACTCCAAGGTGCTACTTTGCGAGCGCGGCATCCGTACTTTCGAAACGTACACGCGCAACACGCTGGATCTTTCGGCCGTGGCGATTGCTAAAAAGGAAACGCATCTGCCGGTGATCGTCGATCCGAGCCAGGGCTGCGGGCGTGCGGATTTGGTGCAGATTTTATGCAAGGGGGCGGTGGCGATGGGTGCGGATGGGTTGCTGATCGAAGTGCATCCGCATCCTGCTGAGGCGCTGAGCGACGGGCAGCAGCAGGTGGATTTCGCGGCTTTTGAAACACTGATGAAAGAACTGCCGCCGTTTTGTGCGGTGAATGGGAGACATATTGGAGAACGCCACTGATTAGCCTGGAGCCGCTGCCTAGTGTCCATTGAATAAATGTTTTGACCTCAACCACTAGATATCGACCCCCAGCACCGGGCGAATTCAGCTTCCGGAGCCTTATTGCTTCGTCTTTTTTGGACATGGATTTTTACGCGCTCATTTTCTTCCTCATCTACTCTGCATTGAAACCGCAGGAGTGGCCTGGGTTTGACTGGATCATCTCCTTCAAGCCGAATCAGGTGGCGATGCTTCTCGGGATCATCGCATTGTTTCAGCGTCCGGTGGGTTTGCGGTTAAAGGATATTTTTCGTGTGCCGCACGACACGTTTTTCTTTTTGTACATCGCGTGGATCATCCTGGGCGCGCCCAGTCCGTATGACACGTTCAAGTCGTTTCAGGTGCACATCGTGACGTACATTGTGGCTCAGCAGGCGCTGCGCACGGTGGATCGCATGATCAAATTTCTGGTGGCCTGGTCGCTCATATTAATGACCGTCACGTTGCTCGCCTTGGACGGTGATTATGGCTTGGACCTACTGGGCAGCAATCGGCTCACCGAGGGTTTCATGAAGGGCCGGATGATTTTGAACATCAGCATTTACAACAATCCGAACACGCTTGCCCACACGCTGGTTCCGGTGATTCCGATGTTGTTCTTCCTCCTGTTTTGGAAAAAGTCGCTTGGGAAGTTTTGGGGGGTGTTATTGATTTTTCCGCTGTGGTGCATTTTTGAGACGGAATCCAAGGGAGCGTTTCTTTGTACTTTTGCAGCCTTGGTTTTCACCATGGCTTTCGGTCGTCCGAAATGGGTCCAGTTGGGGATACTGATTGTGACGTTCAGCTTAGGGACATCGGTGCTCTACCTGATGCCCCGTATGAGCGAACTGAATAAATCGACGAAGGGAAACGAGGCAATTCAGGGACGTGTGGCGGCGTTGCAGTTTGGACTGCGGGTCATGAAAAATACATGGACGGGGCTCGGACCCGGGCTGTTTGTGCCGAATTTCGTCAAGGCGCACAATTACCCCAAGGCGGCGCACAATGCCTACTGCCAGAATGGTGCCGAGCTGGGGCGGATTGGGCTGGGTCTGTTTCTAGCGATGATGTACTGCTGCTTCCGCAGCCTTGTCAGCATCCGGACGTCCTCGGATGACGAGGAGCGTTTGCGAAGAACGATGTTTGTGATGCTTGCGGCTTATGCGATGTCGTGCTGGATGGTGGATTTTGCGTATCGGACCACATTTTTTCTTCTTTTGGCAATGTGTAGCGCGCTGCACCGGCATTGTGCGGGGATTAACAAGCTTATCGACAAGGAGGTGAACGACGACGAGGCGATTGCTCAATTGCCGGCGTGGCAGCGGAATCGTGCGGTCCGTGCGCAACAGGCTACGGCACAACCGGGGTTGCAACCTGTTGAGGCTGTGTCGAGCATGCCCTTGCGCTGGCAGGGACCGGCCTCGGTTGTGGAATTGCATTCCGACGACGTGCGATTGGAGGATGAAGGAGGTCCGTTGCCGCGCGTCGGTTGGATGCGGTTTACCTGGGTCGATTTTGTCGCGAACCTCGGCCTGCTCTACGGCGTGGAAAGAATGTGGGCCTACCTCATCACCAAAATGTGAGTGCGTTGGAATGGTGTTTTTGGGCGGCGTCGGTTTTGGTATTTTACACATTTGCCGGTTATCCGCTTTTGATGATGTTGTTGGCGCGGAGCGCGTCCAGGCTGGTGCTTCGCGATGCGTATCCCTGCAGCATTACGGTGTTGCTTGTGGTGCGTGATGAGTCGCGGCGGATTTTGGAGCGGCTGCACAATCTCCAATCGACCGAGTGGCCGCCGGAAAAACTCCAGATCGTTGTCGTGTCCGATGGAAGCGCGGATGACACAGCGGAGAAAGCGCGCAGCGTGGAGGGGGTCAAGGTGCTGGAGCGGGCGGCGGCGTCCGGCAAAGCCGCGTGTCTGAATGCCGGCATGGAATTGGTTTGCGGAGACGTCGTGATTTTCACCGACGCCCGGCAACGTTTTGAGCGTGATGTTTTTCAAAAACTCACCGCGTGCTTTGCCGATGATCGGGTGGGTGCAGTCAGTGGGGCATTGGAAATAGAGCAGGCGGCAAGCGGAACCGGGCGGGGCGTGGACGCATATTGGCGTATGGAAAAACGGCTGCGCCACGACGAGGCGCTGTTGGATTCGAGCATCGGTTGCACGGGAGCGATCTACGCGATGCGGCGTGGGTTTTTCCGGGCGATTCCTGAGGACACGATTCTCGACGATGTGGTGATTCCCATGCAGGCGGCGGTTGCGGGGGCGCGGGTGCTTTTTGAGCCGGAGGCCGTCGCCTACGACCCGCAGACGCTGGAGCCTGAGCGCGAGAAACGCCGGAAAGTGCGGACGCTGGTGGGAAACTGGCAGATGCTGTTCCGGTATCCTGGCTGGTTGTTGCCGTGGCGCAACCGGCTTTGGTGGCAGCTTTTGTCCCACAAGTATCTGCGTCTGTTTGCGCCTGTGTTTCTTTTGATGGCGTTGATTTGCAGCGGGTTGCTGGCGCGGCAACCGTTCTACGCGGTGCTCTTCGGATTACAGTTGGCGTTTTATGCGGCAGCCGCGTTCGGTGCCCGACTGCCGGCAGGTTTTGTTTTCCTGAACATCATGGCGCTGCGGGCGTTTTGGCAATTTCTGCGAGGGGATAGTCGCGCGGTGTGGAAATAGTCGGATCGAGGCATTAGGGTTCCGGCATGGACGATCTTTTTGGCGAAGAAGCTGCACTGGCGGAGGCCATCTCTGCGTCCGCTCCTTTGGCTGCCCGGATGCGTCCGCGAACGCTCGATGAATATGTTGGACAACAACACATCCTCGGGCCGGGGAAATTGCTGAGGCGTGCGATTGAGGCGGACCGTCTGTCTTCCATCCTGCTTTTCGGCCCTCCGGGTGTTGGCAAGACGACGCTGGCCCGGATTATTGCCGAGGCAACGCAATCGCGTTTTGAGAGTCTGAGCGGCGTGGAAAGTTCGGTGGCGGATATGCGACGCGTTATTGCCTCTGCTGCAAACCGCCTCAAGGCGAAGGGCATTCGCACGATGCTTTTTATCGATGAGATCCACCGTTTTAACAAAGCGCAGCAGGACGTGCTGTTGCCGGATGTTGAGAGCGGGGTGGTTCGACTCATTGGTGCCACGACGCACAACCCGTTTTTCTACGTCAACAGCCCGCTGGTCTCGCGGTCGCAGGTGTTTCAACTGGAGCCGATCGAACCTGCGGATCTGGAAACGGTTCTGCGCCGCGCACTGTCCGATGTGGAGCGGGGCATGGGAAAGCACCCCGTGGATGCGGATCCTGAAGCACTGAGTCATCTAGCGGTGACGGCGGATGGGGATGCCAGGAAATGTCTTAACAGTTTGGAAATCGCGGTGCTCACCACTCCGCCGGGTCCTGATGGCAGGATTAAACTGACCCGCGAAGTTGCGGAGGAGAGCATTCAACGCAAGGCCGTGGTGTATGATGCCGATGGCGATCAGCATTACGACACGATCAGTGCTTTCATTAAATCCATGCGCGGTTCCGATCCGGATGCAGCGCTTTACTGGCTGGCGAAGATGCTCTATGCGGGGGAGGACATCCGGTTCATCGCGCGGCGCATTGTGATTTGTGCCAGCGAGGATGTGGGTATGGCGGATTCACAGGCGCTGGTGGTGGCGGTCGCTGCGCAGCAAGCTGTAGAGTTTGTTGGCATGCCGGAAGCCAGGATTCCACTGGCGCACGCTGCGGTTTATATCGCGACGGCCCCGAAGAGCAACCGCGCCTATCTGGCCATAGACAAGGCGTTATCGGAAGTAAAACAGGGTGTGACACTCGCTGTGCCGCGTCATCTGCGGGATTCCAGTCACAAGAAAGCGGCGAAAACGCTGGGGCACGAAGGGTATCAGTATGCACACGATTCGCCGGAGGCCTATGTGCCGCAGGCTTATCTGCCCGAGGGACGGCGTTATTACGAGCCCGGCGAGCAGGGTGCGGAAAAGCGGGTGAGAGAGCGTCTGGAATACTGGCGTGCGCTTTTTGAGAGCAGCGCCGCAGCAAAAAAATAATCGGTGCTACGGCATGGCGAGGATCACGCGGACGAAGTACTTGTCGCTTGCCGGCGGGACTGAGACTTGAGTCGAAGCGGAGTTTGAATCTGCGGTCATCACAGAACCCGCGTCGATCCAGTCACCGGCGGTAAGTGAGGCCCTGTATTGAGCGCGGTAGGATTTGCCCGGCACAGATGCCCAACTGATTTGAAAGGTGTCGCCAGTGCGCGTGATTTCACTGACCCGGAAAGTGGACGCTGCATTTAACGGATGGGTGCCCAGTATAAACTCCTGGCCGTTGTTTAATCCGTCGCCATCGGAGTCGGTGGTTGCAGACATTCCTGAGGTTGTGCCAAAGAACTGGTTCCACCATGAATCCGGGAGTCCATCGGTGATTCCTCCGAACGCAACCGCAGGAGCCGCGAGTTGCGTGGTTCCCGAGGTGTTGACGAATTCAGTAAAGGTGAGGCCCCCGATGTAGAAATTGTAGTCGGTGCCGGGACCGGCGTTGTTATTTGTGAAGACGATCTGGCTGATTCCTCCGCCTCCTGCGAGGGTTCCGCTCAAGGCGCTCGCTCCGGTGGTGAGATTGTAGGTATTGCTGCCGGTGAGAGTGAAGGTGAGCGTCAACCCGTTGCTCGTGTAGGCAACGCTGCTGTTGAGATTCGCTGTTGCGTCATCGATGCGGTAGGTGAGTTCGCCGCCGACGAAGCGTAATGCGAAGCGGTTAGTTCCCGAGGCGTCGGCCAGCGCGACACTGATGCCACTTCCATTTTGGATATAGTTGTTGTCGATGGGCACTGACAGAACGTCGCCCGTTTCCATCGTCGCCGGCAGGTTGCGTTTTGCGTAAGAACTTCCGCCACCCATCGCCCACATTCCAAAGCCTTTCAAAATGCCTACGTTCATGTTTGCCGGAGCGTCGGCGAGGAAATGGCCTGCGCTGCCTGTGCCCGTAAGCGTCCATGATCCGAACCCCGTGCCTCCGCTGGAGCCATGATTCCAAATGCTATAGTTTGTCGCGGAATCGGAACCTGAAACGAGTGTGCCACTGGTGGCGTATGTGGCCGCAAAAGTGACCACATTGCTTCCGGACGCGAGGGGAATGGCCTGACTCCAGGACCAACCCGAGGTGGTCGATTGGCCGGGGTAGGGGATGGTGCCGCTCAAGCCGTTCGCAGGGTTGCTCCACGTCAGGCCGTTCACGAGGCCGGGGCCTGCGTGCCCGGTGAAGACGTAGGTTCCCGAGGCGACTTGCGCGGGAGCCGATGGCGAAACGATCCTCATCGCGGTGGCGGACAACGGCGTGAACAGCGTCGTTCCAGTGACAATGGCCGATAGCGCGGACGCTCCAGCGGCATTCGTTGCGGAGACCGTGTAGGAATAGGCCGTCTCTGATTGTAGTCCCGTGTCGGCGAATACGTTGTCCGTGGCATTCGATAAAAAGAGCCCGTTGCGCGTGATCTCATATCCCGTTGCAGTCGCCGACGGATTCCAATTTAAAGAAATCGCCGTGTGTGATGTCGCAGCGGCGGTGAATCCATTCGGCGTTGTCGGCGGCGTGTTCGGCTGAGCAGTCGAAACGGCGAGATGCCAGTCCGCGCCCCCGTTATTGTCCCACGCTCCGCCGCTGGCATTCTCCGCGTTGGCAGTGAGCACGATGTCCATGACGGTCGTCCCTTCGGCTGGAGTCAAGGTGTAGCGCCATTTACCGTCCTGAAGCGTCATCGCCGGTCTCGGTGTCACGCGGTTCTGCCAACCGTTTCGTCCGAGGTGAATGTAAACGGGGTTGGTGGTGGCAAGCACGCGGCCGGCGGGGTTGTAAATGATCGTCACCGGAGAGCCCACGACGGGAGCTACGGGTTCCGCGGTGACCACTCCGCCTGGCTCGGGTGTTGGCGTGGGGCCGCCACCGCTGCTGTCGTCCTCGACGAAGACATGCTGGATGTCGGACTTGCTTACGTTGCCGAGCGCGTCGGTGGCCTCGATGTAGTAATCAAGCAGTTTGCCGCGAAAATCCGGCACATTCGTGTTGGTGATTTTTGCGAAGTAATAATCCGCAATCTGCGGGTTCGTCCAAAAAGCAGGGTCGAAGACAAAATAATCGATCTGGCCGTTTGATGCCGCCGTGTTCAGCGCGGAACGTGTCTTTGGCAGCGTACGTTTGTTCATCATGAGGGTGATCCACGATCCGACCTCGCCGCCGCCTGCGAACGTTTCGTTTTGGTTGCTGCCGATGGGATTCGCTCCGTCGTTATCGACGCGCATCTTCACCTTCACGTTGCCGTCGGGAATTCCAGCGACGTCATACGCATGGGTCCAGATGTAAAAATCGGAGCCCATTTTCTTGAGGTAATTTGTGTCGCCACCGGGGATGCGGTTGAACCATCCGAACGTGTAACCGCCCGGGTTGTAAGGGAAGCGCTGGGGCTTGAGCACGGTGGGTGGCGTCTTGTCCTTGTGCATGCGTGTGGACATGAAGCTCGCAAGTTTTTCAATCGCGCGTTTCGTTGCGAGCGCGGGTTTCACTTCGTCGTCGTTGCCGAGTCCGCCGTAGTAGTTGAATCCGGAGTCGAGGCCGTTGAGATAAATGTGCCAGCCGAGTTCGACGTCGTTGGGGCCGGTCCATGCGCCGTTCCAGTCATACGGTGCCTGGATTTTCCACGCCTCGACCGAACCGCCTT
>Ga0105048_10019405_pt1 | contig 10424 bp, 8 predicted proteins | sample MAT05_FD_78382 | JGI IMG/M metagenome (GOLD analysis project Ga0105048, IMG submission 78382) | Freshwater microbial communities from Lake Fryxell liftoff mats and glacier meltwater in Antarctica - MAT-05 | ecosystem: Environmental > Aquatic > Freshwater > Ice > Liftoff microbial mat | place...
CTCTTTCTCGGCGCGCTGCTGCAGCCGCTGATCGTGATCGCGCTGCCCTCGACACCGATATTCGGCGGCACCAAACACTGGTTCCCGTCGTATCCCTTCCTCGCGCTATTCGCCGGTGTCGGCTACGTCTACGTCAGTCGCAGCTTCCGCCAACACCTCGCGCATCGCATCCCCGCTGGACACACCGTCTTGCGCATCACGACGGCGCTGGTGTTGCTCGCGCCCGCGCTTGCCGAGACGATCCACAGCCACCCATTTGCGCTCTCCCACTACGGCATGCTCGCCGGCGGCGTCCCAGGCGCTGCGACGCACGGGATGAACCGCCAGTTCTGGGGCTTCACCACTGGCAGCCTCGTCCCATGGTTCCGCGAGCGCATGCCAGAAGGCGGCAGCGTATGGATCTGCGACACCACCTGGGGAGCCTGGCGCATGCTCCAGCGCGACGGACTCCTGCCGGACAACATCCGCGCCTCCGGCGATCTCGCGAGCGCCGATTACGCCATCGTCCATCACGAGAAACACTTCAACGAAGTCGATATGCAGATCTGGGTCGCCTACGGCGCGGCGACTCCCGTGCATGTGCTCACATACGACGGTGTGCCGATTATCACGGTGTATGAGAATCCGGCGCGGGCGCGGCGGGATGGCCCCTAAGGGAGTTCTGCGTTGCTGAACTCGGTGAGGCGCACCTCGTCGGTCCTTGGCGCGCGGCGATCGACTCGACGAGCTCCGCGAGGCGCTGGACCTTGCCGCTGCGCGCGGGCCCCGAGCCGCCGTCACCGTGCGACCCGCGCGCGCCGCATAGTTCAGCGCGCGTACTGCAGGTGGTCCGCCTCGAGGCCAGATCCCGTCCCCTGCATCTCGATTGCAGCGATGCCGATGGGCGCGCAGATGCCAAAGAATCGATCTTCTGCGACCGTGCCCGTGATGCTGCCGTCCGGAAAGACGCCCGCCTCGCTCGAGGGGCCGACGGTCTCGATGAGCGCGCCGCTCGCGTCGAACGCCCGGAAGGTGATCGTGCCGCCTCCCGCGTCCGTGTAGACGAGTCCCACGGCGTTCGGGAGCGCTCCGCCGAGCGCGGTCGGCGAGAACTCGAAACGCAAGAGGCTGCCGGCGAAGACCGAATGGCACGTCTCGCCGACCCTCGTACAAATCCCGTCCGTCGTCCCGTCATCGCCGTCCACTGAGTCGACGAGGCCCTCGGAGCTGCCGCCAGTTCCGATGAGGGCCGGGCTCGTTACGTCGATTGCGCAGGCGGTGCCGGTGGTCACGTCGCCGCACGCTTGCACGCCCGTGTGCTCGACCATGCGGTCCTCGAAGTCGTCGACGACGAGCATCGACGGCGCGAGCGCGATGAACGGGCTGTCGGCGCGCGACAAGTACGGCGTCGGACCGAACATGCGGAGCGTCGGACAGAGCATGCCCGCATCGGGCGGTCCGGCATCGGGCGTCAAGACGACAGCGTCGACGGGGGGCGTGCCGGCGTCGACCGGGAGCGTACCGGCGTCGACCGAGGCAATGCCCGCGTCCATCATGCCCGTGCCGCTATCTGGGGCACCGGCATCACGGGTCTCCGTGCTCGCGTCCGCGCGCCCGCCAGCATCCGATACGGTGTTCGAGGTACCGCATCCAGTCAGGTGCAAGCCAGCAATCAACGCACCGCATACCCATCGACGACTCATCGCTCGGCCTCCATGAAGGCGCGGACAGTACGCGTCGTACGAGCGCCAGGTCAAGCGAGCAGCAGAGATGAATCGGACAGCGACTGCGCGTTGGTGGCGCCGTATTCGCCGAGGATGATGTCCACGCGGCTGCAGTCGACGGTGCTCACGAGCAACACTCCTTCTCGGCGCCGGCTTCGCTTTTCGGCGCCGGGCGTCGCTCGAGGGCGGCGCGTGGTCGGGGGTGGCGCTCGGGGTCGGCGAGGTCGGCTCGCGTCGTGCTGCGCGCGCGGCACGATGTCCTCGTCGCGCTCGATCGCGACGGGCACGGAGGCGACTCATCGACTCTCGCCACGTAGCCGAACGCAACCGCGACTTCGAGCGCAGTGCCAACCTCCCGCGCGCTACCGAGCGCGTCGAAATACCGCGCATTCCGATTCTTGCCTTGCGAGCCGCTACCTTCACTGATGTTGAGCGCGACTGACGCCATGGCCCGCCGCATCTGGTTCGCCAAAGCGCCATCCCGCCGCTCGACCTGACTGACAATCCGTCCCACCGCCGCACAACACCGAATCGCATCCGAGTGAATCCTGAGCATGTGAGTTCTCCGTGTTTCGCCTGAGCACTGCGCTCGAGGCCCCCCGCCTCCACCAGGCGCGCGCAGCCTCGTCCTAGACGCCCACGAGCACGACGGTACGATCAACGACTCGAGCAGCCCCACGCCCCGCCAACCCGCGGCAGCAGACTCCGTCGCGGTGAATCGATGCGCTGACGCCGTCTCTGTCGCTGTCGCCGACGCTGTCGCTGTCGCCGACGCCGTCGCCGCCTCAGCGCCGTCGCTGGCTACACCCCCCCATCCACCCCCACCAAATACCGCTCCCCCGTCGTATACGGCACCTCGAACGACGCCCCGTTGCACGAGCGCACCTGCGGCGTGCCGTCCGGCAGCGTGACCGTCACGTCGATGCGCGGCGTAAAGCGCAGCGTCACCAGCGTGCTCGGCGGTACGCCGGTGTCGAACGGGCTCGGCACGGTGACGTCGATCTCTCCGTCGCGATCGGTGTCCTCGCGATCGAGCAAGAAGAACGAGCGCTGCGAGGTGCCGCCATCCGGCGCAGCGACGTTCGCCAGCGCCTCGATGCGCACGCTGTGCGCCGCTGGGCTGTCCGCGCCGCACGTCGTCAGGCTCGCGGTGACGCGCGCGTCTGCGATCAGGTCGCCGACGCGCAACATGTCCGGCGTGATCGCCCCAGCCGTCACGATCGCAAACGCGTAGGGCTCACACACATCGAGCCGCTCGCCAGCGCAGCTCTTCGCGAGCAGCTCCGCGTCGGTCGGCGCGACTGGGTCGCTCGTACAAGCGCTCATCGAGAACATGACTACCGCGACTGCAAGAACGAGCGAGAGACGCACCATTTTTACTCCGAGTTGGCCCGAGCGAGCGCACGCCCTTTGCGGGTGCCGCGACTGACGCGACGCGAGAGCCGCAGTGTGCCCTCGATGAGCGCCATCGCGACGTAGCTGCCGAGCAGCCAGACGAGCGCGAACGATGGATGAAACATCATCCCGACGATGACCGCTGAGCCGAGCGTCACTGTGAGGAACGCAAACGTCGACGGTCCCGCCTTCACGTTCTTGAACGAGCGGAACGGGATGTTGCTCACCATCAGCAGCGACAACGCGACGACGACGTAGAGCACCAGCACCGGGCTCGACGGCCCCGGCAGGCGGCCCGCGAGCGCATGGTCGGCGATGATCAGCGAGACGACGATGCCCGCAGCGCCCGGCGTCGGCAGGCCGGAGAAGTGACTGCACGCGGCCTTCGGTGCGCCGCTCTCGTTCATCGCGAGGACGTTGAAGCGCGCGAGGCGGATGGCGGCGCAGGCGAGGTATGCGAACGCGACCGCGACACCGACGCCGCCGAGCGAGGCGAGCGACCAGCGGTAGACGAGCAGCGCCGGCGCGACGCCGAACGACGACAGATCTGCGAGCGAGTCGATCTGCACGCCAAACGCGCTCTGCGTCTTGGTCAGCCGCGCGACGCGTCCGTCCATCGCGTCAAAGAACATCGCGAACACGATCAGCACCGCGGCGCGGTTGAAGTCGTCGGCGGTTGGCGGTGAGCCGCTGCGCGTCCCGAGGCACAGCACCGCGGCGTAGAAGCCGCAGAAGATGCTCGAGAGCGTAAAGAGGTTCGGAAGGATGAAGAGCACCTTCCTGAGGTTCACGCGCACACGGTTCCCTTCGTCGGGCAGTGGGCCCTTAGCCCACAGCGGCAAGAACGATACGGGCGTGGTCCGAAAGACGCAACGGGCCGGTACGCGCGCGTGTGGCGGGACGCGTCGGCTCGTCTCATCGCGCCGGAATCGGGCCGCAGAGCTCGGTGAACGTTGCCGTGTAGCAGTTGATGACCTCGCCACACGGGCCGTCGACGCAGGCGCGCATCTCGGCGAGGAGCGCGTCGTTGGCGACGGCGAACGGCTGCTGGCACACATCGTTCTCGAAGGGCGCACCCTCGCCCTGGCATGCGCGGAAGCGCGCGAGACACGCGCTCTCGTAAGCGAGCCAGGCCGGCGGCGCCTCGAAGCCGGCGCGCTCGGGCAAAAAGCATCCATCCGACGTCTCGCAGACGTCGTCGGCGAAGCACGAGAACACGGCGTCCGCGAGCTCGCGGCGGATGAACTTCGCCGTACACGACAGGCGAAACGTGCACTCCGCGTCCAGCTCAGGAGTCGTCATGCAGCGCGTCGCGCGCGCGGCACATGCGTCGCGCGCTTGTAGCTCCGGGTCGGATCGATCCGCACCGGGCGGAGCGCACGCTGCTACGAAGAACAAAGCCGTCAGCGCGATCGAGACGACCATCGACAGAACCTTCGGACCGTGCATAGGAGACCTCCAAGTAAGACGCGCAGGGCGAGGCGATGCGCCGCAGCATATGCGCAGTCCCCTCTGCGCGCGATCCCGTGTAACGTCTTCGTGCGGCTCGCCGTACGGTAAGGTGATCTCGGGTGCGCGTATTTGCCGCACCAAAAAAGCAGCGCCCAACGTCCTTCGTAGAGTTACGCTCGTACAGCTACAGCAACGGAGTGACGTCGCGTGAGTACCCAAACACCGAACTCACGTCTGTCTCAGTTACCGACCACACCGACGGGGCGTGTCGTCGGCGGCAAGTACGAGATCGTGCGCGCGCTCGCCGAAGGCGGAATGGGCAGCGTGTACATCGCGCGCCACGTGCTCACGCGGGTCGAGGTCGCGCTCAAGCTGATGCACCTCGAGGCGAGTCGTGACGAGTCGGCGGTAGAGCGCTTCTTGCGCGAGGTGCGCTTCGCGGCCGAGATCGGCCACGCCGGCATCGTCAAGGTCCACGACGCGGGAGAGGACGGCGATGGCACGTTGTTCCTCGCAATGGAGCTGCTCGCCGGCGAAGACATGGCCGAGCGGCTCGCGCGTCCAGGTACGACCGCGGTGCAAGCGCTCGAGCTGCTGATGCAAGTGCTCGAGCCGCTCGCCGCAGCGCACGAGCGCGGCATCGTGCATCGCGATCTCAAGCCGGAGAACATCTTCGTGGCGCGCGCGAAGAACGGCCGCGAAGAGGTGAAGCTGCTCGACTTCGGTATCGCGCGACAGGTCGGCGTATCGTCGAAGACCTCGGCGGGAACGGGGCTTGGTACCACGCACTACATGGCGCCCGAGCAAGCCGCGAACGCGCGCGACGTGCTGCCGACGAGCGACGTGTGGGCGCTCGGCGTGATCCTCTACGAGTCGATCAGCGGGCAGCTCCCGTTCGACGGGCAGTCGATTCACGAGATCATCATCCGTGCTTACGCCGAGCCGCACACGCCGCTCCTGGAGCTGATTCCGGGCATCGATCCGCGGCTCGCTGCGCTCGTCGATCGCTGCCTGCAGAAGAGCGCTGCGCTGCGTCCCGTCGATGCGGGCGTGCTGCTCGCGGAGCTCGAGCCGCTGGTCAGCTCGCCAGAGGTGCGCGCCTCGCTCACAGGCGGCCGCGGCGGTGCGAGCGCCGGCGAGGGCGGCAGCTCGGTGCCGCTGATCGCGCGCGTGTCTCGGGAGCCGGGGTTTGCAGCGACTGCGCTCGCCGTCACGCAGAGCGAGGTCGACGCGGTGTCGCGCGGGTCCGGCGTACGCAAGCAGAGCGAGGTGCCGTCGGCGCCGTGGAGCGTCACTCCGCCAGAGCGCACGAGCGAGCCAGTCGCGCCGCCGATCGCGCAGTCGATCTCGAAGAGCCGCGCGCCGATCGCGCTGCTGATCGCCGCTGTTCTCGCGCTCGGCGGCGCCGTCGCGTGGTACGTGACGCGCACACCCGACGTGTCCGGCACAGCGCGTGACACGCGCTCAGCAGGCCCAGCGAGCAGTGATGCAGTGCAGAACGCGGCAGCGCAGCCGAACACTGCAGCGCAGCCGAACACTGCAGCAGCGGACCACACCGCAGATCAGAACGCGGCGGCGCAGAACACTGCGGCGCAGAACACTGCGGCGCAGGCGGCGGGCGCGGAGCCGATGCCGAACACCGAGGAGCCCACCAGCGCGACGCCGACTCTCGATATCCGCCCGCGCAACGGACGCCCGCGTGGCCCACGTGGCGGCGCAGATCCGACGGTCGCGGCAGTGACTGGCGGCGGCACGGAACCGCCCGTCGTGGCCATACCGCCCGTCGCCGCGACTCCGATACCGCCCGTCGCTGTGGTGACGCCCGCTGCGGTGATTCCACCCGCGCCGAACCCGCCGTTCATTCGCCCGCGTCCGGCCACTCCGACGCCGCGTCCGCGACCGACGCCGGCTCGTCCCACCGCGCCGATCGTCCCTCCAGTGACCTTCTAGCCCCTCAGCCCAAGGCCTCATGCTCCGCAACTCGCGCTCTCTCCTCGCGCTGTTTTCCTGCTTTTACGTCGCGTCTTTCGCCAGCTTCGCGCACGCGTCGCCGTGGACGCTGCCGCGCGGTACCGGCGTCGTCGCTGCGGGCTATTCGTACCAGTTCGCCTCGCAAGAGTGGTTTTCGCGCGATGACCAGATGTTCCGCGATGCGCGCAATTTCCCGCTGCGGGGCCGCTACGAGGCGTCGAGCTTCTACATCCAGACGCGCGTCGGCATCACCGATCGGCTCGAGCTCGACATCAGCGTGCCGCTGAAGCTCGTCTCGTATTCGTCGGACTCGGTGCTGCTCTTGAGGAATGAGGCCGTTGGGACGCCGGCCGAAGAGCTCGACTACTACCAAGAGAACATCATCGATCTCGCGCGCACGCGCAGCGGCATCGGCGACATCAACCTCGCGGCGCGCTATCGCTGGCTGCTGCAGCCATTCGCCTTCGCCACCGAGCTGCGCATCAAGGCGCCGACGGGCTACGACCCACCGGTCGGCACCTTCGGCGCGCGACCGAACAGCATCGCAGATTTCGCCGCCAACGCGGGGACATACGCGCGTCCGGCGAACGTGCAGGACGACGTTACGCTCGGCGATGGCCAGCTCGACATCGGTCTCAACGCGCTGTTCGGCTACGCGTTTCCGACGCACACCTTCATGCGCCTCGACGTCGGTTTCAACCTGCGCTTCGGCAAGGCCGCCGATCAATTCATCTCGCGGCTCTCCATCGGCCAGCTCATCGGCAAGAGCGTTCTCATCTACGTCGGCACGCAGCTGGTCTATTCGACCGAGCGCGGCGACGTCATCGGCATCTCGGTCGCGGCGACCGATCCCAACCTGCCCGCGACGCAATACGCTGGCCTGACCAACCTGTACCTGCGCGAGGTCCGCCTCGAGCGTGACGCGCTCGACGTGAACGCCGGCGTGATCTTCAAGATCACCGATACGGTGGAGTTCAACCTCAGCTACGGCCGCGCCGTGTGGGGCCGCAACACGGCAGTGTCGAACTCCGTCTCGCTCGGCTTTGCCGTGCGCAGCGACTGGTTCGGCAGCGATCTCGCGTCCGCGGTGGAGACCGAGTCGGCGCAGGAAGCGCGCGCCGCCGCCGAAGACGCGCGCGCCGCCGCCGAAGAGGCGCGTCTCGCAGCAGAGGAAGTCCGCGCGGCGCTCGCCGGTGCGCCCGCGTCCGCTCCGCAGCCGGGGCCTGCGCCGTAGTCGCGCGCTTCGCTCAGCGCCGAATCCGCCCGTTGGGTCGACCGTAGAGCGTCCAGCGTGGTCCCTCGAACAGCGTCGTTGGCGGCTCTGCGCCGCTCGCTGCGCGCGCGCGAAAGAGGCCATTTGGCGCGGGCCGTCCGGGCGCGTGGCGCACCAGCCAGTAGTCGAAGTAGTCGCCGTAGACCGCGTGATCGTAGCGCTCCGGCGTCCACTCGAAGCGCGGCGGGAACGGCGGCGGCTCGGCGCCTGCCTTGTACTGAATCGGCGAGATCGGGAACTCGACGAAGCCAAACGCGGCGAGTCCGCCGACGTGCGCTTGGTAATACTGATGCGCGTGCAGATAGACCGGCAGCGGCACCTCGGCGCTCTGTCGATCGAACATCAGGCCGAGCAGCCGCCCGCCGCGCTCGGTGTGCGAGAGCGCGTCATCGAGCTCGCCCATCTCCGCGTCGGTGCGCGTGAAGCCTTTGCCGTGTACGTGCGCGGCAAAACCCGCGACGCCGAGCGTGATCACCGCGACGAGCACGCGCAGCCGCGGCGTGAGCGCGCCGCGCGCTCCGAGCGCCGGCAGCAGCGCGAGCGTGAGCGGCAAGAAGCGCTCGTTGATCGGCTCGATGTAGCGATAGCTGAACGGCGCGAACAAATAGAGCGCGAAGGTCAGCGCGAGCACGCACTCTGGCGCAAAGCTCGCGATCGGCGCGGCGAGCGGCGCGCGCGTACGCCAGCTCTTCGCAAAGCTGTCCGCCGGTCGCGTGTTGTAGGCAAAGCTCAGCCCGCGCAGCGCGATCAGCACCATCGCGCCGAACAAAAACGCGAGCCCGATATCTTCACCGGAGCCGTCGGTCCACGTGGCGAACGAGTGACCGAGCCAGCCGCGCAGCGTGTCGTGCGCCGGATGAAAGATCGGCGGCGCATCGCCGACGTTCGCCGCGAGACCGCTGCGGCTCCCGGCAACACCACGTTCGATGACGCCCGAGTTGCGCAGCCATACGAGCACGCCGATGACCGACGGCAGCGCCGCGACCAGCCCATAGCCGACCGCGCGCCGCGTGCGCGCGAAGCCCGCGCCGCTCGTCATCGCCGCGGTTTGCACGATCGCGGCGAGCCCAAACCACGCGAACAGCTGCGCGTGCGCGTAGAAGGTCGCCAGCGCCAGCAGCCCGAGCCACAGCGCAGAGAGCGCGTCTGGGCGGCGCACCAGGCGCGCCAGCGCAGCGAGCGCGAACAGCGCGAGCACCATGCCCATCGCAAAGTTGAGAAAGCCCCACATCACGAACGTGTGGACCGCGATGCCGGCGGCGAGCGCGCCGAGGATCGGCGGGCGTCCGTGCTCGCGCAGCCACACCGCGACCGCGAGCGGAAGGGTCGCCACCGACAAGATCACCGTCATCCGTCCGGCGCCCTCGACGCCGAAGAACGTGACGAAGAAGTCGCCGAGAAAATAGAACAGCAGATATTGCGTGCGCGGATATTCGACGACGAAGTAGCGCGCGAACGCGGGTGTGTGCGCGCCGTGCAGCGCCGCGATCGTGCCCAGATGTTCGGGATAGTCGACGAACGGCAGCCACGCGGCGGACGCGATTGGCCAAGCGATCAGCAGCGCGACGACGGCGAGGATCGCGCCCTCGATCGCACGGCGTCCGCGCTCGGCCGCCAGCCAAGCCACGAACGCGTCGCGCCGCTCTGCCATCGCCGCCATCGGCCGCGCTTTTACCACTATTCGAGCGGTCGACCTGCGGCGAGTCGCGCGGCGCGGAGATGGTTGCGAAAGCGCAGGCTGCCGGTCTGCGTCAGCACCTCGCCGTAGAGCTCTTCGGCGCGCTCGCCGTCGCCACCGCGCCAGGCGAGCGCGGCGCGCGCTTCGTCGACGCGGACGCCGCCGGCCGCAGCGTAGGCGTCGAGCGCGGCGCTGCGATCGGTGAGCGCTGCGCTGTCGGCGCCGAGCGCGAGCCAGCCGTGAAACGCGCGCAGCTCGACCGGCGCGAGACGCCACGTGGCCGCGAGCTGACACACCGAGTTCCAGCGCGCCTTGAACAGCGTGCGCAACACGAAGCGCGGCGCGCGCAGTCGGCCGCGCTTGGTCACGTCGTAGCGCTCCACGGCGCGCGGAAAGCTGCCGAGTACGCGGTCGCGCTCGACGCCGCGCACGCGCGTCCGCAGCACACGCTCGAAGTCGAGGACGGCTCTCGCACGCAGCGCGAGCAGCGCATCGACGCCGTGCGCACGCTCGACGGCGGCCGCGCCGTTCGCGAGGCGCGTGAGCCGCATGCGCGCTTCATCCGGCGTCTCGCCGGAGCCGACCTCGGCGAGCGCTTGCGCCTCCACCAGCTCTTCGAGCGCACGCGCGGCTTCGTCACTCGATGCGCTGCGCGCGAGCCGCGCATCGGCTGCGATGACCGCGTCGATCTGCGCCGGCGCGAGCACCAATCCAGGCAGCTCACGCGGCGCGACCGCACGCGGCAGCGCGAGGACGGTGCCTGCAGCGCCGCACGCGCACGCAAGCAAAGTTGCGCCCAGCAGTGTCGGCGAGAGTGTGCGTGACGGGCTGGTCATCTTGACTTGATCGGAGGTCAACGGTACACGCGTCTCCCTTCGCCGCGGAGCCTACACCGTGTCTGGTCAGCGCGTACACGAACGCTATCCCCTGCGCTTCACCGTCACCGTCCTCC
>Ga0105048_10019409_pt1 | contig 10423 bp, 5 predicted proteins | sample MAT05_FD_78382 | JGI IMG/M metagenome (GOLD analysis project Ga0105048, IMG submission 78382) | Freshwater microbial communities from Lake Fryxell liftoff mats and glacier meltwater in Antarctica - MAT-05 | ecosystem: Environmental > Aquatic > Freshwater > Ice > Liftoff microbial mat | place...
CACGCCGTGTCGTCGAGGAACATGTACTCGGAGCAGTTGTGGACCACGACGCCGCCCGCCACGAAGTGGTGGGTCGCGGGCTCCGTGAGGTCGTAGACCGGCTCGTCGCCGTCGTAGGTGAGGGACGCGACGCGGTCCTCGAGGCGGTCCTCGAGGCGGTCCTCGAACGCGCCCACCGCCCGGTTGCCCACCGCCCGGTTGCCCACCGCCCGGTTGCCCACCGCCAAGTTGAGCGCCGCGAGACGCTCGACCTTTGCGCTCCCGGGCAGGAAGCCGACCGCCTCCTCGAACCGGAGGCGCGACGACCGGCTGATCCGCAGGCTGTGGACCTGCGGGACCGGGGACTCGGCATGACCGCCCCGGCCGTCCGGCAGACGCGCGGTCGTCGTGAGACGACGGTCCCGGTACAGCTTCGACTTGATGCCAAAGCCGAGGAGCAGCGTCTGCACCTGGCGGAGGAGCACCTCGCTCGCGCTGTCGAGGGCCACGTATTGCGACTTCTCGCCGTAGTTCGCCACGGTGCCGTCGGCGGTGAAGAGCCCGCGCAGGACGTCGGCCAGCGCCGCCCGGTCGAGCGCGTAGACCTCGTCGGTGAACCGCGTGGCCGCGCGGCCCTCGTCGAGGACCGCGAACAGCCGGAGGGCGTCGACCACGCACCGTGAGCCCGTGCCGACGAGCAGCGTGCCCTGGGGCGACGTCACCGACGTCCGGCGGGCGCCACGACCGTCCGCGGCGTGCTCTTGCCGGTACGTCGCCAAGTCCTCGTTCACCGCCGCCGCGACCGCCGCCTCCTCGGGCGCGAGCGTCACGCAGGCCGCCGCCTCATCGTCCATCCGGCAGCCGTCGCCGACCCTGAGCCCGAGGAATCGCGCGAGGCGGGCGTCCAGGGACCGCCGACCGAACGCGGGGCGACCGAGCACGACCACGTCGTCGGCCGTGAGTTCGCTCGCCGGGACGTCGCCCCGGTTCGCGGTCAGCACCTTGTGGTCGGCCGTCAGCCGGACCTCGTAGCCGGCGCGCGTGCGCAGGCGGTACACCGGCGCGCAGGCGCGCGTCTGGAACGCCGGCGCGATCGGGTGCAGCCGTCCGTCCGCCCCGACGACCTGCGAGCGGTCGGCGAGCATCGTGTCGATCCGCCGCCAGCCGTCGGCCGTCGCGACGAGCGTGTCGCCCGTCACGCACGGGTTGCTCGCGTTGATGCGCCCGTCCTCGGGGCACGTGTGCCACTCGTTGATCGTCGTGTCGAACTGCACGCCCGGGTCGGCGCACGCCCAGGCGGCGTAGGCGACCTTGTCCCACAGCGCGCGCGCCTTCAGCGTCTTGGCGACCTTGCCGTCGATGCGGCGGCGCAGCTCCCAGTCGCGGTCCTCCTCGACGGCCTCGAGGAACGCGTTCGGGACGCGGATCGAGTTGTTCGAGTTCTGGCCCGAGACGGTCAGGTACGACTCGCTGTCCCAGTCGAGGCCGTAGACCGGCAACTCGATCGTGCGGAAGCCCTGCTGGGCCAGGCCGATCACGCGCAGCACGCACGCCATGGGCGTCTGGTACCGCCGGGCCTCGGCCACCGCGTCGCGCAACGCCGGGTGCTTCGTGCGGTCGAAGCGGTCGGCCTCGACGACGCCCGCGGGCAGGTCGGCGTGGCACGCCTTCAGCACCGCGTTCAGCGTCTTGTGGAGGATCTTGCTCCCCGCGACGAGCGACGCGACCTTCTGCTCCTCGACGACCTTCCAGTCGACGAACGCCTCGATGTCGGGGTGGTCGATGTCGAGGCACACCATCTTCGCAGCGCGCCGCGTGGTGCCGCCCGACTTGATCGCGCCCGCCGCGCGGTCGCCGATCTTGAGGAACGACATCAGGCCCGACGACTTGCCGCCGCCCGACAGCGGCTCGTTCTCGCCGCGCAGGCGCGAGAAGTTGGTGCCGGTGCCGCTGCCGTACTTGAACAGGCGCGCCTCGCGGACCCAGAGGTCCATGATGCCGCCCTCGTTCACGAGGTCGTCGCCGACGCTCTGGATGAAACACGCGTGGGGCTGGGGGCGCTCGTAGGCCGAGGTGCTCGCCTTCACCTCGCCGGTCTTGTCGTCGACGTACAGGTGGCCCTGGGCGGGGCCGTCGATGCCGTACGCGAAGTGGAGGCCCGTGTTGAACCACTGCGGGCTGTTCGGGGCGGCCCGCTGGTCGGCGAGCATCCGGCACATCTCGTCGTAGAAGGCCTGGGCGTCGTCCTTCGAGTCGAAGTAGCCGCGGGTCTCGCCCCAGTGGCGCCAGCACCCCGCGAGGCGGTGGAACACCTGCCGCGCGTCCTTCTCGCCGCCCGTCACGGGCTTGCCGTCCTTCAGGAGCGGCTGGCCGTCGGGTCCCTTCTGCGGGATGCCCTTGCGACGGAAGTACTTCTGCGCGAGCACGTCGGTCGCCACGCTCGACCACGTCGAGGGGACGACGACGCCGTCGAGCGAGAACACGACGGTCCCGTCCGGATTGCGGATCTCGGACTTTCGTGCATCAAAACGAAGGCCGTCGTAGGGGTCACGACCGGCCACGGTGAAGCGACGCTGGATCTTCATGAACGACCTCGGGAGAGCGCCCCAGCCCGGGGGCGCTCGTCGGGGGAAACCACGGACCCTGGGCGCGCCGAAGCGTCGATGGCACGCGCGCGGACCGTCGCGGCGACGGCACGTGCGGGAACCCCGGACGCCTCGGAACACGACCCCGAGTAGAAGGCGGAACGGGAGCCTGCCCGCTCCCGCACGACCACCATCTCACGACCACTATATATCGTGGTCGCGGATCGTCTTACCCCAGGGGATAGTACCCAAGAGACCTGTGGAACGGGCGAAGGAAGGATCAACCCCACCCGATAGCGGGGCATCCGACGATCCTAGGGTCAGGGGGGGACAGTCGTGGCGTCGGGCGGACGCCCCGCGGTTCCGCCGTCCGCGGCAAGTCGGGCGCGGGAACGTCGCCGAGGCGCGCCGCCCCGGCGGCCCCCCCCCCCGGCCCCCCCCCCCCCCGCCCCCCCCCCGGCCCTCGCCCGCCCCCCCCCAGCCCCCCCCCCCCCCCCCCCCCCCCCCGGATCGCCCCGGATCGCCCCGGATCGCCCCATTCCCCTGAAGCTCCCCGGTCCCGCCGCCAGACCCTCGGCCGCGCTACTTCGCGAGTTCGGCCTGGATCCGCGCCTCGACGCCGCGGAGGTCCTGCGTCGGGAACCCGTGCCACACGACCCGGCCGATGCGGCTCACGAGGAAGGCCGTCGGGAAGGCCTCCACGCCGAAGCGGCGGGTCACGCTCCCGTCCCCGTCGTGGAGGACGGGGTAGGCGATCCCCTTCTGCGCCAGGTACGCCTCGAGGGCGGGGAGGGGCGTGGCGAGCCCGAGTTCGACCTCGATCACCCGGAGGCCCTTGTCGCGGAACTGGGAATCCCACCGATCCAGGTGGGGCGCCATCTGGGCGCATCCGCCTCAACGCAGGAACCCGAACTGGAGGTAGACGACGTTCCCGAACAGCGCGCCCCAGTCGAGCGGGGCCGTACCGAGTTCGCCGACGAGGGTGCCGGGCCGCAGCGTGGCGGCCGCGGAAGCGAGCGTCGGCGGGCGCTTGCCGAGGAACGGGTCGTCGCTCCCGCCGCAGCCCGAGAGCGCCGCCCCGAGCCCGACGGCCCCCGCGAGGGCGAAGGCGAGGCGACGGACGGCGGAGCGGGCGCGCATGGGGCCATCATCGGCCACGCCGGGGGGCCGGCTCAAGGGTCGCGAACGGATCCGCCCGCGGCCGCGCCCCCGCACGCGGGCCCAGCGCGGGCGCCCCCGGGAGGCCCAGCGCGGGCGCCCCCGGAAGGCCCAGCGGCGGGAGTGCGAGCCTGTGAAGGAATCGAAGATTCCGTCACCGCGGCGAAGCGCGGGCCCGCAGGGGCCGCGCGCCGAGCGGGTTTCCGGGGGGCCTGGCCCGCCGGAAACCGAGCGAAGGCGACTGCTTCCCAGGTTCTACGCCGGCGCGATCTTCGGGAGCGTCAGCCCGGACTGGTGCTGGTACTTGCCTTTCCGGTCGCCGTAGGAGGTCTCGCAGAGTTCCCCCGGCCGCGCGCGGAAGAACAGGATCTGGGCGATCCCCTCGTTGGCGTAGATCTTCGCCGGCAGCGGCGTCGTGTTGCTGATCTCGATCGTGACCACGCCCTCCCACTCGGGCTCGAGCGGCGTCACGTTGACGATGATCCCGCAGCGCGCGTAGGTCGACTTCCCGAGGCACACGCACAGCACCTCCCGCGGGACGCGGAAGCGCTCGACGGTCTCGGCCAGCACGAACGAGTTCGGCGGGATGATGCACTCGTCGCCCACGTGGTCGACGAACGAGCGGTGGTCGAACGCCTTCGGGTCGACGAGCGTCGAGTGCAGGTTGTGGAAGATCTTGAAGTGCCGCCCCACGCGCACGTCGTAGCCGTACGACGACAGCCCGTACGAGATCTTGCCCTTCGTGACCAGCCCCTCCTGGAAGGGCTCGATCATCTTGTGCTCGAGGGCCATCTTGCGGATCCAGGCGTCGTTCGCGATCGACATCGGGCGCTCCTGACGCGAGGCCCGGGCCGACCGGCGGCGCTCGAGGCCACCCGGGCTCGCGTGGGCGCGGACGGTACCTGACGGGGGGCCCGCGCCCCGGCCCCCCCACCGCGTCGCCGGCCGCGCCGCCGACCGCCGATCGCCGCGGCCACGACCCCCGGGCCACACCCCGGACGGGACCGGGCCGCGCCCCCACGACGCGAGGCGGCCCGCGCCGGACGGCGGGGCCCCCCGACCCTGGTAGCGTGTCGCCGATGGGCACCCGGGTCGGCAACTACGAACTCGAGGAAGAGATCCTCACGGCCGGCCCGAGCACGTTCTACCGCGCACGGAACGTGATCCTCGGCAGCCCGGTGAGCGTCCGCCGCCTCACCCTCGACCCGACGCGGGCGGAGGACGCGCGGGCCACCTTCTTCCGCGAGATGCGCCACGCCGCCGCGCTCCAGCACCCGGCGTGCTGGCGGCCCATCGACGTCATCGACGCCGACGGCTACCTCTGGTCGGTCCAGGACGCCCGCCGCGGCACCATGACCGAAGAGCGGGTGCGCGAGCACGGCCCCATGACGCTGTCGGACGCAGCGCGGTTCGGGGGCGAGATCGCCGACGGCCTCGCCTACCTGCACGCGCGCGGGTTCGTGCACGGCCGCGTGTCGCCGCGCTGGACCCTCGCCGACGAGCACGGGGCCCAACTGATCTCGTTCACGAAGTCCGCCGACCTCGCGGCGGGGATCTGGCCCCTGCGCGACGCGGTGAACGGCCTCACCGCGTTCTCCTCGCCCGAGGAGTTGGCGGGCGGGCGCACGACGAGCCAGAGCGACCTGTACGCGCTCGCCGGCACCCTCGTCTTCTGGCTCACGGGCGCGTACCCCCGCGGCGGCGCCACCCCGCAGGACGCGTTCGTGCGCGCCAAGGCGGGCGCGCCGCTCGTCGACCTCCACGCGCTCCGCCCCGACCTCCCCGCCGTGCTCGCCTCGGCCCTCGAGCGCGCGCTGGTCGCGGACCCGCTGCAGCGCCACGGCAGCGTCGCGTCCCTCGGCCAGTTGCTCGTCGAGACCTATCGCCGCCTCGCCGCCGAGGTGCCGAGCGGCTTCGAGACCGGCGTGCACCTGCTGCCGACGGGGGCCATGGAGTCGGTCCAGCTCCTCGGGCGGCACGGCTCGGGTGCGTTCGGCGTCGTCTTCCGCGCGCGCTCGCGGAGCGGCGACACGGTGTTCGCCGTGAAGGCGCTCAAGCCCGAACACCGCCACGACACCGACGCGCGCGAACGCTTCCTGCGCGAGTCGCAGGCGCTCCAGGAGATCAACCACCCCAACGTCGTCCGCATCCGCGCGGTCGGCGAGGAGGCGGGGACGCCGTACGCAGTGATGGAGTTCATCGCGGGCCCCGACCTCGCGACGCTCCTCCTCCGGGAGGGCGCGGTGGCGCCGGCGCGGGCCGTGCGGATCGCGACCGGGATCGCGCGCGGCCTCGCGGCGATCCACCGCGAGGGCATCGTCCACCGCGACCTCAAGCCCCACAACATCCTCGTCGCGCCCGGCGACCGCCCGGTGATCGCCGACTTCGGCGTCGCGCGCTCCATGGCGGCGACGCGGATGACGATGACGGGCCGCTTCGTCGGCACGCCGGCCTACATGGCGCCCGAGCAGTTCGACGACGAGGCGCCGACGTTCTCCGTGGACCTCTACGCGCTCGGCGCGATCCTCCACGAGATGCTGGCGGGGTCGGCGCCGTTCGCGGGCCGCGACGCCATCAGCACGATCCGCGCGATCCGCGAGCAGCCGCCGCCGCGCCTGCCCGACGACGTGCCCGAGGCGGTGCGCGAGGTGGTGGACCGCCTGCTGCGCAAGGACCCGGCCGAGCGCTACGCGGACGCGGTCACGGTCGCGGCGGTGCTCGAGGCCCTCGCCGCGCGCCTCGAGGCCGAACGCGTCCCGGACGCGCGACACGAGGCGGAAGCCGACGTCGAATAGGACCGGGCGGCCGCCGACGGCGTGGGACGCGAGGCCCGGCGCGCGCGTCGCCGGGCGCCCACGCGACGACCGGCGAACCATGGGATCGGGGGCCGCGCGCCCCCGGAGCCGGACCGCCGACACGGCCGCCGCCGGGACGCGACGTCAGGCCGTCTCGGGCGCGCGTCCGCGGAAGAAGCGGCGCTTCGCGACCTCCGTCGCCAGAAGATAGGCGACGACGATCCCGACGACCCCGGCCACCTCGGTCGCCCCGAGCGGCACGAAGCCGAAGAGCGCCGACGCGGCGCCGAGGAACGGGACCGTGAGCGCGAACGCCATGGCCCCCGCCGTCGTCCAGAGCAGGAGCGGGCTCGGTCGGCTCCGCCACGCGGGCCCGCGCGTCCGCAGCACGAGCACGACGCCGAGCTCGGTGAGCAGCGACACCACGAACCACGCCGTCTGGAACGAGGCCTCCCCGGCCCGGAAGAGGAGGACCAGGGCGCCGAACGTCAGGAGGTCGAAGACCGTGCTGACGAGCCCGAAGACGACCATGTAGCGCCGGACCTCCCGCAGGTCCCAGCGCTGCGGGTGCGTCAAGCGCGCCGCGTCCACGCGGTCGGTCGAGATCGCCAGGGACGGCACGTCGGAGAGGAAGTTGTTGAGCAGGATCTGCTTGGCCACGAGGGGGAGGAACGGGAGCAGCGGCGCCGCGAGCGCCATGCTGACCATGTTCCCGAAGTTCGCGCTCGTCGTGATCGAGATGTACTTGAGGGTGTTTGCGAACGTGCGCCGGCCGTCCTCCACGCCGGTCCGCAGCACGTCGAGGTCGCGCCGCAGGAGGACGATGTCGGCGCTCTCGCGGGCCACGTCCACCGCCTGGTCCACCGAGATGCCGACGTCGGCCGCGTGCAGCGCCGGCGCGTCGTTGATCCCGTCGCCGAGGTAGCCGACCACGTGCCCGGTGCGCTGGAGGGCGCGCACGATCCGCTCCTTCTGCTGGGGGTCGATCTCGGCGAAGAGCGACGTCCGCGGCGCGACGTGCCAGAGCGCCTCGTCGGAGAGCCTCGCGAGCGCCTCGCCCGTGAGCATCGCCCCGGGGTCGAGCCCCACCGTCTCGGCGAGGCGCCCGGTCACGAACCGGTTGTCGCCCGTGACGACCTTGACCTCGACGTGGAGCCGCGCGAGGTCGGCGAGCACCCGCGCGGCATCGGCCCGGGGCGGGTCGAGGAACCGCAGGAACCCCACGAAGACCATCTCCGCCTCGTCGTCGCGGTGGTACGCGGCGCGGGCCGGGACGGCGCGCGTCGCGACCGCGAGGACGCGGAAACCCGCCCGGCCCTCCGCCTCGTAGAACGCGGAGAGCGCCGCGATGTCGGCGGCGGTCAGAGGTCGCGCCCCGTCGTCGCCGTCGTCCGTGACGCGCGTGCAGACCGCCAGCACGTTCGCGAACGCGCCCTTGGTGACCACGAGGTGCGCCGACGCGTCGCCCTCCGGCGCCAGGACGACGGTCAGCCGCTTGCGCAGGAAGTCGTAGGGGATCTCGTCGACCTTGACGTGGCCCGCGGTCGAGAGCCCCGCGCGCTCGCCGGCCGCCACGATCGCCGCGTCGATCGGGTTGGCGATCCCGGTCTCGAGGGCGGCGTTGAGGAACGCGAGCCGGCGCACCCGCTCCGAGGCGCGCCCTTTCGGGTCGGTCGCGCCCTCGAGGACGATCGTCCCCTCGGTCAGGGTGCCGGTCTTGTCGGTGCACAACACGTCCATGCTGCCGAGGTTCTCGATGGCCTCGAGCCGTCGGACGATCACGCCGCGCCGGCCCATGGCACGCGCCCCGGCCGCCAGCGTCACGCTCACGATGGCGGGCAGGAGCTCCGGCGAAAGCCCGACGGCGAGGGCGACGGCGAACAGCAGGGACTCGACGAGCGGACGGTGGAGCCACAGGTTCACCGTCAACACGAAGAGGACGATCACGACCATGGACCGGATCAGGAGGTAGCCGAACTGCCGCAGCCCGCGGGCGAAGTCGGTCTCGGGGGCGCGCGCACGGAGGCACGCCGCGACCGCGCCGAACGCCGTGCGACGCCCCGTCTCGACCACGACGACCCTCGCGGTGCCGCTCCGGACCGACGCGCCGAGGAACACCGCGTTCGTCCGCGCGGCGAGCGGCGCGTCGGGCGCGACGACGCCCGGCTGCTTCTCCACCGGGAACGACTCGCCGGTCATGCTCGCCTCGCTGACGAGGAAGTCCTTGGCCTCAAGGACGCGCCCGTCCGCCGGGATCAGGTTGCCCGCCGAGAGGATCAGGAGGTCGCCGGGAACGAGCGTGTCCGCGGGCACCGTCCGTTCGACGCCGTCGCGGACGACGCGACAGGTGAGCGCGAGCCGCCGCTTCAACGCCTCGACGGCCGCGGACGCGCGGTGCTCCTGGGAGAAGCCGAGGAGCGCGGCCCCGACCACGATCGCGAGGACGATCCCCGCGTCCACCCACTGGGCGAGGAAGAGGGAGACCGCGGCGGCGAAAACGAGGATCAGGACGAGCGGGCTCTCGACCTGCCGGCCGAGCAGGCGCAGCGCGCCGAGACGCTCGGCATCCTCGACGCGGTTCGGGCCCACGAGGGCGAGGCGGTCGGCGGCCACCGCCGACGCGAGGCCCGTCGGCCCCGAACCGAGCGACGTGACCAGGTCGTCCGCGTCGCGGTGCCAATACGCGACCGGGGCGACCGGGGCGACCGGGGCGACGGGGGAGGCCGGCGCGCGCATGCGTCCTCCGCTGGCGGTCCCGTGCGACGGTCCCTCGCGGCGGTCCCTCGCGGCGGCGGAAGGTGCGGCACGCCGCTGCGGGCGAGCCCGCGGCGGCGGAAGGCCCGTACGGAACGGCGACCCCTCCATTCTACGGCGTCGGGGCGGCCTCTCGGCGGATTCCCGGAGGCACACCCGTGCGCGATCCCGGACGTCGCGTGCCCGAGGCCGGCATCGAAGGATCGCCCCCCCTGAGGGGCGGAGCCCTTCCATGCGCCGACACCTCTTGATCCTCGACGGCTCCGAGGCCGCCGAGCAGGCCATCCCCCACGCGGTCGCCGCCGCGCGCACGTTCCAGGCCGACCTGCGGCTCCTGCACGTCCTCGAGAACGACGCGCCGAGCCCGCATCACGCGGTCGACCCCGTTGATTGGCGCATGCGCCACGCGCAGGCGGGCGCCTACCTCGAGGCGTGGCGCGCGCGGCTCGCGGCGCACGACGTCACGGTCACGACGGAACTGCGCGAAGGCCGCCCGGCCAAGCAGATCCTCGACGTCGTCCGCGCGCGTGGCATCGACCTCCTCGTGCTCACGCCGCACGGCGCGGGCGGACGGTCGGCGCCCGGGCTCGGCGACGTCGCGGGGAAGTTGTTCGCGACCGGGGGCGTCTCGTTCCTGCTCGTCCGGCGCACGACGCCGGGCGGAGCGCCGGACGCGCCGGCGCGTTATGCGCGGATCCTCGTCCCGCTGGACGCCTCGCGGCGCGCCGAGTGCGCGCTCCCGATCGCCGCGGCGATGGCGAAGGCGCACGCCGCGACGCTGCTGCTCGCGCACGTCGCACCGGTCCCGGAGCTGCCCGGCGCGATGCCGCCGGCGCCCGACGACGTGCAACTGCGCGAGCGCGTCGTCACGCGGAACCGGGAACGGGGTGCAGCCTACCTCGAAGCGGCCCGTGGACAGACGGCGACGGGCGACCTCGACGTCATGACGCGGATCCTCGTCGCGCCGAACGTGGGGCGTGCGCTCTGCCGGTGCACCGTGGAGGAGGGCGTCGACCTCGTCGTGACGAGCGCCCACGGCGACGGCTGCCGCGGCACCGACACGTTCGGGCCGTACGGAAGCGTCGCCCGCGAGCTCATCGCGGACGGATCGACGACGCTCTGGGTCCTGCAAGACCTGCCGCCGACGCCCTG
>Ga0105048_10019410_pt1 | contig 10423 bp, 5 predicted proteins | sample MAT05_FD_78382 | JGI IMG/M metagenome (GOLD analysis project Ga0105048, IMG submission 78382) | Freshwater microbial communities from Lake Fryxell liftoff mats and glacier meltwater in Antarctica - MAT-05 | ecosystem: Environmental > Aquatic > Freshwater > Ice > Liftoff microbial mat | place...
GCGCAGGGGCTGGCGCTGGCGCGCGCGGCCTTCGGTGACTGGAAAGCCACCGGCGAGGCCGCGCCACGCACGCCTGCCGCGCCGCGCCAGGCCGCGCCGGCGCGCTTGCTGCTGGAACGCCCGGGCAGCGTGCAGGCCACGCTGCGCCTGGGCCGCCTGGCAGGGCCCGCCAGCGGCGCCGACACCGTGCCGCTGCGCGTGGCCAGCGCGGTGCTGGGCGACGGTTTCACCAGCCGCATCAACATGAACCTGCGCGAAGAAAAGGGCTACACCTACGGCGCCAGCATGCGCCCGCGCAGCTTGCGCGACGGCGGTGCGCTGGTGGGCGGCGCCGACGTGCGCAACGAGGTGACGGGGGCTTCGCTCACCGAATTCCAGGCCGAGTTCCGCCGCCTGGGCAGCGAGCCCGTGCCGCGCCACGAACTGCAGGAAACGCAGCGCTACATGGCCGGCAGCTACCTCGTGGGCCTGCAGACGCAGGACGCCGTGGCTGGCACGCTGGCGCGCAACTGGATGGTGGGCTTGCCGGCGAACTACCTGGTGGACTATGTGGCGAAGGTGCGCGCCGTGACGGCGCCTCAGGTGCAGGCGATGGCGAAGAAGTACTTCGTGCCCGAGGCCTACAGCATCGTCGTGGTGGGCGACCCGGCGGTGGCGCCTCAGCTGGCGCCGTTCGGCAAGTTCGAGGTGCCGAAGCCTTGATCGTCAGCGCTTGACCGTCACCGCAGGCGCGCGCCGGAATCACCTGTCACGCCTGTCACGCCCGTCACGCCTGTCACCCCTGTCATGCCTGCCACGCGTGCCGGCAGTGCGTCGGCCCTGAAAAAGCGCAGCTCCAGGCTGCAGCGCGGCTGCGTCATGGCGGGCGTGAGATGGGTGCGGTGCAGGCACAGGCCGTCGAAGAGCAATGCATCGCCCGGCTGCAGCACGGCGTGCTGCATCGCGGCTTCACCGTAGCGCGCGGCCACGGCTGCGGGCGTGAGCTCATCGGGGCTCAGCAGCGCGGCCGGAGTTGCATCCACCCACTGCAGCGAGGGCGCGTCTTCGCCGCAGGGTGTGAGCGCGATCCACAGCGTGCGCATCTGAAGCGCCGCATCGGCCGGTGCGGGCCGGCCGGCATGAGCCAGGAAGTCGTGGCGCAGGGCGCCGTCCTGGTGCCAGCTGTGCGGCGGCCGGCCCTGGCGCAGCCAGCTTTGCGTCAGGTTGCACCAGGGTGCCGGGCCCAGTGCGGCGACGAGCGGCGCCGCCGCTGCGCTGGCCGATATGACCTGCAGAACTTCGGCGGCATTCAAGGGCAGCGCCGTCATCGGCAACGAGGCAGTCACGCCTTCGGTCTGCCGCTGCCAGGCCGCGCACAACGCCTGGGGCAGCAGCTGGGGAAGCAGCTTCACACCGTCTCGGCCAGGGCCCGTTCGATTCGCCGCTTCGCGATGCGCGTCTTGGGCACGTGGAAGTCGAACCACACGCGCACATCGTCTTCCAGGCCGATGCCGTGCATGTAGTTGTAGAGCGCCTTCTTCAAGCCTGCGCCGAGGGCGTCATGGTCGGTGCCGGTGGGGTCGAAGAAGCCGATGTCGTTTTTGCCGAAGGTGATTTCGGGCAGTTCCTGCAGCGTCACGCCGTACGCTGCCGGGTCCATTCCCACAGGCGAATGCACGGTGCAGGTGAAGCGGTGCCAGAAACCGCTCTGGATGCAGCCGTGGCTGAAGAGCTGGCGCACCAGTTCCAGCGCGTCCACGGTGTCCTGCACGGTCTGCGTCGGGAAGCCGTACATCAGGTAGGCATGCACCAGCACGCCGGCATCGCTGAAGCCCTTGGTCACGCGCGCCACCTGGTCGACGCTGACGCCCTTTTTTATCAGCGCCAGCAGGCGGTCCGAGGCCACTTCCAGCCCGCCGCTGATGGCGATGCAGCCGCTGTCGGCGAGCTGCTGGCAAAGCTGAGGTGTGAAGGTCTTCTCGAAGCGGATGTTGCCCCACCAGGTGATGGCGAGTTGGCGGCGTTCGATTTCAGCCGCCAGCGCCTTCAAGCTTTTTGGCGGCGCGGCCTCGTCGACGAAGTGAAAACCCGTCTGCCCGGTTTCGCTGACGATGGCCTCGATGCGGTCGCACAGCAGCTCGGCGCTGGCGGCGTCATAGCGGCCGATGTAGTCCAGGCTGACATCGCAAAAGCTGCACTTCTTCCAGTAGCAGCCGTGCGCCACGGTCAGCTTGTTCCAGCGGCCGTCGCTCCACAGCCGGTGCATGGGGTTCAGCATGTCCAGCAGGCTCAGGTACTTGTCCAGCGGCAGGCCGTCCCAGGTGGGCGTGCCGACGTCGGCAAAGGGCAGGTCGGGTTCGGCAAAGTTGGTGTAACGCACGGCACCGTCCACACGATGAAAACAGCGCACCAGGCGCTGGGCGGAGCGTTTGCCTTGCAGGTGGTCCAGCAAGGCCAGCAGCGGGCGTTCACCGGCGTCCAGCGTCACGCAGTCGAAATAGTCGAAGACGCGCGGCTCTTTCAGTTCACGCAGCTCGGTGTTGACATAACCGCCACCCAGCACGGTGACGATGTGTGGGTGCCGGGCCTTGATGGCCTGCGCAATGCGCAAGGCGGCATACATGGCGCCCGGGAAGGGCACCGAGAGCAGCACCACCGTGGGCTGGTGTTCGGCCACTGCCGCCAGCGCCAGGCGCTGCAGCGTCTGGTCCACGAGGTTCATGGGCGCGGCCAGTGCTTCGGCCAGCGGCTCGAAAGTGGGCTGGCTCATGGCCAGGCGTTCGCCGTAGCGCACGAACTCGAAGCGCGGGTCCACGGCGTCTTTCAGCACGTCGGCCAGGTCGTTGAGGTAGAGCGTGGCCAGATGCCGCGCGCGGTCTTGCACGCCGAGTGAGCCGAAGGCCCAGCCCAGCGGGTCGCCGCCATCGTCGTTGTCGGGGTCGGCGTAGGCATCCAGCGTCGCGAACCGCGGGCCTTCGGGCAGAAAGCTGCGCGCGGCGATGCGGTGGGCCAGGGTCGAATCGCGCCCCTGGAGAAAGGCCAGCGTGGGCTGGATGGTGGCGGCGTAATGGGGGTAGTGCGCCAGGAAACCCTGCACACGGTGGCTGGGCTTGGCCAGTGTCTGCGCCACCTCATGCACAGCGGCCAGGCCCGGACGTGAAAGCAACTCGAGGATGAGCGCCAGCGCCAGATCCACCTGCGTGGCGTGCACCCCGCGCGAGCGCAGAAAACCCGTCAGGTAGGCCGTGGACGGGTAGGGCGTGTTCAGCTGCGTCATCGGCGGGATGACACTCAGCACACGGGGCGGAACTGGGGGATGGGCCATGACAGCCCGCATTGTCGCGGCCCGCGCCGTGGTCAGCCGGGCACGAGCCATTGCCGCAGCTGCTGCGCGGCAGCGGGGCTCGACAACAGGTCGAGGTGCCCGGTGCCGTGCAGCACGGCCTGGCGTTCGGGCGCGAAGGCCAGGCGCATGGCTGGCTTCCTGTGCTGACCCAGCGCGCTGGCCAGCGGCACCATGCCGTCGCCGAAAGCCTTGCCCAGGGCGCGCTGTTTGAGGGTGCGCGCGGTGTCGTGCGCGGCCGCATCCAGCGTGCCAGCCATGGCCCAGCAGCGGGGGGCCGTGGGCCCTGTCGGCAGCGGAATGGCGCTGCCATCGGCATTCAGCAGGCCGTGGCGCAGGTCGGTGATGCCGGCGCTGCGCAGGCGCCCCAGGCGTGCCAGCGGTGCGGTGTAGCGCGAGGTGAAGGGCATGGCGCCCAGCAGCAGGTCCACGCCGTGGCCGGCGCGTTCCAGCGGCGCGCCGTGGTGCGGGCTGCCGATGCACACGAGGTCGCTGCACAGCGTGGTCCAGGCCTGGCCGGCGCTTTGGTGCAGCGCGCTGCGCGCGATCAGCCCGCCCATGCTGTGGCCCAACAGCACCACGCGCTGCACCGGCACCGGCCAGGCCCTCACCAGTTGCTGCATCAGCGCGGCAAACTGGCGGCCGTTCTCGGCGATGGGCAGGCCGGTGTTGGCGTGCAGATAGATCGGCAACGCGCTCAAGGCCGGCGCCAGCAGCGCGCCGTGGTCCTGGCCCTGGCGCTGCCATTGCAGGTCGTTCATGCACAGGCCGTGCAGCAGCACCAGCACCGTGCCAGAAGGGGCCGGCTGGCGCGCCTGCAGCCAGCTGGCCAGCGCTTCGGGCTGCAGCGGCAGCGCCTGGCCGCCGTGGCGCAGCGCCATGTGGATGGCCAGCGGGTTGCCGCTGGCGGCCAGGTGGTCGCCCAGCACGCCGTTCAGCACCGCCACCAGCGCTTCGCGCTCGGGGCGCGGCGGTGCTGCGGGCTCGTCAGGCGCCAGCGTGGGGGTCAGCAGCGCCAGCAAGGCATCCACCGAGCCCCCCACCACGTGTGTGACGCCGCGGATGCTGCGGTACACCAGCCCGGTGATGCCTGTGGTTCGGCCCTGCAGCGCGCCGGCCAGGCCGGGCACCCTGGCAATGCGCTCGTGCATGGCTTCGACCAGGCTGGTGAGGCCGGCCACGCCATCGCTGGCCAGGCGTGCGGCACCGCGCAGGTCTTGCGTGTTCATCGCAGCTGTTCCCGTACGGTGGCCAGCAATGTGTCCAGCGACAGCGGCTTGGTGAGGTAGGCCGTGAAGCCGGCGGCGTGCGCGGCGCTGATGTCTTCCTGCAGCGCGTTGGCGCTCACGGCCACCACAGGGGTGGCGGCAGTGGCAGGCTGCTGGCGCAAACGCTGCAGCACGGCAAAGCCGTCCATCTCGGGCAGGTGAATGTCCAGCAGCACCAGCGCCGGCAGGTGCAGGGCGGCCAGGCGCAGGCCTTCGCTGGGTGTGGCCGCACAGAACAACTGGACACCGGGCAACCGCTCCAGCATGGCCTGCATCAACACCACGTTGACCGGGTTGTCTTCGATGTAGAGCACGCGTCGCGGCGTCAAGCTCGCGCGGGTTCCGTCAGCCGCGCCTGCCGCCACCTCGGGGGTGGGCAGCGCGGGCACCGCGGCAGCGCCATTGCAGGGCAGACGCAGCCAGAAGGTGCTGCCCTGGCCGGCCACGCTGTGCACGTCGATGTGCCCGCCCATGGCATCGATGAGCCGCCGGCTGATGGCCAGGCCGATGCCCGTGCCCTCGATGCCCGACTGCGCGGCCCCCAGCCGCTCGAAAGGCTGGAACAGGCGCTGTTGCTCGTCGGGCGTCAGGCCGCGGCCGGTGTCGCGAACGCCCAGCCAGAGTTCGCCGCCTTCCAAGCGCCACAGCACCGCCACTTCACCGCCCTGGCGGTTGTATTTGATGGCGTTGCCCAGCAGGTTCAGCAGCACCTGTTTCAGGCGCCGCCGGTCGGCCCGCACCTGCACCTCTTGCAGTCCGTCTGGCGTGCCGTGCAGCGTCACGCCCAGGCTCTGCGCCACGGCCTGCACCAGGGCCAGGCATTCGCCGACGAGTTCAGCCGGTGCCAGCAGTTCGAGTTCGAGCGAGAGCTCGCCGGCTTCGATGCTGCCGAGGTCGAGGATCTCGTTGATCAGGCTCAGCAGGTGATCGGCGCCGCGCCGCATCTCGCGCACCCAGGCCTGGTGGTGCGGCACCAGCGTGGCGCGCGGGTCCGATTCGAGCAGCTGCCCGAAACCCAGCACCGCATTCAGCGGCGTGCGCAGTTCGTGCGACATCTGCGAGAGGAACTGCGACTTCGCCCGGTTGGCGCTTTCGGCCTCGTCGCGTGCCGCGATCAGCGCCGCTTCGGCCTGCTTGCGCGCGGTGATGTCGACGCCGAAGCCGTAGCAGGTCTGGCGTCCGTCGGGCTGGCGCGGCCCTCCCACGCGCGTCACCTCCAGCACCAGGCGCTCGCGCCCCGGACGTTCCATCACACTCTCAGTGACGGAGCGCTCACCGCGCCGCGCCGCGGCCACGGCGACCTCGATCGACGCCCCGCGTTCTTCACCCATGACCTCGCGCAACGTGTGGCCGATGGTGCCTTCTGCGCTGCGGCCCAGCGCGTCGAGCAGGCGCAGGTTCACATAGGTGATCCGCATCTGCTCGTCTGTGGCCGCAATGTAGCCTGGAAACGCCGCCAACAGCGCGCCCAGCTCGGCCGAGCTTTCCCGCAGCGCGGCCTCGGCGCGCTTGCGCTGCGTGATGTCCAGCGTGAAGCCGTAGACCACGGGCCGGCCACTCAAGGGGTCGACGCCGGCGACCATGCGGACGTGCAAGTCGAGCGCATCGCCACCGGCTGCCGGCTGCATAGGGTGCTCATAGCTCACGTCTTCACCGGTCAGCGCGCGGTCGATCAGCGGCTGCAGCACGGCAGCGCGCGCTGTGCCGAGCACCTCACCGATGTGGTGGCCGACGATGTCATCGACGCTGCGCCCTATCAAGGTGGCCAGGCGCTGATTGACGAAGGTGTAGATGCCCTGGCTGTCGAGCCGGCTGATGAAGCCCGGGAAGTTGTCCAGCAGCGCGCGCTGCTCGGCTTCGCTGGCCATCAGCGCGTTGCGGCTGCGTTCCTGCTCGGTCACATCGCGGGTGACCATCACGACATGCTCCACCTGCCCGCTGGCGTCTTTCTGCGGGAAGTAGTGCGTCTCGATGACGCAGTTGGGGCGCGAGGCTCGCGGGTCGGGGCCGCGCGAGCTGCGCGCTTCGCCGCTGGCCATGCAGTCGCGCAGGGTCCGCAGGCGCTTTTCGGTGACGCGGTTGGACAGCGCCTCGCTGGGCAGCCGGCCCAGCGCCTGCTCGCGCGGCACGCGCGCAGCGCGGCACCAGGCGTCGTTGACGAGCAGGTAGCGCTCGTCGCGGCCCACCACCGACACCACGTCGGAGATGGCGTTCACCGCCAGCTCGTAGTCGCGCAGCGCGTCTTCGCTCGCGCGGCGCGCACTGATGTCGGTCCAGACCGCCACCGCGCCCACCCGGGCACCGGCGGCGTCGAGCAGCGGCGTGGCGCTGCAGACGCAGTGCACGCGGCTGCCGTCGGCGCGCTGCAGGCCCAGCTCGCAAGGTGCCGCATCGGGCTTGGGGTGCTGCGCGAGTTCGGCGCGCAGGCGGGCATGGTCTTCGGGCGCCACGAAGTCGAAGACATCACGGCCGGCCAGCGCATCCGGCGGCAGGCCCAGCAGCCGAGCCATCGCCGGGTTCACGTCGGTGGTGCGGGCCTGGGTGTCGACGAACCAGAAGCCTTGCGCGGTGGTTTGCAACAGCTGGTCCATCAGCCGGTGCTGGCTGGCCAGGCGCTGCGTGGCTTCGTTGGCGCGCACGTTCTCGTTCAGGCGCAGGCGCATGCTGTCGCGCACCAGCTGCCGCGTGTGGCGCGCGGCAACCGCAGTGATGAGCAAGAAGACCCCGGCCATCGCCGCCAGCGACAGCGCGCCGATGTTTTGCGTGTGCAGCGCCAGTGCCAGGCCCGCGGCCAGGGTGGGCAGCGCGAAACACAGGGCGGTGCGCAGGTCGAAGGCTGCAGTGGTCAGCGTGCCTGCGGTGAGGATGCACAGCGCGAACAGCATCAAGTCGGCTTCGCGGCCCGGCGGCAATTCGCCTGGCACCCACACCACGCCCACCCAGGCCAGGCCGTGCAGCAGATAGGCCACGCGGTGGCGGGTCAGCCAGCGCCCGGGGTCGGTGGCGCCGGCGCCGGTTTGGGCATGCACCACAGCCCAGCGCAGAGCCAGTGAACCCGCCAGCGCTGCCAACCAGGTCAGCAACGCCAAGGGTATGGCCAAGTCGCGCAACACGAAGGCCAGCAGCAGGCCCACGCTGGCGCTGCCGAGCACCGAGCTCCTGAGCGTGCGCTCGTGCTGGCGCAGGCGCTCGGCCTGCAAGGCGCGGTCGAGGTCGACGTCGGGCACCATGGGTTGAAAAGTTGGCTCTTGGCCCGGCAACGCGAAACACAGGGCGATCCCGCGGGGGTTGACGCAATTATCGATTCACCAGCCGATCGCCTCGTGGCTGGGCCTTGGCCGGGGCTCGCATAAGTCACGGGAGGTCGGCCGTGGTGTGGCCCGGCAGTTCAACGCAGCCTCAAGAAGCCCAGCTAGCATCGAGCGTCACGTCAAGAGGCATACGCCGATGAACCAGCCCAAGGCCTTTGCCAGCCAAGCCGACCTCGAAGAGAAGCAGGTCAGCTTCACGAAACTGAGCGACAACGCCTACGCCTACACGGCCGAAGGCGACCCCAACACCGGCATCATCATCGGCGACGACGCCGTGCTGGTGCTCGACACCCAGGCCACGCCGGTGATGGCGCAGGACGTCATCCGCCGCATTCGCGAGGTGACGGCGAAGCCCATCAAGTACGTGCTGCTCACGCACTACCACGCGGTGCGCGTGCTCGGCGCCAGCGCCTACGGAGCCGAGCACATCATCGCCAGCGAAGACACGCGCGATCTCATCGTCGAGCGCGGCGAACAAGACAAGGCCAGCGAAATCGGCCGCTTCCCGCGGCTTTTCCGCAATGTCGAAAGCGTGCCGGCCGGCCTGACCTGGCCCACCCTCACCTTCAGCGGCAAGATGACGCTGTGGCTCGGCAGCCTGGAAGTGCAGCTGCTGCAGCTGGGCCGCGGCCACACCAAGGGCGACACGGTGGCCTGGCTGCCGCAGCAGAAAATTCTGTTCAGCGGCGACCTCGTGGAGTTCGACGCCACGCCCTATGCCGGCGACGCCTATTTCCGCGACTGGCCGCAGACCCTGGACAACATCGCCGCGCTGCAGCCGCAGCAGCTGGTGCCCGGGCGCGGTGCGGCGCTGACCACGCCCGAGGCCGTGGCCGCGGGCCTGGCGGGCACCCGCAGCTTCATTGCCGATGTGCGCGCCAGTGTCGAGGCAGGCGTGAAGGCCGGGCTCGACCTCAACGCCACCTACAAGGCGACGCTGGCGGCCCTGTCGCCGAAGTACGGGCATTGGGTGATCTTCCAGCACTGCATGCCGTTCGACGTGACGCGCTGCTTCGACGAGATGAGCGGCCATGCCGACCCGCGCATCTGGACCGCCGAGCGCGATGTCGCGATGTGGAAGGCGCTGGAGGCCTGAACCCCCTGAACCCGGCCAGGCCTTGCTCTCATGTTCAGCACCTACACCTGGCCCCGCTACGCGGCGGGCCCTGCCCCGGAGATCGGCGCGGCCACGACACGCCGTGTGCCGCTGGTGGTGCTGGGCGCCGGCCCGGTGGGCCTGACAGCCGCCATCGACGCCGCGCAGCGCGGCCTGCCGGTGTTGCTGCTGGACGAAGACGACACCGTCTCCTTGGGCTCGCGCGGCGTCTGTTATGCCAAGCGCACGCTGGAGATTCTCGACCGCCTGGGCGTGGGGCAGCGGGTCGTCGACAGGGGCGTGACGTGGAACGTGGGCCGCACCTTTCACGGCGAACACGAGGTCTTCAGCTTCAACCTGCTGCCCGAGCCCGGTCACCAACGCCCGGGCATGGTGAACCTGCAGCAATACCACCTGGAGCAGTTTCTCGTCGAGCGCGCCGCTGAACTGCCTGGCCTGGACCTGCGCTGGAAGCACCGCGTCACGAGCGTCACACCGCAGGCTGACGGCGCCTTGCTGCAGGTCGAAACGCCGCAGGGCGTCTACACGCTGCACGCCGACTGGCTGGTGGTGGCCGACGGTGCACGCAGCCCCACCCGCCGGGCCTTGGGGCTCGACACCTTGGGCCAAGTGTTCCAGGACCGTTTCCTGATTGCCGACGTGGTGCTGGACGGCGAGCCCTACCCGCTGGAACGCACCGAACGCCGCTTCTGGTTCCGCCCCAGCTTCTTCGACGGCGAAAGTGCACTGCTGCACCGCGAGGCCGACAACGTCTGGCGCATCGACTTCCAGCTCGGCTGGGAAGCCGACCCTGAAGCAGAGAAGCAGCCCGAACGCGTGGCCCCGCGCATCCGCCGTCTGCTCGACCTGCAGGGCTGGCCGCACATCGGCTTCACGCTCGAATGGGTCAGCGTCTACACGTTCCAGTGCCGGCGCATGGCGAAGTTCCGCCACGGGCGTCTGCTGTTCGTGGGCGACAGCGCGCACCAGGTCTCGCCCTTCGGCGCGCGCGGCGCGAATTCGGGCATGCAGGATGCCGACAATCTGGTGTGGAAGCTGCAGCAGGTGATCACGGGCCGCGCGCCCGAGGCCTTGCTCGGCAGCTACGACGAAGAGCGTGGCGCCGCCGCCGACGAGAACATCCAGAACAGCAGCCGCAGCACCGATTTCATGACGCCGAAAGGCCACGCCGCGCGCGTGCTGCGCGATGCGGTACTGGGCCTGGCAGCGGCGGTTCCCGGCGTGCGCGCGCTGGTGAACAGCGGCCGGCTTTCGGTGCCCAGCACCCTGCACGGCAGCGCGCTGAACACGCCCGACAGCGACAGCTTTGCAGGCTGGATGGTGCCCGGCGCACCGCTGGACGACGCGCCGGCGGCCGGCGCCGTGCCCTGGCTCTTGCGGCATCTGGGCCACGGCGGTTTCACGC
>Ga0105048_10019411_pt1 | contig 10422 bp, 4 predicted proteins | sample MAT05_FD_78382 | JGI IMG/M metagenome (GOLD analysis project Ga0105048, IMG submission 78382) | Freshwater microbial communities from Lake Fryxell liftoff mats and glacier meltwater in Antarctica - MAT-05 | ecosystem: Environmental > Aquatic > Freshwater > Ice > Liftoff microbial mat | place...
CAGCGATTGTTTGAGTCCAATGCGCTGGCGGGTCGCGGTCTGATCCTCCTCACCGATGGCGAAAACCACCAGGAAATAGCCCTGCAACGGGCACGGGAAGCCAAAGCCAACGGCATGGTCATTCATACGGTGGGCGTGGGTACGGCGGGCGGCGCGACTATCCCGGCAGCCAACGGCGGCTTCCAACGCGACTACACTGGCCAGACCATCCGTACCAGCCTGAACCAACCTTTTTTGCGCGAACTGGCCCAGGCAGGCGGGGGCATTAGTCTTTCTAGCAACGATCCCGGAGCCATCAATGCTTTGAAAACGGCCATAGATCAACTGCAAAAAACGGCCGTAGCAGCCCAGGTGCAAACCGAATATGTCTCGTATTTTCAATGGCTGCTGGTGCCGCTGTTGCTATTTTTAACCCTTGAGCAACTGCTGTGGTGGCGCAATAAACGGAAGCCGGGGGAGGAACTGGCCAATTTTAAAACACCAAAGGGACCAAAGAACCCAGCAGGAACCGTTTAAAAATAAAGAATACTTGTAACCTTAAAATACTATAAATGACTCATTTTCAAAAACATACACTCCTTATTGCGTTATTAACAACTGGTTTTTTCCTTCCCGGAAATGCCCAGAACGGGCCGCTGCGCAAAGGCGACCGCCTCTACGATAAGCAGGAATATAGTCAGGCCGAAGCGGCTTACCGCGCAGCCGTGGCCGGCCCCGTGGCATCTTACAATGCCGGCAATGCCGCCTACCAGCAGGGCAAATACGCCGAGGCGGCTACGCTCTATCAGAATGCTTCCCGCACCTTCGCCACGCAGCCCGGCAAAGCCAAAGCACTCTACAACCTGGGCAACGCCTACCTGCGCGATAGCAAATATGCCGAAGCCATCGAAGCCTACGAGAACAGCCTGCGCCGACAGCCCAATCAGCCGGACGCCAAGAAGAATTTGCAGATCGCCAAAAAGAAACTCCGGGAGCAGCAGGATCCGCCGCCGCCCCCACCGCCGCCGCCACCTCCTCCCCCACCGCCGCCACGGCCCCGCAATAACTACCTGGATCAGGCCAGTCCGCTGCAAAAACGGGAAGTGCCCACGGGCGGACTTACCCCCGAAGCAGCCCGTGCGCTGCTGGAAACCCGGGTGACGCGCCAGGAGCAGCAAAACGCCCAGGAATACCGCCGATTGGCCTCTCCGACCCGCCCTTCGCGGATCAAGAAGGATTGGTAGAAATAAAAATTGGTTATTGGTTATTGGTGTTGCATACCCTTCCGAGGATGCGCATATTTGAGTATTCGATCAAAGTAATTGATGGTCAGTTAATTGATCGAATACTCAAATCTTCAAACTACGCTCAAATCCCTCACGGCTGATCTTTCCAGCTATTGTTTTTAGGATTAATATCCGGCAACAAATGATCGGGATCGGTCACGACCTTACGAATGGCCTTGGTCGAGTGGAGGTGCATCGTCCATTCCGCGCCACGCTGCCATATTTCCACCGGCAATTTGCGCCGCTCTTTGGTATTGTCTGCGTAAATAATTTCAATTTCCAGCGGAAAAGCCATTTTCTGGTGTAACTGGAAAGCAATTTGCGCGCCTTTTGCCGGGTCGTCATCGTTGTAGGTCACGCCGTCCACGCCCACGTCGAATTTCCAGGTTTCATAAAACCATTCCTTCCAAAACCAGCCGAGGTCTTCGCCCGCTGCATCTTCCAGGGTTTTAAAAAAATCGAAAGGCGTGGGATGTTTGAAGGCCCAGCGCTGTACATACACCTGGAAAGCGTAGTCGAAACGCTCCGGACCAAGCACAGTATTGCGCAGCAGATAAAGTCCGAGTCCCGGTTTGCTATACGCCTCCAGACCCAGATAGCGGCTTTGCATCACATCGGGAATGGTCATGATCGGATCGGCATCGTCGGGAAATAAGTCAGCGGCAGCATCGTGGAAATCCGGCTTCCCGCTATCGTATTCACCGTTATTGAAAGCCTTATCGGCCAGTATATTGATGAACGTATTGAAGCCTTCATCCATCCAGGGGAATTTACGCTCGTCGCTGCCGACGATCATCGGGAACCAGTTGTGCCCGAATTCGTGGCTGGTAACCCCCCACAAACTGCCCTTTTTGGCTCGGTGATAACAGAAAACGAGGCCCGGATATTCCATACCATATTCCGGCCCGGCTACGTTGACCGCTACCGGATAAGAGTATTCAAACAGGTATTGGGAATAAAATTCGATGGCGCCTTTGGTGTATTCCGTCGCGCGGTTCCACATACTGTCTTGGGCACTTTCCATGGGATAAGCCGACATGGCCAAGGCCTTTTTGCCGCTGGGCAGGTTGATCCGGGCGGCATCAATCACGAAGGCTTTAGAAGCACCCCAGGCTACATCGCGGGCATTTTTGCAGCGAAAACGCCAGGTCTGGCGGCCGTCTTTTTTGGGGCGCGAATCGGGGCGCGTCACCTCGTCTTTGCTGCGGATCAACACCGTTTTGTCGCTTGCGGCAGCGGCTTTCAGGCGGCGGTTTTGCTCGGCGGTATAAACTTCATTGGGATTGAGCAACTCCCCGGAACCCACCACGATGAAACTGGCCGGCACATCCACCGAGTATTCCAGATCGCCGTATTCCAGGTAAAATTCGCCCGAACCCAGGTAAGGCAGCACGTTCCAGCCTTCAATGTCGTCATAGACGCACATCCGTGGATACCACTGCGCCACCTCATAAATGCGGCCGTTGGGCGTATCCATCATGCCCATGCGCAAGGCACTGCCACCGGGAATTTTGAATTCGTAGTTGATGAAAACTTTGATTTTGCCACCCTTGGGCATAACCGGCTGACCGAGACGAATTTGCAGCCGGGTATCGCTGATCTCAAACTTGACGGCCACTTTTTTACCGCCTTGCTCCACCATCACCGATTTGATTTTGTAACCGCCATCGAAGCCCATGGGTCGGCCCACCGCCAAGGCATCGCCCGCAATGAGCGCGCCGCGAGAGTCTTTATTGAACAGGTTCTGATCCAGTTGCAGCCACAAAAAAGGCAATTGATCGGGCGAATTATTGATGTATTCAATCTGCACATCGCCACTGATGATGTCGGTAAGCTCGTCGAGGCGGACATTGATGTTATAATTGGCGGCATTCTGCCAGTAAGCCGGGCCGGGGGCGCCGGTGCCGCTGCGGGTATTAGTCAGCAGCGTGTAGTTGAAAAGGGGATTGAATAACTCGTGCTGGTTATAGGGGGAAGGCGTTTGAGTGGTATCCGACGCGGGTGTTTGGGCGTAGGTCATGGTCGCGGCCAGGAGCGGCAGCAACAGCAATTTCAATTTGTTCATCCTGAAAAAAAATTTGCGTGATGGTCAATAGTCGGGGGCAAACGTAAGGAATCGTGCCATGAGGTGGGTTATTTTTCCAGTCAATGGCGGATTAAGGAGGGTGAGAAACAGATTTAGAACGATAAAACTGCACCAGATAATTCGCTTTCGTCGTTCTCTTTATCCCACTTTTCAATAGTGGCGCCAGAGAATTTCTGGTTGAAAGCAGCCAAAACCGCTTGCGGTGGTGTTGTTTGGCCTTAATGCGCAAAGCCTATTGTCACCACAAAAGCATTCAGCAGCAGCATCTTTTTCATCCTAATTAAAACTTATAGTTATATCCCAGCCGAACCACCTGTGTTTCATAGTAGTCTGTGCTTTCCAGGGTAAAATTTGTCCCCCGAATTGTTCGGTGGATTTGCATGGTATTTAATAAGTCGGTTGCGTTCACGAACAGTTCTCCCTTGCCCTTTTGGATGGATTTTTTCGCGCCCACATCCAGCGAAAAGCGGTTGCCAATGCGCCCCTGCGGCAGCAGATCAGGTGCGAGCCAAATAGCCGAGACTTGCGTTTCCCAATTTCCAGCGAGTCGCAGCGAGGCCGTTAGTTTGACATTTCCGGAGGTCAATTGCTGTTCGTCGCTGGTATAGGTAGTCGGTACAGGGTATTGATTGACGACCGAAAATGCCTCAAAACGGTTTCGGTAAATATTCACGTTGCTAGTCAGCGACAAACGTGCGGACACCTTTTGCTGCCACACAGCCTCCGCCCCGGTGTTCCAGCTACGACCGGCATTCTGAAAAATATTGTACAAAAGCACATTACCTGGCACCTGCGTAGCAATGCGCGTAATCGTCCCGTCGGTCGCACGGTGGTAGGCTGCTGCGTAAAAACTACCTTGTGCAAAGGTGGTTTTGTATCCTAATTCAGTCGAAAATGTAAATTGCGGGCGAAGTGCCGGATTGCCTACCTTGATCAATTCCGGCTCATCGTATTTGGGAAAAATACGAATATCCACCTCGTTTGGCCGATCTACGCGGCGATTGAAAAAGAGCGAGACCTTGTGACGATCATCTATTTTATAAGCAAAACGGAGATTCGGGAACGGCTGTGCATAGCGATAACCGTCACTTTTATAGGTATTGTGGTCGGGGTTCACGAGGTAATCCACCTGTACGAACTCCACCCGCAGCCCCCCTTCGATTTCGAGTTTGCGGTTCTCAAAAACATAGTTGCCATACAAGGCTGGTATTTTTTCGATGTAGTCCGCCCAGCCACCGGCACCAGTATCCAGCGGGGAATTGAGGCCAGGAAAAAACTGCATATTGACCGGAATAGACCGGTAGCGACCCTTGAAGCCAGCCTCCAGGCGACCATGCCGGAGGGGTTTGGAGTAGTCAATATTCAGGTCGGTCACATGCTCATCGGAGAGCAATTTGAAAGCATCCTGTCCGGTAGAAGCAGGGAGTATATTGGTGAAAAAATATTTTTCATCCTCCCGGTGAAAAGAGTAATTGGCATTAAAATTAAGCGTGTGCCCTGGCTGTCTGAACTTATGGGCAAAAACCGCTGTGCCAACTGCCGTGTATTTGACCTCATCTTCCAAAAATTGCCAGAGCCGATAGCGGTCGTCGAAGTCTTGGCGGAAATAAGGAATATCGCCTTTATCAATAATTTTTTCCCGATTGAAAAGACCGGAGATACTCAACGTATTTCGGGCATTCAAGAAAAAATCGACGCCGGTTTTAACGGTGGTCAAATCGGTGGTGCGATTACGCTTGACTTGTTGAAAAATGACCGTACCGTCGTCGTAACTGCGGGTAGTAAACTCGTTTCTATGCAGTGTGGGCGCATAAAGCCAGTCGGCCTGCAAAAAAATATTGGTCTTTTCCTTTCGATAATTAACTGCCAATGAAGGGTTTATCTTTGGTGTTCGTTGAAATTGCGGGCGGATGCCGGGCAGATTTTCCCGCTTTATCCAAAGTGCGCCCGCCCCTAATGCCAACCCGACTTTACCATTAAAACCTTGTTGCTCCTGTTTTTTGAAAATCAGATTGATGATGCCTGCGCTGGCGTTCGCGTCGTATTTTGCGGAAGGATTGTTGATGATTTCGATGCGTTCGATAGCGGAGGCAGGCAGGTTGTCGAGGCCCGTTTGACTGCCATAACCCGTCAACGCGGTCTGTTTTCCATCCACCAAAACGACGACTTTTTCGCTGCCGCGCAACTGTACCTTACCATCCTGGGTGACTACTACACCAGGCAGCGCAGACATCGCCTGCAAGACCGATCCGCCGCTCTGACGGATATTGTCAGCGACCGCGAAAGTCTTTTTATCCATTTGTCCCGATACTTCATCTGACTTTGCGGAGACCACTACTTCGTCCAGGTTTTGGGTATTTTCTGTCAATTCTATGGTTCCCAAATCCAGATAGGGACTTAGACTACCCACGATTATGGTTTGGGTATAGGTTTGATAACCGACGTAGGAAGTGGTCAGCAGGTAGTCGCCAGCAGGCACCTGTACAAGGCTGAATTGACCAGTTTCGTCCGTAATAGTACCGCTGACAAATACGCTGTCTTGGGCCGTTTTTAAAGAAAGGCTGACAAACGCCAGGGTGGCTTGGTCTTTTTGGTCTTTAATGATGCCCGACAGGGCGACTTTGGCTGATTGCGCTTCTGCGACAGCAGGGAAAATAAAATAACCCAATACCGCATAGTGCAGTATTCTTCTAATGGATTTCATCATAAAACATTGAATTTATTGATCAGGTACTGCTTTTTGCAGCAAAGGTTAGCCCTGATTTTGGAGGAAAATTGGAGGCTTAGTAAATATGTCCAGATTAAAATGCACAAACCGGCCAACACCAGTTGATTCGGCAAAAATAGTAGCAAAAAGCGCGTAGATCAACCAAAGTGGCATACAGATAAGTAGTGTTTAATTTCCAGCCATTGTTGCCCGGCAAAAATCACTACTTTTCTTAAAACACCGCCCTAACCTGCGCCCTACCCACGTGTACCACCCGCCCCTCGCCCGTCTTGCGGCCTTCATAGTTCAGGCTCAGTTGCACGCTGCGCGAAAGTTGGCGATCCAGATTCAGGCTCCACAGAAAATTCTTGCCGTTCTGCAGCCCTTCGAGCATGGTGAAGGCCACCGCCGTGTTTGGCTGGCCGGTATAATTGATATTCGCAAAGGTGCCTTTGGCGCGCAGCGAGGTCGCCGCCTGAAAGCTCTGCCCGTTCTTTTTCGCCTGCGGATTCCAGGTCAGTTCGGTATTAATGTCGGTCTGCGTGGCTTTTTCGGCACTGGGCAGCGTATTCTGGCTATTTTTGGAATTTATTTGCAGCACCGTGCGGAAAGTGCGACTGGGCAGCCAGGTCAGTTTTGGGCCCGCCTCCCAACCCTGCAGGAAGTAATTGCGGCTATCAAACGACTCATTGGCACTCGACTTTTCGCTGCGTACAATGTCGCCCTCGACACTCCACTTTTGGCCGAGATTGAGCCGCCCGTGCAGCGTCCAGTCACCAATCCGCCGCCGCTCAAAACCCGTGGTGAGGGCCACCTGGCTACGGTTGTCGCCCTGCGCCAGCGAAACATCCCAGATGGGATTGGCACGATTAAAAAAAAGCACCTGCCGCGTTGCGGCACTCACCGTCACTAAGGCCGTATCGGCTACGGACAGTTGAAAAGGATTCCACGCATCCACGGGCGCGTCGGCGTAGGTGCGGCGATTGATTTGCAGGGTACTTTGCGTCGAAAAGCGGCTCACTGTACGTCGCCAGCCACGCCGGTTGGCCCAGATCAGGCGCGGATCGAGGCGCAGGCTTTGGTTGAGCAGCACATTATTGGTGCGTACATAGTCCGTCGTGGTCACCGCCACCCGCGCGTAACTGGCCTGATCCTGGAACACGGAAATTTCCATTTCATCCACTTGCAGGATGCTGTCGCGGTTGCGGTCCACCCAGGTAAACTGGCCTTCGCCGGGATTGACGGCCACGTAATTGAACTCCGTTTTTGGGTTTTGTCCGGAGCCCAGTTCATAGCCAGTGTTGAAGGCCAGCGCACTTTTCCAGGCCGTCAGACTATAATCGAAGCGACCCAAATAGGTGTTTTGTGAGGTCTCGGTGGTCAGTTTGGGAGCCAGCACCCGCAGGTTACGATAAGTAAAATTCCAGTTCAGATTTTGACCAATGTCCCGGCGTTTGCCTTGGCTATTCAGGGCCGCAGGCTGCCATCTGCCGTTCACACTGACCTCATCGGCGACCGTACTTTTTTGAAAACTATTACCCACCGGGGCCAGATCCGTACGTCGCGATACAAACCCGCCGTATTGCCAAACCTGTTCATTATCTGGCGTTTGTGCATAAAAACGATAGAGATCGTACCAGAAACTGGCCCTGTTCAGCGTGTCGGCTTGCGGAGCGCGGCGTTCATTCCGTTCCCGTTCGGCGTAGATGCCAATCTTAAAAGCAGGGGTTGATAATCTCGTAGAATCCACGCGCAGCGGGGAATCCGCAGACGATAGTACAGGCGTTTTTTTAAAGAAAAAAGTTTTGGACAGCTCCGCTTTGGGTCTGGAAAAGCGGGTGTTTTCCAATCGCCCCGCCGTTTGCAGTAAATTGGCCTCCGCAAAAAGGGCATAACCGCGTCGCTGAGTGCGCATTTGGCCAAAATGCCGCTGCCCATCATAGGAGCCTTGCCGCTGGAAAGTGCCGTATTCGTAGCGGCTTTCGCCCCAGCCCTTTTTTTGCAGGGAAAAACCGGCGCGGGCCAGTTGTTCCGTCACCGTATCCAGCGTGGTATTGGTATTCCAGTCGCGGATAAATTCCGCCGGTCGGTACGGGTTGAGTGGCAAGAAAGTGCGGGCCGTGTATTCGTAACTGCCGTCCAGTTGGGCCAGCCAGCCTTTTTTCCCGTTCAGCAGTTTTTGTTTTACGTTAAAAAAGCCCGCTCCACCCAGGTTGTCGCTGTTGCCCAACGGCGAAAAGCGGTTGCGGTCATTATTACTCAGGGCTACTTCGGCCTGCACCTGACTGCCTTTGAAGGGCTGTATTTCCGTACCCACCGTAAAAAGTTGCCGTTGCTCCGGGGCGATCAGGCGGATCACCGGCTCAAAATTGCCGCGCGGCTGGCAGGTCAGTTCGTCGGGGGTCACCCAGCGATACACGCGGCCATTGGCAGCAGTGGATGCCTGGACATAATTGCCCTGCCCAATCGGCACCTCCGTGAATCGCGCCGCGAACTGCGCATCATCGTCGTCCGTGCTATACACCAGCAGGGAAACCACCGAGCCACACACGACCGTATCCACGCTGCGGTAGAGCACCCGCGTCGGATCGAACAGGGCCAGCGTGTCAATACCCGACACGTAAGCCGTGCGCAGGTTGTCGCCCGCTGCGGCCAGGCTGCGGCGTTGCAGGGGCGAAAGGTCTTGCGCACCACCATTGTTGCGGCTGTCCTGCTCGGCGTAAAAATTGGCATACACCTGTGCCCGGCGTGTGCTCCAATTCAGGTTGGCGGCCATCGTGGAGCGCAAATAGGTCTGTACCGCGTATTCAAACTCGACGATAATGCGGATGTCTTTGGTGATAAGTTGCCGGGTCGTGAAGGCCAATTCACCGAGATTATAGTCTATAATATAATCATCGCCGATCCCCCGGCGCAGTAATTGACCATCTTTATACACCTTTTCCGTACCGGCCAAAACAATGATAAAACGCTCCCCTTCTGCGCCTTGTAGTCGGTAAGGCCCCTGATTTCCTTCCTGCCCGGCAATCATCTGCCGCGTAAATTTTCCCCTGGACACCGCCGCCGCAACCCGCACCGATAAGGTATCTGCCGAACGTGGAATGGCGAATGCAGAATGCGGAATTTGCCCACCGCTACGCCCTCCTGCATCTTTTTTTTTCATTTCGTACTGGGAAGTGAGCATCGCGCCTTGCAAGCGTTTGAAGTAGTTGGAAAAATAGCCGTGGGCGGGTCGCAGCAGGTCGTAATCGCCTGCGGTGAGGATGGTATTTTTCCGTTTTAATTGAATAAAAATGCGGTCAAATTCCTGGAGTTGGCGCGTCGTACCGTCCGGCTGTAAAGGCACCGAATTATCGGACAAAGCGGCTTGTATTTCGAGATCGTTGCCGAGTTTGCCGTTCAGTTGGAGGTTCAGGTTGGAATTAAAGACCAGGTTTTGGCTATTGCCAAAGGAAATGCCGCGCGTGTAAGCACCATTCGAGGCCAGGCCGCCGGTTTCCCAGGGTTTGGTGCTGGGTTCGTAGGGCGAATAGTCGAATTCGATGGGATCGTCGCTGTTGCTGCGGCGAATGGCGGTGGTGTCTATCCGGCTGATGCGGGCGGCCAGGTTGTAGGGCCACACCCGGTAACTGACGCGCAATCGGCGACAATCGGGACAGATGGCCCGCAGTTGGGCGGTATCAATATGGAGAAAATTATAGTGCAGGGAAAAAATGCGCCGATCAATGGACTGGCCGGTCGCTGAATCGGTCACCACGAGCAGCGGCGCAGCAATAGTCAGCGAGTCAAGCACTTGCATTGGTCGCCCGGCGGCTACCACGCGGCTGCGCAGGTTGGAAAATGCGTCCGTCCGCTGTCCAAAAACCAGGCTGACGCAGCTACACAGCGCTGCGACGCACAGGAATCGCCGGGAAAAATTTGCGTTGCGGCCAAAAAACACTTTGTACTGCCAGATTTTCCGCAGGGCCTTTGGCCTAATAATCTGATTAGCAGCACTCAGCATGACGAAAACGGCTTCGCACGTTAGGGTACGAAATAAGCAATGGTAAATCGGTTGGATAGAGTATGCCTCTACGGACGCACCAAGGCCCGGTTCAGTTGCCTGACGGCAGCTCGAAGATAGGACGCACCGAAAGCGAATCAATGGGCGCAACGGCGGGTGGCTGGGTCGGTTTGAATGGTTTCAGCCGGGCCAGGGAATCGGCCAGGGTGCCGGTCGCTTCGGCCAGCAGCATGGAATCCACCCGTTTTTCTGCATCGCGCAGCAAGGCCGTCTGGCACTCGCCCAGGTGTTTTATGCGGAACGCCTGCACCCGTTCGGCCACCTTCGCCTGCACGATCTCTTCCGTGTCGCGGCGGCAACC
>Ga0105048_10019414_pt1 | contig 10419 bp, 6 predicted proteins | sample MAT05_FD_78382 | JGI IMG/M metagenome (GOLD analysis project Ga0105048, IMG submission 78382) | Freshwater microbial communities from Lake Fryxell liftoff mats and glacier meltwater in Antarctica - MAT-05 | ecosystem: Environmental > Aquatic > Freshwater > Ice > Liftoff microbial mat | place...
AACCAATGGTTGTAACCATCAAAACAAATAATGCAATAGAAAAGAGAATTTTTTTCATGAATATTTTATAACAGGTAAGGTGCTGTAAAACCAAGTGTTCGCATGCCGGTTTTTACTTCGGGGGCGCTGGTAAATAAATTCCATAATAAACCGCTGCGGTAATTTTCTATCATTACAATAATAGGACCCTGGTCTATGGCTAAGGTAGAACTGGCAAACCAGGCATCACTTAATTTAAATGCATCATAAAAACCGTATTGCCCCCACAGTTTATCGCCCAGTGTATAATAAAAGAATTTTAAAGCATTCATAGATTCTACAGGCGTGTAAGGAAAAGATGATAATGCTGCTGTGGGAGCTATAACACCTGGATCGTTGTTTGGTTCATTGGCATTATACCCACCGGGTACATCGCTGGCGGTAAGCCCCCAGCAAAGATTGCTATAGCCAAACCAACCACGAGGATTGGCCTTGCAGTATTCGTAATTAATTTTAGTATGGTTTACTGTTTGAGTTTGATAGTTAGCATACGTATCGTTTAATCCATTTGGATTGATACCGAGAAAAGAATAATGCTCAAAGAATAAAGGGCCGCCCAGGTGGGGGCCTAACGGCAGGGTGTAGCCGTAAAAAGTTCCGTTGTTTTTTATATTCCCATTTCTTGCCCATCCATTGGAATATACTGAAGCAGGAATTGCACTGGTAGTGGATGATGCGGCCAGTACATAAGTAATTAATGCTTCGTTCCATCCGCTTATGCGGGCATTAATAAACCATGCTTTATCGGAGCTCCAGTGCCAGGTTAATGCATCCTGATTATTCTGCCGGAACCAACTCCATTCTACCCCATTCCACAGAACATTTATTTTATTGCGCAAATCAGTTTCTGCCGCATCGGCCCCATTAAAATATTGCCTTGCTGTAATCAGCCCCTGCATAAGGAAACTTGTTTCTACCAGGTCTGCTCCATTATCATTTGTACTAAAGGGTATGGTAGCCCCCGATACGCCATTTATCCAGTGAGCAAAAGCGCCATGATAACGGGTGCAGTTAACTGTGAGGAAGTTGGTGATTTTCAAAATGCGTGTGAGGGCTTCAGTTCTGCTGATAAAATTTCGGTTGCTGGCAGCTATCATGCTCATAATGCCAAAACCGGTACCACCAGTAGTTACAAGGTCAGCACTCGTATTTCTTTCCCTGGCCATGCCAGATACGGGATGGCCATTCTCCCAGAAATATGTAAAAGTTTGCCGTTGCACTTTATCCAATAACTGGTTGTCCGTAATAATTGGAAATTTATTTGCAGAATCTATTTTGGTAATAAAAGTAGTGTTATAAGTAGTTTGAATTGTAGTGTTACTGGCAGACTTAAATTCATTGGTTACAGATACAATGTATTTGGTAATGGCATTTAATGGTGCTTGTGGTTGAATAACAATTGAGCTATCTCCATTTTGGTAAGTATAATTAACAGGCACTAAAGATGTGCCGTTCATCCTAAGCACTACATTGCTGCCAGCAAGCGTTTTGTTTACCGGAGCAGAGAAAGATAATTTTATTTGCGGTGAGTAGGATGTGTTGTAATAAGTGGATGTGGTAATGCCATTTACAGAAAAAGCATTTACGGTAAATATTTCTGGAGGCGTGGGTACCGAATCATTTTTTTTACAGGAGAAAAAGAAGGAAACAATGAATACAAATAAAAGTGATGAAAGTTTCATGAGGAAATGTTACTGATAATTTTAAAAATATTAATTATTGCGGCTTAATTTACATTAAATGTGATAAGCTGCAATTCATAAAAGAGGATACAAATAAACCTTAGCGTTATAAATAAAAAAAAGCTGCCGTTATTAAATACAGGCAGCCTTTTTTAAAATATTAAATTTTACCTTCCAGCCAGCTCTAATTGATATAAAGCCAAAATCTCATCTTGCGTTAACGCTTTATTATAAAATCTTGTCTCATCAATATTACCCCTGAACAATCCCTGGAAACCTTGCAGAGCAGACAATGGGAAACCATTTGTGGTATTTGGATAACCGCCAAATAATACCTGGGTATTAGCCCCCGCAGGCAAAGTCATTGGACCAAAACCTACACCCGGCAAAGCCCCCTCGAAACGGTACCGGAAATTATTGTTAGACACTAAAATGCCATTTGCAAAGAAGTCAATAAAAGAACCTGAACCATCCCATCTTGCTACAACCTGCACCCACTGATTAGCTCCTTTAACGGTTTTAAAATCCGTTTCCCTCACACCATAATCATTTATATTATCTCCTCTTAGTAAACCACCAGCCTTAGTAGTTGCGATATTGGTCTTAATCACCAATGTATCATTATATGTAGTAGGCCGTCCATTTTCTAATGAGATTAAAATAGGACCGTTGTTCCAGTCATTTTGCACGGCTGCACCAAGGGTTAAACTAAAAACACCAGTTGGGCGGGAACCCGCTCCTTGATTTTGTGTAAAAATCCAGGTACTTACAGAAAAGCTGCCAATATTGCTATTTAACGCAGCAATAGTAGGATATAAAATATAACCACTATCCAATTTTACTGCTTGTCCTTTTCTGCCTGCCACATAAGTGGCTCTCAAACTTGTTGTAGGAGCAGTGTTAGAAATTCGCTCATTTGAATTGCCATCAAAAGTCCAATGGGCTTTTAGATTAGCTGCTGCTACATCGTTAGAAGTATTATACCCACCGATTGGTGGTAATACAATGTCGTTGTTTTTATCACTGCAGCCAACCCCGGCTAATAAAACTACTGCAGCAATAGCCCATGCGCTTTTTGTTACTTTTTTCATGTGTTATTTGTTTTTTTTGATTTAAAATTAAATTTATTGATATCCAAAATTTTGAGAAATCCTGTTTTGACTTTTATTCCGTTGGTTCTGCGGTATGGGGAATAAGTCGTGTTTGGGTGATTGATAAGCTATACCTAAAGCCTGCAAAACCGATGCCGCTCTTCCAGTTCTGCGCAGGTCAAACATGCGGTCATGTTCAAAAGCCATTTCTACTCTTCTTTCTTTATAAATGGTATTGCGCATCATTGTTTGGCTGATGACGTTCACAGGTTGCAATCCTGCTCTCACCCTTAGTTGATTTAAAGCAACTTTAGCAGCAGTAGTATCGTTTAATTCATTTTCCACTTCGGCTTTTATAAGTAATATTTCGCCATAACGGAAAAGGCGCAAATTTTTGTTGCTCTGCCAATCTTCGCCATTAAAAGTTTCCTGTGTTTTACTTACATAAGATTTATAATTATAATATTGATTGGGGGCGCTTAAACTAACCGGGTAGCCATCCCATAAAATTTGTCCCCGTTTCATTATGGTAGCATCTCTTCTCAGGTCTCCGGGTTCGTAAGCATTGTACAGGTTTGCAGAGGGAGAATTAAAACCCCAGCCCAAACCACCTGCACCCTGCGGTGCCTGGGTTACAAAATAGCCTTCTATACCTAGGTTTGGTGTGCTCCCAACAGCATTTACCTCCCAGATAGATTCGCTTGAAAATTCACCCACTTCTCTCCAAAGTAAAGCATAGTTGTTGAGCAACGAATATTGGTTGGAAGCTATAAGGGCATCGCAAAGCGATTTTGCTTTGCTCCATTTTTTCTGGTACAAACTAACTTTTGCCAGCAAAGCCTGTGCAGCTCCTTTGCTTACTCTTCCACGATCTGAAACTGCTATACTAACGGGCAATTTTAAAATTGCATCTTCCAGGTCTGTTTCCATAAAAGCATAAATTTCTTCTGCAGTTGCCCTGGTGCTGGCAGCTATCAGGTCTTCCTGCGATTCCAGCACCCGGTCTATTTTAGGAACTCCTCCGTAAATTCTTACAAGATTCCAATAAAAATATGCCCGCAATAATCTGGCTTCGCCAATGTACCGGTCCCTTTCTGCAGGCGGGATGTTCATTGTTGGTAAAAATTTTAAAGCGTAAGCTGCTCTTCCAATGCCTTCAAAATTGCCTGTCCACACTTCATCAAACGAAAGGCCATTGGCATCAAAAGTCCACGAATCCAATTTATCTTTATCTACCCCGGTGTCCCCATTTATTCCGCCCTTATCAGCATCGTCGGAAGTAATACTCGAAATTCCATTCCAGGAAAAAGAGTGTACCTCCCATGCATATAATTTTGAATATACAGAGCCAATAAGCCGCTGCGCACCATTGGTTGGATTGTTAATTAAACCATCTATTGTAACAGTTCTGGGCTCCTCTGTTAAAAAAGATTTTTTACAGGAAACAATGCTTATCATTAATACCCATGAGGTAAAAATGAAAAAATATTTTTTTGAGTATGGCATACATTTTTTTTATTTTTTTTAAAATTGAACATTAACACCCAGCATATAACTTGCCGAAATAGGGTATGCATTTAATTCTATTCCGGAAGCTGTGGCCGAACCCGGAAGCTCAGGTGTAAAACCGGTATAGCTGGAAATGAGAAAAGGATTCTGTGCATTGGCATATACCCGCAGATTTTTAAAAGCCGGCTTATCTCTCTTGCTTTTAAAAGTATATCCAACAGCTATATTGTTTATTCTTACAAAAGAGCCTGATTCTACATAATAATCCGATACGGTGGCTGTACCATTAAAGGCCCGTGGGTTATCATTTTTTCCCGATCCGGGCAACCAGCGGTTGGTAGCCACATCAAACTCTACATTATAATTTCCGCCAAACCTCAGCCCTTTTTTAGCATTGTACACTTTGTTGCCTGCATTGCCAAAAATGTCCAACCCAAAATCAAGTTGTTTCCAGTTAAAGCTTGCATTAAAGCCATAAAAAACTTTTGGCTGATAAGAGCCTGCGAAATATTTATCCTGTTCATTAATGCTGCCATCGCCGTTATTATCTACTATTCTAAAATCGCCGGGTTGCGCATTTACCAGGTGTGGATAAGCGTTTACTTCTGCATCTGTTTGAAAAATACCATTGGTTTTATACACCCAAAAAGTACCAATCTCCTGCCCCACGGTAGTAATAGTAGAAGTATTTCCATTTCCCAGGCTTCCATCAAACAAAGACTGGCCAATGCCAATATTCTCTACTTTGTTTTTATTGAAAGTTACATTTCCTTTTAATGAATACGTAGTATTTTTATTAATCGTACTGTTCCAGCCCAAAGAAAGTTCTACACCCTGGTTTAAGATATCTGCGGCATTGGTTACAAACTGGTTTCCAAAACCCAGGGCCGGTATTCCTATTATGTACAAAGCATCGGTAGCATTTTTATGGTAATAATCAATCTCACCCGTTAGCTTTTTGTTGAGGGTTGAAAATTCTATTCCTATATCAAACTCCTTAGCCACTTCCCATTTAAGTTTGGGATCTTTTATGCCGGTTACATTGGCACCATCTATCCTGTTTGTTCCAAAATAAGAATACAAGCGCTCTGTGGGTGATAATTCAAATGCACCCGCACCCACCACATCATTGCCTACATGCCCATAACTGGTTCTCAATTTCAGGTAATCAAACAGTTTTTGATTCTCCATAAATTTCTCCTTTGTAATAATCCAGCCCAGGCCCACGGCAGGAAAATCGCCCCATTTATTGCTGGGCGAAAAATTACTGCTGCCATCCCTGCGGTAAGTGGCATTTACAAGATATTTATCCCTGAAAATATAATTAGCCCTTATAAAATAAGATTCTCTGTGAAAATAATTGCCAATTGGGGTGCGTACATTCTGCTGACCGCCAGCAGTGTCTTTAAAATTGAGTTTCCAGGCATTTTCATTATTGGGTACATTGCCATCTGCAATGGATGCATTGTTGTTCCAGCCATTTCTTCTTTCCGAGGTATGGCCTCCGGTTAATTTCAGAGCATGATCAGCTCCCAGTTTTTTGTCGTAGGTAAAAAAGTTATCCCAGGTCCAATGATAAACACTATCCTTGCTAAAATTAAGATCTGCCTTTTCATTTTTTTGCCCGGCAACTATTCCGTTGGGTAAAAAAGTAGCATAAACGGGTGTATAATTCCACCCATTATTCTGCTCTGCATCTATCCCAAAAGACGAGCGGAAAGAAAGGCCTTTAATAATTTGGTATTCGCCCCAAAGCACGCCTGTGCCTCTTATGCCGTAACTACGGCTGTTGGTAGTTTTTAAAGTTGCATAAGGATTGCCTACATTACTTTTATCTGTATTGCTATAAGTGCCGTCAGCATTTAATGTATTAAAAAGCGGCGCTGCATTATATGCCGAGGTAAAAAGGCTGAAGGGTTTATTTTCTGATTTGTAATGAGAAAAACCCACGGTATTCCCAATTTTAAGTTTAGATGTTATGGCATAATCATGATTGAGCCGCAGGGTTAAACGCTGGTAGTTATTGTCCAGCAAAATGCCATCTTCGTTAAGGTAACCACCCGAAACAAAATACCTGTATTTGTTTTTACCTCCACTAACTGATAAACTATGATTTTGAAAAATAGCAGGTCTTGTGATTGCATCGTACCAGTCTGTAGAGCCGGTAATATCAGTGGCTAATATTGCGGGCGCATTGGCTGCCTCATTGGAATACACTGCAAATAAATTAGGACCTGCCATATCTACTTTGCGGGTAAGTAAACGAACACCGGCAAAGGCATTGTAATTAATGGTGAACTTGGTTTTACTGCCTGCTTTTGTAGTAATGAGTATTACACCATTGGCAGCACGGGCTCCGTAAATGGCTGTAGAAGATGCATCTTTTAAAACATCGATGCTAAGAATATCTGCAGCATTTATATTTCTTATATCCTGTGTTATTATACCATCTACTACATACAATGGCTCTACTCCACCGAGTATAGAACCCGTACCTCTTATTCTTACACTGGGTGCGCTGCCGGGAGCACCACTATTTATAATTTGTACACCAGCGGCTTTCCCCTGGATAGCTTGTGTGGCAGAAAGCGCAGGAAGATTGGCAATTTCTGAACCCTTAATAGAAACAGAAGCACCGGTAAGGTCTCTTTTACGGGATGTGCCGTATCCCACTACTACAACTGCATCACTTATTTTGGTAATGGGCTGCAGGCTTATGTTGAAAACAGTTTTTCCAGATATCGAAATTTCAATTGAACCATAACCCACGTAACTGATAAGCAGGCTTGCATCTTCGGGAACGGTAACCGAAAATTCGCCATTGGAGTTGGTAGAAGTTCCAATATTGCTTCCTTTTACCTGGATGCTTGCACCGGAAAGCGCATTGCCATTTTCATCCGTTACTCTACCAGATATTCTCGTATCTGCAATTTCGTCTTGGTTGTCTTTATAAAGAATTACAAGATTCGTTTCGGTTAATTTATAACTAAGTCCCGTGCCAATGAGCAATTTGCCCATTACTTCCTGCAAAGAAGCTTCTTTAAAAGAGGCCGTAATTTTATTGGAACCAGTTATCATTTTATTGTTGTAAACAAAATGATAGTCACTTTTATCTTCTATTACTACCAATGCTTTTACGAGTGCAGTATTTTTAAACTCCAGGGTAAGTTTGTTCTGTCCGCTTGCCCGGGCGTTTATCTGCATTAAGAAAAAAACACCCATTGCTGTAATAACCTTTATTATAGGAGTATACCTGTTTCTGCTAACAGATTTAATTTTTAAGAGATGCAGTAGTGGTGCATTTAACATAGCTGACATTTAAAGTAGATTAATAGATTACAATCTGGCCGTTATTATTGCTGAAATTAAATTTATGGGTTAATTGCAGGGCTTTTAAAACCTGGTTGATAGATTCGCTGTAAAACCTTCCTGTAAAATTTATATCTTTTAGTTCATTTGTTTCAATCCTTATTTCAAGACCATACCATCGCTTTAGTAGCTGCACTATGTTCTCAAAACTTTCATTATTAAAAATTAATTTGTTCTGCGTCCATGCTATTTCACTTACCTGGTTATCGGCATTATCAAATTTTAGCTTGTTTATAGAAATCAATGGAGCTATTTCCCTGTATTTATTTTCAGGTGTGTTGGGCGTTTGTTTATTTTCGGGGATACTGGAAACCGTTATTTTTTCATTTGGTTTTAAAAATATTTTTTCATTGGTCCTGGTTTTTAATATTACTTCAATAGATCCACTGATGAGTGATGCCTCCGAAAGGCTTTCGGATGGGTAAGCTTTTATATTAAATACGGTGCCCAAAACTTTTATATCCATTGTTTTTGAATGAATAATAAAAGGCTTTTTTTTGTTTTTAGTTACATCAAAAAAAGCTTCTCCTTCCAGTGTTACTTCCCTGGTATCTCCCATGAAATTATCGGGGTAACTGAGTTTACTATCCGCATTTAAAATTACTTTACTGCCATCGGGAAGAGTAACCTGTGTTTTTGAACCGGGCTTTGTACTTATATTATTTTTAGACACTATTTCTTTTTGCAGGCTGATTTGTCCTTTTTCCGTATAGAGGGAATACAGCAAAACAGAAGCCAATATGAAAGCAATGGAGAAATAGAGGGTCTTGTATTTTTTATTCCAGTAAACTTTGTTTATTAATTTTTTACGCCAGCCTGCAGATTCTAATGGGGGATTATAATCAGGATCGGAGTGAAGCTTAACTCTAAGTTTGTTCAGCACCTCCCTTTGCTCTGTTGCATTTGATTTTTTTAAAACAGGTAAATTCAGCTCCAGCTTTTTATACATTTCCCTGTATAATGGGTTGCCAAGAAAAATCATTTCCAGCTCCCGGTACTCTGCCTCAGTAAGTTCGCCGGCAAGTTTTCTGGCGCTTAATATATAAAAACGATTTTCTTCCATGTAGTGCAACAATCTGTATTAAGGACTAAATAAAAAGACTGTACCCCCAAAAGAATAAAATTATTTTTTAATGAAATAAATGCTTGAAGTAAACCTGCAGGTTTAAAAGTTTTTTAAACTATACAATTTAAAAAGAACCGACATTTTTTTCAGGGCAATGCCCATTTGATTTTCGATGGTCTTTATAGAAAGGTTAAGAAGTTTAGCTGCTTCTGCATATGTTAATCCATCTTCTTTTATTAAAGTAAAAATTGCCCGGCATTTTACCGGTAGCCTGTTGATTGCCTGCCGCACTTGAATATTTAATTCTTTTTCCATTAGAGGGCCATCTGAAAATGAATTATCCTTAATCCCTTCCAAACCATTGGCAAATTCTTCAATCCAGCAAATTTTTTGTTTTTTTGCCTTATATAAATAGGTGAGTGACTGGTTTTTTACAGCTACATAAAGAAAAACCCTTAATTGCCTGATGTCGGAAAGGGTATTTCTTTTTTTCCAGATTTGAACAAATACATCTGATACAATTTCTTCTGCTATATGACTGGAGTGAATGATACTGCAGGCAAACTGGTGAAGATCTTTATAAAATTTCAGGTATAGTTTTTCAAATGCGCCCGTATCGTTTTTTAATGCAACCAATTGCTGTAATTCGTAAACAGTATGTTGAAGAGAATTATTTTTATTCATGAAGGCAATCAATTATTGCTATAAAGTTATCGGCAAAAAAGGAGAATACAATAATTTTTTAAAATATTGAGCACCCTGTATTTTCTTATTTAAAAAGTATAGTTGGAAGTTTTTTAAAAATATGACTTTATATTTTCATTTTATTGCACCTCTTTTTTTGGATTATAGCGGTATTTCTGTGCACTGGTACAATTGGCAAAAATTAAAGTAAATACATTTTTATTTTGATTGGTTATAGCTTATAAAAGAGATGGTATGAAATACATAAAGGATAACTAAATCAATACCCAAAAAGGGAAATAAAATAAAAGACAGTATTCTCTTAGTAATTTCGTACGCTATAAAAAAGGAAAGAATAAAAAAAAATGCGAGAGCATGTATCAGGATGATTATTGTGCGCCAAACAGTTTGATTGGTAGAATGTTCCATTGCTAAAGCAATAATCGGTGCTGGTAATTAGTTTTACAAATTAAAGTAAGTTTAGATAATAATGGGATGTTATTTAAAATAATTTATTTTGAATGTGTTTATAAGATGATATGTTCGCTTGCATTAATTTTAAAGCTGCAATGATAAAAGTATGAAAATCCGGTTTTGCATTTTAAGTAATAGTAAATTTTTGCTCCCGGTATATTTATTTTTAGTAAGCCTGACAGCTTTTTCGCAGCCAGCAGATTTTTCATCCAGGGTAAATCCATTTATTGGCACCGGTGGCCATGGCCATACTTACCCCGGTGCCAGTATGCCATTTGGTATGATGCAGTTGAGCCCCGATACCAGGCTGGAAGGTTGGGATGGCTGTAGTGGCTATCATTACTCCGATTCTCTGATTTATGGGTTTTCGCACACGCACCTGAGCGGCACCGGCATTGCAGATTATTGTGATATTTTATTAATGCCCTTTACCGGTGATGTACAATGGAAAAACAGCGTTTATGCCTCACCGTTTTCTCATAAAAATGAAAAAGCCAGCCCGGGG
>Ga0105048_10019417_pt1 | contig 10418 bp, 8 predicted proteins | sample MAT05_FD_78382 | JGI IMG/M metagenome (GOLD analysis project Ga0105048, IMG submission 78382) | Freshwater microbial communities from Lake Fryxell liftoff mats and glacier meltwater in Antarctica - MAT-05 | ecosystem: Environmental > Aquatic > Freshwater > Ice > Liftoff microbial mat | place...
GCCAATACCAGCCACGCGGCCTGGAGATCATCGACACGACCTTGCGCGACGGCAGCCAGACGCCGTTGCTGCACGACCACTATAAGTATTTTCTGACCACCGAAGACAAGGTCGAGATTGTGCAGGCATTGATCTTGTATGGCGTCAAGTTCATCGAGCTGTTTTCGCCCAATGTGAGCCCACGCGAGGCCGAGGATTTTCAGGCCGTGCGGCAGACGCGCGATGGCATGATCATGCAGAAGGGCTACACATTTTTGCTGGCCCATGTGCGCGCGCACCCCGATGATGTGGCCGCGGCCATCAAGGCCGGCGCAGACGGCCTCAACTTCTACATCGGCACCAGCGAGGTGAGCCGCACCCACAAGCACGGCAAGAGCCTGAGCGACATCATCACCAGTTCGCGCAAGTTGCTGGAGGATGTGCGCGGCAATCACCCCGAACTGGTGTTGCGCTTCAGCGGCGAGGATGCATTTCGCACCAGTGAGGCCGATTTGTTTCGGGTGTATGACGAACTTGCGCCACTGGTCGATCGCTTTGGCACGCCGGACACCGTGGGTGTTGCGACGCCGACAGGTGTGGCCGCGCGTGTGCGGGCGCTGCGTAAGAATTACCCCAACGTGGAACTGGAAGGCCATTTTCACGAGGATCGCGGCTTCTCGCTGATTAACGCGTTGGAAGCGACCCGCGCTGGCATGCGCTATATGAACACGACGCTGCTGGGCGTGGCCGAGCGCAGCGGCATCACCAGCATGACGGCGCTGCTCTACAACTTATTCATCGACAAGGAATACGACAAGTTGGAGGGCTATCAGCTGCACGGCTCGTATCCCATCAACGTGCTGATGGCGGACAAGATGCGCAAGCTGATTCCGAGCCGCGAGCCAGTGAGTTTGACGAATCGCACCCACACGGCCGGCGTGCATGCCAAGGCCGTGGTGAACGATGCCAGCACCTACGAGGCCCATCCGCTGGATCAATTTGGTGTGACCGAGAGCGAGATTTTGCTCGGCCCACTCAGCGGCTGGAACATCATTCACTATTACCTCAAGGAGATCAGCGGCTTCGAGATTGATGAGGCCACAGCCAAATTAATCGCGGCGAAGTTTAAGGAGGCCGTGTATGGCATTCACTTCAATGGCAAACTCTCGCCGTCCGAGCTGTTATTCAACATGGCTGAGCAGGATTTCGGGCTGCGGCGCGTGATCGTGCCAGAGGAGTTTCAGGGGGCCGTGGTGCAAAAGATGAATGACAGCAGCAAGGGCGAAGACGTGGGCGAAGTGCGGCACGCCACGGGTGTGATTCTGCGGTCGAAGCATTCGTAAGCTGAGGAAATGCGAATGACTTACGCGAGCGCAAGACCCTTCGGGTGGCGCAGATCGAATCTAGGCTAATTTGTTCGTACCTGCGCCACCCGAAGGGTCTGAGTTGAGTTGCCGCGTAACACCGTCATTCTCGCGTTCGCGAGAATGACGGCTTAGGATATTTGCTTTGATGCGTCAACAGTCGCACAAAGAATATCTTTTTGCGCATCAAGCTTAAAGCGCGGCCACGTGCGGCAGCACGGTTTCACCCAACATCAGCAACGGTTCAATCGTCTCGGCTTTGGGCATGTGAAACAGGATGTGTTGTGAGCCGATTTTGGCGTATTCGGCCAGTTGCTCCACCAACATGTCGGGCGTGCCGATGATGCCTTCCAGCTTGGGATAGCGAATGCGTTTTGCGGCCAGATCGGCCTCATCGCGCGCGATCACAATCTGGATGAAGTTGGTGCGGGTGATGTCATCATAGGGCCGGCCCACCGCCTCACAATGCGCACGTAGCACGGCATATTTGTGCGCCACCAGCTTCAACGTCACTTTTTCGCCATCGCCGCCGATCATGATGGGCGGGCGCGGCTTCTGCACAGGCGCAGGCTCATTGCCCGCATTTTGCACCGTGTAGTGTTTGCCTTGGTCGTTAACAAAAAAACGCTTATGATTCTTAGTCATGCGCACACTTGAATTGCCTCGCCTGACCTCGAACCAAATGGAGCTGGACATGGCTCCGGAGAAATTTGGCCTGTTGCAAGACGCCACCCCGTTGTTGGCCGATCCGGTTGCTCTGCGCGAACACATGGCGCGCGAGGGCTATTTGTACCTGCCTGGCGCACTGAACCGCGAAGACGTGCTCGCGGCGCGGCGGGTGTGTGCCGAGCGGCTGGCCGAACGTGGGCTGCTGGACACGCGCTACGATGTTATGGACTGCGTGGCTGCCGAAGGCGCGCGCGTCGGCTTCCTGGCCGAGCTGGCCCATAACAACCCTGAGCTGACGAAGGTGATCTATGCCGGCCCGATGATAGAGTTGTTTCGCACCCTGATCGGCACCGAAGTGCTCCACTTCGATTTCACCTGGTTCCGCGCGGTGTCGCCGGGCCTGGGCACCGCACCGCACATGGATATTGTGTATATGGGCCGCGGCACCCAAAAGCTTTACACCGCCTGGACGCCCATTGGCGACATCCCCATCGAAACCGGCGGCCTGATGGTGCTGGAGCACAGCCACTTGCACGACCGGCTGAACAAGGGTTACGGCACCAAAGACGTGGATACATTTTGCGAGAATCGGCGCGAGGCCGGCTTCAGCAAAATGGGTGGCGGCGGCAATATTCGCGATGGCGGCCAACTGAGCAACAACGCGCCCGTGTTGCGCGACCGGCTGGGCGGCCGCTGGCTCACCGCCGATTACCGCGCCGGCGATGTGCTGATCTTCAGCGTGTTTCTGGTGCATGCCAGCCTGGATAATTACTCGAACACGATTCGACTCTCATCCGACACACGCTATCAATCGGCGCTGGAGCCGGCCGATCATCGCTGGATGGGCGAGAAGCCGATTGCGCACGGCCCCGAGGGCAAGCGCGGCAAGATTTGCTAGAGACTGTTGGGAATTGACTGAAGAGTCAAGACTGAAGAGTCAAGACTCTTGACTCTTCAGTCTTGAGTAACACATGACTGCTGCAAAATTAACCGCCTCGGTCGTTGGTGGTGGGATGGGCGGCCTGCTGAGTTTGGGCGCGCTGGCCGCCTCGGATTGCTTCGAGTTGGTGGCTGCGTCCGATCTGCGCGCGGACGTTCGTGCGCAGCTTGAGGCTAAATTCCCAGGTCTGCGCACTTTCCCTGATCACCAAACCCTGTTTCGCGAATGCCCCACCGATGTGGTGTGTGTCAGCACGTATCCACCCTCGCACGAGCCGGTGACGATGGATGCGCTGGCGATGTTGACAACATTGAAAGGCATCCTGGTGGAGAAGCCGCTCGGCCACACCTATGCCAGCGGCCAGCGCATCTTGCAGGCCATTCGCGAGCGAAATTTGCCGATGGCGGTGCCACACGGCATGCTGGCCAAGCGCACCACCCTCGAAATTTTGGAGCGCATATACGCCGGCGAGATCGGCGACCTCAAGCTGGTCGAGATCCAGTGCAACACTTGGGACATCATTAATGCCGGCATTCACTGGCTGAACTTCTTTGTGATGTTGACGAAGCAGGAGCCGGTGGATTTTGTGATGGCGCTGTGCGACGCGACCACGCGCACCTATCGCGACGGCATGCAGGTCGAGACGGCCGCTGTCACCTATGCTCAAACCCGCAGCGGCATCCGCGTGGTCATGAACACTGGCGACGAGGTGCTGATTAACGAGCCCGCCAACCCCAAACACATGTTCCTGTTTCGCCTCGTCGGCACACTGGGGCAGATTGAGTTCTATGGTTGGGAGTCGCCCTATCGCTTGCTGAATGCAGCGCATCCCACCGGCATCGTCATTACGCCGCAGGAGATGCCCGTCACCGGCCATCGCTTTCATCTGGAAAACATGGCGCGACAGATCGTCGATGGCACACCCAACTATGCGATTCCCGAAAGCTCATTGAAGGCGTTGGAGTTGTGCGAGGCGGCCTATCTCAGCAGTCAACACGGCTGTCGGGTGAAGTTGCCGCTGGAGACTTTTGTGCCGCCGACGCCGAGCGACTGGCAACCGGGTCAACCCTATGCCGGTCATGGCGGAGGACGAGATGGCCGCAAGCTGTGAAAATCCGAATGCTATTTAAGGCGAATACGACAACGTGTCTATTTTTTGCAGCGCATCCTCGGCAGCCTGGAAATTCTCGTTGTATTGCAGCGCGCGGTTGAAATCGCGCCGGGCGGCGTTCTGGTTGCCCATCGCTGAATAGGCCAGGCCGCGCCAGTAGTGGTTTTCTTCGAGGCCGCCGGTCACAATCGTGTTGTTGGTCAACCGAATGACCTTTTCGTAATTGCCCACAGCCAGATTGGCCTCGTAGATGCCGAACTGGTACCACAGCATCCGGGTCGGCAGTTTCAGTGATGTCGCTGTATCAAAGGCATCCACGGCGGCAGCAGCATTACCCAGCTTGACCTGATTGGTGCCCAGATTGAACCAGGCAAATTGATCACCTTCGTCGGCCTTCACTTCAGCCTGTGCCACCGCCAGTGCCTGTTGCAACATCACCGTCTCATCCCATCGCGCGCCCAGAAGGGTCTTTACGGCCGTTTCTTTTTCACTCGGCCAAAACGCCACGAAATGCCGGTTGAACACTTTCCAGCCTTCCCCAAATGAGGTCATGCTCTCTTTTATATTTTCGCCCTGCAGCGAATCATAAAACTCCAACTGATTCTGGGTATAGCCCATCACCACCTGGAAGTGACCAATCTCGCCATCCGAACCTGAATCCAGCCAGCGCTCGACAATCACCGGCAGGCCATTTGCCACAAACGACTTGAGCAGGTTGAGGTCGCCGCCCTCGATGATGCGGGCGTTGTAGCCGATGGCGTTGGCATACGACACCAGTTCCTCCGGCGTCACATTTTTGTCATCGTCATACGGCTTGATCACAGCGGCGATATCGCCCTGTGTTTCAGACCGGCCAAAATACGACAGCACCATGGACAGCGAGGCCGGCCCGCAATTGTTAAAGGTTTGCTGCTGAAAGCGCAGGCCGCTCAGTTGGGCTGTGGCCGGCAGCGCTGTGATCGCCTGAGACCCGCTATCGATCAGAACCTCGGCACGCAACGGCCAGGTCTTGCGCGTGATGTTGGTCGAGGTCATATACGCGGCGGCGCGAACGGCTGATGCGTCTTGGGCCGCAGCTTCTGTGTCTTGCAGTGGGGTTTGAGCCAGGACATCCAGACTGGCGCTGCTGCTCATAAAGGTCGCGCCCACACCAACCACGGTGCCGAGCAAGCCGAGCCGCAAAAAGCGCCGGCGCTGTGTCACGGATGGCGAACGTTTTTGATCTTTATTCATGATTCCCCTGCCTGACTCATATTAAGCAGCTCAGATGTGGAGAAACTATGGAGTAAAGCTGTTTTCAAACCAAGTCTTTGTGGCCTTAAGTCAGTGTAGGCATCCTCTAGACCAATTTGCTGCAATCCATCCTACAGAGCGCAGCGGGCCCATAAAAAAAGCACTCAGGTTCTTAAAAACCTGAGCGCTTTGGCGCACATTCAGCAAACACAGAGTTTGTTTTAAGGAAGGCTCTCGAGCACGGCTTGTGCCTCGGCATAATTCTCGCGGTATTGCAGGGCCTGTTGCAAATCCTGCCGGGCGGCACTGGCCTTGCCCAACGCGGCCTGGGCCCTGGCGCGCCAGAAGTAGCTCTCCTCCAGGCCGGCCTTCACCTTCAGAGTTTCGCTGGTGATCTTGACCAGATTCTCGTAATTGCCCTGGGCGAAATTGGCCTCATACACGCCAAACTGGTACCACAACATCCGCCACGGCAGTTTCATCACGCGCGCATTTTGGTAGGCTTCAACTGCGCCGGCCACATCACCCAACTTCAGCAGGTTGGTGCCGATGTTGAACTGGGCAAACTTGTCCTGCGGGTTGGCCGCGGTCTCGGCCCGAGCCGTAGCCAGCGCACCCTGCAACATGGCCTGTTCATCCCAACGCGCACCCAGCAGCGCCTGCATCTGCGCATCCTGTGCCTCTGGCCACATCACAATCGCCAGCCGGTTAAACACCTTCCACAACGGGTCAAACTCTTCCACGGTGTGCTTGACGTTGGGGCCGTGATACGAATCGAAGAAGCGCAACACATCATCGTCGTAGCCGACCAGAAGTTGGTAATGACCCATCTCATCATCGGGCTCAGGAACGAACCATGTCTCGACAATGACCGGGAAGTTATTTGCGACCAAAGACTTGATCAGGTTGACATCACCACCCTGAATCATGCGTGCGCGGTAGCCGACTGAGGTGGCATAGGACACCAATTCTTCCGGGCTGGTGTTCTTGTCGTCCTTGAACGGCTTGATCTGCTTGGCGATCATCTGCTGCGTGTCATTCTGGCCAAAATAGGACAGCATCATCGACAGCGTGGCCGGCCCGCAGTTGTTCCAACTTTGCTGCTGGTGGCGAATGCCTTCCAAACGGGCCGATGGCGGCAATGAAACGGGTTCGATAACGGGTTGCGCAGCAGCCACTTCAGGTACTGGTGTCGCTTCAGGCACGACCTCGGCTGGAGGTGCAACACCGGCTTCTGTTGAGATGGGAACCAATGTAGGGGTGGGCAGGGCCGTGCTGGCGGGCCGATTGACGCTATACACGACCGATTGCGCCCCTGTCGTCAACGCTTGGGCTTGATCAGTGGAAGCGGCAGCAAAGTCGGCCACCGACTGCGCGTCGGGCACTGACTGCGCGTTCGCAGCCGTCCGTGCAAAAATCGTCACTTCGATTTTGCGAGGCTTTTCGACCTGAACCGCTGTAGTCCGCGAACCAAAGGTCCGCGCCAGAATTCCGGTCGTGCGGAACATATAGACAAATCCAGTGATCACGATGAGGGCAGCAATGAACGACCCAGTGAGTCTCATTCGCCGTAGCATCAGGCCAGTATAGTTTTGCCGTATTAGCGCGAAGTAATAATCGTTAAACGATTTCCCTACGGCCAACCCATAAATATAGGCCTATCCGCAGGGTCTCGTTCCTACAGCCCCGTCCTACAACACCGCCGGCACCCACGCCAGCGCCACCAGATCCGCAAAAATATCGCTCTTCTTGGGGGCCAGCGGCATCTCGACCACATCGCTCACCGCGCGCATCCATTTCTCGCTGATCTGGCTCAGGGCAGCCTGATATTCGCCGGCCACATGCTGCAAATCGCTGTTCAGTTTGGCAATTGCCTGCTGGCCCTCGCGCACATCCATTTCGGAGGCCTGGGTCTGGCGGCGCTTGTTGGCCCCCCAACTGACACTGCGATTGCTGCGCCGGCCCAACACGAAATTCACCACGCTCTCGGCATTGGTCAACAGCTCTTCGCGTTTGCGTGCGCCCAATTCAGATTGGTCCGATTCCAACTCGCGGTGTTCGCGCAGCAGTTGATTTTGTAACGCCACCATGCGTTTCTCAAATTGGGCGCGCACCTTCAAGGCATCCTGATTGCGCTTCTCGCCGGCCACCACTTCGCAGCGCTGACGAAACACCAGTCCGCTCTCGCCCACGTCGCCATACACTTTCAACGTCCGGTTAAAGAAAATCGATTTCACGCCGTTGCGATAGATATATTCGATTAATACCTTTTCCGCCTGCTTCACCCACCGGCCGGTCAGTCCCGCCGGCAGCGGCTCGAACTGCGCGTGTTGGGCCGGCTCCAGATGCAACGCCTGCACATCAAACGTGGGCAGAGATTGGGCGCGTTGAAATTCGGGCGATTGCAACACGCCGGCCAGTGGCAGCAAATAGGTGTAGCGCTCATCCTGAATGACGCCGCTGGCCCGGTCGGTGATGCGCACCGAGGCCGAAGCGAGCAACCGAGGCGCATAAACGACGGCGCGGCTCGGTAGCCCGGACGATGGACGGGAGACGGATGTATGAAACGCCGTCCTCCGTCCTCCGTCTTCCGTCTCCAGAAACACCTCGCGCACATCGGGTGGGAGTTGGGGCCGGGTCTGGGCTATTGGCGGCTGGCTGCTAGCGGCTGGCATGGCCCAGGCCGCAACTTCCCCCACCGGCCCGATGTGCTCGCTACCATCGGTCGTCTCATTCCCCCTTCCCCCTTCCCCCTCTCCCTTGAACGCCGCCACCTGATCCCGCGTCATCGGCCCGCGCAAAAAGCTCATGGCCCAGCGGGTCTGGAAGAAGCGTGGGTCGCCGGTGGCGCTTTGGAGCAGAAACACGCGCTGCGGCAACGTGCTCAACGGCTTCTCGAAGTCAGCCCGATTCAGCCCTGCTGCCGCACCTTCCAGCCCCTCCAGGGCGCGGTCGCGGTCGCGGCCCGTGCGCAGGCGACCAATGAACCAGGTGCCGATGTTGGCCAGTCCCTTGTAGTCCAGGTCCGCAGGGTTTTGGGTGGCCAGGAACATGCCCAATCCCGCCGCGCGGCCCTGCTTGATGATGGTCATGATCGGCTGCTTGGTCGGCGGATTGCGCGGGAAGGGTGGGCAGTAGCCAAACATCTCATCGAAATACACCAGCGCCCGCAATGAGCTGGTGCCGGTTTGGGCGCGCATCCACAACACCATCTGGCTCAGCAGCAGGGTAATAAAAAACTGCCGTTCCTCGTCGCCTAAATGGGCCAGATAAAAAATACTGGCCTGCACTTTGCCGGCCGGGTTCACACTGCCGGGTGTTTGAAGCCGCTTCATCAATTCGGCGATATCCAGCGAAATGCCGCTTTGCCACGACTGAAACGATGGCGATGCACTGAGGTTGTTCAACGCCATGGCCAGCTCAAACCGCTCGGCCTTGGGGTAGAACACATCCATATCAAACGCGCCGATTTTGAGAATAGGTGGCGTTTGAACCATCTGAATAAGAAGAGGGATGTCGACGCGGTGGCCGACTCGCCACGCGCTCTCGAACAGCGTGCTCAGCAAAATATGCTCGCGGCTTTTCACCGGGTCGGCCCGGTCGCCATCGAAGCCCACCAGATCGAGCAATGCCGACACGATCTGGGCGATGCGCTCGCGCAGGGTTTCGGCATTGCGCGCCCAGGTCAACTTGTCGTCCGTGGGCGGGTTAAAGTTTTGCAGCACATTGACCGGGATGCCGGTGTTGCTGCCGGGCGTGTAGATATTGAACGCCACCCGGTCGCGTAACTTGCGAATGCGCTCGGGCTCGATGTCCCATGAGGCCAGGCCGGCTTTCCAGCGCTGAGCGGTTTGCTCGGCCAGTTGATCCGTGCTCAGTCCCAGCCGGTGCGCCTCGTCCTCATCCACCCACGGCCGGAAGTTGGCCGGGGCCAGCTCCGGAAACGCCAGCACCAGATTGGTAATGTCGCCCTTGGGATCGAGAATGATGCAGGGCACATCTTGTAAGAGCACCTCTTCGAGCACGCAGATGCCGAGACCGGTTTTGCCGGTGCCGGTCATGCCCAGGCACACGGCATGCGTCGTCAGGTCGCGCGCGTTGAGCAGCAGCGGCGTTTGGGTGGGCTGGTTGCGGCCGAGGTCGAACTCGCGGCCCAGATAGAGCTTGCCGGGTTGATCGAACATGTGTGCTGGCATCGAATGCTGGATTGTAATCAATCGCGCACAATCGCTTCAGCAGGTCGCGGGTCAACGCTTGCGCGCCGGTTTCGAGGGATCAATCCAACGTACGCCTTCGAAGCGCGAGAAATCATTGTCGAAGGAATAGAGCGTTGCGCCGTGTTCGATGGCTAACGCTGCAAGATGCGCGTCATTGACGAGGTTGCCGGCGGTACCAAGGGGCTTTAACAATTCGAGGATCAGTTGAGCGTGCCGTTCGGTTGGGTGAATGATTTGGGCTGAGGGTTGGGCTAGCCATTCATCGACGATTTCGAATGCTTGCTCGATAGAAAGAGGCGATTTGAATAGTCGAGCCTGTGTGCTGATTCGCAAAAACGCGACCAACGCCAACCATGTGAATGCAACGGATTCGCGCGCCGAAAGAGCCCCATCCAACCATTCTTGTGCTCGATCATGAAATGGTGAAAGAGCATCAACCGTGTAGAGCAGAATGTTTGCATCGGGTAACTTCACTTGCGCAACTCCATTTTGCGAATGATTTCTTCATCCTCTAATTCACCTGCCAACTGAAGCGCTTTCGACAAATTAACTCCCGGCTTGACTCCCATGTTGAATGTCTTGGTGCGAAATGGTTTGGCCGGGGCCTGCCTTCCACGCGCTAAAGCGTCGCGTAACGCGTTGTTGAGGGCCTCCTTGAAACTTAGGTCGCGCTCGCGCATGACACGTTTGAGCAGTGCCTCCACATCAGGATCGAGGGTTACAGTGGTTCGCATTTGTGCATCATAGCATCACATTGAATGCTATCAAGATGCTGTGCAGAGCAATTTGAAGTAGCCGGCAACCTTATCGACCGCTTAACCCATCACATCCCCAAAACGAATGATGCGTTCGCCGGCCGCCGTTTGCAGCACCAGCGCACCATCATCCTCCACTCGTAAAGCCAC
>Ga0105048_10019418_pt1 | contig 10418 bp, 7 predicted proteins | sample MAT05_FD_78382 | JGI IMG/M metagenome (GOLD analysis project Ga0105048, IMG submission 78382) | Freshwater microbial communities from Lake Fryxell liftoff mats and glacier meltwater in Antarctica - MAT-05 | ecosystem: Environmental > Aquatic > Freshwater > Ice > Liftoff microbial mat | place...
GGGTGAAGTTCCGCTGCCGGGCCGCCTCCAGAAAGTATTCCAATTGGTAAAGTTCCATCGGGAAAACCGTTCGTGATAATCGGAAAGCCCTATTTTACCAGCAGCAAGATCCCGGCTCCACTGGTTTGCATGAGCACCCCCTTCAAGCCGGTCAAACTCGCCACCCTCAAAACGCTGGCCGATTTCCACGCGCAGTGTGCTGCCCTCGGCATCGAGCTGCCCGCGGAGGAACCCGGCAGCGGTCCATCGCCGCTCGGTGAGCCGGCCGACGTCGTAATCAACGGCAAACGTCCCGGAAATCGCATCGTCATTCATCCCATGGAAGGATGGGACGGCACGACGAGCGGCGGCGTGACCGATGAGATGCGGCGCCGCTGGCGGCGCTTCGGCGAGAGCGGTGCAAAGATGATCTGCGGCGCGGAAGCCATGGCCGTCCGGCCGGATGGGCGGGCCAACCCGAACCAGCTCATCATCATCGAGGAAAACCGCGCCGGACTGGTCGAACTCGTCGGCATCCTGAAAGCGGCGCACCTCGAGAAATACGGGACGACCGACGATCTCGTCATCGGCTTCCAACTCACTCACTCGGGCCGTTTCTGCCGCCCGCACAGCAAGCAGTGGGAATCCCGCGTCGCCTTCCGGCATCCGATTCTCGACAAGAAATTCAACGTCACCAGCGACGCCCAGGTGCTCACCGATGCCGACGTCGAGGAGCTGATCGCCGCCTACATCCGCGCCGCGCGGATCGCGTGGGAAGTGGGCGCCGACTTTGTGGACCTCAAGCATTGTCACGGCTACCTGCTCCACGAATTCCTCGGCGCCCACACGCGGCCCGGCCAATACGGCGGCAGCTTTGAAAACCGCACGCGGATCATCCGCGAACTCGTCGCCGGCATCCGCGCCGATGGCAATCCGATCGACTTCGGCGTGCGGCTCAGCGTCTTCGACAAGGTCCCGCACCGCCCCGATCCCGCGCTCGCCGAACCCGGTCGGCTCGGGCCCGGCATTCCCGAAGATTTCACCGGCCTTCTGCCGTATCGCTACGGCTTCGGCGTAAATCAGGACGATCCCACGCAGATCGACCTCAGCGAGCCGCTGGCCTTCGTGGAGCTGCTCGCCCAGCTCGGGGTCAAGGTGCTCAACACTTCGGCCGGCTCGCCTTATTACACGCCTCATCTCCAGCGGCCCGCTGCCTTCCCGCCCAGCGATGGCTACCAGCCCGCGTATGATCCGCTCATCGACGTAGAGCGGCAGGTGCAGGCCGTACGGCAGATCAAGGCGCGCGCGCCGCAGGGGCTCTACGTGATCGGCTCGGGATTCACCTATCTGCAGGAATATCTGCCGCACGTGGCGACCGCCATCATCCGCCAGGGCTGGGCCGATGCGATCGGGCTCGGTCGGGCGGTGCTCTCGTATCCCGCGATGCTCACCGATGCGATCGCCGGCAAGACGATGGAGAAGAAGTTCATCTGCCGCACCTTCAGCGAATGCACCACGGCGCCGCGTAATGGCCTGATCAGCGGCTGCTATCCGCTCGATGATTTCTACAAGCAGCGGCCGGAGTTTGCACAGCTCAAGGAACTCAAGAAAAAGATCGGAGCCTAATCCCATGTCCCGCCTCATCTCCGATCCCCGCGAACTCACTCCTCAGACCTCCTGGCTCGAAACCAAATGGGCCTGGACCGGCGAGGAGGAACTCGTCGATCACACGACCAAAGCCCGGCTCTGCGCCGCGGCGTTGCTGCCCTTCCGCGACCAGAAACCGGATTGGGATGGCTTTGCCGCGAGCATTCGCTGGATGCAGGCCGCGGCGGATCACTACGGCGTCGAGCTGGTCGTCGTGCTGAATGCGGACACGGGCTACATCTTCGATCTCGATGACGCCATGTATGCAGAAGTCCTGCGGCGTTTCCGCGCGGAATTTCCGGCCGCGAAGTTCATCGCGGGCGTGACCGCGCGCGGGGCGGAAAATGACACGCATTGGAACGCCGAGCGTTACCGCCCGCTGATCGACATCGTGCAGGAGCACGAGAACTGCGAGGTGATGCTCATGACATCGCGCTGGCTGAACTCACTCGCGCCCGAACCGCGACGCGACGCCTACTTCGAGCTCGCCGACTTCCTCATCCGGCCCGGTATCGTGCACGCGCTGGAACCGGCGTTCGTTCCGTGGGCCACGCCTTACGAGCCGTGGCTGCTCTGGCAACTGGCGCAGCATCCGAAGTTCGTCGGCGGCAAAGTCTCCACGCTCGACGAACCGCACTTCCTTTACTGGTCGGCAATGTGCCGCGACCTCGGCCTCGATTTCGCCCCGCACAGCGGCGACGATTTCGGCATCGCCACGGCGATCAAGCTCGGGCAGCCGCTGCTCATCGGCGCGGCTTCGAGCGCCGCTCCCCTGATCTGCGCGGCGAAGGATCTGTGGCTGAACGATGGCGCCCCCGGGAAAAAATTCCCGACCGGCACGGGCCGCTTCGACACGCGGGTCTACAAGGTTTTCGAGGCCTTCCAATCGCTCGAGGATCAAGTCTTCCGCCTCGACGCAAAATCCAGCGCGGCCGCCTACAAACACAGCACCGCGCACGTCCTGCACGAACTCGGCATCCTCGCCGCGCCCGAAGCCCACCCGGCTTGCAAGGATCTGCGCGGCGCGGATGAGGCGGCGCGGATGAAAGAAGCGCTGCAACGGCCGCGGCGCGTCGCCGAGAAGCTCGGCATTTCGCTGTCTCCGCGGTCCTAGATTTTTGGCTCCCAGCCCGCGCGATACTCCCGCTTCCACAGCTTCTCAGCCGCAGGATTTTCGAGCATCCGGCCGGTTTTCGGGTCGCAGCGGACGACGGTGTTCGTGCGATAGGCGAGGTTGCCGAGGTGGCAGAGCATGGTGCTTTTCTGGCCTTCCTCGATCGGGCTGTTGAGCTGCGCGTTGCCGCGGATGGCGTCGAGGAAGTTGCCGATGTGGGCCGCGTCACCGCCGCCGGGGCCTTTGCCCTCGCCGGTTTTCGTGCCCTTGCCATCGTAGATCGCCCACGAGTCGCGCTGGATGGCGAAGGTCCCGCCGTCGCCGTAGAAGAGGCATTCGCCGAGCGGCTTCTCCGCACTGCGCGGGTGGCAACTGCTCTGCACGAACTCCATCCCGACGTGGCCGAAATCGTAAACCGCGGTGCCCGTGTCGGGCGTTTCCTGCGCATCGGCGTGAAAGTAGCGACCGCCATTGTAGGTCACGCGTTGCGGGTACTCGACCTGCAGGCCCCAGCGCAGGATGTCGAGGGAGTGGATGCCGTTGTTACCGAGTTCGCCATTGCCCCAGTTCCAGAGCCAGTGCCAGTCGTAGTGGACGTAGGGCAGGATCTCGCGATCGCTCACCACCGGGCCCTGCCACAGGTCGAGGTCGAGACCCGGGGCGGCCTTCAGCGCGCCTTTGCCGATCTCCGCGCGGGCATTGTAGTAAAAGGAGCGGCCGAACTGGACTTTGCCGATCGCTCCGGCGTGCAGCGCAGCGATCGCGTCCTTCATCCAGGTGCGGCGCTGATTGCCCATCTGGACGAGGCGGTCGTATTTTTTCGCGGCGGCGACGATCAACTCGGCCTCGTGCGGATTCTGGCTCCCGGGCTTTTCCACATAGACGTGCTTGCCCGCCTGCATGCAGAGGATCGCCGCGGGGGTGTGCCAGAAGTTCGGCGTGGCGATGAAGACGGCGTCGAGGGTTTTGTCCTCGAGGATTTTGCGGAAATCGCGCACGCCCTCGCAGGTCGCGCTCTGCTTGTCGGTCACCGCCTTGAGACCGCGCTCGAGCCGCAGCGGGTCGGTCTCGGCGAGATAGGCGATCTCCACATCGGGCAGCGAGAGCAGCGCGGTGACGTGGGCCATGCCGCGCCCGAGCGCCACGACGGCGACCCGGAGCTTGCGGCCCGGCGCGGCCGCAGCGCGCAGATGAGGCAGGGTGGAAAGCGCGGCCCCGACGGAAAGGGCGGCAGTGCGTTGCAGGGCGGAGCGGCGGGTGAGGTTCATGAGTGGGATGTCGAGGTGGAGTCCTTCCCCTTCAACGCGCGAATAGCTTCCGTATTAGCCGCCACCCGCGCCGGGGCACTGCAGAGGGAACAACGAAACCGCCGCCATGAAACGAAAGATCGTCATTTTCTACCAAAATGAACTGCGCGCAGTGACCGCATACTCACGCGAGGGCAGGATGGAAGACAAGACCGCGCAGGACGAACGGGCCCGCAAGCGAGGATCGCGAGGAGGTCCGCATCGGCGAAAACGGCGCGGCGGTGGTTTACTCCGGCAACTCCAAAAGCTGCACGTCGGGATTCTGCTCGCCGAAGTAGCGCGTCGTCCAGGCGCTCGGGAAAAGAACGCCGGGCTGACCCGCGGTGTCGTAGGCAAGGCGGGTGCCGGTGGGAAGTTTCAGCAGCTTCACGTCGGTCCCGGCCGGCAGCCACTTAAAGGCCTCCCAACTCGCGGTCTCGAGCGTGGACTCCGCGCCGTACTCACTCTGCAGGCGGTATTGCACCACCTCGAACTGGAGTGGACCGACCGCCGCGAGGAGCGGCACTTTGCTCAGCGAATCGCGCAGCTCGAAAACCTGCACCACGCCTTCCTGGAGGAGTTGCTCCACGCCCTGGCGGAATTGCTTGTACTTGCCGGTATTCGGATTGTGCAGGTAGGCGAAGCATTCGGGCGGGAAGCGCGGGATCTCCGCGTAGGCGATTGCGGCGTCTTCGGTGAGCGTGTCGCCGATGCCAAATTCGCTGTGGCCCACGAGCCCGATCACGTCGCCCGCGTAGGCTTCATCCACCGTCTCGCGTTCCTGGGCAAAGAGCTTGTGCGCGCTGGAAAGGCGCACTTTTTTCCCGGTGCGGCTGTGGATCACGGTCATGTCGCGGGTGAACCTACCCGAGCAAATGCGGAGGAAAGCGATGCGGTCGCGGTGCCGCGGATCCATGTTCGCCTGGATCTTAAAGACGAACCCGGAGAATGGGCCGTCAAGGGGGACCAGGGTTGAAGAAGATGGTGGCGGGAGAGTGGACGATTCGTCGCCATGCGCCCCCTCACTCTTCTTCATCACTCCGCATTCATCCTTCATCCTTCCTTCCCGCGCCTGCGGCGGGAGCGAGCGTTCGAGGAAGGCGTCGAGCATGAGCTGCACGCCGAAGTTATTCGCCGCGCTGCCGAAGAAGACCGGCGTGAGGTGGCCGGTGCGGACCTTCGCAGCGTCGTATTCCACGCCGGCGATTTCGAGCATCTCCAGCTCTTCCACCGCGTGCGCGAAGTCATCGGGCTCGAGCCGCTCTTTCACCGCCGGATCCTCCAGCGACGCGACCTGCACCGGCGCGCGGAAAGCTCCGTGCGCGGTGCGTTCGAAGAGATGCACCTCTTTCGTCTCGCGATCGAAGATGCCGCGGAAGGACGGACCGGAGCCCAGCGGCCAGTTCACGGCATAGGCGCCGATGCCGAGCACGCTCTCGAGTTCATCCAGGAGCGCCAGCGGCTCGCGCGTCGGGCGGTCGCACTTGTTCATGAAGGTGAAGATCGGCACGCCCCGGCGGCGGCACACTTCGAAGAGCTTGCGCGTCTGCACCTCGATGCCCTTGCCCGCGTCGATGACCATGACCACGGCGTCCACGGCGGTGAGCACGCGGTAGGTGTCCTCGGAGAAATCCTTGTGCCCGGGCGTGTCGAGGAGGTTCACGCGGTAGCCGCGGTAGTCGAACTGCAGCACGGTCGAGCTGACCGAGATGCCGCGCTTTCGCTCCAGCTCCATCCAGTCGGAGGTGGTCGCCCGGGCATTTTTGCGCGCAGTCACCGAGCCGGCGAGCTGGACGGCGCCGCCGTAGAGCAGCAGCTTCTCCGTGAGCGTCGTCTTGCCGGCATCGGGGTGCGAGATGATGGCGAAAGTGCGGCGCCGCTGGATTTCTTCGAGCATGCTTCAGGGTTGGGGAAAGGGGGCGCGACTGTTCCGCAAAAGACGCCCCGGCGCAAGTGATCGGAGCAGGTTGCACGGCATTGTAATTGCTAGAATGAAGACACCCCTCTGCGATGCCTGCCCTGCGAATCAAATACCCCAAACTCGGGGTCATCACCCATGTGCTCCGCAGCGAACGCGTGACCCTCGGTCGCGCCGCGGACAATTCGATCCAGATCCCGCATGAAAGCATCTCGAACCACCACGCCGAGATCGTGGCGGCCAATGGCGGCTACCGGCTGCGCGACCTGCAATCGACCAATCATTGCTGCGTGGATGGTGAACAAATTACGGAAATCGAACTGAAAGCCGGGAGCCGGATCGTCTTTGGTTCGATCGAATGCGAGTTCGATCCGCACGCGACCACCAACGCGCGGCCGCCCGAACTCGCCCTGCCGCCCCCGCCTTCAGCCGAGCCCTCCTATCTGGAGAATGAAAACCGCGATCTCCGCGCTCACGTCGCCTCGCTGCAACGCCGCTTCGATATCCTCGGCAGCGCCCGGCTCACGGCCGGCAAGGTGGATCACACCCCTTTTGCCACCACCAATGACGCCATGCGCGGCCTGACCACCGAGCGCGATGACCTCCGCCAGCAGGCCGCCGGCTTGCGCCTGGAGGTGAACCGCGTGCGCGAAGAACTGGCCATGACCGCACGCGAACGCGACGCCGCCCGGCAGGCCGCGGCCGGCCTCCAGACCGAACGCACCACCCTTCAACTCGAGTTACAGCAGGCGGAACTACGCATCGAGCGCCTCCGCAGCGAACTCATCATCGCCAGCGAATCCGCACCAGCCCCAGCACCCCCACCCCCGCCGACCCGCCCTCCGCTCGTGGCCCCCGTGCGCCCTGCCGCCGTCGCACCCCGCCCCCCCGCGCGTGTGGCATCCGCCGTCGCCCCGGCCCCGCCGATCATCCCCGCCCCCGCCCCGAGTTCAGGCGGTCCCACCCGGCTGCCCGCAGCGGTCGCCGCCTTGCGGAATCGCGTGACGCAACTCGCCGCCGCCCCCACCGACCGCACCCTCCTGATCGAGGCCCACGCCGAGAGCGAGCGTCTGCTCGCTTCCTCCGCTCACCTCGGTGCCCACGCCACCCGCCGCATCTCCATTCGCGTCAAGGCACTGCTCGCCAACCTCGTCACGGAGGCAAGCAGCCCCGCCGCAGGAACCCTGCGCACGCTCCGCCAATCCACCGAACTCCTCGAGCGCCTGCTCGACCCGAGCCTTCATCAAGCCGCAGTCGAGTTACCTACCGGTCGAGTCCTGGCCATGGACGACGACGCCGAACTCCTCGCCATCATCACCAGCCTCCTGCGCTCGAGCGGTCTCGAAGTCACCAGTTGCCAGACCGCCGAAGAAGCCATGATCGCCATCGATGCCGTCCGCTTCGACACGATCATCGCCGATATCGGCCTGCCCGGCATCCAGGGTACTGACTTCTGCGCACACGCCCGCGCCCAGCCCGCCTACCGGCACACCCCCATCCTCTTCCTCACCGGCGCCGATACGGTGGAAAAGCGGGCCGCGACCAGTCTCAACGGCGGCACCGAATTCATCGCCAAGCCCTTCGCCACCGACGAACTGGCGCTGAAAGTGGAGGTCTGGACCCTAAAGCACCAGCTGCGGCTGGTGTAACCCGCGGCCGGCCGCTTAAAATCTTGTGAATCACGGGCCGACGCGCTAACAGACGCGCTCTCCCCTTGCTCGTTCGCATGAAACTCACTCTTTCGCTCGCCCTCGCCGCCTCTATTTTCCTCAGCGGTTGCTCCGTCTTCCAACGCTCGCCCACCTGGGACCTCGTCGTGCGCGGGAATACCTCGGGCCGCGTGGAGGAAGGGAAAGGCGGCTACATCAACCACCTCCATCAGCTCCTGACTGGCGCCGGTGTGGAGCACAAGATCGTCGCCTACCAGTACCATTCGCTGAACGCTTACCGCGAAGAATCCATCCAGGCGGGAGTCCTCATCATCTACCGCGACGACACCACGCCGCATAACCCGTGGTGGATCACCGACGAATACCGCCACGTCCCCGTCTGGGTGCCAAACCGGCAGGTCGAGGAGCAGATCGGCTTCTTTATCCAACAACGGGCCGAAATCATCTCGGTGAAGGAATACGCCGCCAGCGCCCCCAGCGGGAAGCAGATCGGCCGCTCCTCCGGCAACACCGACCGCGCCTTCGCCGACAAAGTCGACCGCACCTTTGCCGAAACCCGCCCGGGCCGCGCCTATCGCACCCTCTTCGCCGGCCAGGCCCCGCGCCTTAGCGTTACCAAGACGAAGAAGACCGCCCCCGGACCCCGGCGGTCCACCGCGCCGCTCACCGCCACGACCACCAGCGGCTCCGCTGCGCAAGCGGCCCAGGCTTTCCGCAGCACCCATGGCACCACCTTCGACCCACTCAGCAGCGTGGATCGCGAGAAGATGAACGAGCTGCGCCGCCGCCTGCTTTCGCGGAATCAGATCGTCCGTCTCCGCACGGAGTAGCCTCCCAAGGGGCGAAAACATTTCACCCGACCGCAGCTTGCCCCCTCGGCACGCCGCGTGCATCGTCCGCGCCGCATGCAGACCATCGTTATCGGCCACCGGAATCCCGACATGGATTCCATCTGCTCCGCCCTCGCCTACGCTGAGTTGAAGCGCCTCACCGGCCACGCCGATGTCATCGCCGGCCGCGCTGGAAACACGAACCAGCGCATCGACTTCGTCCTCTCGAAATTCGGCGTCGAACCGCCCGTCTTGATCAATGACCTCTCCCCCCGGGTGAGCGACGTGATGCAGCCGCGCGTCACCTGCGTGCGCGAGGACACCCCGGTCTATGACGCCCTCCAGCTCATCGATAAGAAGCGGCTCCGCGGCCTGCCCGTCGTCGATGGAGACCGGCGCTGCCTCGGCCTGCTCAGCGCCTTCAAGGTCAACCACTACCTCTTCCCACCGCGCGAGGAAGCCGGCACCGCCCGCACCGTCACAGCCTCGCTCGCCGACATCGTCACCACCTTCGGCGGCGCCCTCGTCGCTGGCTCACTCTCCGCCGAACCCGAGGAGCAGCTCCTCATGGTCGGAGCCATGGCCGCCACCTCTTTCGCGCCGCGCCTCGATCGGTATCGGGGGCGAAAGATCATCGTCTTCGTCGGCGACCGGCCGAAGATCCAGAACCTCGCCATCGCAGAACGCGTCCACGCGATCGTCGTCACCGGCGGTCTCCCCATCGACGAGGAAATCCGCGCCGCCGCCCGCAGCGCCAATGTCACCATGATCGCCTCGCCCCATGACACCGCCACCAGCGTCCTGCTCGCCCGCGGAGCCGTGCGCGTGAGCCGGATGGTGGAGACGAAGTTTCAGAGTTTCGCGCCCGACACCCGCCTCGAAGAAGCCCGCTCCCGCGCGGCGCACAGCGACTCCTTCGTCTTCCCCGTCGTCGATGACAGCCGCTCGCTCGTCGGCATCCTCTCGAAGTCCGACTTCCTCAAGGAAATCCCGCGCCAGCTCATCCTCGTGGACCACAACGAACTCGCGCAGGCCGTGCGCGGCGCAGACAAGGTGCCGATCGTCGAGATCCTCGATCACCACAAGCTCGGCGGCTTCTCCAGCGATTCGCCGATCCTCTTCTGGAACAACCCCGTCGGCTCCACCAGCACCATCGTCTCACTCTGCTACCGCCAGCTCGGCATCCCCATCGAGCCCCGCATCGCCGGCCTGCTCATGGCCGGCCTCATCTCGGACACGCTGAACCTCACCTCCCCCACCGCCACGCCGACCGACTGCGACATCCTCAACCACCTTTCGAAAATCGCCGGCGTCAATCCCGACGAACTCGCCGCGCAGATCTTCAGCGTCGGCTCGCCCCTGCTCACCCTCACGCCGGAGCAGGCGATCAGCGCCGATTGCAAGCCGTATGGGGAAGCCGGTCAGCGCTTCACCGTCGCGCAGATCGAAGAACTCACCTTCGCCCACTTTCCCGAAAAACGGGACGCCCTGCTCACCGCCCTCGGCGAGCAGCGCCGCCGCGACGGCCTCCTCTTCGCCGCGCTCCTCGTCACCGACATCACCGACCAGACCTCGCTCCTCCTCGTTCAGGGCGCCGAGGAATTCCTCGCCACCATCGACTACCCCGAGCACTCAACCAACATCTGGGAACTCGCCGGCGTCGTCTCCCGCAAAAAGCAGCTCCTGCCCTACCTCCTGCACTGCCTCGCCAAATTCGCCGAGCACTCGCGCTGAAGCTCCGGTCTGCGGCGCTCCGGCCACCCTGTCACTGTGGCTGGCGCGGGTGGAAGAACATCTCCCACGCCCGCCAGACGCCCTTTAGCGGCTCGACGCTCATCGAGCCTTCGTATCCGTCCGGCGTGAAGCTAAACGGCGTGTCGTTGATCTGGCCGGCTTTGAAATGCAGCCGGCGATTGAGGCTGAGGTCTTCGTCATCATCCTGACGCTGCCAGAGCGGCATGTCGCCGTTGAACA
>Ga0105048_10019419_pt1 | contig 10418 bp, 16 predicted proteins | sample MAT05_FD_78382 | JGI IMG/M metagenome (GOLD analysis project Ga0105048, IMG submission 78382) | Freshwater microbial communities from Lake Fryxell liftoff mats and glacier meltwater in Antarctica - MAT-05 | ecosystem: Environmental > Aquatic > Freshwater > Ice > Liftoff microbial mat | place...
AGGTTGATATCCCGTCTGAACACGAACCCTGAAAGGGTTCCACAATGCTGGTCGGTGTTGCCCTTTCGGCAAAATGGCTTACTACCGTGGAAACCTGGGGCGTTGCGCCAAGCTGATTTGCGGAGACCCGTTGGGCCGAATCACAGTGGCTTAACGCCACGAGCAGGCTCAACTCCCCCCAGAGTCCGCCATTTCTAAGTCGCGCACTTCAGTTGTCGATGAACCCTTTGTCCGGTGCTCAGGAGCCGGAGACACTTCTTGACGCGTTCAGACAGGCGATTGATCGGCAGTAGAATGAGAATTCAACCGCCTCATGCCAGCCTGCATGAAGCGACAGAAGACAGTTGGCGGTGCGGATTCGAATTAGCCCAGACTCAGATTCCAGCCGTCAACAATCGTCAATTGCGAACGAACAGTCGAGGAACGAATCTTCCGGTCTTCGCCATGTAATCTCGGTATTGCTGGCCGAATTTGTCGATCAGCCTTTGCTCTTCTTTTGGCGTGCGAACAGCCAGCAACACAAGGACAAGCAAACAACCCAAACCTATTAACCAGTTTGCCGTCAGCAGTGTTACTGAACCCATGAGGAAAGACGCCGTCACATAAAACGGATGTCGCACCAAGCGATACGGTCCTGTTGTCACCAATGTTGCATCGGCTCTTGTGACCACGGTATCGGTCAGGTTCTTACCGAGATTGCTCATAGTCCAGTACATCAACAGCGACGAGAAGAGGCCCATTCCGACACCAAACCAGCGAACGGCAGACTGAACAGGGAACGTAGCCCATTGGACTGATGAGGGAGAGATCAGGTAGGCAAGTGTTGCGATCCAAAGGCAGAGTCCAGACAGACGAAGCACGGCGAAAAAGACATAGCCTTCATCCTTGTGTGAGATCTTCTCGCCCGAGGATGCCGCTTGAATCCTGTGGTAAAGCCCAATCACCATTATGAGCAAGATCACGATCACAAGGGCGATTCGAAAAGGGACTTCGGAGTCCATTATTGTTCCGATCCTCGAAGTGAAGCCAGCCATTGCGTCAGTTCTTTGAGTTCACCTTCATTCATTCCAGCCACAAGTTCGGGCCGATGAATGTTATGGACTGTCAGTTCGCCGTTGCACGAAGGACATGTGCATTTCACAGCGTCATCCTCTTGAACTGAGAATATTGGTGAGTCGATCCGCAGTTCAACGAACTGGCCGGGCCTGACGTGTCGCTTAATGACATCAGGCGGAATCTGGAAGTTATCGGGATTCTCAGCATGCATGGCGACCCCGTTCACCAATTGGTACTCGTTGGTGAATTGCTGGTCGCTGAGTTGTTGTTGGAGGTTGTTCATTCAATCTCTGTAAAATACGGCGAGCCATATTGTCGGTTCGTCAAGCGTCGTCCATTCGACTCGGTGCTTCATGTGGGCCGGAATGTTCACAAAATTGCCGGGCTTCATTTCCACAGTGCTGTCTTCGAATCGAAGACTTGCTGCACCTTTCAGGACAATCACCCATTCATGCTCATCCTGGTCATACCAGAATCCTTCGCGTGAAACATGTCCGTGGGAAACTATCCGTTCAATGCGGATGCTGGCAGCATTGAGCAGCGTTGTAAGAAGCTCGTCCGGAAGGTTTGCTGGAAGGTCAGTGAATAGATTGGCAGTCATGGCTGTTACCGATTCCCGATCTTTTGATTGAGGAAATCAGCCAGGTTCTCAGCGTCATCGGTGCCAACTCCCAGAATACCCTTTCGCAATTGCAGGACCACGCAGTCTCGACCCCACAAGTTCCAGACCCATCCACCACGCAAGCTCATGTGAATGCTCCAGCCATCCAGAATCGTGGTGCGTCCGATTTCTGCACTAATGATATCGTCGTATCGGATTGTTCGTCGAAACAGTGGTATGTCATGTTGCCGCATGATGGCGAGTCGTCATTGCGAAACACAGGGCAAATGCCAAACGATGTTTCATGCTCAATTCTCCGTCCATTGAATCCCGAAATTTCCTGCGCAAAACCGAACGGGAAGTCTAAAGCACTGACGACTTCGTGCATATCCAAAGACATTCACGGTAGACTGGATCGACTTCTACTGGAATTGACGGAGACCAAATGAAACTTTCGATTGATGTGATCTCAGATGTGATCTGCCCGTGGTGCTACATTACGAGGCAAAGAATAAGGACCAGAATCATCATCAGCGGGATGGAGACAATCATCCCAGCAACCAGGGCAAGCGGCCCGCCGACGATAGCCCCGACCACTCCGAAGAGGGAGAATCCCCGGACGACGCCCTCGAATAGTCCGGTGATTGCGCCTATCGTCAACGTCGTGTCGGGTAGCGAGACGCCCGCTACAAGGCCCGCGAACAGGCCGAGCGAACCACCAAGGATCATTGAAGTACAAATCAGAAACACATCCCCAGCGTGGACCGCCCAAATAAAGCATCCACTAGCCACGACGATCACCACGAGGGCAATGGGCCTCAAGGGAGCCAGTACATCGGGACGACTTTCGCTGGGATCGGGTTCACTACCAGCGCTCATTGTGGCCTCCCGTACCGCACCGCCAGCGGGCCTGTGAAGCGGTTCGTAGTTGCAGCTTTCTTCGGCATCGCCTTACTCCAAGTCGTCCTCGTTTGTACTGTATTTGCCGAGATCTTCCATCACTGGGAGATCGTCCTATCCACGGCGGCTTTCATCGCCTGCATGGACTCTAGTGCAAATTGCTTCTGCTTGTGGCGGACATAGGGATAGCCCAATCGTGCAAACAACTGGTGAGGACGAGAGAAAGCAAGAATGTCGTACCATACAGAATCGTCACTTGGGTGCCATTCCACCTGAAACCGTTCTTCGCCGCATTCGGGATGTTCCGGCAGCGTTCCATAGGCAAACGCAAATCGTCGAATCGGCTGTTCCTCTTCAATGACGTACACGATTCGACACGCACTCAGCACCCACAACCCCAAAGCACGAGCCAATACAGCGACATTCTGATGCTGCGCCGGAGCTTCATCTGGTCGGTAAAGTTCAATCCAGTCAAACTTGTAATGCTGCCAATTCCGGAGTGCAAGTTTTGCGGCAGTGAAGGTGGCAAGACCCGAGCCTAAACGAATCCGATTATGGTCAACAGTGAATCCATTCGGATGCTGACCATCCTGAGTTGCCCCGACCGCTGAATACGTGAATTCGAGTCGGGATTGCGATTCGATGAGTCGTCCGATGAGTTGTTTGTCTGGTTTTCTAAGTAGAAACATCTGACTTCAATCTTTGTTGCCGTTTTCTGGCGATCTCTAATTGGACATCGCCACTTTTCGGGCGGTAGTAGCCCGAAGCGTTAGCGAGGGAACGAGCAGATCGAGCTACAGAGTTACCCCGAACACAAACAGTCTTTCCCGTGCCACTCATGCTCGATCCCCTGCATCAGCAACGCACAATCGAATTCCACCGAACCGGGCGGGAATAGCTCCTGATTCTCGAAGAAACTGGATGTGACGTTCTCCACATCCAATGGCTGCACTTGCCAGTTGAAACTGCGAAGTTCCAGTCCGTCAAATTGGCCCGGCATGGCAGTGACAGAATACCCCAACGAGCCACGTTCAAAGAAGCTGGACGCTTCTTTGAGTGATCCGAAAACTGAATCATTTGGAACATCTTCGGCGACGTGCCCCTGAACCAACAAGTGCGTTTGCCGGTCGTCACTGGTCAGTTCCACCCTGAAGTGACCGTCGTGCTCGTTAACCCGGAAGTCGGCGTGACTGTGCATTCCGGGGAAAATCCGACCACCCAGCAATGTGTTGATTCTGGAAGAAGTGTCTCGACGAGGAACGAAAACCCCTTCCCTTGTTTCTCCGTCAATATCCCACTCCACAGCGATTCGGTGGGCAGCGTTTTCTGAGGAAAGTCCCACAAACGCCGGCAGGAATTTGGGTCGAACGTACTTCAGACGAATCAGACACACGCCCGCCATTCCTGATCCATTGATGAGCTTCGGACGGAAAGGGGCAGGAAGCAGCCGAGCGAGTACATCGGGCTTCACTCGGTAGTTGACCAGAATTCTGCGGTCGATAAGTCCACGGATCACAGGAATTTGCATGATTGGCACCTTATCAGACGAACCGCAAGTCAGGGCTGCAATTAACGTGAGCGAATCCGCCAGCGGCCAATGACACGATGGGAGTCGAAGTCCGATCCATTTTCCGCCTATTCGTTTGGATACTGCGGCGGACTCTTTCCGACTTTCTTGATGACTTTCGGGTATTTCCCTTTTGTAGCCTTTTCCTCAATGGCCATCACGTCGATCTGGTGCCACCAATCGTCGCCGAAGTCAAACCAATATCCAAAACTGCGGCCTGCCTTCAGCCCCAGTGAGTCGAGCGAGGTCTGGTCCACCCAACCGGCAGCGGGATTCCCTTCACCCATGTCCGTCTCGAAATTCGATGGCAGAACATACCTCGGTGCCTTTGGGTCCATTGGACCTTTGCCGAACTGGAACTCGTACATGTGTTCTTCCCAGCGGCCAAAAGCGTCGAAGATCGCATGATGAAGCTCTTCGAGTGTCTGATTGCCACGAATCTCGATCGTCCGGGAAATCTCCGGGTTTTTCTCGGCGAACTTTTCGTTGATCGGCCCGCTCATCAGAAAGACCGCCAGCGTATAGAGCCGTCCGGTGTCCGTCACGACGGGTATTTGCGGCTTCAGTATGGAGTGACTTTTCTTTGCCATTTGCACTTCCTTTCTGGCTTTTGTTAATTCTTTCAATCCGTGGGCTGGCGTCAGAGATAGCCGACACGGCCCCACGGCCCGCCCAAATCTTCTAGTGGATACGGCGGTCTTTCAAGTTGGAACGGTTCAGAGTTGCGCACCGCATCAATGATGGTCACTGAAATGTGGCACATGCAATTTCGATGCGAAAATTTGTGCCAGCCTTGATAGCTCTGGCACTGATGATCTGCCGTTTGTCATTTGGAAACATCTTTAGCTTCCGTTCAATCAGCAACTCCATGTCCTTAATAATGTTGGCAAGGTCAGTTGGAGAGGTGGCAGAATTGCGTCGCAGGTATCCTTCCTTGTAGTGCTCAAGTTGCTTCTGCCTCACTACGGAAGATACACAGGCCATGTTCCAGGCAGTACAGGCAGCGTTCAGACGATTCTGCCTCTCATCAACCGTTTCTCCCACATCAACGAGTCCCGCTCCAAATTCCAGGATCATCTCGGACATCTTGCGTTTGGTTGAGGTATTGGGGTTCTTGCTACCTGTCACATCAGCCTCCAATCAGGCAGTCCACGTCGCATCTTCTTCGTTGTTCTCTCCGCGTCGAACGTCTCAGGATCAAACCGTCCACCGATCCATTCGAGCATGTCTTCATGCTGCTCGTGCTTCGGATCGGCAATCGCTTTAAGAAACCTGGAGTAGCCTCCGATACCGCCGACATCTTCTGGCGGACAGGCACGTTCACCCTCAACGCATATAGGATAAGGAACGCCTCTCGTTGAGTGAAGGCAACCTTCAAACAGAATCTCATGATATCAACTGTCGCCAAAGTCGTATTCATAATCAAACTGGAATCGTTTCCCCATCAAGTTCGGCGACCGGAGCAACGCCGTGGATATTCCTGATAAGGTCTTGTGGCGAACCCAGAAATGCTTTAAAGGATGGGTCGCCATCGCAGCGACCGAGAACGTGGCCGTCTGGCGTGATGACCATTTCGATCATTCGAGGCGTAGTCCAGTCTTCATCAAGCAGGCATCCGAGAATAGCTTGGAAGTGATCGCTGACACTTCCAATGGCGTCACAGACTCGCCATTGATTCGAAACAGCTTGGTGTCGCTCATCTGATGAATTCCCCCCGCAACCAGCATGTTGACTGAAAGGGCAACGCATTTCAGCACATGGCCAGCACATGAGCCGACAAAACCACTATTTTCACAACACCCTGTGTGTAAACGGCTTACGAACGACACGCCGGTCGCCAACCCCTCTCGCAAGCTCCTTCCATCACATGGCCAGCACATGAAAAACTCCCCCCAATCAGGCCCAGAATGGCACATACTTCATGTACCGTTTGCTTGTGTTCGGATCGACAGCTCGGATCAGGCCCGCATCCACGGTTTCTCGAATGATTCGGGACACCGTGGCGTAGTTCTTCTGGTCAACACCCAGCCGGTCTCGGAAGGACGAGTTCGCCATTTGCTCGTTCGAGACGTACCGCAGACAGGCGTGCTGGTAGCACGCCCGGATTCGATCCTTCTGGTCCATTTCATTCAGCGACCTTGGGGCAAACAGGATGGCCTTTGTGTGGCCATCCGTGACCACAAACTCGGGAGCCGGAAGCTGGAACAACTCCACATTGAAAATCACCTTATCCACACCGCTGCCTCGCTCTTCGAAGATATTCATTCGCCGCATCAGAGCTGCAAGGTCTTCGTTTCTTGACTGCGGTGGTTCGTCAATAAACCGCAGCGTGTCGATCAACGGCGTCCCCGGATTTGTCACCTCGATACGGTCGGTGAAAATCTCGACCATCGGCCCGGTGCCGGTCTTTGAGAAGTCCTGATGAATCAGGGCGTTTGCCACAAGCTCACGAATAGCGATCTCTGGATAGACGGGCACGGACTTGCGAAGTGCCTGCTCAATCTGCTCGCTCTGTGGCAGCAGATTGTTGATGAACCCAATCGCTCCCTCAAACCCAACGGCGTACCCTTTGTTTCCGGCCTGCTCTCGGACCGTTTCAACTCGGCTCTTGTCCTTGTACTGAATCACTCGCAGGGCCTTGCGTGCCAGCCGGTCAAACTCCGTGAGGTTCCTGGCAAATAGGATGGCTCCGACGTTCGTGATGTCAAAGCAGTCGTCGCCACGCTCAACAATCACCCTCTCTCGGTTGAGGCGTTCGAGAATACCGGCCCGATTATCGGGTAGCGGCTGCTTGAGCAATTCGAAACACGCTGGGTAATCAATCAGCCGCAGCACATCTTCGGAGGCGACCGTCCTGAATGCGATCCCCTTCTCAAATGGAGTTTCAGAGAAGAACGACCACAATGCCCGCTCTTTCTCTGGATACTCTTTCAACTTCTTCTTGAGACTGCCGACACGAACGTATTCCGTACCGCTGAAGGCAACCGGCGTATGTTGGGCAGGCTGAACCTCAAAGATCACGACATCGTGACCGTTCTCCTGAAACTCGTGAATCTTCATATCGATTCGAGGTGACAGAAGACGCAGCAACCAGTTCTCAAGCTCTTCGTTTCCCTTTTTGGCCTGTCGAGGCTTGAAGGATGTACCGACAACGTTGTGCGTTCCGTTTTCGACCCCCCAGACAATGTAGGCGGCATCCTTGCGGTGCATGGCTGCCGAGTTCGAGAGAGCCGAAAGATACTCGCCGATCTGCTCGGGATCGGTGTTGTTCTGCTTGAACTCGACCCATTCGGTCTCCTGCGACGGGGAGCGAAGTTCCGTCAACAGCGTTGAGAGCTCTTGCTGGTTCATCAAACGCCATCCTCACCATTGAGTGCCTGCTTCAATTGCTCTTGTGCGAGCAGGCGGAATTGCACAGGACCGCCCTCGGGCTTTCCCGCTTGCTTCCAAAGTTGAAGTTCCAGTTCCTCAACTTTCTCACGGAACAGCCGAGCCTTGCGAACGTCCTCTTTTTCAGCCGTCCCCAACCCCGTGTGTTCACTTCGCAGAGACCTCAGCACATCGGGCGTGATGCGGTGGTGGTCGCAGTAGTGCTTGAACCATTCGACGATGACTCTGCTTGCGTTGCCGATCTCCAATCCACATTTCCAAACTTCATTGAGAAACTGATATGTCAGAAGGTTGCGTCTACCCCCGAACTGTTGCATGCATTCGAGATATTGTAGCTGTCTTCGTTCGTCGGGCTGATGAGCGTACTGGGTGTAGAGAAAGACATCGATTAGTCGCTTCACAGGGAAGGTAATTGACATGCCGTCCCACCCGACACACAAATCCGGTGCTTTCTGAAGATGTGCTTCATACTCACCGGCGATTCCCTTTACCAATCCTCCCAATGGATGTCCTCCGAGTGACTTCTCGAATAGATCAACGGCTTTGAGGAAGTTGGCAGGCTCCTTTGCCATGTATAGACGGCGGAAGATCGTCACAAAAGAGCGAATCTCGTCATCGGTCACAGCCGTTGCGTGGTGGTAATCACCATTCGGAAGGGCAGGCAAGGTTCCACCGCTGGACATCGTACCCGCACCTTCCTTCATAAGTGCGGAGTCTTGAAGCTCTTCGAAGTCTCGAACGAAGTAGCCAAACAGCCGTATTTCGTCTTTTGAAAGCGAAACGTCTGTGACGGGGACAGGCGGTTTTTCTGCGAACATGTACTCAAGTTCGTACTGCTTCATCCCACTCGGGACAAGAACCGTGCCAGGATTGCCCGTCAGGATCGGACCGATTTCCGCCATCGTGATCTCAGCGCCGTCCTCGTTCTCGAAATAGTTGTGTAGCGCAAAGGACTTCATGCCGCCAGCGTAGTTCATACGTCCTTCAGCACTGTCGGCGGGACGCTCTTCCCTAAACAGCGACCTGAACTTGAGGAACTCTCGTTCGTCCTGATTGCCTTTTGACTCGGTCAGCAACTCGACAGCAGCTCGTTTCGCCGGTGACAGCGTGGCCGTATCAAGGAACAAGTCACGATCCTTGAACTGCTTGTCAGCGCGGTCGAGAAACCGAATTCGCCAGAAGATCAACATGCGGACTCCTTGATCACATCGATCTCGCCCGTGAAGGCGGCTAAGATCAGCGTTTGCCGGTACTCTTGGAGTTTGGTGACTTGTGCTTGAATTCGGGCCACAATCGCATTTGACTTCGCAGCATTCTCGTTCAAATAATTGGCAATTTCTTCTTGCTCGTCATGCGGAGGAATTGAGACGACAACTTGGGAGAGATGTGTTGGTCCAAAATTCGGCTGGCATGATCCGGTCATCATTAAACGCAGTTGCTCTCGCACAGTTTCCGTATGCGACGTCCATTGAAGGTAATCAAGCGTTACGGCGTCTTTCTTCGGCTCCAACACGCAGTCCAGACGGCGCATGACCGTCAGAGGAAGGATGACCCTGCCGTACTCGGACTGCTTGAAATCGCCTCGCAACAGGTCGGCGACCGAGCAGATGAAGGAAACTTTCTCTTGGAAGTTGTTCATGAGTGTCTTCTATTTTGCCCCCAACTGGTCCCGGCACTGTGGAATCTGAATTCCATGTGACTGTTCAAATGGCGTAAGGAATGACTCCAAGGCTGGATAAATGCTCGTCGCCCGACCTCTGCCGCTCACCCTGCCTGCACCAGTTCCTTCCACTGATTCATACACCTGAATTATGACGCCGATCACTCCACCTCCCTCGCCAAGAAGTGGACCACCTGAGTAGCCACCTGCTACCCAAGGAGCTTCAAACTCAAGGCAGAATTCATCCGACGAGGCACGGTTTCTCTCAACAGACGTGAACTCAGAGACGTGGTGAACTTTGTTGACCCACACTCCTGCGTCTGGGTTGCTTAAAGCTCTGTCATACCCGACAGCAGCCACACCCAGCCGGTCGTTCAGCGAGAAATGAGAGGGAAAGAGAGGGCGATGCCCTCCAAGCCGAATCGATCCCTCATGAGTGAGCTTCAGCAACGCTATGTCGATGTCGGGATGGCACCAGTAGGCTGTTACATCAGCCGATATTAGCTCATCGCCATCCTTCGACCCGTTTACGGCTCTCATCGGTGAATCTGAAAAGGGTCGATCCTCCACGACGTGTTTGGCCGTGAGGACCAAATCACGCCTCATGAAGATGCACCCCGACCCAACCGCAGACCACACACGATCCGAATGACTGAAGAGCGTGCAAAACACTCTCGCATCGACGGCAATAGAGAGGTTTTTGCCCATCGACAGTTCCAATCGCCTTGTTGTGTTGACTGTTAAGTCAACTAATCGTACAGTGAACAAATCTGAGTGGCAAGCATGGAGACCACCCTAATGCGGTTCGGAACAAAAATTCGAGAACTACGCAAGGCGAAGAACCTCTCGCTGCGTGCGCTGGCCGATGCTGTCGGAGTCTCCTTCACCTACATCTCGAAGATCGAAAACGGGAAGCTCGACTTCGGCGACTACCCCGGCGAAGACCTTATCGGTAAGCTCGCCACCGCCCTCGGCGTTCGCACTGACGAGCTTATGATTTTGGCCAAGAAGATTCCCGAGGGGATCAAGAAGCGGGTCATCGAACGCCCGGACGCCTTCCGCCGTTTCGCTGAACTCGACGACGAAGGCATTGACCGTCTGCTGGAGGAACTCGGGGACGAATGAGCAAGCACACCCTGAGATACGACACGCCGGACCAGCAGAGCGCAGTGGATCGCTACCAGTCCGCCTTGTTGATGCCCGATTGGTTGATGCGTGAGGCGTCAGCGAAACTCGATCTGACC
>Ga0105048_10019421_pt1 | contig 10417 bp, 6 predicted proteins | sample MAT05_FD_78382 | JGI IMG/M metagenome (GOLD analysis project Ga0105048, IMG submission 78382) | Freshwater microbial communities from Lake Fryxell liftoff mats and glacier meltwater in Antarctica - MAT-05 | ecosystem: Environmental > Aquatic > Freshwater > Ice > Liftoff microbial mat | place...
ATCGAATCCCAATCAAAACGGTCTCGACCGCGACTCGTTTGCCAGACAGCGTAGAGCAAAAATAGTACTTGAGCAGCAAACGCTGACTGCACAATGCGAACCGCATGGTTTAATCCAAGTATTCGAGCCAGCCAAGCAACGATTGGTAACATCTGGATTGCGTGAAGCGCGACTCCATGCGGAAACTTCAAAACACCGGCTCTACCCCAGAGTTCGTAGGAGCGCCCTCCAGCCAGGCTTACTTCACCCAGTATCGAAGTAACGAGGCCCAACAGGCACGATAAAGCGAGCAACCCCATTCCACCTCGAATCGCGATAGCCATGGCAGGATCAATCGCTAGCAGCCGACGCGTTCGCCAAGTCAAATAAAAAATTCCGCCAGTCACGAAACAGATCAAACCGAGCATAGTAAACTCGATCGCAGCATCGAAGATTGTCGAGTGGTTGAAGTGCGATGGAACGCCTCGCCAGTATTGTAACGTGATGAGGCCTACCTCGATGAGTAACGCAATCGAAAGCAAATTGAGGAGCAATCGATCAAACGCTTTCGGTTTTAGTTGAGTCATCAACCAAGCGATCGACCACAACGTCATCCCGCCCGATATACCGAAGAGTGCCGGTTTGCGTAGCGACAGCGGGCCATGCCACGTGGTTCCAAGGATCGCAAGTATTGCCAGATGGACACAACCACTAACCAGCAACAATGCGGTTACTAAGACTGCGAATCGAAACGAAAGCACTGTTTCTGATGGTCGATCGTTCGCTAGTGAGTGGAGAGTGAGCATAGCTGAGTTTACCGGTTCAAATAAAACTTCCAAAGCAATCGGGTCCCAACGCTTCGCCATGGACGCCAATGCTCGGTCATCGCCTCGAGCGCCTCGTGCGTTGGTCTCGTCTCAAGTCCCTTCAAAACGCGAAACGCCTCCTGAACGCCGATATCTCCCGTAGGCAAGATGTCACATCGTAACAGACATTCCGAAAGATAGATGTCGGATGTCCAGTTCCCGATCCCTTTATGTTTCGTCATCGCAGATCGAACGAGTTCATCGGACAACGGAGCCAATGACTCAAACAAGAAAGCTCCAGATGCAACCTGTTCGGCTAAGAGTCGAGTATACAAGATCTTCTGACGCGTAACGCCAAGCTGCTTGAGTTCCGCTTCCTCCAATTTCAGCAATCCCTCCGGCGTAACCGATCCACCAAGCTTCCTTTCCAATCGAAGAAATGTTGCGTTGGCCGAAGCGAGTGAAACCTGCTGCTCCAAGATAATGTGGACAGTCGTAGAAAAACCAGGCTGGCGGGCCCACATGTCCGGATAGCCATGTTCATCGAGAACACGTTTTAGCGCTGGATCTCGATCGGCAAGCCATCGGCTTGCAAATCGCAACCGTGTTGGCGTCAGCTTAAGAATTGCTTTCTCTCTAGCCATGAAGCTTCTCTAGAAAACGATTTGCCGTACTTCGGTGCTGATCGAGTTTTGAGCCCATCCGGTCTAGTTGGCCGACCATGACTCGCATGCGCGGATTCGCACTGAAGAACTCGCGTTCGCGATCAATAAATCGCCAGTAAAGTGCATCCCAAACCTCGCACCAATCGCCTCTGGCATAGTCGCTCATCTTGAGAATATAGCTCGAACCGCTTATGTACGGCTTGGTCGTCATCAGTCCGCCATCTGCATGTTGGCTCATGCCATAAACGTTCGGAACCATCACCCAGTCGTAGGCATCGATAAACAACTCCATAAACCATCGATAGACCGCGTTGGGATCGATATCGCACAACAACATAAAGTTACCTAGCACCATCAACCGCTCAATGTGGTGGCAATAAGCGTATTTCAGGCTGCGTTTCACACTTTGATCGAACGGTACAATGCCGGTCGAACCTGTATAGAAGGAGGCGGGAATCGTTCGCGATAGATTCCAGGCATTCGTGGTGCGTTGTCGCGAACCCACATGAACGTAGACGAGACGAATGAACTCCCGCCAACCGATGACTTGTCTTACGAATCCCTCAAGCGAGTTGAGCGAAACCTCGTCGCTCTTAGCGATAACTCGGTTGATAATCTGCTCTGGTGTCACCAGTCCAATGTTCAGCATGGGCGTCAGGACACTGTGGAAAAGAAACGTTTCCTCCTTGGAAATGGCGTCCTCATAGTCGCCAAACGAAGCGAGGCGATTATCAATAAACGCATCCAGCCAGGTGGCAGCCTCGTCATGTGTGACGGGGTAACCGAAATCGTCGATTTCACCGAGCGTCTTCGGAAACTCTTTGGCAACATAACGTTTGGCCTCGGCAACGCTTGGAAGCTCGTTTGGCGATTTCAACTTTGGAACAAGTACTCCTTTGGGCAATCGTTTTCGATTTTCGGTATCGAACGTCCACTTGCCTCCCATCGGCTTGCCTTTCTCGTCGAGCAAGAGTCCTAGCCGTTTGCGCTGCTGCATGTAGAAATCGGTAAAGTGATAGTGCTCTCGTTTCTCAGCCCATTGCTGCATCACCTCGGTAGGGGTCAGAAACGAGGGGTCCGCCATCCATTCGAGTTCGATTTTCGCCTCGCGACAACCGTCTGACACGCGTCGCTTAAGCCAGTCATCGGTGGGTTCAACAACGAAGGCTTTCGAAATCTTCTTGCTTTTCAGGAAAGCCCCTATTTCACTCGACCGAGAAATCGACTTCGAATCGATTCGGTGAACTCGCTTGCCCAATCGTTCGCATCGCTGCATAAACTCGGTCATCGAGGCGCGGTGCAGCACCAGCTTTTGGATGTGAAACTGACACTCCGTAAAGAACAAAGGGTCCTCTACCAGGACCACAATTTGCGCAGCCGCGACAGCTGGATTTATCGCCCAGAGTTGGTGAGGATAAACAATTGCGGCTGATTTAATGGTCATCTGGTCAGAGTCGGTCACTAGTGGTAACAGGCTGGCAGCCTATCTTACCAGACTAGTGCCTCGTCCAATCAATAAACTGGGTTTTGTAACCTTAGTTGCACGACGCTCCGCGTCGTGATTCCTGAGACGCGGAGCGTTGCACAACGAAAGGCTAACCCAAAAACGATCGCTTGCACTAGTCGTTTGTGTAACTGTGTTATCTAGGACGAATTAACTTTTGCCGCGAGACTAGGGCTTAGAAGCTGGTCCGCTTTAGCAATAAACCCAGTCGCAACGGAGAGCGAGTCTACACAGAATCACTCAAACAGCCCGTACTTCTTTGTTTCTAAGATCAGCGTTGCAAATCCGATTACGAATAAGACCAAAACACTGCCCCACAAGAAAACGTCAAAGAGCCGCGAGGGTTTGAGTTCAGGTAGGCATCGCTTGTACCGGAAGAACAAGGCAGCGAAACCGAGCATCGGCAGCATGATCGCTTGAGCAGAGCCACTCAGCAGCACGAGCCAAGCAGGCTGTGGAAACAATACGTATACGATCAGGCAAAGTATTGGAAACAGTCCGCTCAGAAAACGAACCCATCGTGCTTGCGTCTCCTCATCGCCGGAAATAAAACTGATGACATGCATGGCGTCCGCAAACGTTCTGGCATGGCTGGCGTTCGCCACATAAAAGGTCGAGTACAGAACCATGAACGCTCCCAAAAGGAACGTGCTGGAGGCCCATGTGCCCAGAACCGGTTTGTACATCACCGAAAGCGTTTGGAGCAACGTCGTGTTCTCAGGTTCGATACCCGCTCGGTGCAGAATGCCCGCACCTAAAACAAAGAAACCAACGGTCGCGATGGTGTAGATGATCATGGACACCCAGATGTCTGTTTGCATGATCCGCATCCAGCCCCGAGCGCGCATACCCCATTCTTTGGTTCCGTCGTACGGTCCTGTCCGTTTTGCATATCCCTTTTCCAAGCACCAGTACGGGTACTGGATGAGCTCGGCCGCCCCGACTCCAATGATACCAATCGTCGCAAATGCCATGGCTAGCGCGTTCCACCGATCTCCTGGTGGCAATCCAAAGCTCAAGCCATCGATCCACTGGTCCATCGGTATACGCCACACCGGTAGCAACTGCAGTCCAATCACATTCCCCAAGGTGACCAGAGTAAAAATTGCAACCATCGTCGTGGCTGCCGACTGAATGAAATTGTAGCCCCCAAAGAGCAACATGATCGAGGTGAGCAACGCGACAGGGATCGCCCACAGTCGGTCATCGATCGGCGGTTTGAGCTTCGTTTCGCTGGGCGCCATATATTGCGTCTTATAGCGTTCTCTTTTTTCAAGCACTTGCGCTATGGCGAGAGTTCTGTCGGATTCTACTTGGTCCGACGCCATCGAACTTCCCCTTTCGACTTGATCGATGACCTGGGTAAGTTGAATCTCTGATTCCATCGAAGCGATTTCTTGGAACTCGCGCCCTTGCTGGGTGATCGGCTGAACGAGCGCGAGTGTTTGACCAACTCCACCCACGATCGCACCCAACTGCCCAATGCTGCAGAACCACATAAAAAACCAATACCAGACCAACCAGTTTCCCCGACCAGCCACCCGGGGCCCCGGAACACTATTGAGCGCCGAAAGGGTTGGAATACCATGCCCCAACGTAAATCGACCGATTTCGATTTGGGCAAAAACCTTGATCACGCAACCAAGGATAATGAGCCATAGCAAACTCAGTCCAGCCTTTGCGCCAGTAATCGTGGTGGCAATCAATTCTCCGGACCCCACGATCGCCGCAGCGATGATCAAGCCTGGCCCTAGATGAGATATAATTCCTAAGGCATGACTGGGTGGTGTCTCGACTTGGTTGGACACGGGGACTAGCGTTGGCTCAGCGTCTGGCATTCTAGTACGACCACGGAATTGTTATGGGAGAGGGATTCGGCCGTGTAGGAGCAGACGCGAGCTCGGGCTAGCGGCTGGTCCTAGCCGCTAAAACAAAGAGTCGCAGCATGGTAAAGCACCTTAGCCACGGATATCGTAGCAGTGGATACTGTCTTGCTCGCGAAGATAGAGTTTGCCATCGAGGATCACCGGATGGGACCAGCTAGGTCGAGCATCACTCCCTGGGATCTTGAACGAGCCGACCTCTTTGTAAGCTGCAGGATTGGCCTCCGCCAAAACCATAATTCCGTTTTGGTATCTGATATAGAGACGATCGCCACCCGCAATGACGACGGCTGAGCCTTTCCCTGACCCGCGACTATTCCATTGCAACTCGCCCGTCATCAGCGAAGCGCAATAGGGGATACCTGCATCGTCCGAATCACCGTACACGTGATCCCCTACCAAAACTACGCCGCCGTGTTTGTTGGCCAGCTTGGAATTGAGGCCATAGACCTCTTTTATAGAAACGGAACCATGGGCCGCTACCTGTCGAACCAAGGCTCCACCCTTTTTGTATCCCACCGGGTAGAAAATCAAATCATCGCGAACAATAGGTGTGGGAATGACAGCCGTCGTTTTTTCGATCGGATAGTTCCAAAGGAGTTTTCCGGCTTCAGAGAAACCGATCAAACCACTTCCGGTCGATTGTACGTAGATCTTTATGCCGCCGACGCGTGAAATTACGATCGAGGAATGTCCCGCGCCTCTGTCTTCCGGATTCACGCAGGTCCACAACGGAGAGCCGGTAAGTTTGTCCAGCGCAACGACCGTCGACTGGATTCCACCAGGCGTGCAAAGGACTTTGTCACCATCGATGAGAACCGATTCGCTGTAACCCCAAATGTCCGCTTTCTTCCCTCCAAAATCCTTTTGAAAATCCTTCTTCCAAAGGACTTTTCCATCGGAGGTTTGGCAACAGAATAGAAAACCGTAGGGGGTTAAAACATAAACTTTGTCGCCGTCCACTGTAGGTGTACTTCGCGAGCTTTCCCAATCGGTCTTTTTGTCAGTCCAAGCGATACCTGTCTTGACGGCCCAAACCTGTTTTCCGGAATTCTGGTCGAAACAGGTCATATACTCGTCGGTATCAGACTGGTTCGAGAGAGCATCCCCGAGCGTATACATCTTGCCGCCGGCTATGGCCAAACTTGCGTAGCCTCGCCCGGCACCCTCGGTGGACCAAAGAAGGTTAGGGCCTTCCGATGGCCAGGATTTGAGCAACTTCGAATCTTGCACCACGGAGCTTCTGTTCGGTCCACGAAAAGTTGGCCAATCATCACCTCGTGCCGTGGACGAACCTGCAAGGGTCAGGCCGAGAGCAAGCGAAAATGCAATCTGGGAAGAGACTTTGCAGCAAAGCATCGGCGGAAACTCCAAAGGAAAAAATGAAAGGCAGGTCAGATATGTTGGAAGGAGCGAGTGCGGCGATTGTACTCCGTTCGCGTTCATGGGCAAAGCAGACGAATTCCAACGCACATTATTTGGCGGGTTTGTCGGGAGCTTTCTCGACTCGACCGAATAGATGGCCACCGACATCGTCGTGCTTCCATGTTCCAGCATACTTCTTATCATGGAACACGACGCGGGCAGAGAATGTGCCAAGACCAGGTAACGGAACCGAGTCCATGACCATGATCGGCGTCTTGCCAACCCACTCGACATTGATCTCGACGGGCAACTCCAAGTCTTTATCACCATACTTGATTCTGGTCACAATTTCCCAAAGACTATCGTAACCCTCGACCTTCTTGGCGGTTTTGATTTCGTATCGCTCTTCGTTGAGCTTGTCGAGCGGTTTGCCATCGACGGTGAACACCCCGGTCAAAATCGTACCCGATAGGTACTTGGCGAATTCATCGATGGGTGGCTTGCTCATCGGGGTTTTGGCGTCTGCCACCTTCGGAGTGCCTTCTTGAGCCAAGCTAGAACTCCAGACCGCTGCGAGCACCGCGAGACCGGCTCCTGCTATGAGGATGACTGAACCGAATCGAACCTTTAAAGTCATGATCTGTCTCCCTATTTCGAAGTGAAGATTTGACGGTATTGGATGGTCCAAACCGTGGTTGAATCAAATGTTTTTCAGGAACTGGACGGACAAAGCAATTTCCTCAATTGGGTATTGAGCATTGTCCCGTTCGACCACAAAGTAACCAGGATAGTGAAACTCTTCCAGAATGGCGGCGATCTCAGGGAACTCAGCCATACCACGTCCCAACGGAACTTCAGTACCACGACCGCGAGCCTTGTCCTTAACTCCGTCTTTCGCGTGAACGAGCATCACATGTTTGGCAATAGACGCGAGGGGCGCCAGATCAAATCCATTGACCAATAAATTTCCGGGGTTCAGCGTCACTCCAACGCTGCCATCGGGCACGGAATTGATCAAGGAGGACAATCGCTCCAAGGATTCGGCACCGGTCTCGATGGCGAGGAAGGCACCGATCCGCTGGCTAAAAGAACCCAAATCCGACAGCACGGTTTGGAGCATCTGAAACGAGGGGTCGTCTGAGGACTCCGAAATCACCCCGACTTGGTTCACCACGACATTGGCTCCGAGGTCATGGGCCATTCGCATCGCCTGCTTGGTTCCATCGATTCTGCGTTCCAGTTCATCCTCCACCTCGTAACCCCGTCGCGTGGGGTACCTGACCGCTGCAACTCGCAGATTCAGATCTTCAAGCAATTTCCGAACTTGTCGGAGCGCCGTGCCGACAAGTTCGGAAGGTTTAATCTCGTATCGGGCATCTATTTCTATGGCGTCGGCCCCCATGCGAGCTGCCGCGTGCAAAGCTTCCTTAAACGGCAACCTCAATCCAGTGAGTTGTACTCCTACACGTAGACCAGGCAAAATGCGACCTCTATCAAATGCGTTTAGCCGAAACCCGAAGGGCTTAGCTCTTTTTCTCGCATTCATTCTATACGGATGCTGTCGCGCGTCTACGCATCCCGAGGATAACTCCTGCGCCGAATGTGTCGAACAATGGGACTTTGGAGCCGATGAAGACGCTCGTCGAGATGGCTGGCCCGACGGTTGGACTCGGCAAACCGGGCAGGACTATCCTAAATTCATTCCGATCGCAATCTACCAAAATGCCCGCTCCGCCGAAGAAAAGGGAGAGATCGAAGGTTTGCGCAGAATGGCTTCGCAATGCTCTGTAGCATGGGAACAGCGACGATGGCCATGGCAAGTGATTCCTGAGAGAGTCCCGCCATCCATCGACAAATGGCTTGAACGAACGGTTCTGAATCCCTACTTGCGATTCCAAATGGACGGAGGGAAAGCCGAGGTTTTCTCCGCTCCGGTAGCGATCAATACAAAATCCGTCTATTATCTGACCGCCTCGGTCCAATCGGCATCGCAGGACTTCGCAGCCTCAGCTCAGCTTCGATTCCTAGATGAAAACAGAAAGATACTGTTCGAAGTTCCGACCAAATCGGTCTCCCAAACCAAGGGTTGGCAGTCCATTGCAACCGACTCGCAGTACGCTTATCGCGATGACATTAGATTCGTTCAAGTGGTTTTGCAAGTACAACCTAAATCGTCAAAGGCCTTTCGCGGCGAGTTAGGATTTGACAACGTTCGACTCTATCGAACACCTCGCCTCGGTTTGTCCGTCAACAAACCAGGACAGATCTATCGACTGGGCGAAGATGTGATTGCGACGTGTACCGCAAGCGGAATGAAGAGCGAACAATCGTCGATTCAACTATCGCTCATCGATCACAACGGCGAACGGGTTGCGTCCGTTAACAAACTGCTTACCCAGGAAAGTTCAACTTCGCCACACTACGTCTCCAACCAAAGCAGCGAGTCGGGTGATGCCCTTAAAGCCTACTGGAATGGGAGCTGCGAATGGAAGATTCCCAGTTTAGAGGCTGGCTACTATGAAATCAGAACGCAATTCTCGAAGGGGAGATCCGGGCTATTTGAATTGGAGGAGAATTTTGTGGTTCTCCCCGACAATGCACAGGTCAAAGCCGACTCGCGTTTTGGCTGGACATTGAACGACAAAGCCAAAAAGGTTCTCGACAAGTTGGATTCAGGCCAGTTCGTGGAACTAGTTCGTCAAGCTCGCGTGGGTAAGGTGAAGCTTCCCATTTGGTTCGATTCCAAGACTGCAGCTGAGGGGAGAGAGATCGCGGAACGAGTCGATCGATTACAGCTCACAGGAGTCGCTTGCGTTGGGGTTATCGGTTCTCCGCCGGAATCGATTCGATCAATGTTTCCACGCTTGAACGAAACCGAGACCGGTTCTGCGTTTGAGCATTCGGCGTTGGTCCAATCGTACTTAGAACCAGTGATGCGGCAGATGTGCTCTCGTATCTCTGAGTTTCAGCTGGGCTGGGATAATGAGTCGGACTTTGCCGCTAACCCTCGAATCGCTGCAACACTCGAGGCCATCGCAAACCTGGCTAGACGTTATGGACAAGAGCCGCAAATCGTCGCTTCCCACAGTCCAAGCCTACCGACCCCCAAGCTGAGCACGATCGACCGCTGGCATCTGTACAGCTCCGAACCCTTGACAGCCGATGAGACTCGTCAAGTGCTAGAGCGGAGAGACGCCACGGAGCACGGGTCCAAGCTGCCGTGGCTGAGTTTGAACTTGCTGCGAGCCTCACGCTACTCGCTTCCCGTTCGCGTCCAGGATTTGACTGCCCGCATGACTGCAGTGACTCACTACGCAGGGACAGCCTCTACGACCGCTTGGGTCACCGATCCGATCTCCACCGAAGTTGGAATGCTAGATGACGATTTAGGCCCTCGCGAAATGTTCCTGCCTTTTCGCAATGTCGCCGGCGCGCTCGCTGGCGCTCGACACGGTGGTAGCCTCGACATCCCTTCCTTAAGTACCAATCACTTGGTCTTGCAAGGAAATCAAGGCCGACTGATCGCTTGGTCCACGCACGAATCGATGGCCCAACTCTATCTTGGTGAAAATGTGTCGGGGTTCGATGTCTGGGGACGCAAAGTGGCTATTGAGAACATCAACACCCGGCTTGGAGTTGAGCAAAGATTTCTGGTCGGACGTTGGCCTGTCATTCTCGAAGGAATTGACGTCTACGTTGCGAAATGGCGAATGGGGGTCAAGATCGAAAAAAAGCGGATCGACCCAATTGTCGGCGAATCCCAACAGCTTAAAATTCAGTTCTCCAACCCGTTTCCCAAATCGGTGAAAGGCAGCTTACGCGTGATCGCCCCATCCATCCTCGCCGAAGAAGCTACTGCATCATTAGAACTCGACGCGAATGAGACAGCTTCTATTGCTGTCCAGATTCAATTGCGACCCTATGCAAGCACAACCATATCGCCGGTCAAACTGGAGTTCATCATGAACACCTCCAATCCGGTTAAATTCGTCGTCGATCAAGAGTTGCAGGTCGGTACCGAAGATTTTGAGTTCGATCCTAGCTACGAAATAGATGAGGGGGGAAACCTAAGATTGATCATCGATGTCACCAATCGACTTACTGTTCCCATCAGTTTCGATTGCATGCTGCTTATCCCGGGTCGCCCTCGCGAGCGAACTCAGATATCCCAACTGGTAGAGCGAGCTTCACGGACATTGGTTTTGGAGAACGCAA
>Ga0105048_10019422_pt1 | contig 10416 bp, 8 predicted proteins | sample MAT05_FD_78382 | JGI IMG/M metagenome (GOLD analysis project Ga0105048, IMG submission 78382) | Freshwater microbial communities from Lake Fryxell liftoff mats and glacier meltwater in Antarctica - MAT-05 | ecosystem: Environmental > Aquatic > Freshwater > Ice > Liftoff microbial mat | place...
AGCCTTTACCGGTGCCACCAACCGCAAGCTGGGGAAATTTGAAGAAGCAAGCGGGGGTACACTTTTCCTGGACGAAATCGCAGATCTGGATTTGGGATTGCAAGCCAAGCTATTGAGAGCACTACAGGAAAGAACTATTATGCGGCTCGGGGGCAACAAAGAAATTCCAATTGATGTACGCATTATTATTGCTACACACCAAAATCTGAAAGCAGAGGCAGCGGCTAAAAAATTCCGCGAAGATTTATATTATCGTCTTTTGGGATTACCCATTAATTTGCCACCGCTTAAAGAAAGAGGGCAGGATATTATTATTTTGGCAAGGCATTTTGTACAAACATTCTGTCAGGAAAACAATATCAAAGAAAAAAGCCTGAGCAAAAATGGTATTGCCAAACTAATGAATTATCATTTTCCTGGTAATGTGAGAGAACTGAAATCGGTAATGGATCTTGCCGTAGTTCTTTGCAATGGAGATACCATTGAAGATTCTGACCTGAATACACAACCTGGAGAATCTACATTAGAAATGCTTGCTTATGAGAAAACATTGAAAGAATATGAAGAAGATATTATAAAGCACTACCTTAAAAAATATCAGAGTAATGTAGTTATGGTGGCCGAAAAATTAGATATTGGTAAATCAACCATTTATAGAATGCTGCAATCGAAAAAAGTTAATGCTTACGATTTACCCAATTAAACTATGCTTTTCGGGCATCCAACAACTTTTCAACCTTTAAAAGGTTTATTGAACAAGGTACAAGGTAAAGTTATTTTCAAGACAGATACTTTGGACACTTATATAAACTTTGCCAAATAATACGAAAAAAGAACAATTTATATCCTGTGTCATCCACTGATCCTCAAATATTAAAAGCTGCACTTGAAAAAGAACGTCAGGCAAGGATTGCAGCAGAAAATTCCCTCGACAAAATAAAAAGCGGGGTTATTTCCGCGTCCAACGATGATTCTGAAAAAAAGCTCTCAAATACAAAGGCACCCATATTAAAAGAAGATAGGATTAAATTAGCCCTCGAAAAAATTGGCGATAACTTTTGGGAACATGATTTTCAAACAGGCATAACTACTTTTTCTAAACAGGTAGAAGAATTGCTTGGTTTCAGTAACATCCCCTCACAAGAAATTGATCAGCTTTGGTGGAGCCGGATACATCCTGATGATGTGCAAACACTGAAAGAAAATGATATAAAAAACAGGGGAGGTATTATTGAAAACCACAACCTTGAATACAGGATGTTGCATAATGATGGCAGTATCATTTGGATTTTGGATAGGGGCGTTGTGTTGGAAAGAGATGAGTGGGGTACACCACTTTCCATGATTGGCTCTCATGCTAACATTACAAGGTTAAAAAATGCTGAGGAAGCCCTTCGAAAAAGTGAACAGCGCTGGCAATTTGCCTTGGAGGGATCTGGAGATGGGATATGGGAATACAATGTAAAAACCAAGGAAACTTTTTACTCCAAACAATACAAAAAAATGCTGGGCTATGCTGAAGAGGAAACACTGGCTCAATTTTCCACTCACCTGAATTTTGTGCATGCAGATGATAAAGCTGTACTTTTAGAAATTTTTGAAGACTATCAAATTGGGCGTATTCAGTCGCATAGCCTTGAGTACAGGGTACAGCACAAAAATGGATATTATATCTGGATTCTGGATCGTGGAATGGTTACAATATACCGTTCTGATGGGGGTTTTGCCCGCATTACCGGCACTTATTCCAATATTGATATTACCAAAAAAACGGAACTGGAACTAAAGGCCACTGCAACCCGTTTAACTAGTTTGATAGGTAACCTGCAATCGGCCATTTTATTGGAAGATAAAGACAGGCGACTGATTACCACAAATCAAAAATTCTGTGATATGTTTCATATTGCAGTAACACCCCAAACCCTTATTGGATTGGATTGTGGTGTAAATGCTACCCAATCAAAAAATCTTTTTGCCGATGAGGATGGTTTTATCCTTTCTATTGAACAACATCTTAAAAGCCTAAAAACGACTGTAGGAGAACTCCTGCCACTTAAAGATGGCCGGATCCTGTCACGTGATTTTATTCCTATTCAACAGGATGAAGGCTCCTTTATTGGTATTCTTTGGGTGTACAATGATGTAACGGAAAGTACAAATATTGCAAAAGCATTGGAAAAGCAAAGATCTTTTTATGAAGGGATTCTTAATAATATACCTACGGATATTGCTATTTTCGATCCGGATCACCGCTATCTTTTCCTGAATCCGATTGCTATTAAAAATGAAAAGATTCGGAAGTGGATTATCGGTAAAACAGATGATGACTATTTTAAATATAGAAATTTTCCACGAGAACAACTGAAAATACGCGAAGAAAAATGGAATGAAGCCATTAATCATAAGAAAATTGTATCCTGGGAGGAAGACAAAATAGATCCAACAGGTAATTTTGAATCGAATCTGCGCAATCTTTATCCTATTTATGATGCAGAAGGCAACCTGCTGCAGGTAATGGGTTATGGAATTAATATAACAGAGCGAAAAAAGTTTGAGCAGGAAATAGCACTTCGTGAAAAACGATACCGGGATCTTATCCATTACAGCATCGGGCTCATAGTAACCCACGATCTTGACGGACGGTTTCTTACTATTAACCCGGCAGTGGCGGAGTTATTGGGAGTAAAATCAGATTGGATTATAGGAAAAAATATTTTGAATCTTTTACCCCGAAAAACAAAGGAGGCATTTACAAATGTGTACCTCCCGGAAATTAAAAATAAAGGTAAAGCAGAGGGCGTTTTCAAATACTGGAACAAAGAGGGCGACCCACTTTACCTTTTGTTTAAAAATGTTTTGGTAAGCGAACCTGGTAATACACCTTATGTAATTGGTTTTGCACAAGACATTACTGATAGGATTCTGGCACAAAAGGAACTTGAAATTGCTAAAAAAGCAACCGAAGAATCAGCGGCAGCCAAAGGACAATTTCTGGCAAATATGAGTCATGAAATACGGACGCCGATGAATGGTATCTTAGGGCTTGCTTCCTTACTGGAAAAAACAGAGTTAAATACCGAACAAAGAAGTTTTTTAGATATGATTTTAACCTCTGCACAACAATTGTTGGTTATTATCAATGATTTTTTAGATCTGGAGAAAATCGGCTCAGGTAAAATTCAATTGGAAAAAATTCCTTTTGCCTTAAATGAAAAAATTTCGCAGGCAACAGAAATGTTTCGATTTAAGGCCAAAGAAAAACATATTGGGCTGGAAGTAAAAACTGAAGTGGCGGATGACTTTTGGATTTTGGGTGACCCATACCGGCTGGTGCAGATAATGAATAATCTTCTTGGAAATGCTATTAAATTTACTCATCATGGCGGCATCATTATCTATATTTCCGCCATACCTGTTTCTGGTTCTCAACAAAGGGTAACCATTCGTGTAGAAGATACCGGTATAGGTATTCATGCTGATAATTTACCTGGTATTTTTGACCCGTATGTACAGGAGAAAAGTGATGTTGCCCGTATATATGGAGGTTCAGGCTTAGGGCTTGCCATTAGCCGAAGTCTTGCCGAAATGCAAGATGGAAAACTATATGCAGAAAGTTTACAGGGAGTAGGCTCTGCTTTTACAATTGAAATACCTTTTGAAACAGTAGCTCCATTACAAATTAACGAGGAGGAGAACAAAGGTGAGATAAACAAAAAAAGATTCAGTGGAACAAAAATTTTAGTGGCCGAAGATGTTACCATTAATCAATTTTTAGTTAAATATATCCTTACATCATGGGATTGTATTGTTCGGGTGGTTTCCAATGGCGAAGAGGTAGTAAATGCATTGGAAGAAGAAGACTATGATGTTTTATTAATGGATATTCAGATGCCTGTTCTTGATGGAATTAAGGCAACAAAAATTATCCGCAAAATGGATTCTCAGGTAAAAAGAAATGTCCCTATCATTGCACTAACAGCCAATGCTCTTAGGGATGACGACAAAAAATACCGGTTAGCGGGGATGAACGGTTATTTAACCAAACCTTTTACAGAAGCAGGCTTGTTTGAAAGTATTGATAAAGTACTAAAGGAAAATCAATTATTGAATAAAGAAAACGTAGAAAATATTGATCAAAGCAATCCATCCCCTCCAATTAAACAAAATGATAAAAATTATAGTATGATATACAATTTGGATATGCTCAAAGAAATGTGTGGAGGTGACAAGTCATTTCTCACCATGATGATACAATTGTTTGTAGATACGGTACCAGAAATTATAACCCAGATGAAAACTGCTAGCAAAGCTGGCAATTGGGTAGAAGTGGGCGGATTGGCACACAAGGTAAAACCAACTATTGATTCTATGGGTATTGAATCGCTTAAGGAAGTGATTCGGGATATTGAAATGCAAGGTAAATCATCAAGTAACACTGAAAACATTCCAGATAAGGTGGAAACTGTTACCTCAACGCTTCAAGAATGTATTGACCAGATGAAAAAGGATTTCTCTTTATAAAATGCTTTTTTAATCAGCGTAATTTACCCTCAAGAAAATCAGTCTGAGATTTACTACCCAAACGAAGAAACAGTGGTATCTTACTTATTTTTTGAAACTTCCATTCAGTTTTACAAAACCAGCCAAGGTTTTTAAAATTATAATTGGCATCAAATGGCATTACCGGATAAAATGCAGGCGTAGTATTATTTCGGTTTACAAATAAATAAGGTTCTACACTAAAACTGGGATACCTGATAAGTGCAGAATCAAATAATAAGGTTTTACTAATTTTTAGAGTCGGGGTAGATTTGAATCTGTTATCCATTGTAAATTGCCCCTGCCCATCATTGGTAAAGGCAAATAATAAAATGAGCCAAATAGCAATTGCCTGGATAAAAAAAGGTGCATCTCTTGAAAACATGGGTTAAAGGTAGTTATTTACTAAAAATAATTCTTCTTTGTAGAACCCACAAGACGTTAAAAGTATATTATGGCATTATCACAATCACTTCAGCAAAAGCAATTACTAAAGCTACTTCCTCAGCAGATACAACTGATGAAACTGCTCCAGGTACCCACTGCCTTACTGGATGAACGGATAAAAGAAGAAATTGAAGAAAACCCCGCTTTGGAACTTTCTTCCGAGGGCGAAGGGGAAGAACCTGAAATACAGGATTTACCCGACAACAATTCGGATTCTGATATGGATGATTATCAGGATTCATCTGGTTTGGATGATTGGGACATTAATGATTATGCCGATAATGATGATGTAGCTGAATACCGTCTTAAAGATGACAACTATCCAGAACTTCAGGATAAAATGGCATTGCCGTATAAGGTAGAAAATAGTTTTCATGACTTACTGATTGATCAGTTAAGCATGCTCGATCTTACTGAAAATCAAACAAAAATTGCAGAGCAAATTGTAGGAAGTATTGATGAAGATGGCTATTTGCGCAGAGAAGTTGCCTCTATTGTTGATGATCTTGCTTTTCGTCAGGGTATATTTACCAAGGAAGAAGATGTAAGAAAACTTATCCATATTATCCAGCAATTTGACCCTCCCGGTGTATGTGCCCGCGACTTGCAGGAATGCTTGTACCTTCAGTTGAAAAAACAACTGCGAGAAGGCAAGCCTGTTGAAAAAGCACTTTTGATTATCACTAATTTTTTCGATGAATTTAGTAAAAAGCATTTCGATAAAATTGAAAAAAGCCTGGATATTAACGATGAAGAACTGAAGGATATCATCCAGCAGGTTCTGAAACTGAACCCAAGACCGGGTGGGCAGATTTCTGGGGAAAATACCGGAGAGGCCTACGTAATACCGGATTTTTATGTAATAAATAATGGCAGAGAAATGGAACTTACGCTGAATACCCGAAATGCACCCGACCTGAGGGTAAGCGATGGTTATAGAGATATGCTGAGGGATTACGAAAAAGGAAGCAAAAAAGACAAGCGGCAAAAAGAAGCTGTCATGTTCATCAAGCAAAAAATAGATGCTGCCAAGTGGTTTATAGACATTATTAAACAGAGACAGCAAACTTTGTACAATACTATGATTGCCATACTAGTGCATCAGCAGGAGTTTTTTATGACGGGTGATGAAACCACACTCCGGCCAATGATACTGAAGGATATTGCGGAAAAAACCAGCCTCGATATCAGTACCGTTAGCCGGGTAGCTAATAGTAAATATGTTCAAACAGAATTCGGGACTTTTTTACTCAAATACTTTTTTAGCGAAAGCATGAGTACCGACAGCGGAGAAGAAGTAAGTACCCGTGAGGTCAAGCGTATTTTAAGCGATATTGTGGAGGCTGAGGACAAGCAAAAGCCATTGAGTGATGACACCATTACAGAAATGCTACAGGAAAAAGGATATAATATTGCCAGAAGAACAGTAGCAAAATACCGCGAAGGGCTGAATATACCCGTAGCAAGGCTTCGGAAGGAGCTTTAATATTATACCTATTGGTGCATAGCCTTCTGCATTTTTAGTATTTCCTGCCGGTATTGTTCAATATGTTTTTGCTTATCGGCTGTCGTCCAATCGTATTTTTGAGCAAGATAATCTCCAACCGGTTCAATCAGACTTAGGGTTTGTTGCCAGTCAGCAAGTTGTGTACCCCACCTGCTGCAAAGGATATCTTTTACAGTATAGGCCATTTCCTCCTGAATTACATATTGCAATTCTGCCCAGGTATAAGGCATACCTGGCAAAATCCTTTCTTTAAGCAACGCATCCTTCAGCATTATTTTAGCAATTTGTCCGCTTTTATCCCCATACTTACTCACTAAATGCTTTACAATTTCATGGTCGCAGCCAGTTTGCTTATGCAAAACAATAGCAGTATTATGATTATAATGTTGACTACCTACTAATATAATATGTTGAGTAGTACAGATATTTTTTACCCCCAGCATTTTTTCCGCAGCATCAATAGTATCCTTGGCCATTAGTCGGTAAGTTGTCCATTTGCCACCTAATATACTTAATAAGCCGCTTTGCGAATCAAACTCTACTTCGTGATCCCTTACCAGGTCTTTGGATTTTCCATCCCTCTTCATAACCAAAGGCCGCAACCCTCCAAAACCAGCACCTACATCCTCTGGAGTAGCCTTTACATCCAGGTATTCATTAATGTATTCCAGCAAATATTTCACTTCTGCATGGGTAGGGCCAAAATCTTCATCGGTTAATTCGGTTTCATCGTCTGTGGTACCCACTAGCAGGTGCTTTTGGTAGGGTATTGCAAAAAGTACCCGTCCATCGCGGGTTTGCGGAATAAGCAAGGCACTGTTACTGCTCATCATAGGTTTAGGTAACAAAATATGTACGCCCTTACTCACTCTCATTCGGGGCTTCAATGCGGGGTTGGCCAGTAGCCGGATTCGATCAGCAAAAGGTCCCGTGGCATTTATAATCACTTTCGCCTTGCCTTCATACGATTTTCCGGTAAGTTCATCCACTACCCTAAAACCTTTGACACCTGACTTTTCATGCGGATGAAATGCTTGCAACGAAGTATGGTTAATACAAAGTGCTCCCTCCTGCATAGCTGTTTGAATCAATGCAAGGTTGAAACGAAGATCGTCGAGTTGCCCATCATAGTAAAGTACGGCATTAAACAATTGCTCTTTGCGTAGGGTAGGAATACGCTCCATAGCTTTTTTTCTTCCCAGTAGTTCACTGCCTCCAAGGTTTGTCCTTCCACTTATCCAATCGTACATTTTTAGCCCAATGTAATAGTAAGCACCTTCTATCCAGGTACGACAAGGTGTTATAAGTTGTAGTGGTTTGGTTATATGCGGGGCAATTGTAAGGAGGGTACTTCTCTCCTGCAACGCCTTCTTCACCATCCGGTATTGCTCGAGGCTCAGTTTTTTTACTGCCTGCTCCAGGTAGCGTACCCCTCCATGTATCAACTTAGTGCTTTTACTGGAAGTTGCGCCCCCAAAATCCTCTTTTTCCACCAGCAATACTTTATATCCACGGCTTGCTGCATCCAACGCACAACCTGCACCGGTGGCACCCCCTCCCACAATGCATATATCAAATACCTGATCTTGTAATCTTGCAAAAGCATCGGAACGGAGGAAAGTCATATTTTTAAGGGATTGGTTACAATAAGTTTAGCATAAAAAGCATGGCTCAACAAATATACAAAATTATAAAAATATCCGCCATTCCAACAAATTCCAATTTGATTCAAGCCCTCCCTATCCCTGCAATTATTTCTAATGAAAAAAACAGACTTATTGGCGGAGCGGCAGCCTGTTCACTTTTTTGAAACATTCATTTTTTTATTCATTATGCAAAATTGATTAAATTGCAGACTATACATCTGAAGGAAGAAAAACACTAAATTTCCTGATGCCTGAATTTAATTTATTAAATACAAAATAAGCCATTATGAAAAATATCATTGTACCTACTGATTTTAGTGACAACGCAAAAAAAGCATTTCATTATGCATTGAAAATTGCTGTACGTACAGGTGCAAAAATACATCTGATACATGCTTTTACCTTACTGGAAAATACCTTCATTGATCGAAAGTCGCTAAGGGATGCATGGAATGAGGAACAAGAGCAAAAAAAAAGAGCCTTACTGTTGCAAATGACAGAAGATGCAAAAGAAATACAACCAATGGTTGAAACGCTTCCCCTACTGTACATAGGATCTACCGAAACCGTTTTAATTACTTATGCAAAAGAACAAGGGGCTGACTTGATTGTGATGGGTACACAGGGGGCAAGCGGGCTAGCTGCCGTATTGGTGGGCAGTGTAGCAGCAAGTATTATTTCGCAAAGCGAAGTACCGGTTCTGGCTATACCTAAAGATTACCCCGGAGAGGAGCCGCAATCTATTATATTAACCATAGATAGAATGGATCAGGACACCGATCAATTGCAAATGGCTGCCACCCTGGCTAAAGAGTTTGACATACCTGTAAAAGTCATTTTATTTTTTAATGAAAATGAATCATTTCCAGCCAAAAAGGAGTTTACTGAAAAGCTTGACCGGTTCGCAGATAAAATGCGGGAAGCATTTCCTGATATTACTATACAAAGTGAAACCCTGGAAGGCGATAATTTTGAAGAAGATATTCAAGAATACTGCAATACAAATAAAGCAGGTATTCTTTCCATGGTTACTTACAAACGTGGATTTTGGTTCAGAATATTTCGCCCAAGCACCACCCGCAGAATGGCTTTTCAAACCACCCTGCCGTTGTTAGCCATGTATGGTAACGATTACTGAAACTCTTTAAAGGATCTTACTTCAGCCAATATTTACCCAACCGCTATCACGGCTATCTCAACATTTACATTGCGCGGCAATCCTTTTACCGCAACGGTTTCCCGTGCCGGATAATCCCCGGCAAAGTAAGAGCCGTAGATGTCATTTACATCTTTAAATAAAGACATATCGGACAGGAAAATGGTGGTTTTTACCACATGTGTAAAATCAAGCCCGGAAGCACTTAAAACGGCGCCAATATTTTTCATAACCTGATGGGTCTCGTCTATTATGTTTGCCATGTTTAGCTCATCGGTACCCGGTATAAGGGCTATTTGGCCACTGGCAAATAACAAGGCGCCACTGCGGATTGCCTGATTATAAGGACCAATTGGCGCAGGCGCATTATCTGTTTGTATGATTCTCTTTTCCATATTAGATTGAATTGGTTACAAAAATAAAGCATTGGGATTAGGTTGCTTTGTTAGATTTTTGCACCTTCACCTGCCTAAGAAAATTTGTGAATTTGTGACAATTGTTTATACAGCACCCGCCGGGAGCGATATTTTTTTTGAAAACATATGTTTTAACGCAGCGATAACCTGTATTAAGGTATCAAATGCCCGCAAATTTATGGCACATCCCTATGCCGATTTGTACATAGATGCCAGTTTTGATGGGTATTTTGCAGAAGGTGCAACACCATTAATTTTTAATGCTCCCGCTAAAACCTTTAAATTATTGCCAAATGCGCCACTAAGCAGTGCTCGTTTTTGCGCATGGCATGGATTTTGGGAACGTACAAAATGGGAAATAGCGCCAAAGCAAGTAAAAGATTTGCCCATGTTTAAACATGTTTTGAAATGTGCCGGTATTACGCTCCTCCATACCCCCGATATACCCGGATTGATTGGCCCAAGAATATTATGTACCATCATTAATGAAGCCGTTTATACGTTATCTGATAGAATTGCTTCCGCTAATGACATTGATATCGCCATGAAACTAGGTACGAACTATCCGCTTGGTCCCTTAGAATGGGCCGAAAGGATTGGAATAGATCAAATAATAGAAGTATTAGAATATATGTCCCAGGAAGACTCAAAATATCAGCCGCATCCGCAATTGAAGTTCATATTAAAACGCGATTGAATGAATAG
>Ga0105048_10019424_pt1 | contig 10416 bp, 10 predicted proteins | sample MAT05_FD_78382 | JGI IMG/M metagenome (GOLD analysis project Ga0105048, IMG submission 78382) | Freshwater microbial communities from Lake Fryxell liftoff mats and glacier meltwater in Antarctica - MAT-05 | ecosystem: Environmental > Aquatic > Freshwater > Ice > Liftoff microbial mat | place...
CGTATAGCCCATCTCGGCCACGGCATGGAGCGTGCCGCGCAGATCCTGCTTTAGTTCATTGCGTACGGAATAGAGTCCCAATCCAATCGGTACTTTGTTCATAATTTTTCTCTTCCTTCTTGTTGCTCAACGCATTCGCGACGTGGACATCCACATGTCGGGGTTATTGCCCAATTTGGCTTTGACTGGCGCGGTGGCGCTGGCTAACGCTGCCAATACATCGGCAGAGAGCGTCAGATCGAGTACCGGCAAATTCCACTGGAGTTCTTCCGGCTTGCGCGCGCCGACCAATAGCGCCGTAATCCCCGGCTGTTGTTTGACCCAAGCCAGCGCTACCGTCGCCATGGGTTGGCCCAACCCATCTGCAATCCGCTGCACCTCTTGGAGCGCGGCAAAGACCTCTGTCTCGCAGCCTGGATCCGTGTGTCCCGCCGTGGGGCGACTGTTGGCATAGAGCCGCGTGCGTGCCAGCCCCGTGGGTACTTCGTCGGCGGTGGCATAGCGTCCCGTCAACAGCCCCTGGGCAAGGGGGCTATAGCAGATAAGGCCAACGGTTTTTTCCAGACAAAGGGGCTGAATCTCCCGTTCGATCACGCGCCAAAGCAGACTATAGGGCAGTTGATCGGTGGTGCATTCACTCAGCGCCACCATTTCGCCCAGATCTTGCACGGCAAAGTTGCTCACGCCAATCGCGCGGATCTTGCCCTGCTGTTTTAACTGTTGCAGCGCGGCCACGGTCTCGGCCAGCGGGACGTTCCAATTGGGCCAGTGAATCTGGTAGAGATCAATATAATCTGTCTGCAAGTTGGCCAGACTCTGCTCACAAGCTTTGATCACATCATCCTTGGCCAAATGCGCGCCGCTGACTTTGGTGGCAATAATCGCCTCCTGGCGGCGTCCTTGCAGCCCACGCCCCAGCACGCGCTCAGAATGGCCATTCTCGTAGCCTTCTGCTGTGTCAAAGAAGTTGATGCCGGCATCCAGCGCAGCATGAACGGTGGCGACAGAAACCGCATCATCCTGTTCCCCCCAAACCGCACCACCCGCAAAGGGCCAACAGCCCAGCGCAATCACCGACACCTGCATGTCAGTTTGCCCTAGTTGACGATATTCCATGGGTTTCCTCCTGGTAGTTCTCTGGTTCATATTATGCGAGCTTGACAATGCGATTCTCTTCGACAGATTGATAGGCACCCAGGATAATCTGGAGGGTGGTCGTCGCCTCGTCAACCGAATGTAGCGGCTCATAGCCACCTTCGATTGCCTCGACAAAGTGTTTGATTTCGGCGGCAAAGGTGCGACTGTAATCCCAGCCTGGATATTCGACTACGGCGGGGCTGGAGAAGCCCACTGGTTGATAGTACAGTTTGTCGAACTCACCCTAGAGTTGGCCCGCCTCGCCTATAATGTAAAAGAGCGTGGGGCGGGCACCCGGACCGCGCAATCCCCAACTGGAGAAGATCTGGCCGATCATGCCATCCTCGAATTTGACCAGCGCCATGGCCGTATCTTCGCGTTCTAGATGGGTTTGAGTAATGCCGCCACAGCCAATCAATCCAATTTTGAGGGTCATACTCCACCTTTTCTGGTTAGTTGATTTATTTAGTCTTCGTTTCTAAGCCTGCATCACTAAGCCGCATCACATAGCGCGATCATACCGCTTCCAGGTATAATGCGCAAGTGCCTAGCAAGCACCCAGGACGAGTCAAAATCAGCGTTAGAAACTTCGCGCCAGCGAACAAGTATAGAAGGAGGGCCTATGCGAATTGCCAAAGTGGATGTGGTGATTACTACCCGCACCCCCAATCCCCAACCCAATCGCGATGCGCTGCAATCGTTGCCCGGTTCGGGCGCCGTCAAGGTGATCGTGGAGACAGCCGACGGTGTCCAGGGAACGGGGAGTGCCTTCTTCGGGCGCATCGCCGGTGGACCCGCTGCGTTGGCGGCTTTAATCGAGCATGAGCTAAAACCGCTGCTGCTCAACCAAGAGCTAACCCTGATCCGCGGTTTGCACCAAGCTATGTTACGCGAAACCGAATATCATGGCTCGGCGGGCATGGCCATGTTTGGCATTGCCGCGCTGGACACGGCGCTGTGGGATTGTCTGGGCAAAACCTTGGGCGTACCTTGTTGGCAACTATGGGGCCGCGTCCATGATCGGCTGCGCGCCTATGCCATGGTTGGCTGGCTTAACTATGATGACAAATCCGTGCAAGCGATTTGTGCCGAAGCCGTGACGCAGGGCTTTCGCGCCGTTAAGATCAAGGTCGGCTATCCCACGCTGCGCGAGGACATTCGCCGCGTCGAGACGGTACGCGCCGCTGTGGGCGATGACATCGAGATTATGATCGACGCCAACCAATCACTGACCGCCGCCGAAGCCATTCGCCGGGGCCGCGCTTTTGAAGCACTGGGCTGTGCCTGGTGGGAGGAACCAATTCCCGCCGATGATATTGAAGGTTATGCGGCGCTGACGCGGGCACTCGATATTCCGATTGCCACGGGTGAGAATCTCTACACGCCCGCTGACTTTGCGCGCTTCCTGCAACGGGGCGCGGTCGATATTATCCAGCCCGATTTGCGGCGTGGGGGTGGGCCTACGGCATTGCTCCAAATTGGCTTGCTGGCCGATGCGTTTCGCATTCCCTATGCCTCGCATGGCGGCGGACCCGAACAACTCAACATTATGGCTTGTCTACCCAATGCGCTCTACCTGGAGACTGGATTGATTGGGCCGGATTCGCCCCTCAAATTGGCGGATGGCTATGTGCAGATCCCCATGGGCGCGGGCTTTGCTTGGTAAATAACGCGTGAGCATCAAATTTTAGAAGAGGCAATTATGCAAAAAGTAATTGTGCGTGGGCCGCGCCAAGCCGCCGTCGTAGATGTGCCCGATCCGACACCTAAAGCAAACTGGGTCTTGGTTAAGGTACACACCGCACCCATGTGTACCGAGTACAAAACCTATGTGGCCGGTCACCCCGCTGAGCAACTGGGGCATGAAGCCGCTGGCGAAGTGGTGGCCGTGGCGCAACCTGGGCGCGTTAAGGTAGGGGATCGCGTGGTTGTGATGCCTACGCATGCCTGTGGTCAATGTGCGCTTTGCTTGGCCGGTGATTACATCCACTGTGAACACAATCCCGATTTCGCCGCCCTGCATGGCACGCGCGACGGCAGTGCCACCTACGCCCAATACCTGCTCAAGCCCGACCATCTGCTGGTGCCCATTCCCGATGGTATTTCCTACGATCACGCTTCGTTGGCGTGTTGTGGTCTTGGCCCAACCTTTGGCGCTATGCAATTGATGGCAGTCAATGCCTTTGATACGCTGCTGATCAGCGGGTTGGGGCCGGTGGGCTTGGGCGGCGTAATCAACGGTGTGGCGCGCGGCGCACGCGTGATCGGCGTGGATAATAATCCCTGGCGCACAGACCTCGCGCTGGCCTTGGGCGCAACGGCCGTAGTCGATCCAACCCAATCCAATGCCCTGGTCCAGTTGCGCGCGTTGACAGATGGCAAAGGTATCGACAAAGCGATTGATTGTTCGGGTGTCGTTGCGGCCCACCGGCTCTGCATCGACGCGGCGCGGCGCAAAGGCCAAGTCGCTTTTGTGGGGGAATGTAGCGATGAAACGCCGCTGCGCATTAGCCCCGATATGATCCGCAAAGGCTTGACGCTCATTGGCTCCTGGCATTACAACATGCAAGATACGCCTACGATTATGGCGCTCATTCGCACCCTTGGCCCACAGTTGGATCAACTGATCAGCCATCGCTTTCCCATGCGCCAAGTCCAGGATGCGTGGGAAACCCAGTTGACCGGCAAGACAGCCAAGGTGTTATTGCACCCTTGGTCGTAGCAATGGTAGATAACCCATCCCGATACATCCCAATAAGGAGTGTCAATAAGGAGTGTCAATAAGGAGTGTCAATAAGGAGTGACAATGTACAAATGTGCGATTATTGCTGTGAGCGGGGGCCGCGCCCGCGGTCTTGCTGCGGCTTATCAACATATTACGCGTGGTAAGTTGGTGGCGATTGCGACGCGCCAACAGGACAAGTTGGATGCCTTTGGTGACCAATTTGGCGTGGCGGCCCGTTATACGGATTATCGCGAACTCTTTGCGCGCGAAAAGCCCGATCTTGTACATGTCAACACGCCCCCCAATGTGCGGCTGGAAGTGTTTCAAGCGGCAGAAGAGGCGGGCATTCCAGCCGTGATTGTCGAAAAGCCGCTGGCGATCCAAGCCGAGGATTATCTGGCGATTTGTGACTTTGCCAAGACGGCCAAGGTCAAGATTGCGATTAATCATCAACTGCACTTTCATCCGCGCCGTCTGGCTTTGCAGCGCTTGGTGCAAGAGGGCAAAATTGGCGAACTGCGTTTTATCGATGCCAGTTCTCGGTTAAATATGGCCTATCAAGGCACCCATACGCTGCAAGCGATTGCCGCCTTCAATCCTAGTGGTAAGCCCGTTACTATTATGGGCCAAGTCGCTGGGGCACAAGGTCTGCTGGAAACACCGAAGCAACACTTTGCGCCCGACCAGACAATCAGCACGCTGACCTTTGATAATGGGGTCAGTGCCTTACTGCGCTGTGGTGCGAATGCGCCAGAAGTGTTACTCAACGACAACCGTATGCACTTGCATAAACGCGTCGCTGCCTATGGCGCGCGCGGCACCGTCCAGTGGAGCATGTGGGGCTGGGAAACCAATATCGACGGCAAGCTGGAAGGTGGCCGACATGAGTATGCTGCCGAAGACATTCTCGGGCAGGCCGCAATGACCGAAGCCATGTTCGACTGGTTGGAGAACGCACAAGCAGTGCACCCGCTGAACCTGGATGCGGCGTTGCAGGATTTCAACATTGTGCTCAAAACCTATATGAGCGGGCTGAATCATCGTGCCTATACACTGGCCGATGCCCCACAGCCCGCCTTGATCGCAACGCTGCGGCGCACGCTCGATGCGCGGCAGCGTTAGCTAGGTGCGAAAATCGTTGGCATTCCATACAAGAGATTGCCCTTTTCTCGATTGTATGGTATATGATTAGTATAGATTTTTTGCAACGATATTCTGCACATCCAAATCCATCCGCAACGATTTACGATAGGAGAAACTGCAATGATTCCCTTAACCATAGCTGCTGTACGACCAAGTGCTGCACGACCTTTGGGCAATCCGCTGTTGGCGTCCCTTTATGCCGGTATTGCAACGGCACTGATTGCATATGCGGCTGTCTATTTTCTGCAAGCTGATCAACTGGTCCCCTTTGCGGTGGCGCTGTTGCTAACGGGGATTGGGCCTGTGCTGGGCTACGCCCTGGCTTCGGGCCGGATTGGTGCCAGCATCCCCGGTATGATTGGTGGCATTATCGGCAGTATTCCTGTGCTCAGCATCATTCTCTGGCCGATTTTGGTGGGCGCGTTTACCCGAACTCAATCGATTGGCAAGCTCTTTGTCGGCAGCATTATTGGTGCTATTCTCGGGGCGGCTGTCTTCTTTGGCATGGCATCTGCCCTGGGGCAGGATCCCAGCTGGTTTGGCGCTGGCGTCATTCTGACCTTTGCTGTGTGGGGCGGTGCCTGTGGCGCAATTATGACCGGCTGGGCCAAGTCATAAGCCTGATGGCTGGGTAGCTAACCCAGCCATAGTGACAATTGTATAATGTGGTTCAAACAGCGAGGGTGAAAACCATCGCTGTTTTTTGTACTATCTCTGCGCCCCCCTGTTTCGTCTCACTAAACAGTAAGTTTTTTGTGCATTGTTGTGTGTTGCCCAACAACTGCTTATCATCTCGCACCACTTGGCGTTCGTATGGGCGCTTTTGTGCGCTTTTAAGGGTTTTTTCTTACACGAGTTGTATGTTTTGCATAATGGTAATCTGCTTAATTGCCAGAAACTAAAAGATTGTTATATAATTCACATGGAAATAATTGTGCTAATTGCTATATACTAATAACATGGGTAAGCATTTTTGCTGAATTCAGTGACGCCATTGCCTGCCCTATCACAAGTATGGCAATTTCCTACCTTCTTCATGTAAAACTATTTTTCTATTTTTAGGCAATATGTACAAAAACGGTGTAACACTTGATGATATTTTCCGCTTGGCATTGCCACCGGATACCCAGCTTTTGGTCGGTGAAGATCTGCTGGATCGCACGGTAAGCTGGGCTTGTAGTTTGCGGCCTAGCCCGCCAGCCTTTCCCAAATTAGATGGCAATGAACTTGCTTTAATCGATACTGATGATCTGCGTCGCCTCGATCCAAAAATGCAACTTGCGCGGGTTGTACGCAGCTTGGAGAACGCGCGTATTTCGGCCATTGCCGTGCTTGGGCCAGTGGAAGGCGCGGCCATTCAAGCGGCCCAAGCCAATCGCATTGCGCTCTTTCAACTGTCGGACGCCATGTCGATTGTCCAAATCGAACGGGCGATTATCCGCCTGATCGTAGACCGCGCGGGCTATATTGCGCAGCGCTCGACAGAGTTGCAACATGAACTGAACCAAATCTCCCTGGACGGCGGTGGGATTGCCAATCTTGCGCATCATATTGTAAAGTTTATCCAACAGCCACTGATTCTCTTGCGCGAAGATGGACAAATTGCCAGCTATGCCGGTTTTGAAGGGATTTCTGATGCCCGTCGGCAGAACATTTTTAGTATGTTGCCCAATGTTACGACATTGCGCAGCTGGGCCGCAACCCAACCCCTGGCCAAATTAAGCAAGACCGTTGGCGCGCTACCCCTTAACGGCGCGGGCGACAGTGCCGGCTTTAGCCAAGTTGTGATTACGCCAATTGTAGCGGTTGATTCTGTCCGTGGCTATTGCCTCTTGCTGCGCCCAACGGGCAATGCGGGGCAGCCAATTAGCGCGGTCGAAGAGATTGCGGCCAGCCAAGGAGCGGCCTCGGCGGCGCTGGAATGGGCTAAGCAGTATGCGGTTGGGTTGGCCGAGGAGCGTATGCGTGCGGCCTTTATCGATGAGCTATTAGCCTCGGAGATCGCCGATGAACAGGCGTGGATTCAGCGCGGTTCTTCGCTGGGGTATGATTTGACCAAGCCCTATGTCGCTTGGATGGTCGAAGCAAAATATACATCCGAATGGCCGACACCTCTGTTGCGCTTTCTGCGTGAACAAGGAGTCAATGTCCCAATCAGCCGACGCGATGAAGGAATTCTGCTCTTCTGGCCCACCGATAATCCCAAAAGCGGCCGCGATCTGAAGGTTCTGGCCAATACCTTTGCCGAACGGTTGCAAGCGCAATATGTCAAAGCCCAGGTTGTGATCGGCATTGGGCGGCCCGCGGTCAAACCCAGCGAGTGGCTACAAAGCCAACAACAGGCCCGCGAAAGTTGGCGGCTGGGCAAAGAGTGGAAAGGTCCACCTGTTACCTATTTTGGCGATCTGGGGCTGTATCAACTGTTAACAACGCTGAGTGGTAATGCGGAAGCGGCACGCTTTTATCGGCGCACCTTGGGGCGCTTGTTACAGTATGACGATACCAAGAATGCCGAGTTGGTACAAACACTTGAGGCATTCTTTGAATGTCACGGTAACGCCAGCCAAACGGCTAGCCGTCTGCACATCCACCGCAACACACTGACCTATCGCCTGGAGCAGATTTCAACCATCACCCAACTCGATCTGAACGATCCAGATGCCCGCTTCTCCCTCCAGTTCGCGTTGAAGCTAAGGCCGGTAATTAAGTAGCCGAATTTTGTACAAGGCCCGAACAAGCGTAATTGATTAGAGATTATTCCGATTGGTTATATCGGCAACAAAACCAGATGCAATTGTTCCTGTAGGTGCGGTTTGTAACCGCACAATCGCGGTCGATGCCGACTTTTGCGGTTACAAACCGCACCTACGAATGCACAAAATTAAATCGGAATAAGGTCTATTTGTTATGTAGCGGGGATGACCAACATTGCTGGCCATCCCCGCTACGCGTCCTGCTGATTACTCAGTGATCATTGCCGGCGGGCGCGTATGGATTTTCTTCATCAGTTCCTCACCAAACCCCAACAATTTCTCCACATTTTGCTACTATACTAATGGACAAACCATTTAAAAGTCATACAAATAAGCCGCCTAATACACGAGAGCGTAGGTATGACTTTTAAGAGTTTTATCTATAAGCGAATGGGTTTCTGTAGAACAAGTGGGCACACTTACTGACGATGCGCGCCATTGGCTAATTCAATGCCCAGGGCACGTACGGCGGCGACCCCCTCTGGGGTACCTGCCGCCTTGACCAAGGCCGAGCCAACAATTACGCCTTCAGCAATTTTGCCAACGGCAGCGGCTTGTTCACCGGTGCCAATCCCAAAGCCGACTGCTAGGGGCAGATTGGTATGGCGGCGGACTCGTTGTACAAAGTCATTCAGATTGGTCGGCAATTCTGTGCGCGCACCAGTGATACCGGTGACACTAACCAAGTAGATAAAGCCGCTGGCATGTTGCGCCACAAATTTAATGCGAGATTCTGTACTGGTAGGTGCCAATAGGTAAATACTCGCCAGCCCGGCTGCCCGACAAAGCGTTTCCAGTTCTTCCGCTTCCTCCGGTGGCAGATCGGGAACAATCAAGCCGTCAATGCCGGCGGCGGCGGCATCTTGGACAAAGCGCTCAAGGCCATAGGCAAAGATTGGGTTGGTATAGGTCATGGCACAAAACGGCTGATCAACACCTTGGGCGCGCAATTCGCGCACCATGGCCAGACAATCTTTGACAGTGGTGCCTTGGGTAATGGCTGTATAGGTTGCCGTTTGAACCGTTGGCCCGTCGGCCAGTGGATCGCTATGCGGAATGCCAATCTCGAAGAGATCTGCACCCACCTCGGACAGTGTGGCAATAATCTCTAATGTTGCCGCCCGGTTGGGATAGCCCATGGCGTGATAGGGCATAAAAGCGGCGCTTTTGTCTTGTTTGACTTTGTCGAAAACCGCCTTGATACGTTCCACTCCCGTTGTTACCTGTGTATTTTGGAAGGTAACTTGCGAACTTTTGGATAAATGTTGTGAATTGCTCATAAACCGGATGCCCCTTACTAACAGTTGAAACCCAACTGTATTATATTCGTAGTGTGGAAATGTTAGTCGGAAGAATTGTCGTTAGTGATAGAGTTGCCTATTCATCGTGTTATCGTCTTAGCCTAGTCCATCTTCATTTACTTCTTCTTGATACTTGCCTTCCTAGAAAGCTGTACTGATGACCTGCATTAAACCCCATTTACCACTTGCGGATAGGAATGTCGCTGCTTCATCGCATGCCCCCTTTCATAAAGCGTCTTGGCAATTGGCCAAACAGGTGAGTTTCTTTCTACGCTTCACCGGCATTTTGGTGCCGATCCTATTTCTGATCGTCATGTTCTGGCAGGATCCGTTTTCTGCCGTTGGTGACTATGATTATGACGAAGGCATCAATTTGATGAAAGCCTTACTTTATGATCAAAACTATACGCTCTATCAAGATATCTGGAGTGACCAACCGCCACTCTTCACCGTCTTGCTGGCCGGGTGGTTTTCTGTCACCGATGCCTCGGTAGCTGCTGCCCGTATTTTAGTTGCCCTGTTTTCCGCGCTTTTGTTGTGGAGCTTCTACTTACTTTTGCACAATACCATGACCACCTTTGCCGCCGCTAGCGCCACGCTGCTCTTGCTGCTAATAGATAAAACCCTTAAAAGTCATAGATACGCTCTCGTGTATTACCGGGCTTATTTGGTTGACTTTTAAATGGTTTGTCTATAAGTACCTTCTATATTCGCCTGAGCGGGGCTGTCATGATTGGCTTACCAGCCCTAGCATTGGCGGTTTTGTCTGTTGCATTTTTGGTAATTGGTAAACAGCGCTGGTGGACGCTGATCGTTTCGGCCGGCATGATGGCGCTTGCGTTAGAGACAAAATTATTTGTCGCAGCTCTGTTTCCTGCCATTTGCCTACATCTATTCTTGCCCACAGACTCGGACACTACAATGTCGGGCATTACAGCTTCTCCCGTTGTTCAACGGCTTGTACGCTGCATCCTCTGGCTAACGGTTACGGCAAGCGCATTTTTTGCGCTTAGCTTTTACTTTCACGCCTGGGACTTTGATATGCTACTCAATACCCATTTTGGCGCGCAGACGCGTAGTCGCTTGGTCTTTGCCGAGGAAAGTCGTAAATTTCTGGCAGATTTCTTTCGTCAACAACCGCTGTACCTCGTGCTGGCATTGATGCGCAGGGCAAACCTGGCTTCGTCTTTACCGATCGCCCCTTCTATGCGTTTCAAGCCGGTCTGCCTGTTGCCCCACCGCTGGCTGCTATTAGCCGCAAACGCTTAGAATCGGGCAACATTACCGAGACCGACATGCTCACCGTCTTAGAAAAATATAAACCCCAGTATGTTGTTCTGGAGCGTTTTACCAACAA
>Ga0105048_10019425_pt1 | contig 10415 bp, 1 predicted proteins | sample MAT05_FD_78382 | JGI IMG/M metagenome (GOLD analysis project Ga0105048, IMG submission 78382) | Freshwater microbial communities from Lake Fryxell liftoff mats and glacier meltwater in Antarctica - MAT-05 | ecosystem: Environmental > Aquatic > Freshwater > Ice > Liftoff microbial mat | place...
ACAGGCAGACCGTTACCCGCATCCACCTGCAAACAGAACCGTCGGACATCCGCATCGGCAAGAATGTTGTCCATCCGTGCATTGCTCAACATGTCACGCCAGGACTTGTCGCCCTCCGCACCCGGGAGCATCCGAAGCTTCTCGGTCCGCAGCGATACCGTCGTGCTGTAGGCATCGGGATTGTTGAATCCAAGCCGACCCCGAATGACATCCCAGTCCGCCTTCATTTCCGCCAGCGCGCTGGAGAGACCCGGATCACCCGTGTTGCTCCCCGCGAACTGCGGCTCGCCATCCCGCACCACCCCCAGGGCACGCGAATTGATCATCCGTCGCTTGAAAGCCCGCCCGGCATTGGTGTTGAGCAGCCCCGTCTCGTAGTCATACGCATTGGCCGCCAGAAGGGAGTATCGCGCCGCCAGATCGAACAGAGTCTTATACCGCTCCAGTTTTTCATTCCTGAAGATCCGGAATGCCGCGTCACGGGTCCGGTACCCCTGTACCAACGCCGCAGACCGCTTTCTAAAAATCTCCCGCTCGGCTTGGATGGTATCTCCCGAAGCAATCAAACGCCGCACCTCCCGTTGTTTGTCGTCGTACTCACGGATCCGCTCGTTGATCGTCCAGAACCGGCCCTGCATGTCGCCCAGCTTGTTCCCCAGATCTTGGACCGCATTCCTGAGATCCTTGGTACGTTCCTCGGGCTGAACGCCCGAGAACTCAGCCTGCCGTCGCGCCGTATTCACCGCCAACTCCAGGGCACTGAGGATCGTATAGCGCACGAATGAAGCGGTCTCGAATCCGGCCTTCAGGGAAAGGCCCGCCGCATGGATGGCCGCACGGCCCGCAAAAGTCAGGTCACCACCGGCCGCAACACCCGCAATCAGGCTCCTCGGAAGCGAATCCGACGTGCTGTTGCCTGCGATGACAATGTTCTGAATCGTTGAATCCTGAAACTTCTGATAGAGATCGTTGGCAAACTTGGCCTTCTCCAACACCTCATCGGCCACCAACAAGCTCTTGTTGATGTCCCGGATCGTCTTGTAAGTTGCATTGTCGGCTTCAAAAACCTCGATCGCCTTCTGAAGGACCACCAGGTCTCCCGCAGTGTCATTGATCGTCTGGCGCAACCTCATGTGGGACATGATCTGTTCTGAGATCGCCTGCTGGATCCGCCCCGGCGAATACCGTTTCCCTGTCCAATCCGGGGGTTTTCCAGCAAACCCATGCGGCCCGATGTTGAACGTGATGTTGGTGATCTCCGGCAGGTTGATGTGGGTGTAGTGCTTCGAAGGAATGACAGTGGTCACCAAATTCCCAGAACTGTTTGTGGTCACCACCCTCTGCTCCACCCAGTCCTTAGGAATATCCCTGAGTGGAATCGACCATTCCGTGGTGTTGGAATAGCTCCAAAACTCCGGAAACTGAGCCTCCGGCAGATCCACGTAGGCGTAATGGATGGTGTCAGGCCCCACATAGCCTTGCTTGTAGAACTTGCCCGGCCCGACATCGTCGGGGTACGGCGTCCCGTACAACTCGATCAACCCCACTTCATACGCCCTCTCCTGCTGGGCGACCTGGGCCTGAAGTCCCGCCAACGAGTCCTGCTCCGAGCGCATCAAACGGGTCACGTCCTTGGCGTCATCAAACGCCGCCACGGCATTGTTGAGAGTTCGCTTGGCCCGCCCATAAATCTGCTCGAAGTGGGTCCCATTCTCGGTACCCACCACCAGATAGGGATTGATATCGAAAGCGAGCCCACCCTCGGGAACACCTAACGGAGACAACCCGCCCTCGGCATTCGCCATCGCCGTCTGCAACCCATCCGCCAACGTCACCAACTCCTGCAACTCCGGCACCGTCGTCCGATCCACCTTCTGAATGCCCTCGTGGGTCGGAATCGGATCCACATCCGGCAAGATGGCATTTCCAACCATCCAGTTCACATAGGCCCCCTGACCCACCCTGCTGGCCCAATGGTCCATCCCCCAGAACCGCTCCGGATTCTTATCGCCATCTGCCGCCGCATACGTTCGCTGGCTGTTGACCCGGGCGGTGGCAAAGTGTCCCCAACCTTTCTGCAACACGGATTCGTAGTCCTTGCGCCAGGTCAGATCGAAGATCTGCCGTCCTGACCGGGCGACTGCCGCCGCTGCTGCCGCAAATTTTCTTTCATCCTGATAATCCACCGAAACCGGCTTCCCCAGTACGTTGACCGCCTCGATGCGCGGCACCCAGTCGAACTGGTTGTTCATCAGCAACGAGTAGTAGCCCTTCAATGCCGTCAGGAAATGCCCATACGCATCCCCATGACCCTGTGGAAACATCCGGGCCGCATCCTCGGCATTGATCGCACCATCGGGCGACTGGTCCGGGTTTTCCTGAATGTTGTAGTTCAGTGCATAGATCACCTCGCCTGAATCAATCCCGCGGGTGTAATTCCAGATCAACCGGTTGTACACGGGCGTCACCTCGACTCCCGGTTGGAAGACGTCATCCCGTCCGCGCAACAGGGCCAGTTCCTCCTCGAGCAGCGACGGCATCTGGCCGCGGAAGGCGAACAGCGACGTTGCAATGTCCCCGTACGTGTTGTCCGCCGTGCCAATCCCGATGGTCGGGTTGGCCGCATCCGCCCAGGCTTCGTTGCCCAGCATCATGTACAGGTCATTCAAATATCCTGCCGCAAGCAGAAGTGCATCATTGGCCGGCCCATAATTGAACCCGGACTCGATGCTGAGCGACCTCCCCCTGCGCAACACCGTCTCATAAACCTCGATCAACCCGTAGTTGTTGATCGTGTCGATGTTCAATGCCACATCCCCCTCCCAACGCCGCCCGGCCTGGGTGAGGATGCTCACGTCCGTGTTCACCCGGTTGTTGAACAGGTCGCTAATCCGCTGGTTGAACGGATTGATTCCCGCCAAAACCCGCTTGATCCAGCCTTCCGCCAATGCCGGCTGCGTCCACTCCGACCAGTTCGCATCGTTCGGCACGCTCACGTACAGAGGATGGGTCGGATCCAACGGCCGATACCTCATCACGACATAATTGTCACCCAAGGCCTGAATTCCCGCCCCACCAAGCGTATATCGCGGCAGGTCCGCCACCTTGGACAGCATCAGGTACTGGGACATGCTGGCATCGATCACCGGTGGAAACCCATCCACGGGCGCCGCAATCTTCCACTCGTACTCGTATTCATCGAACCGCCCGGCCAGGTCCGCCGTATGCTGGAAGGTAATGAGTTCGCTCAGGGGATTCTCCGCCGGAATGATCTTCAATTCCCCCGTGTGGAGCCGGCCGCCCACCTTGAACACGTGCATCGCCACCGGATCACCCGGCCGCGTGAATGCCGTGCCACTGGCCTCCAGCACCGTGACATAGCCGCTTCCGGGTCCGGTCGCACTCAGCGCATAACCTACCACTGCGGTATTGTCATCTCCCACCACCGCCATCCCACCCACGTCGACGGACCGGTCCAACTGCGCGCGTGGAGCATAGGTGCCGGGCTTCGAAGGAAGATCCTCCCGGAAGGTTCTCACCACCGTCTGTAACGATCCCGCCAGGTTGGTCCACTTCGGATAGTTTTCCGTATCAGCGGTCGGACACAGCGCAAACACCGAATTGAGATCCGACCCCCGCAGAACGTTCAACTGGATGTAGCTGGCGCCCAGCAACTCCTTCTTGTACTCCCCAATCAAAACCAGACTTCCTTTGGGTCCGGCATTGGGATCGATATAGACCCGTTTCCCGATGTGGGGTGGCAATCCGGGAAAATAGATCTTGCCCTGATGATACTCGGTCCGGATCCCGGCCGGGAGGTCGCCTTGAAACTCCGTGTCGATCCCGATGGCCTTTGCCCGGAACGGATCGTGCAACACCGCACTGTCCCTCGGGGCATTGATGTTCCCCGCAATGGACTGTTGGTAGAGGACGTGCGCGGTCTTGAAATCCATGACGCCTGGCAGATCAAAGCCCGGCTCCGCCAGGGTCGCCCCATAGGGCAGGGTCGCGATCGGCTTCTTCTCATCCTTCGGATCCCGAACCGGCCAGAACGGGCGGTAAACGATGTCGAGCGATGCCGTTGTCTTGGAATCCGCCTGGCCCACATAGGTGGTCTGGTCCGGATTCAGCGGCCGGAGGTAGGGAACAATGCTTCCCGGTACTGGGGGGCTGCTGTTTCCGGGCCAGGCAAAGCTGGGTTCTGTCTTGTAGTAGTAGCGAAGCGTAAAGCTGTTCGACGGCTTGGGCGAATGCGCCATGAACGGGGCGCGATTGGTGAAATCGATGATGCTGCCCGTATACTCGTTGGTGCTCCGTATCGAAAGGGGTGCCTGGCTCACCACGGCCACGGTGTTGTTTCGGACCCTGAGCACGGTGCTGTTGGTCGTCCGTGTCTGGTCGTACACATCCCGCACCACCAGCTGGATCGGACTGCTCTGATTCAACGCAGCAGCAGGCGGCGTCCCCGATATTGTCAAACCGTTGATCCCGGCCCATGAGGGCAGACCGGTGGCCGACAGATCCAGATACTCACCCTGACGCAGGGTGTGCAGCGTGAAGCTGAAAAGCTCATTGGTCCGGGCTACCAACTCGCCCGGTATGGCACCCATGCTACGAGTGACCGTGTTGTAGGTCCCCACCTGCATGGCCGGCAGCCCTGAATGAGGGCCACGGAACACCCAGAAATCATTCTTGCGATCCTTATAAGTAAAGCGGTTGTAGTGCCCGTACTTGCCGACGGCATTCGTGGTATTCCAACCCCCCGGCAAATCCCCGTCGCCTCCGGTCGGCTCGGAGTTGTAGTTGATCGCCAAGTCCCCACTGCCTTCCACCGGGGACGCCAGAAAGTTCAACGGAGGCGGCGGTTGGATCTTCTGACCCGCCGGCACCAGATAGTCGAACACCCAACCCGCCTCCGGCTTCTCCCGAAGCACCTTGAACACCGCCAGGGCCGGCCGCCTATCCGGATGCAGGTATTCCACCAGGACAAATGGATGGGACGAATAGTTGGCATTGGGGGTGATGATGTTCAGGTCATCCCGGGTGGCGAAGGGGATGCCGCCCGACATGATGGCGTGTTCCTCATTGGGATTGTAGCCATCCATAGCCTTGTCGTTCCGAAAATAGATCGACCCGGTGGCCTCCGAAGGCGTGATCCCCGTCGCTCCCCCCAATTTGCTGGCCAATACGATTTCCCGTGGATTTGCCGGCCATTGAATGGTGTAGCGGCCCACCACCGACGGCCAGTACACCGTTTGAAAGCCCAGCAGCGTGTTGCCGGCATTCAAGCCCGCGCGGGATTGATTGGAACGAAACCACCAGACTTCCAGGCGATTGTCGTTGGGCAGGACATTCACTGGAATGATGGCGCCCTGATTGGCGTTCTGGAATCCATTCACAAAGGGATCTCGATACGCGTCCGGATGGTACGATCGTCCTTCGGTGCGAAGGATATATCCCGCGAGATAATCGCCCGCTGCCCCGCCCTCTTCCCCCGTCGGCGGGAGGATGCGTTCCCCCACATTGACGTTGGCCCGAACATAGCGGGGGGCAGTCAGGGCATTGATGCTCGGCACGCCGGTCGCCGCGGCCCCAATGAGCGTCATGTGGGAGCCAAATCCGCTGCTGTCCGTAGCCGGATTCTCCAACTTGCCAAACGTGAACTGGGTGCGAAGCCCCGACGTTCCCGGGGGGAACTCCGACTTCATGGATACCTGAAGTTCGCCGGCAGTGAGGCTCCTGTTCCAGATTCGCAGGTTGTCGATATCCCCATCGGCTAGAGCATCGGGCCAGTTGCTGCGTCCCACAAAGGCATTGTTGCGAACCACGACCTGGTTCGGCCCGCCAAACGGATTCTGCCCTACCAGCACGCCATCGTAGTACATCCGTGCCGTGGTTCCGTCGAAGGTAGCCGCCAGATGGACCCACCGGTTCAATGGTAACGGACTGCCGGCAACCAAGGATCCGGAATGGCTGGTGCCACGGTAGGCATCAAGTCTCGGCCGTCCGCTGGTTCCCTCCGACAAAGAGAGAAGCACGTTGTCCTGACCTGGTCCGTTCCCAAAGTCGAAAAGGCGGCTCCAAGTCCGGACTTGGCGCACGTAGACCCAAGATTCGACGGTGAACGCTCCCGGCGGAAAATAGACGTCGGCCGGCAATTGTCCATAAGTGTTGTCGGTGCCATTCAGGCGGAGGACGGAATTGGCTCCTGCCTGCTTGATTCCAACGGCCTGATCGAGATTCTCGCCCGGCAATCCGACCAAACTCTTCAATTCGGTATTGAGCGTCGAAAGCACGCGCTCAAAGGCGATATTGTCTCCCGAACTGAAGCGGAGCAGCGTGCGGTGGACGGGTTGATCAACATCAAGCCAGGTGTAGAACTTGAACTCCGGGGTGAACTTGGCCCGGGGTTTATCCAAGGGATCCTGATAGGCAATGTTGGGTGCGTTCTCCGGCTCCAGCTTGACCGCCGTCAGAGCCGCATCGGCATCCGTGGCCGCGAAGGGTCGCACGTAGTGACTGTACTTGGCCATGTCAGTCGGCCAGATCATCCGATACCGCCCAAAGAGTTTCGGCCATTCAAGTCCCGCTTCGCCCTGCTCCATCCAGTGAACCAGATAGTCGTTGAGATTCACCGTCTCACGGATCGCGTAGAGCTGGGCCGAACCGAGAGGATCCAGGCTGTGCCGGAAGGCGAAGTCATTGAGAATTCCCTGTTGGAGCGGTTCGGGACGGAGTTCGACCAGGGAACCCTCCTCTGGCGGAATGATTCGCTCACCCAATTCCACATTCACATCCGATGGAACCGGTTGCTTGCTGACATCGACAATTTCAATGCCCAGAGGGATGAAGCTCTGACCATCCGCACGCAGGTCACCCAGAAGCTCCACAAAGACGCGCCCCTCTGCGTTGTAGGCAAAAACGCTCTTCTGATCCCGGTCAAACCACAACGTGCGCAGCTCTTTCAGGGTCGAATTCGTCGTCCCGGAAGTAGGGCTGCTCGCCCCGACCTCGACAAACTCGTTGGTGACGGTGGCGGGAAAGTTGTTGTTGTAGACAATGTTGACCGCCCCCACACGGGCTCCGGGTACCGCAATTGGTCGACCGGTCTTGAGGAAGCCCCTCTCGGTCCAGTACATCTTCTTCGGCGGCTTGACCGCACTGCCCGAGGCGATGTAGTTCGCGGTATAGAGCAGGAAAATGTTGCCTCCATTGGTCTGGAAGCTCAGGGATCCGTTGGGATTGGCATAGTTGTTGGGGGGCGGATTGGCAGTGTTATAGGGAGATGCCTTGCGCCATGTGATGTTCAATGGTCCCGGCTGGATGGCATAAACCTGACGGGCGTGAGGGCTCCAGTAGTACCCTCCGGAATGCGAATTCGTGGTAAAGGGTTCCGGCAACCAGTAGGCCGTGTTCGGTGTGGATCCCAGCAGCAATCCCCGTTCGTCCGTCTCAGGCGGGGGCACCACCGAACCGAAGGAGAAGGAGACGGGCCGGCTCAGGTAAGGTGCCCCCACCTGGCCGCGCCTTAGCACCATCACTACCTGCCCTGCCACCGTTGCTCGGGGCATCTGCATCGCCTCCGCCACTGCGCCGGAAAACGGGGTCGCTCCGGCATTGAGGGTGGAATTGGCCGAAACCGCAGCCTGCCCGCTCGCCGTCAGGCCTCGAGCGGCGCCAAATGAAAGAAAGGTTCTAAACTGACCGGGCGTCGGCGGCGTGAAGGTTCCCGTCGAATCATTGCTGTTCGGCTGCAACCCGCTCGACCCCGGCGGAGTGTTCGCAGTCTGGGAAATCGGGACACCGGCCCTCGACTGGAAGTTATGCCAAGTGTCCCCCTGACTCACATGGCGGAACTCAATCGGGAGGGCCAACTGAGCCGTGGCACTTGTTGCACCCAGCAACAGGCCAATTCCCCACACCGCCGTCTGGAAGTTTTTCATGGTCCTATTCATCTTCACGCTCACTCGGTGTCCTAGCCACCCTGCCTGATTCGGAACCGCCTACGGTCCACGTGTCTGCTTGACCGGTGCCGTTCACCGTTCCACGGAGGCGGTCGTCTTGGCCTTTTCCAGACGGTTGATCAATTCGGTGTTCGCCTGGAGGACCTCTCGAATCTGCGCTTTCAGATCGGCCACCTGCTCCTTGACCGTCGTCAGCTCGGTCTTGACTGCGCTCAACTCGGAATCGTGCAGGACCTTGAGCTCCTGAATCGCCTTGATCGCGATCATGCCGAAGTCGCTGTAGCCGACAGCCAGATTCGTCTCTTTCGAGCTGCCGCCTGCTGGCCCCTCTTGCACGGAAACCATTTCGGGGAAGAGCGGCTGAAGCTCCTGCGCTATCACTCCCACCGAAAGCTTCGCGTCATCCGGATCGGTCTTCCAGTGGAAGCGCCGCAACTGAACCTTCAGTGCGCGGTCAAGCATCGGCTCGGCGTCCACGATATCCTTTTTCATCTTGCGGTCGGAGGACGCGTCCCAGTTGCCGTCACCGTCCCAGGTAATCGTCCTTTCCGAGCCCGAAGCGTTGCCCCAGCCTCCACCAAAGCCCCGGATGCCCACCCCACTGCCAGTTCGGAACATGATGAAGGACTTGCTTTTGTCAGTGGCGTTGTAGACCTGAAAGTAGTCGCCTGGAACCTCGAACATTCTGCCCCATCCATTGTTAACATTCAGGCCGTTGGCAATGGGTCCAGTGAGTGTGAGCCCGCCCTCGGCAAACATCGTAACTTTTCGATTGGACACCGTGGTCCCGGCACCCACGATATCCAAGCCGTCTGTAAAGATCTGGTAGCCGATCTTGCCGGCATCCCCGTTCTTTCCGGCCAAGCCGGGCCGGAATTCCAACTCACCCCTGGCCGTCAGTGCGAAATACGGAGTCCATGCTCCCGTCGTATTGAAGCCCCCTCCGACGGTCGTCCCGATCACCAGGCGATCCCCCGCGGTTCCGGGATCATCACCAATGGTCATCCGGAGTTCCGAGAAGTTACCGCCGTTGTTGTAACGGGCCAACCACAACGGATCCGTATTCTCGGACCCGGGAGCACCACTGAAGATGAGTGCATTCCCGTATCCGACGGATCCGCCAACCGTGTTCAAGCCCACGCGCAAATTCCCATCGATCCATTGTTCACCCCAGAAAGTGTTCCCGGAATCCCGGCGGGCAAAATTCCCGCTGATCAAGGAATCCGACAAGGTTCCACCGGAGATCTTGTTTGCGTTCAGGGACGCAATGCGGTCTGCACTGAGAACCCCGCTGCTGATGTTATTGGCGTTGATCTGGGTCAGTCCGGAGCCGACCCCGCTGAAACTGGCGGCAATCAGTGGCCCACCCACGGTGACCGAATTGCCGCTGCTGGTGAGGAGATCGGCGCCATTGTCAGTCCGCACCACCTTGACCGCCTGACCTGCCAGAAATGCATAAGGCGAAGTCAACAACCGGAGCCGGGGCAGGATGTCGACGTTGGAGTTATTGGCTCCGATACCCTTGACCGTGACCCCGACAAAACGATCCGAGGCGTTGGACCCCGTGAAAAGCGTCGAAAGCGCGGGGCGTGGGTCTCCGGTGGTGGCGCCCTCCCCGAGAAGCACCGAGAAGTAGCCTTTGTCCACGGTGACGGTCTGCTGTTCCGCCCAGAGCAGGCCTGTGTTCTGGTTCTCGTTGTTGAAGATCTTGAAGATGACGTCGTAGTTTCTGGGCGCCGTATTGCCGAGGGCCGCACCGTTGGCGTCGACCAGAAAACCCTGATAGGTCATCCGATCCGGCGGATTGGCGGTTTGAGCCCGGAGTGCGGCCGGCACCAGAGCCAATGCCAGAGCTATCAGGACGAGATGGAATGCCGGCGGCAGCCAGCCACGGAAGGTGGGTCGTGTTTTCATGGTCTTAACTCCGAACGAATCAGACGGGCTGGAAAATGGGGTGCTCATACGCAGGGAACGGTGTCGGATTTCTACGGGACCCGGGTGAGGGTCGGAATTTCAGAGATGCGGTTGAGTTGAAAGACGCCTTTGGAATCGAAACGACGGGTGTCAGATGTCCCTCCCGGCCGGGGCAGACCCTTCACGAGCAGGGTTTCGATATATTCTCCGTTCAGGGCCAAGCCGGCAGATACCCGGCTATTGAAATCAGGGGCGGGGGGTTGAACCCTGAGCGTCAGTTCCCGAACGAGGGTGAAAGACTCGGAACCCTGAGGAAGTTCGGCTTTGAATCGGGAATTCAGGTTGTCGTGATCCGGGTGATAGGTGTGCAGAAATGGATTGGAAGACTGATCGGTAAAGGAGTTGGTCAGCCGGGTGGTCACCACTGCGCCCTGGTGCAGCGGCCCGGAAAGCGGCCACCCGCTATTCTCCTCGCTCCAAGGCAGGTGGGTTGCCGAAAGACGGCGTGCGGCGGAAATCAGACCGGGAGCGATGGCA
>Ga0105048_10019426_pt1 | contig 10415 bp, 7 predicted proteins | sample MAT05_FD_78382 | JGI IMG/M metagenome (GOLD analysis project Ga0105048, IMG submission 78382) | Freshwater microbial communities from Lake Fryxell liftoff mats and glacier meltwater in Antarctica - MAT-05 | ecosystem: Environmental > Aquatic > Freshwater > Ice > Liftoff microbial mat | place...
ACAGATCGGCCAGGAAGTCGAGGTGCTGGGCCTCGTCCTCGGGCCGGATCGGCCGCAAGGTCAGCGCCCGGCCCTGCCAGTCGACCTGCTCCACCCACTGCTGCGGATAGGGCAGGATCGCGAAGTTGGCGGCGCCACCCGGCGCTGCGGCGTCCACGCGCATGCGCGCGTCCAGCGCCACCGCGTCTACTTCGTCAACCAGCAAGGGGTTGATGTCGAGCTCGGCCAGCTCGGGCAGATCAGCCAGCATATCGGACACCGCAATCAGCACCCTGTGCAGCGCGTCGGCGTTGGCTGCCGGCATATCGCGCCAGGCTGCCAGCAGCTTGGCCACGCGGGTGCGCGCCACCAGCGCGCGGGCCAGCGGCTCGTTGAGCGGCGGCAGCGCGATGGCGCGATCGGCCAGCACCTCAACCGCCGTGCCGCCCTGGCCAAACAGCATCACCGGGCCGAACACCGGGTCGATGCTGGCGCCGACGATCAGCTCGCGGGCGCGGGCGCGCCGCACCATCGCCTGCACGCTGAAACCGCTCAGCTCGGCGTCGGGCCGGCGCAAGGCCAGCCGCGCCAGCATGGCCTGCACCGCAGCGCGCAGCGCGGGCTCGTCGGCGATGTCGAGCACCACGCCGCCAACATCGGACTTGTGGTTGATCTCGGGCGAGACAATCTTCAGCGCCACCGGCCAGCCGATGGCCTGCGCGGCGGCCACCGCCGCATCGGCCTCGGCCGCCACCAGGCGGGTGGCCACCACCGGGATGCCATAGGCGGCCAGCACCTGCTTGGCCTCAGGCTCGTTGAGCCACTGGCGGCCCTCGGCCAGCACCTGGCGCACCAGCGCTGCGGCGTCGGCGCGGGTCAGCGGCAGCGCCCCGTCCACGGGCGCTGCATCGCCGCTCAGCGCGGCCGGGGTTTCAATCAACATGGCCTGGTTGCGGCGGTAATCCACCAGCATGGCGAAGGCGCGCACCGCGTCCTCGGGCGTGGCATAACAGGCGATGCCGGCGTCATTGAACACAGCCCTGGCCTCGGCCACTGCCGGCCCGCCCAGCCAGCAGCCCAGCAGATGCGGCCGCTGGCCCGCCCTCGGCTGCACCAGCGGCACCAGGGCACGGGCGATATCGGCACTGGGCACGATGGCGGTGGGCGCGTGCACAAACAGCACGGCCTCGGCTGCGGCGTCGCCATGCAACGCCTGCAGCGTCTGCACATAACGCTCAACCGGCGCGTCGCCGATGATGTCGATCGGGTTGCCGCGCGACCAGTTGGCCGGCAGCACTTTGTCCAGCCGCGCCAGGCTGTCGTCGCTCAGCTCGGCCAGGGCGACGTCGACCCGCGCCGCAGCATCGGCAGCCATCACGCCGGCGCCGCCGCCGTTGGTCAACACCAGCAGGCGCTCGGCGCGGTTATCGCGCCAGCGCGCCAGGGTCTCGGCTGCGAGAAACAGGTCTTGCAACGTGTCCACCCGCAACATGCCGGCGCGCCGGATGGCGGCATCGACCACCCAGTCGGCGCCGGCCAATGCACCGCTGTGCGAGGCGGCGGCGCGTTGGCCTTGTTGCGAGCGGCCCGACTTGACGACGATCACTGGCTTGTTGCGCGCCGCCGCGCGCGCCGCCGACATGAACTTGCGCGCCTCGCTCACCGACTCGATGTAGAGCAGGATCGCCCGCGTGCGGGCATCGCTGGCCAGCCAGTCGAGCATGTCGCCAAAGTCAATGTCGGCATGTTCACCCAGCGATACCACCTGCGAGAAGCCGATGCCACGGCCCTTGGCCCAGTCCAGCATCGCCGTCACCAGCGCGCCCGACTGCGAGACAAAGGCCAGTTCACCCGGCGCGGCGTGGGTGGGCGCAAAGCTGGCGTTGATGCCGGCCGCCGGCGCCAGCAAGCCGATGCCGTTGGGCCCCAGGATGCGCAGCAGATGCGGCCGCGCGGCGTCCAGCATGGCTTGCTGCTGCGCGGCGGTCAGCCCGGCGGTCAGCACCACCGCAGCGCGGGTGCCGCGCTCACCTAATTCTTTGATCAGGCCGGGCACGCTGGCCGGCGGCGTGCAGATCACCGCCAGCTCAGGCGCCTCGGGTAGATCGGCAACGCGGGCGCTGGCGGCCACACCGTCAAGCACCACCGCGCGCTGGTTGACGGCCAACAGCGGGCCTTTGAAGCCGCCGGCGCGCAGGTTGCGCCAGACCGTCGCTCCCACGCTGCCAGGGCGATCAGAGGCGCCAATCACGGCGATCGAAGCCGGGGTAAACAGCGAATCGAGGTTGCGAATGCTCATGAGGGGTCGGCGCGCTAGTCGCCGCTGTGAAAGTGGGGTTGAGCCCTGAGGTCGCCCTCGGGCAGCCAAAGCTGGGTTGAGCCCGATGATCGCCAGTGACTGCGGCCATCGGCTTGACCTTGCTCAAGTCCGGGCCAAAGCAGGCGCATGCCAGCAGCGCACCCGCCTTTGATCAGCCGCAACACCCTGCCTGGCCAGCGGTCTACCCTGAACTTTTGGCAGTCTGGAGGTCCGCCATGACCAAGATCGGTGCCCACCCGACCGCCGGGCCGGTTTTTGATCCCGCCTGCCTGGCGCGCACCGTTGTGGAGGTGCTGGCCGCGAGCAGCGAAGGCCCAGTTGCGCTGGCGCGCCGGCAGGCGCAGCGCCTGGCCCGTCTGGTCGACAGCGCGCGCGCGCACTCACCGCTGTACCGCGAACGGCTGCGCGGCATCACGCCCGGCGTCACGCCGATGACGCAGTGGCCGGTGGTGGGCAAGCCCGAGTTGATGCAACGCTTTGACGAGTGGGTCACCGATCCGGCGCTGCAGCTCGATGCACTGCAAGAGTTTGTTGCCGATCCAGCGCAGATCGCCCAGGCCTTTGCCGGCCGCTGGCAGGTCTGGCAGAGCTCAGGCAGCAGCGGCACACCAGCGCTGTTTGTGCAGGATGCGCGGGCAATGGCCGTCTACGACGCCTTGGAGACGCTGCGCCGACCCCACTCACCTCGGCTGCTGTCGTGGCTCGACCCGCTGGGCCTGGCCGAGCGCCCGGCCTTCATCGGCGCCACCGGCGGGCACTTCGCCAGCCTGGTGGCAGCGCAGCGGCTGCAGCAGCTCAACCCGTGGCTGGCCGGGCGCCTGCGCTGCTTCTCGATCCAGCAGCGCGGCGCCGAGTTGCTGGCCCAGCTGCAAGACTTTGCGCCGACGGTGATCGCCACCTACCCCAGCGTGGCGCTGTGGTTGGCCGAACAGGTGGCCGCCGGCCGCTTGGTGCTGCACCCGCGCGAGATCTGGACCGGCGGCGAGACCCTCAGCCCGGCGGTGCGCCAGCAGGTGCAGCGGCAATTCGGCTGTCCCTTGTTCAACAGCTACGGCGCCTCGGAATTCCTTACGCTGGGCTGGCCCTGCAACCAGGGCAGCTTGCACCTCAATGCCGACTGGGCGCTGCTCGAGCCGGTGGACGAGCACTACCGCCCGGTGCCGCCGGGCGAGACCTCGCAGACCTGTTTGCTGACCCACCTGGCGCAGTTCTCGCAGCCGCTGATCCGCTACGAGCTGGGTGACCGCATCAAGGTCGCGTCCGAGCCCTGTGCCTGCGGCAGCAGGTTGCCGGTGATCGAGGTCGAGGGCCGCTGCGACGATGCGCTGCTGCTCACCGCCGCCAACGGCGTGCGCATCCGCTTGCTGCCGATGGCCTTGACCACGGTGCTCGAAGAAGAGGCCGGGCTCTATGACTTCCAGCTGCGGCAGCAGGACGCACGCAGCCTGGTGCTGCGCCTGCCGCCGGCCACCGCCGACGCCGAGGCGGCGCTGCTGCGCGCCTGCAAGGCGCTGCGCCACTACTGCGCGCAACAGGGCTTGCGCGGCCTCAAGTTGGTCGGCGAGACCGGGCCGCCCTGGCCGTCGGGACCCAGCGGCAAGCACTGCAGGGTGATCGCGCTGCCGGCCCAAACCGCGCCGGACTGAGAGGCTGAGAGGTTGAGAAGACAGGAGCCGCCACCGGCGCGGCCAGGCCGTCAGGGCAGCCGCCTGCGCTGTCGGCGCTTCATGCGCACCCGCCACACCCACAACAGGTGCACCAGGGCATAAACCGCCAGCCCGAAGCCGATCGCGAACAAGCCCAGGCCCAGCAGCAGCGGCTTGCCAACTTGGCCGAGCCGCTTGCTGGTGCGCGTAAGCCAACTCGGTGGCTCGACGCCCGGTGGCAAGGCTTCAGGCTCCAGCGCCAGCAGCTGCGGCGGCTTGGTGGCGGGCTCGCCCAGCAGCGCGCTGCCAACCCGCCAGGCAGCGTAGTAAACCGGGCCGAAGGTCACCGGGTTGGTCACCAGCGTGCTGGCCACTGCGGCCGGCACGTTGGCGCGCAGCAGCACCGCCGCGCCGGCAGCAAGCGGGATCTGGGCAATAGGCACCAGCAGGCCGAAGAAGACACCGAGCGCGCAGCCCATGGCGATGCCGCGCCGGCTCATGTGCCACAGCCGCGGGTGGCTCAGCGCCGGCCCCATCCAGCGCAGCCAGCGGTTGGCAGCGATGGCTTCGGGCGTGGGCAGCAAGCGCCGCAGGCGCTCGAACATCGCGGCGCTCCGGCTCAGCGCGCGGCGCGCGGAGAACGCCTGCGGCGGCGGCGCGGCGCAGGCGCGGCAGGCGCGGCAGGCGCGGCAAGTGCGGCAGGTGCGGCCGCCCCGGCAGCACGCTGCGGCTTGCGGCCATCGGCTGCACGGGCTGCACTGCCTGCACCGGTTGCAGCACCCTGACGTGCTGCACTACGGCCATTCGACGCTTCGCTGGCATCCGGCCCGTCGCTGGTGGCCGGTGGCGGGCCGGCCCTGGAAGGCACGCGCAAGTGCATCGCCGCCTGCGCCATCAGATTGGCCGAGACCGGCGCGGTGATGAACATGAACAGTGTAACCAGCAGCGCCTGCAGGCCGATCTCGCCCCGGCCCCAACTCAGCACCATGCTGGCCAGCAGCACGCCGCCCACACCCAGCGTGGTGGCCTTGGTCGGCGCATGCAACCGCATGAAGAAGTCAGGAAAGCGCAACATGCCGATCGCGCCGACCAGCGCAAACACGCCGCCCAGCACCAGCAGCGCCGCAGCCAGCCATTGCAATCCGATATTCAGCTCACTCATGTCAATTGTCCATTTGCGCCAGACGGCACCCTCAATGAGTGAATCCAACGCAAGCAAGCAGCCGCCGCGCAACCGGCTCTGCCGGGCCGCTGGCGGCCGCCCCCCCTGGGGGGCTGAGGCCGGACACAAGCGGCTTGGCGCTTGCGCCTGCTGAAGGGCTGGGCCTCTGGCCCAGCGCGGCCTGCAAGGACGCCGAAGGTGCTACGGGGGGGGGTCATGTCCTTATTCGATCACGTCACCGCGGCTGACGTAACGCGCCAGGCCTACGGTGGCCACGAAGCCGAGCATGGCGATGATCAGCGCGGCCTCAAACAGCAGCGCGGTCTGCCAGCGCATGCCGAGCAGAAAGACCAGCGCCACCGCATTCACATGCAAGGTGTCGAGCGCCAGGATGCGGTCGGTGGTCTCGGGGCCGCGCAGCAGCCGCCATCCGCACAAGGCCATCGCCAGCGCGACGGCCGAGGTTGCAAAGTCCAGTGCCCAGTCCACGATCACTCGAAGATCTCCTTGAGCGGCTGCTCGTAGCGTTGCTTGATCTGCGCCGCCATCTCGGCCGGATCAGCGCAGTCCAGCGCATGCACCAGGATCATCCGGCCGGCCTCGTCAACGGTGCACGATACCGTGCCCGGCGTGGTAGTGATGACCGCGGCCAGCAGCACGATGGCGCTGGGGTGGGTCAGTTCCAGCGGGATCGGCACCCAGGCCGGCTGCGTCCGCGCCCACGGCCACAGCACCAGCTTGGCGACGGTGAAGTTCGACACCACGATGTCCCCCAACACGATCAGGAAGAAGCGCAGCACCACGCCCCAGGGCAGCCGGCGGCGCGTGGCCGAGCCGAGGAAGCCGTGCAGCAGCCGCGGCAGCGCCCAGCCCAGCAACGCGGCGGTGATCAGCTGCGGCAGCGCCAGGCTCTGCTGCAGCAGCAGCCAGGTCAGCGCCAGCATCACCGTCAGTACCGGGCGCGGAAAGGCAGCAACGGGGCGGCTCATCGGCGTTCTCCAGCGGCCGGCGTGCGGCGGCCGGTATAGGGTTGGGTGGTGTCTGTGCTGACGCCGGCTGCCGGCGCCAGCACTGCAGCGGCATAGCCGGCGCGGTCAGCCAGTTGCCTGGCCGCCGCTTCGGTGTAGCGCATGACCGGCGCCGCCCACACGCTCAAGGCCACGCTGGCCGCAACCAGCGACACCGTGGCCGCCAGCAAACGGGGGCTGGCGCCCGAGGCGCCCGAGGGCAGGTCTTGCCGCACTTGCCAGAACAGCAAGCTGCCGGCGCGAGCCAGACCGATCAAGGTGAAGAAGCCCACACTCAGCACCACGGTCCAGACCGCCGGGCCCCAGGCATGGCCGCTGGAGGCCTGCAGCAACATCAGCTTGCCGATGAAGCCCGGCAACGGCGGCAGGCCGGCGCTGGAGGCTGCTGCCAACAACAGCAGCGTGCCCAGCAACGCCGGCTGCGCCACCGGCGATGCCGGCTCCAGGTTGCCGCCGGCCAGGCCGCGCTGCGCGCCCACCAGTTCGGCCAACAGGAACAGGCCGGCGACGATCAGCGTGCTGTGCGCCATGTAGAACAGTGCCGCCGACCAGGCGGATTCGCCGTAGAGGCCCAGCGCGGCCAGTACCGTGCCCACCGAGGCCACCGTCAGCCAGGCCACCAGCCGCGCCAGCGTCTGCGCCGCCAGCGCGCCGATCACGCCGGTGATGCTGGTCAGCAGGCCCAGCGGCAACAGCATCGGCTGCGCCACCAGCGCGGCGCTGGCCGCTGCACCGGCGGCCGGCGCGACATCACCAAAGACCACGCCATGCACGCGCAGGATGGCGTAGACGCCGACCTTGGTCATGATCGCGAACAACGCCGCCACCGGCGCGCTGGACGCGGCATAGGTGGCCGGCAGCCACAGCGACATCGGCGCCAGCGCGGCCTTGAAGCCAAACACCACCAGCAACACCATCGCGGCGGCGCCCAGCACGGTGGCGTCGGGCCCGGTCACCTGGGGCACCCGCAGCGCCAGGTCAGCCAGATTGAGCGTGCCGGTCAGCGCATAGATCAGCGCCACGCCGATCAGGAACAGCGCCGAGGCGGCGAGGTTGAGCACCACATAGTGCAAGCCCACGCGCAGCCGCTCCTTGCCGCCGCCGTGCATCATCAGCACATAGCTGGCGATCAGCAGCACCTCGAAGAAGACAAAAAGGTTGAACAGGTCGCCGGTGACAAAGGCGCCGTTCAGGCCCATCAGCTGGAACTGGAACAGCGCATGGAAATGCCGGCCCTGTGCATCCCAGCCGCCGCAGGCGTAAAGCAGCACCGGCAGTGCCACCAGCGCGGTCAGCGCCACCATCATGGCCGACAACCGGTCGACCACCAGCACGATGCCGTAGGGCGCCGGCCACTCGCCCAGCCGGTAGACGGCGAGCACACCTGCGTCGGCCTGCAGCACCAGCAGCACGGCCACGCCCAGGCCGATCAGGCCGGAGACCAGCGCGATGCGGCGGGCTGTCAGCAACTGGTGACGGCCATGACCGCGGCTGCCGCCGTCACCCAGCAACAGCAGCAGGATGGCGGTGGCCACGGGCAGCAGCACCGGCAGCACCGGCAAGTGCAATCTCAGGGCATCGAGCAGCGCGTTCATCGGCCGCCCTCCCCGCCCGCCGGTTGGCCGCCAGTCGCATCACCCAGTTGGCCCGGCTGGCCCGGTTGGCCCGGTTGGCCCGGCTGGCCCGGCTGGCCAGGTTCATGGCCGTCAACATGGTCAGTGCCGCTGTCGGCGCGGCTGCGCAGCGCCAGTTCGATGATGAAGCCGGTGGTGGCGAAGCCGATGACGATCGCCGTCAGCACCAGCGCCTGCGGCAGCGGGTCGGCCACGGTGGCGCCGACGTCACCCAGGATCGGTTGGGCATTGATCCACAAGCGGCCCATCGCGAAGATGAACACGTTCACCGCATAACCCAGCAGCGCGAGGCCCAGCACCACCGGAAAGCTGCGGCCGCGCAGCAGCAGCCAGAGGCCGCAGGCGGTGACCCAGCCGATGCCGCTGGCCACCAGGAATTCCATCGACAGCATCATGCGGCCTCCCCTCGCTGCGCGCTGCGCATCGGGGGCGAAATCTCCTTGCTGGCCGCGCCCAGCACCGACAGTGTCAGCAGCGTCGCGCCAACCACGGTGATGTAGACGCCAAGGTCAAACAGCGCCGCGCTGGCCAGCGGCAGCTCACCGAGCAGCGGCACCACCGGATGGCCATGCGCGCTGGTCAAGAAAGGCCGGCCCAACAGCATGGCGCCAACGCCGGTGAGCCAGGCGATGCCCAGCCCGGTGCCGATCCAGCGCGTGAAGCGCCGGCCCGCCGCACCGTGCAGCAGCGCGTCGGTGCGTTCCTGGCCCAGCGCCATGAACTGCATCACCAACGCCACGGCGGTGACCAGGCCGGCGATGAAACCGCCGCCGGGCTGGTTGTGGCCACGCCAGAAGATGTAGGCGCTGACCACCAGCGCCATCGGCAGCACCCATTGCGCGGCCATGCGCAGCATCAGCGGCTGCGCGGCAAAGCTCCAGGCCCGGCCCTGCGGGTCTTGCTTGGGCCGGCGCACACGCCAGCCATCGAGCAGCGCCAGCACACCGACCGCGGCGATGCCCAGCACGGTGATCTCGCCGAAGGTGTCGTAGCCGCGGAAGTCGACCAGGATCACGTTGACGACATTGGTACCGCCGCCGGCCGGCAGCGATTGGTTGAGGAAGTACCAGGAGATCGAATCATGGTCGCGCGTCAGCATCAGCCAGCACAGCGCCGTCATGCCCAGGCCACCGGCGCCGGCCAGCAGGCCATCGCGCCACAGCCGGGCGCGGCTGGATTCACGCGGCGTGGTCGGTGGCAGCAGCGCCAGGCCCATCAGCAACAGCACGGTGGACACCACCTCGACCGAGAGCTGCGTCAACGCCAGGTCGGGCGCCGACAGGCCGACGAAGGCCAGCGAGGTGACCAGGCCGATGACACCGGCCAGCACTACCGCGCGGAAGCGGTTGTGGTGGCCCAGCACCAGCGCGCCGCCGGCGGCCAGCAGCAGCAGCCAGACCACCACCGACAGCGCATCGGCCGGCAACAGCACCCGGTTGCCGGTGGTCGGCAACGCGCCGCCGACAAACGGCCAGGCGGCCAGCAACAGCGCGGTGACCATCATTACCGCCACATGGCGCTGCAACGAGCCGATCTCCAGCCGGGCCGTGATACGGCCGGCCCAGGCAAACAGCCCGTCCACCGCATGGGTGAACAGCAGCCGGCCGGTGAGGCCACGCGGATGGTGCAGGTGCAGGTTGAAATGGCGCTGCAGCGCGACGTAAAACGCGATGCCGCCGACCAGTGCCACCGCGCTCATGAACAGCGGCAGGTTGAAGCCGTGCCACAGCGCCAGTTGGTAGTCGGGCGGCGTCTGGCCCAGCACCGCGGTGGCGGCCAACTGCACCATCGGCCCGTAGGTCAGCGCCGGCAGCACGCCGACCACCAGGCACAGCGCCACCAGCAGCATCACCGGTGCCTTCATCATCAGCGGCGGCTCATGCGGATGGGGCTTGGGCATGGCCGCAGAGCGCTTGCCGAAGAACACATCGTGGATGAAGCGCAGCGAGTAGGCCACCGAGCAAATACCGCCAAAAGTGGCGGCCAGCGGCACCAGCCAGCCCAGCGCAAAGTGGCCCTGGCCGGCCACCGCCTCGGTGAAAAACATCTCTTTGGACAGGAAGCCGTTGGCCAGCGGCACGCCGGCCATCGAGGCCGCCGCCACCATCGCCAGCGTCGCCGTCCAGGGCATCAGCTTGAACAGGCCGCCGAGCTGGCGCATGTCGCGGGTGCCGGTCTCGTGGTCGATGATGCCGGCGGTCATGAACAGCGCGCACTTGAAGGTGGCATGGTTCAGGATGTGGAATACCGCCGCCACCGCCGACAGCGGTGTGGCCAGGCCGAGCAGGAAGACGATCAGGCCGAGGTGACTGATGGTCGAATAGGCCAGCAGGCCCTTCAAGTCATGCTTGAACACTGCCACATAGGCGGCAAAGGCCATCGTGAACAGGCCGACGCTGGCGACGATGCCCTCAAACAAGCCGGTGCCGCCCAGCACCGGATACAGCCGGGCCAGCAGGAAGATGCCGGCCTTGACCATGGTGGCCGAGTGCAGGTAGGCCGATACCGGCGTCGGCGCGGCCATTGCCTCGGGCAGCCAGAAGTGGAACGGCCACTGCGCGCTCTTGGTGAAGCAGCCGACCAGGATCAGCCCCAGCGCCAGCGGATAGAGCGCATGGGCCTGGATCTCGGCGCCGCGGCCCAACA
>Ga0105048_10019431_pt1 | contig 10414 bp, 11 predicted proteins | sample MAT05_FD_78382 | JGI IMG/M metagenome (GOLD analysis project Ga0105048, IMG submission 78382) | Freshwater microbial communities from Lake Fryxell liftoff mats and glacier meltwater in Antarctica - MAT-05 | ecosystem: Environmental > Aquatic > Freshwater > Ice > Liftoff microbial mat | place...
GAAGTGTGGCAAATGTTGCTAGCGACTCCCACGCCCTTCGTAACCTCAGGGACGTGCCACACGCTCAAACGGCACACGCTCAAACGGCTCGGGGTTAAAACGATTTAAAAGAGAATTAGAAAAATGACTTCATTCATACCAAATGTTCAGGGTACCTCCCGTCGCGAATTCGTGAAAACCTCTACGTTGGCCGCAAGTGGATCGATCGCTGGCGCAGTCAGTCTTTGTTCGGCAGTTCATGTGGTCGGTGACGACACCCTGAGAGTCGGGCTGATCGGCTGCGGCGGGCGTGGCACTGGAGCCGCCACGCAGGCACTCATGGCCGATAATCGTGTCAAACTCATTGCCATGGCGGACGCATTTGAAGATCGCTTGCAACTGAGCCTCAAAAGCCTTAACAAGATCGAGGGACTAGAGTCCAAGATCGATGTCCCTCCTGAAAGGCAATTCGTTGGCTTCGATGCGTACAAAAAAGTGATGGCGAGCGATGTCGACGTCGTTTTGCTCACCACCCCTCCGCATTTCCGCCCATTGCATTTGCAAGCTGCAATCGCAGCGGGAAAACACGTCTTTGCAGAGAAACCGTGTGCGGTCGATACCATAGGTGTTCATTCCGTGCTCCGTAGTTGTGAAGAAGCTAAGAAGAAAAACCTAGCCGTAGTGTCTGGCCTCTGCTTGCGGTATCACACTCCGTACCGAGAAGCGGTGCGTCGCATTCAAGACGGAGTGATCGGTGATGTGCGTACACTACTCGCAAATGACTACCGTGGCCCGATTTGGGTCAAGCCGCGCCAACCCGAATGGACCGACATGCATTGGCAGATGCAAAACTGGTATTACTTCACATGGCTTTCAGGCGATTTTAACGTGGAACAGCACGTTCATAATTTGGACCTATGCGCTTGGGCCATGGGTGACGAGTATCCGGTCAAAGCCATAGGCATGGGAGGGCGTGAAGTTCGAAAGGGGGTCGATTATGGCAACATCTTCGACCACCACAGTGTCGTTTATGAATATGCCAATGGGGCTCGACTCATCAGCAATACTCGCCAGATCGAGGGCTGCAAGAGCGACATTAGCGTCACGGTGCTGGGCTCGAAGGGGACGGCGCTCCTGACAGAACGACGCAACGGTGTTCGCATCTCAGCTCAGAGCGATTGGAGCTACAGCGGCGAAGAAAAAAATCTCTATCAAGTCGAGCACGATGAACTTTTTGCAAGCATCCGAGCGGGCAAGCCAATAAACAACGGTGAGTACATGGCCAAGAGTACTTTGCTAGCCATCATGGGTCGAATGGCGACGTACACTGGACAGGAAATCACTTGGGACATGGCTTGGAATTCCACGGAAGATCTAAGCCCGCCGCGATACGAATGGGGTGAGATCGCGACTCCGGAAGTTGCGGTCCCTGGCGTGACGAGATACGTCTAAACATTTTCGGCAACCAATCGTTGAACTCCGAGCCGTTTAACCGTGTGGCACGTCCCTGAGGTTACGAAGGGCGTGGGAGTCGCTAGTAAGATTTGCTTCAATTCACCACGCCCATCGCTACCGCTCTGGGACGTGCCACACGTGCCGAAATCATTCGCCATTCGTTTGCCCGGTTAAACAGGGCTAAACAGGGTTAAACAGGGCTAAACAGGGTTAAACAGGGTTAAACAGGGTTAAACAAGAACAGGATTTAGCAACCATGAATCGCTTCCGAAGACCTACATCCGATTCCCGTCGCAGCATCCTCGCTGCGACCGCGGCTTCGCTCGCCGCGCTATCCGTGCGCCTAACAAGTGGCTCAACGTTGCTTGGTTCCGAACGCAAACCGACGGTGTTTCAACACGCATGCATGACGCTTCCATATAGCAACTTCCCACTCGAGCGGTCACTTGTTGGCATTCAAGCTGCAGGCTTTCATTTCGTCGCGTGGGGCGTCCGGCACCGCCAAGACAGTGGCGAGCAAGTCCCCGTGATGGCCGAAGATGCATCACCCGAAATGGCCAAGACTCTCGGCCAACGTTGCCGTGACTTGGGACTGGAGCCAGTCATGATGTTTTCCACGATCTATCCAGAACATAGGGATGGATTGGTCGTGTTGACGCATCGGATCAAACAAGCTGCGGCCGCTGGGATCGGTCAGGTCTTGACCTTCGGCCACACGCAGGGCGGTAACCGAGCGTTATGGGCCGAGCGATTGAAGATCCTAGGCCCGATAGCTCAGGACTATGGTGTTACGCTCGTTATTAAACAGCACGGCGGGACCACAGGCACGGGCGAAGCCTGTGCGGAGATTGTTCGCGAGGTCAACCATCCAAACGTCTTCGTAAACTACGATGCCGGAAACGTCATGGACTATCTGGACCTGGATCCAATTGCCGACATTCGCAAATGCGCAACCGAGATCCGGAGCTTCTGCGTGAAGGACCATCGCAACTGGCCTAAGGACCAGGACTGCGGCCCAGGCTTCGGCGAAATCGACCACTACCGGCTTTTCGAGCCGGTTGCCTTCACCGGCCTTACGATGCCGTTGGCCTATGAAAACATCTTTGCCCCGCTACTGCCTCCGCCGAAAACACCCGAGGAAATCGATGTCCTCGCGCGTCGGGCTCGGGAGTTTTTAGAAACGGTGATAAGTGGTTTGCAGCTGCAGTAAAAACCAGTTGAACTAGAATCCAGTGGGCTTGGAGGTCGTCCAGCTTTGCCACCCTCCCCCTGGGAGGGTCTCGCGAAGCGAGGGGAGGGTGAAGTGGATGACGTGATTGTACAATTCGGTTCACCCTCCCCGGCCTACGGCCGACCCTCCCCGAGGGAGGGTAACTTACTCGCCAACAAGCTGGACGACCTCCTTTCCCCGCCCTAGGTTCGGTTTTTCACTACACAAGCTTGCGAGATTCTCGAAACTTGAACGAACAGCCACCAAATCGTACGAAGATCCTCAATCAAGCATTCCTTGATTTTAGTGACGGTACGCTCATGCTGGATCAGTGGACGTCGAAAGCCGTGACACGTATCTTCGGTGAAAGCATTTGGAAATGGGACCAGCGAACGAATTCATGGCGAGCGAATCCCATACACTATCCGGCCATTCGCAGTATTCTCGATGGGAATGCGTACGGAACTCTCGATCGGGTTCCACAATGGCAACCAGTAGTGTGGTCCCAGATCCATTTGCCAACTCTTCGAGCAGAACAAATCGCGGCCGTGAATGCTTGGTCCGAGACCCGCCAAGGGGTCGTCGTAATGCCGACCGGTACCGGCAAAACCGAAGTCGCACTGCGAATTATGGCCGATCAAGGTTGCAGCACGCTGGTCGTCTCGCCTATTCGCGATCTTATGTATCAGTGGCAACGGCGAATTCTCAATGGCCTCGGCTACGATGCCGGCATCATCGGAGACAACACTTACAATGTGAAGCCCATCTCGGTGACCACCTTCGATAGCGCTTGTATTCACATGCCAACGCTAGGGAACCGATTTCAGTTGATCATTTTCGATGAGTGCCATCACTTACCGGGCCCCATTCGGAGCGATGCCGCTCGCATGAGTATCGCACCTATGCGATTAGGGCTAACAGCAACTCTAGAACGAGGCGATGGACAGCATTCTAAATTGGACCAACTCATCGGCCCTTTGGTCTATCGACTTGATATCAGTCAAGTTCGAGGCGGTTCACTGGCCGAATTCGATATCTTTCGAGTCCCCGTCTTTTTGAACGATCGCGAACGCGTACGCTACGATCAGTTGTCCGAAGTTGTCTCGAGTTATGTTTACGAACGTCGGCAAGACGACGCCAGTTTTACATGGCAAACACTCTGCGCCGAAACGCAGCGCAGCGGGCAAGCGGGTATCATCATGCGAGCTTATCGCGAAAAGAGATCGATCGAGGATCGTGCAGAAGAAAAGCTTCGAGTACTAGAGGACTTGTTTCGGTTGCATCATGGAACACCGATGATTATCTTCGCAGGTTCCAATGCGATGGCTCGAGATGTATCCCGCCGATTTCTGATTCCTTGTTTGCTCAACCATTGTGGAAAAGCGGAGCGAATCGACTACCTCGATGGTTTGCGAGATGGCATTTACCCCGCCATCGTTGCCAATCAAGTTCTCGATGAGGGAGTGGATCTACCTGAGGTCAAGGTGGCGGTCGTTATCGGTGGTTTGGCTTCGACTCGCCAAGCCAAGCAGCGACTTGGTCGAATACTCCGTCGTCGCGGAGAGGAGCGAGCTATACTCTACGAAGTGGTTGCAAAAGACACGAACGAGACAGGACGTTCTCGCAAACGAAGGAAAAGTGATGCTTACGCGGGAACTCGCAATCGCAACGTTTGAAAATGGTGAGCTCGTACCAGATCGATTGACTCGAAAATCCAACGCCGCTTACCTCGGTTACGCGGAGAAGATGCTTGATATTTATCGCGAGGGAGTCGGACAAACCAGACGATCGCTACATGCCTCAGTGCACCGCGTTTTCCAGGAACAAATCGATTGCCCTGGGCGGCGTATCCTGGCATTCTGCAAGTTGCTCGACGACGCCTCGGATTACTCCAAGGGTGACCGACGCAAGGTTGCACAACTACGACAATCCGTATTTCGGTCAGCCGCCAAGCAGCATCCTTTGGTGGTCGAGCGAGACTCGCTCTTTGAGAGCCAGGAATCCGAGGTCAAGCGTCGGATTGCCGAGCAACATGGCATGGATTGGCCGGAACTGCACGACAAGCTCTTTTCGGACTTGATTGAGTATCATGAACTCAAAAGTTTTAAGGGCTTTGTTGATGGGGTGGCGTTGCTGTCTCGTTACAATGTCGCACAGACGCAAGTCGTGATGTTCGATGCGGTCCGAATGACCGTGACTGCGACCGGGGATTTCAAGCAAATTCTTCGATATGCCAAGTTAGCGAGGCTGATGCATCGCATCACCAAACGCCCCGATCATTATCGCTTCGAGTTTGATGGTCCGGCGTCGGTGCTTCGGAGCACGCATCGATATGGAATTGCAATGGCGCGTTTTCTGCCGGGCTTGCTTTCCTGCCGTGGTTGGTCCATGGTGGCCATGCTCCGAGCAACTCCGTATCGTCCTCCGATCCGATTTCAATTGAATGACGCGTCCGGTTTGGTCAGCGGCGTGGTAGCGGCCAGCGAGTTCGACTCGAATGTCGAAGAAGCGTTTTCGAAGGAATGGGGCGAACAACCAAGAGACGGATGGCGGTTGGAACGAGAGACCGAGATCTTGCATCGGGGGCAGACCGCGTTCTTCCCCGATTTTGTCTTCGTGCATCAAGATGGCATGCGAGTGATGTTGGAAATCGTCGGCTTTTGGACACCGGAGTATTTGAGTTACAAAGCCAATGTGCTCAAGCAGTTTCGCGATCAGCCAGTGCTGTTAGCGATCGCTCAATCGTTGAAGGAGAAAATGGCATCTCCGTTAGATCATCCCGCGATTTATTATAAAGACACCATCAAGATCGAAGCGGTACTAGAAATGTTAAGAACCTTTCGGGAGTCGTTGGATTAGGCCCTAGGCAATGAAAACGGAATGTGGGATATGATCCATGATGATTCGACAACAACTTGATTTGGCTGGTCGGGAATGGCTCCCATGACTGAAGAGGATCGACTGAAAAGACTGGAAGAGGCGCGAAACGATGTGGACTCCTGGAAAGAGCGGTATCGATTGACCCCGCTTGAACGTATGCAAGAATCAATGAAACTTTGGCAGTTCTATTTGCAGGCTGGTGGCTCACTTGATCCCGAACCCGATTCTCAAAGTCCTTTCGACTCTGTCATGCCACGGAGTACGGCACCTGCTTATGGGAGGCCAGGCCTGCGTGTTGTACGGCGCGATCGAAGATCTCGTGAAAGCGAAGAAGACACAACGCGACAAAGACTGGCCGATGATTCGAAGGTTGATTGAAGCAAGCGGAAGAAGAGCAGCGCGAACGTGAACTCGACAAAATCTATTGGCGTCCGCTGAAGAGCGAGCTAGAGGAGCTGCGTTTGAGTCGTCCGAGACGCGGTGATTGAAATGCGAAAAGGTGCGATAAGGGCGAGCTGACGCTGGCAGCGTCAAAGATGCGGAATGAATGACTCTCCGTTTAAGTAAGGCTCAGTGCGCTGGCCCAACATTGCACGAGTGCCGCAACTGAGAAATGCCCCATCACCAAGGGGCGGTGAAATGCCCCCGAGTTTTACTCGGGGGATATTTACCATACCTCTAGAAAGAGATGGCCATAACCCCTGGCGTGAAGCCAACTGTCTTATTTTAATTCCGTGTTACCAAAGCGAAGAGCCCGCGATCAACCTTCTTGAAATCGGGTGACTTTGGCCTTAGTATTTTTCTCCCTGAATATCGATGCGTAAAACTCAAATTGCGGACATGCGGCGATTCGCATTTGTAAGCGCCAGGGATAAATGATTGACAAACCAAGGATAACGCCTCAGAATCCAGGGATAAGAATTCCAAACCGGGATAAAAACAAGTTCGTCCATTTAAGATGCCTCCATGAACTGGACTATTGCGTACTATACTTTTTTGGCCTTGCCAGCAGGCCTCTGGTTCGCAACTAGATTCCTGTTTCGAAATCGTATTCACTGGCTAGTTCTTTGGCCGGTCGCCATGGTTGCTTGCTATTGCATCTTGCTCCTCGGGGTTCACTTATTGGATGCCCAACTCGAAACAGAACTTTACAAGCATGATCTCAATGGGGACAGATCATTCAGCGGTGCAGAAGTTACTCCCGCCATGGAAAAGGCTATGGGGCGACTTACGAACGACACTGGACGCGCATTGGCTCCTATTACCGGGGTACCCTTCTCCATAATATGGGTTTCAATGAATTACATTCCACTTGGACTGATCTCCCTGGCGATTTCGCGATTCCGTGCACATCGTGGAGACTTCGACCAGACTGAGGATTTCGATGCAGACGGAAGTTTCTTGACAACCTCAGATGGTGATCTCCAGAATCCGTACCATCCTCCTCGCACAATCAATCGTGTAAGATAGGACGAGCAAAAAAATCCACGTCCTCTGGCCGAGGCTTTCTTGCAGCGATTCGCCGGATCGGGCGAAGAAATGGAGGGAATGGCAGGCCAATTTACATTTCGGAACTGGCCTACCGCGTCAGACTTTGGACCACGCAATGACGATTCTTTCGGCGATTGGCGTGATGCCAAACTATTCTATGCTGCAGTGAACGGAGATTCCGTTTTCATCAAGCCCGATGGTTCCACCGCATCGCACGTCATGGAAACGGATGATATGATCACAATCTCCGCGACGCTGGAACAGTTCATCGCGACCTACGCAGACTTCCGAAACACCCATGGTGTCTTCGACTCTTGGGCTTACCGTGAGTTCAAAAAGGGACAGAACAAATAAAGGATTGGATACTGCGTCGTTCTTCTAGCATGCACTCCGCCTGGCCCCGCATATTGTATGCTTTGCCGATCACTACCGATCCGATTGGCTTGCAGGAATACAGTTCTTCGAGCGTTGCAACGATACCATCGAGTTGCGACTGTTTGGTTGTTTTGAAATGGTTCACGAGTGTATCTCGCTTTGCGTAACTGGGAGCACGGATCTCTGTGGTTCACCCAGATCATTCGGTTTGAATTCCTCGGAGTACTTGTGGGCTTCAGCAATATATCAAGCGGCATCGCGAGTGCTGACGCTAGCAGCGTCAGTCACGTGGTCGACGCTGCTATGGGCTGGCGCACGACTAACTGTATGACTCAACCATTCCCGTGTGACAGCAAATGGCTTACCATTCATCGATGGCCTCGCTAGATACGCCAGTGCTCGCATTTAATCATCATCGAACATCGCATTGAAAATTATCTTTATGGCGTTACCCCAAACGACTCGAGAGCTGGCTTTGGTTCGCAGCAATCCTCATGCGCATTCGGTCGTAATGTCCTACTTGGGGATACGCCGCTCACTTGGACTCCTGGCTCTCATGCTCCCCCTTATTCTTGGCCCGTTTGGCTATTTTGTGCTTGGAATTGAGATCCAGGACAATATGAGTAGTTATTACCACACTCCGCTGCGAGATATCTTCGTTGGCGTCATGTGTGCAATGGGCATCTTTTTATTTTGCTATCACGGGTATGACACCTTTGAGAATTGGACCGGCAATTTCGCGTGTGCTTCCGCAATTGGCGTGGCGTTCTTCCCACTAGAAGCCAATAGTGATCCCCTGCATCAGTCTACGCTCGTTGGCTATGTTCATACCGTCAGTGGAGGAGTCTTCTTTTTGACTTTGGCTATTTATTCTCTGTACCATTTCCCTAGAGGTCACTTTGGTCTGCGTTTGGTGACTCGCAACGAGCAGCGTGACGCGACCTATTTTGCCTCCGGTGTCACGATATTAGGTTGTATGTTCGTCATGGGAATTCAACTTTTTTTGGTTCCGGAATCCGCCAAAACGTTCTTAAATCGCTGGAATACTTTGTTCTGGTTGGAGTGGATTGCGGTGTGGGCGTTTGCGGGCGCTTGGCTGGTGAAAGGCGACGCTCTTTTAGCTGACTCGCGAGGCGGAGACGTCGAATCTGAAGAAAAAATAGACGTCGAACGTAGTTCGGGGGTTGCTTAGCTTGGCAACGGCACAGAATGTGCTCAGGGATAAAAGAAATACCCTCGTATGCCTTAAAGGACCCGTGGCGAACGTTAACCAGGAGAAACCCATGCTCAAACAACCAACAATCCTCGCACTATGCTTTGTCGTAACCACGTTGTGCGGCACATCTGTCTCATTGGCTGGAATCGGAGCGGTTCGGGATAACGGTGCCTTTTTCTCCGAGTCTGCCAAATCGGAAGCGACCCGTAAGATTTCGGAAATAGAACATCAGTACAAAAAAGATCTTTTGATCGAAACGTTCAAGGAAATCCCGGAAGAGATCAAACAGGGTGTAGACCTCACAGACAAAGCTGCGGTGGGGCGGCTGTTTGAAAAATGGACAGTGGAGCAGGCCAAGAAGCAAAAGGTAAACGGGGTTTATATCCTTCTTACGAAAGAGCCGGCCCACATCCAAATCATCGTTGGCACTGACACGCAGAAAAATGCGTTCACGTTGATGGACCGCACCAACCTCGCTAGCCTGATGCTAAACAAACTACTTAAGAAGCAAAATGACGATGCCTTGTTGGAGGGTGTCAACTTTGTGCTGACCACCATGGCAAGCCATGCGCCTGCACACAATCGTGTCAACAGCGTCTCTTCTTCGTCAGCCACGTCGCCTGTAAAAGGAGTACCTTCACAGCAGGCCAACCCTTGGAGCTGGATTATCATTGCAGTAATTGGCATCGCAGCGATCTGGCTGATCGTGGGAGTTCTTCGTTCCGTATTGGGGGGGCGGGGACAAGCGGCTGCCGGTTCAGGAATGTCTCCAGGCTTTGGTGGAGGAGGCATGTTCGGTTCACTGCTGGGTGGTATGTTTGGCGCGGCTGCCGGCATGTGGCTCTATGACCAGTTCTCGGGCAACCATGGAAACGCATGGGGCGCCGACCAGGATAACCGAAGCGGTGAATCAACCGGATTCTCGGGTCAAGATACCGATTATTCAGGAACAGGTGGCGACTTTGATGGCGACTTTGGAGGTGGTGATTCGAGCGGTGGCGGCGATTTCTGATTCCATCCATCGTTGGCCTCCCGCATGCGGCCTCTCAAGCTTGCTATAATGGCGGGTTGTTCAAATTGCTCACTTCCCAACGGAAAAAGGAACCGAAAATGAAGATTGTTACTCACGCATTATTTCTGCTGCTGTGCCTTGGATCGTCGCTTACCGCTCAAGAGTCAATTAAACCTGGCAAGGAACACGCATTCTTAGCCGAAGCAGAAGGAAATTGGTCCGTTACGATTGCATCTCCCGGCGGAGACATGGCTGGCAAGTGCGTCTACAAGATGGCACATAATGGGGTTTGGCTGACCTCACAACTAGATATGAAAATGCCCGATGTTCCATTCAGCGGTCAGGGACTCGATTCCTTTGATCCGATTAAGAAGAAGTTTGTCTCCATCTGGGTTGATTCCATGTCCGCGACACCTATGATGCTGGAAGGTGACAAGAGCCCTGATGGAAAGAAAATAACGATGACTGGCAAAGGGCCCGCGCCGGACGGAACATCCGCCAATTACAAAACGGAAACGGAATACGTAAGCAAGGACAAACACGTTTTCAAGATGTGGATGGGTACGACAACCGGCGACCCGATGATGGTAGCGACCTACGAACGCAAGAAATAACGTCCAAAATAATTGGCAGCAGACCGCGGGCAACGGATTCAACTACACTTCCCGCCGATCGCGAATGGAGTGTCTGGATTCATCGAGGCAAACTTTGCTTGTCACGCATGAATAGTCCGGAAAACAATTCTCATCCAACAATTTTGATCACTTTGGTTCCCGCAAAATCGTCGTGCAAGCAC
>Ga0105048_10019433_pt1 | contig 10412 bp, 10 predicted proteins | sample MAT05_FD_78382 | JGI IMG/M metagenome (GOLD analysis project Ga0105048, IMG submission 78382) | Freshwater microbial communities from Lake Fryxell liftoff mats and glacier meltwater in Antarctica - MAT-05 | ecosystem: Environmental > Aquatic > Freshwater > Ice > Liftoff microbial mat | place...
CGACGCTTCAACGACGCGCACCTGCGCCTCAACGGCGCGAAAGTCCAACTGCACCTCGCGCAACACCGCGGAACCGATACGAGTTAGCGGATTCGGGGCCCGATGCCGCATCCCTGTCTACCGGCCGGGTGCATGGCAGTCAACGAAGGTGGCGAGCCCAAGACCGCCCAGGGCATGGCCATTTCCGAGCCCCCGACCCCGTTGTCGTTGGGTGCGGCGCCTCGCGGTGGACCCCATTGACGTCGCAGTCGCGTTCTGGTGATTAAGTCCCTCAATGATCCGCCGCGCTCGCACGCTCCTCCCCTTCGCCCTCCTCCTGAGCGCCTGTGGCCAGAGCGGCGCACCGGCCCCGCTCGGGATGGTTCTGCCGGACGCCGCCATCGACGCCGCCATCGACGCTGCCATCGACGCTGCCCCCGACGACGCCCCCGACGCGGCTTTCGACGCCGCCGACACGCTGTACCGCTACCTCCTCGGCACCTTCGACTCGCAGCTCCAGGCGTCGATGGATCCGGCGTATTTCGCGATCGGCCTGAGGGCGTGCCGCATCAGCGTCCCGGCCCTCGGCGAGCGGGTGATGTACGTCGAGCAGGCGCGCCTCCGCATGGCGCCCTATCGGCAGCGCGTCTATGTCGTGGAGGGCGAGGAGCCGACGGCGATGCGGGCGGTGTCTCGGGTGTTCGAGCTCCTCGATGCGCGACCCTACGCGGGCCTCTGTGACATGCCGACGGGGATGACGATCACCCCGGACGACCTCGTCGAGCGGACGGGGTGCGCGGTGCACCTGACGTGGATGACGGATCACTTCGAGGGAGGCACCCGAGGGATGGGCTGCGAGAGCACGCTCATGGGGGCGGCCTACGCGACGAGCGAGGTCGTGCTCCGCGCCAACGGGTTCAGCTCGTGGGACCGCGGCTACAACGCGATGGGGATGCAGGTGTGGGGCGCCATCGGGGGCCCCTACCGCTTCACCCGCCGCACGCCCATCGAGCCGTAGCGGGCTCCACCGGGGAGCGTCAGCTCGGGTCGCAGGGGCCGTCGCAGCGGTTGCGCGTCGACCCCGTCGAGAGCCAGTCGATCACCATCGGGAACACCGCCCGCGACTCGCCGATCCGCGAGTGAGGGTCGGGGGTCCCCGCGGGGGGGACGTTCTCCAGGGGCTCGGTGAGCCCGAAGGAGAACTCCACCATCGCGGAGCCTGTGTGCGCGCCCGTGACGCTCGGCACGCCGAACACCTGGCGGTTGACCGGCGCGAGGTTAGGCACCTCGCCGATGGTGCGCGCCATGAGGTGGGCGGCGAGGGTCGTCACCTGGCGGTCGCCGACCGCGACGAGCAGGAGCACCTCGTGCGGGATGGTGCCGGCGATGCGGTCGGCGCGCAGGAAGGGCGTCCAGCCCGAGGGCTCGGTGCGGTCCCAGAGCATCTGGATGATCGCGAGCACGCGCTGCACGTCGAGCCCGTGAGGGAAGCGGGCGCGCAGGAGGAGTTCGAAGGTGGCGAAGTTGGTGCTGCGGGCGAGGAGCAGGCTGTACGACTGGCCCGGCACCGCGAGGACGCCGCGGGTCACGTCGGGCGTGAGGGCCATGTACGTGCCGCCGAAGATGCCGCCCTGGCTGGCGCCGTAGTAGAAGCGCCGCGTCGGGTCGATGAGGCTGCGCCCGCCCGCCTGGAGCATGGGCTCCTCGCGCATCCGCCCCATCATCGTCCGCATGAGCAGCAGCGAGTTGACGATGCCCTGGTGCTGCCGGTCGATCACCTCGCGGAACGAGCCGAGGTCGTTGCCCGATATGGCGGATGAGCGTGGCGCCGGGCGAGAAGCCGTCGAAGTCGGCGAACCATCGCGGCGTCGCGCGGGGGAGCATCTCCTCGCGGAAGCGGACGCGGAGCCCCGTCGGCAACGCGGGGTCCGGCGCCGTCCAGAAGTCGTTGGGAAAGGAGAGGCCGCAGCGCGTCGGGGCCGACCTCGGCGGGGAGGTCGGGGGCGAGGTCGGCGGCGGCATCGGGGACCGATGGGACGGGGGAGCTCGTACACGCGGCGAGGAGGGCGACGACGGCGAAGGGGGTTCGCATGGCGCGGGGAACATCACACCACGGCGCGACGATCGCAACCGAACGGCGCGCGGCGCGCGAGGCGAGGGCGGCCCGTCACGGCGTCGCGCCGTACATCAGCCGCCACGCGGCTTCGAAGAGGTACGCGCCCGCTGCGTTGCGGGGCGAGGCGCCGCCCGCCTGCGTCGAGCCGTGACCGTCGGTGGTCGTCGCGGCGGAGGCCAGGCGGTGCGACCCGCCGTAGGGGGAGACCATCCGGTCGATGAAGACGGGAGCGCCGGGGAGCCCGAGCGTCATGAAGGCCGCCTGGTGCCCTGCGTGCTGCGGGTCGGCCATGTGGGTGAAGCCCCAGTAGCGCGCGCGGTCGGTCATGCCGGCGCGGGCGAGCCACGCTTGCCCGGTGTCGAGCGGCCCCGAGAGCATCACCGCGCGATCGACCGCTCGCACCTGCCCGATGAGCCCAGCGCTCGACGCGCCGTGGGAGATGCCCGAGATGATGATCGACGACCAGCGGGGGGTCTCGCCGCTGAGGTAGTACGCCCAGTCGCCGGCCGGGTTGCGCCGCTGGAGGAGCTGGAGCGCGCGCACCACGCGGCGCTCGATCGAGTCCGCCGGGGCGATGGTGATGAAGGGGTGGTGGTCGACGCCTTCAAACGCCTCGAGGCGGCAGCCGCCGATGTCGCTCCCGCAGTTGCCGACCCCGTAGTCGCTCACGTAGCAGGGCCCGAGGACGTGGAAGCCCCACGCCGCGAGCAGGCGCCCGTGCTCATTGGAGCCGCAGGTGGTGGGGGCGCCGGCGCCGTGGAGGTACACCACGAGGCGACCGCGGGGCGCGGCGCGGGTGTCGAGGAAGGCCGTCTCGGTGCCCAGCGCGACGCGGGCGGCGGTGTCGGCCTCGTTCGCGCGGAAGGTGAGGCGGTAGAGCTGGGGCGCGGTGCGGTCGACGCGGGGGCCCGTCGACGCATCCGCACGAGCGTCGGGGGCGGCGTCACCCGACGTGTCCCGCACCACGTCGGCGCGCGCGTCGCTGGGGGGTGCGTCGGGCGAAGCATCGTCGGCGACGTCCGGGGCCGCGGGAGCGTCCGGCGCGGACACGTCCGGCGCAGGGATCCCCCCCAACGCCGCGTCGCCAGCGTCGCGCGCGGCTTCGGGATCGCGCCCGCAGCCGACCATCGTCGCCACGAGCACACCGACCAGAAAGGATAGGCTCTTCACCCGAACGAGGGTACCGGAGGACGCGGGTGGTGGGGGGGATCAGCTCTCTCGATGTCCCAGGGTGAGCTCTTGCGAGCCCTGGGACGTGGGAAACGTCGCCTGCTCTGAGGCCCGGGACGTCCTTGATGCCTCCTCGGCCCCGCTCTGGTAGCTTGGCGCGCCATGCAGAAGCCTCCCCCCTCCTGGGCCGCGCGGATGTCCGTCTCCGACTACGGCGAGCTGCTCCGCGAGCTGCGCGCGGCGCTCGCGCGACATCGGGCGACCTTCCGCGTCACCGACGAGGGGCTCCTGGTCACCGAGGCGGACGGGGCGGAGGAGAAATACGGCCTCGACAACCTCTCGCGCGAGTTCACGAGCGCGCGGCGCGCGGCGCGGCGCAAGGTGGTGCAGAGCTACGTCGACGCCTTGGTCGGCAGCCGCCGGCGGGTCGAGGCGTGCCTCGAGCAGATGAAGGACCTCGACAAGGTGAGGCCGCGCGTGAAGCTACGGCTGCACCCCCCGTCGCACGTCCACCAGCCGGGCATCGACCACATCGTGCACTGGACGCCGACCGAGGGGCTCGTCGCGACGCTGGTGTGCGACTTCGACTCGTTCAACTGCTCGGTGCCCGACAGCGCGCTCGCGGGCTGGGCCCTCTCGCGCGACGAGGCCGTCGCCCTAGCCCTCGAGAACATCGCCGCCCAGGACCCCGTCGAGGTGGCGCCGACCCCCTCCGGCACGCCGGGGCCGCCGCTCTACGTGATCCACGGCCCGGGCTCGTACACGGCCTCCCACGCGCTGATGCTCGACCGCATCCTCGACGGGGCGCGCCCGCTCGGGTTCATCGTCGCGATCCCGACGCGCGACGCCCTGATCTACCACCCGATCCGCGACGCGAGCGTCCAGGAGGCGATGCAGCTCATGTTCATGATGGCCGAGCGCTTCTACGAAGACGGCGCCGGGGCCGTGAGCAAAGAGCTGTTCTGGTGGCACCGGGGCAAGCTCTCGCGCATCCCGACGGCGCGCATCGGCGAGCGCCTCGTGATCGACGGAACCGGGGAGTTCGGCGATGTGGTGTACCGCGGGCTCGCGCGGCAGCAGGTCAACTAAACCACGTCCGGCGCCTCCGCGTCCTCCGCCTACCGCTTCGCCGCCACCGCCGCCGCGGCCTCCCGCTGCCGCGCCCGCGCCACCCGCGCGAGCTCCTCGGGCGCCTTGCGCGCGCGCCGCCGCTGCAGCCGCGTGGCCTCGACGCCGCTCGCCCGGATGAAGCCCTGCACGTCCTCGTTGGACGACTCCAGCACCGCCGCCGGCGGGCCCTGCGCCACCACCCGGCCCTTGATGAGCATCGCGATCTGGTCGGCGATGTCGAAGGCGCTCACCATGTCGTGGGTGATCACCGCCGACGTCACCCCGAACTTCTCCCGCATCTCCTCGATGAGGTCGTCGACGGTGCGCGAGGTCACCGGGTCGAGGCCCGAGGTGGGCTCGTCGTAGATCAAGAGCTCCGGCTCCATCACCAGGGCCCGCGCGATGCCCACGCGCTTCGCCATGCCGCCGGAGATCTGGGCCGGGGTGAGCTGGGCGGCGTGCTCGACGCCGAGGTCGCGGAGCTTGGCGAGCACCCGGTCGCGGATCTCCTTCTCGTCGAGCCTCGTCTGCTCGCGGAGGGGGAAGGCGACGTTGTCGAAGATGGTCATCGAGTCGAAGAGGGCGTACTTCTGAAACACCATCCCGAAGCGGCGCCGGGCCTGGTTGAGCTCGACGTCCGAGAGGGCGGCGATGTCGACCCCGTCGACCATGATCTTGCCGCTGGTCGGACGCTCGAGGGCGATGAGGTGGCGCACCAGGGTGCTCTTGCCCGCGCCCGAGCCGCCGATGATGACCAGCGTCTCCGAGCGGCCGATGGTGAGGTCGACGCCGTGGAGCACGGTGCGGTCGCCGTAGACCTTCACCAGCTTCTCGATGACGACGTGGGGCGCCTCCTCCTCGGCCATCAGCTCACCGCCGTCATCATCGACGTGAGGATCGTGTCAAGGATGAACACCCCCACCACCGACCAGACCACCGCGCGGGTGGTGGCCTGGCCGACGCCCACCGCGCCGCCGGAGGCGTAGTACCCGTGGCGGCAGGCGATGAGGGACACGGCGTAGCCGAACACCACGGACTTCACTGCCCCCTGGATGAGGTCGTCGGGCTGGAGCATCGTGCGGATGCGGTCGGCGAAGATCCCGGGGTCGAGCTGGAGGATGCCGATGCCGACGAGCCAGGCGCCGCCGAGGCCCACGATGAAGAAGAAGAGCGAGAGGATGGGCACCATCACCACGCCGGCCGCGACGCGCGGCACCACGAGGTACTGGATCGGGTTGACGGCCATGGTCTCGAGGGCGTCGATCTGCTCGGAGGCCCGCATGTTGCCGAGCTCGGCGGCCATGCCCGAGCCCGCCCGGGCGGCCACCATGATGGCCGTGAGGACGGGCGCCATCTCGCGCGAGAGCGAGAGCCCCACCACCCCGCCGACCATGTTCTCCGCGCCGAAGCGGCGGAAGCCGTAGACGGTCTGGACGGCGAACACGATGCCCGTGAAGAAGCCTACCAGCCCGACGAGGAAGAGCGACTGGACGCCGACGAACTCGAGCTGCGTCACCATCACCTGCACGCGGAACGGCGGCCGCACCGCCCACGCCATGGTCTTGAACGCGAGCTCGCCCACCACGCCGATCTCCTCGACGGCCTCGATCGCGGGCGCGAGGATGCGGCGCCAGAGCGGCGGCTCGTCGGCGGCGGGCGCGCTCACGGCTCCCCCGTGGCCACGCGGGGGACGCGGCGCGAGACGGCCGTGAGCACCTCGTAGGCGATGGTCCCGACGCGGGCGGCGATCTCTTCGGCGCGGATGACGTCGAAGCCCGCGGGGCCCGACTGGGCGCCGAGGAGCACCACCTCGTCGCCCACCGACACCCCGAACCGACGGGCGATGTCGGTGACGTCGAGGGTGGAGAGGTCCATCGAGACGTTGCCCACGACGGGGGCGCGGGCGCCGCGGACGAGGGCCTCAGCCTCGGACGACAGGCGGCGGAAGAAGCCGTCGGCGTACCCGATGGGGATCGTCGCGATCACCGAGCGCCGCCCCGCGCGCCAGCGGCCGGAATAGCCCACCGGGGCGCCCTTCTCGATCTCCCGCAGCGAGATGACCTCCGTCCGCAGGCGCATCGCCGGGAGGAGCCCGGGGGCGGTGTTGGGGAAGGGCGCGACGCCGTAGAGCGCGATGCCGCAGCGGACGAGGTCGTAGCGGGATCGCTCGACGCGGAAGGCCGCCGCGCTCGCCGCCGCGTGGGTGACGGGTGGGGCGACGCCCTTCTCACGGAGCGTGGCGCGGGCGGCTTCGAAGCGCGTGAGCTGCTCGTAGGTGAACGCGTCGTCGTCGCAGTCGGCGTCGGCGAAATGGGTCATCACGCCGGTCACGCGGAGGTGCGGGGCCCCGGCGAGGCGCTCGCCGACGCGCCCGACGTGGTCCATCGGGACGCCGAGGCGGGCCATGCCGGTGTCGACCTTGAGGTGGACGTCGAGGGGCGTCGGTGCGCTCCAGCGCAGGGCCCGCTCGACGCCCTCGACGTCGTAGAGGACGGGCGTGAGGGAGGCGTGCGCCACCGCGTCGATGCCGTCGCCGTAGAGCCCCGACATCACCAGGATGGGGAGCGTGACCCCGGCCTCGCGCAGGGCGATCCCCTCCTCGACGAGGGCGACGCAGAGCCCCGCGGCGCCCGCCGACTGCATCGCGCGGGCGGCGAGGACGGCCCCGTGCCCGTAGGCGTCGGCCTTCACCACGCCGTACACGGCGGGCGGCGCGGCGGTGCGGCCCTCGGCCACCACCTCGCGGACGACGCGGACGTTGTGGGCGATCGCCGCGAGGTCGATTTCAGCCCGCGTGGGTCGCACGGCGGCTTCTGTCTCCTGGGGGGTCGCCACGTCGCACGAACACTGCTGTATCGATGGGGTCGCGATGCTGTCAAGCGATGCCCGCCGAAGGGCGCGCTCGGACATCGTGAAGGGCGCGCGGTTGCGGGTAGATTGCCATGATGCGCCGCGGCTTCAATCTTCTCGCGGGGCTGGTCGTCGCGCTCGTGCAGTTGTATTCGGGGGCGTAGCAGGTTGGTGCTGACCTTCTCAGTCGTCGTAGTGCCAGGTGGTCCAGCGGCCGCAGCGCCTGCACCGGACGACGACGAAGAGCTGCCGCCACCCCGTCCCCGAGTCGTCGAGCGCCTCGGCGACCTCGACCCCCGCCGACCCGCAGCGCCCGCATCGGACCTCGCACCACGACCGCGCCGCCGCATCGTCGACCGCGCGTCCCGTCAGCCCCGCGGGCGCGGCCTCGGCGACGGCCACCTTCCAGTACGAGCTCGAGGGCCGGACGAGCGGATGGAGCGACGCCCGCACATCGACGTGCGTGAACGGGAGGTACGGGAGCGCCCACCCGATGGTGCCGTAGTCCGGGTTGCTCCAGGGGTCGTCGGCGACGATCTCGAGCATCGACGGGCCGCACTGCGGCAGGAGCTGCACCAGCGAGAGGGCGTCGTCCCCGCGCGCTGGCCGGTAGCGGAATCGCGCGCCCGGCGCCGCGTCGAGCGCGGCGATGTAGAGGGTGTAGGTCTGCGCGGTGATGCCCTCGCCCACCTCGGCGCGCACCCGTCCCATGCGGAGGGCGGGGACGCTCGTCGGGTCGCGGGCGTGGGCGTCGTAGGGCGCGACGAAGGCCCCGATGAGCTCCGCGAGCGAGGCGCCCCGCGCGTCAGTGACCGCGAGGCGAAGCGAGTCCCCCGCGCGGCCGACCCCCACGGCGCGGCCGTCGTCACAGACCCAGAGGCCCGACCAGCGGTCGTCGAAGGTGGCGCTCATGGGCGCGGATGCTACGTCAGGCGCGCGACGGCGCCGCGCGCATCGCGAAGGTCGCCCAACGCCACCCTCGACGCTCTACCGCGCCCGCCGCGCGGTGATACAGTCGCGCGCCATGCGCACCTCCCCGCTCGCCCCGTCGCCCCGCGCGGCCCTCGTCGCTGTCCTCCTCGCGGCGTGCTCGTCGGAGCCCAACCGCGGCGTCTTCGGCGACGCCGCGCCCGAGGACGCCGCGAGCGTCCCCACCGACGACCTCGCCACGGGAGACGTCCGCGACGCCTCTTCGCCCGACGCGGCGCGCGACGTCACCGTCGACCAGCGCCCCGCCGACGCCTCGCCGGACGCGCGCGACGCCTCCGTGCCCGACGGTCTCCGCGTGGGCCCCGACGTCCCCGACTTCGAGGACGGCGGGATCGTCGGGCCCACCTACGACTTCGTCCTCACGCAGTTTGTAATCGACGGCGACAAGGTGGGGACGGCGCCGCACCCGGCGACCCACACGCAGGGCCTCGCGGGCTTCAACCTCGACGGGCGCTTCACGGGCTCGACCGCGCGCGACCCCGAGGAGTGCCAGCACGGGGACTTCTTCTCCGCGCTCGACCCCGACCAGAACATGGGGACCTGCGCGCCCGGCGCGATGCGCGGCGGCAGCGCCTGCACCGGCGGCGTGGACAACCAGCTCCCGGAGATCGCCGACACCGTCAACGGCTTCGGGATCAACGTGCGCGAGTCCATCGCCGACCTCCTCGCGACGGGGCAGACGGTGATTCTGGTGCGGGTGTCGGGCGTCGACGGGACGCTCGGGCCGACCCTCAACGACGACCAGGTGACCGTGCGCGTGTACCCCGTCGGGCGCCCGATGTTCTCGGACTGCGCGCGCATCGGGACGCCGGGGATGGCGTACGCCGTCGACGACGCCTCGCTGGCGGCGCCGGGGGATTTCGCGCGGGCGCGGTTCCGCTTCAACGGGCGCATCGTGGCGGGGCGGCTCGTCACGTCGCCGACGGGGGCGACGGCGGCGCCGGATTTCGGCATCGAGCTCCCGCTCGGGACGGTCGTGGCGCCGCTCTCGCTCTACCGCACGCAGCTCCGCTTCGACCTCACGATGGACCGAGCGGCCCGCGGCAACCTCGGCGGCTCGGCGCCGCTGCGGGAGGTCGTCGACGCGATCATCCCGTCGCTCCCGGCGGGCCTCTCGCCCTCGATCGTCAACACGGTGGTCCAGTCCTTCGTGGACATGCAAGACCCGGCGGGCGACCCGCTGGGGTGTCGCGCCCCCAACGGCTCCATCGGGATGGGCATGGGCTTCACGGGCGTGCGCGCCACCATCGCGCCGACGACGGTGCGCGGGCCGCAGGCCGGCCGCTGCGGGAGCTGACGCGCTACGCCGGTCCCGGCTTGAACAGCGGGCCCGGCACGACGAACACCGTACGCCCCGCGGCGGAGTTCACCAGGATCGCGAAGGCGAGCCAGAGGGCGATGCCCATGAGGGCCACCGTCGCGAGGGCGATGGGCAGCGCGAAGGCCGGCGCGTGCGTGACCTCCCGCGCGATGCGGCACGCGAACAGCACGTCGATGTCGAGCAGGAACGCGAACAAGAGCTTCGAGAAGAACCCGAAGGCGAAGGTCAGCACGACGAAGATCACCAGGAAGCACACGTCCACGGCGAGGACGACGTGCGAGTCCGGCACCACGCCCTCCGAGAGCCCCTTCAGCGTGAGGTAGTTGATCACCCAGTTGAACGCGAAGGTGGTGAAGAGCGTGCCGCCGAGGAGGTTCTTGTTGGCGAGGGCCATGACGCCGGCCAGAAACTGGCAGCCGCCGCCGAAGAGCAGGCAGTACATCGCCGCGGTGCGGAAGGCCGCGGGCGTGAGCGCCTGGCCGAACGCGATCGGGAGGAGGGCCGCGCAGCCGACGGCGAGTCCGAGGAGACCCAGGGGGGTGGGCTCGGCGAAGGGAGGGGCGGACGCCGGGGCGCCGGGAGACTGGGGTGCTTCCATCGGGGAGACGCTACCCGATGCGGTGGAAATGCGGGCGACGTTGTCGTGCCACCCGCGCGCGGCACCCCCTGCGAAGCCCGCGACGCACATGACAAGCAACGCCGCGCCCGATATACGGCGGACGCCATGAACACAACCCTCTGGTCCGCAACGGTCGCCGACGCCCTCCGTGACGCCGCCGCGCGCCGGGGCGGTCACAACGCCTACACCTTTTGTGACCCGCGCGACGACGACAAGCCCTTCACCTACGCCGGGGTGCTCGAGGCCGCCCGCGCGCG
>Ga0105048_10019436_pt1 | contig 10412 bp, 8 predicted proteins | sample MAT05_FD_78382 | JGI IMG/M metagenome (GOLD analysis project Ga0105048, IMG submission 78382) | Freshwater microbial communities from Lake Fryxell liftoff mats and glacier meltwater in Antarctica - MAT-05 | ecosystem: Environmental > Aquatic > Freshwater > Ice > Liftoff microbial mat | place...
CCATTCGAGGCGCCGTACTTCACTGCGACCAGCGGCATGAATCTCCGCGCGTCGCTGACGAAGGCCTTTGCCCGTGCGCGCGATGGTTTTGTCGACCTTGCGGGATTTCTGGAGCACGCCACTCGCGAAGAGAATCCCTTTCCCCACCGGCCCACCGGCACGGCACGGACGCCCCGTAGTCCGTTTGGAGACGACGGCCGCGATCCACGTGACACACATCGCGCCGTCTGGCACGAGATGCTGGCTCAGTTCCTCGTCTTTCGACTGCTCCACCTCGGCGGCGCAATCCTTGGTGTGCAGTCCGATGGTACCCTCGCCTTCAGCATCACGGATGCTGGCGGGTATCTGCTCGGATACTGCGACGAGTTCGGCTACGGAACCGAGCAGACCGGTGATGTGGTGATTCAGCCGAACTTCGACGTCGTGTTCATGGGGGCCAATCCCGGCACCGAAGCCGTCATTGCCCGATTTGCCGAGCGTGTCGGTGCGGCGCCTGGCCTCGCCTTTCGGATCACGCGCAAGTCGGTGTTGGCGGCAGCCGAAGCCGGCACCACGACAGCGGCCGTGATCGACGCACTCACACGCGCGTCGACACGACCGATACCGCAGAATGTTCAGCGTGAAATCAGTGGCTGGATGGCGCTGGTGCGACACGCCGCACTGCGCCCGATGCAGGTCATCGACTGCCCGGATGAAGAGACGGCAGCCCGGGTGACCGCACTGCTCGGAGCGAAAGTGCGGCAACTGACGCCGACGCTGCTCGAGGTCACCGCAGGTACGGCGGCGCAGCAGGCGGCGCTGACGAAAGTGCTGCGCACCGGCGGTGTGTTCCTTGCCGGTGCGCCGGATCGGGTCGAGAAAAATGTCACGAGACGACGACGGCGGCGCGGCGAACCGGTCGACATCAGTTGGAGCGACGAGTAGTCGTCACCGGCGGTGTGTTCCTTGTCGGTGCGCCGGATCAGGCCGAGACGAAAGACCCACGACGATGCATCACGGAGTCAGCGCGAACGCGCGATCGAACTGGCTGGTGCCCTGAAATACATTGTTGAAATACCGGAGCGACGATCGGTCGTCGTTCAACCCGTCACGCCAGCCCCACACGGTGCCGTACGTCGGCGTGACCGCCTGGACGCTGAACCAGTATTTCGTATTGGCTGCCGCCACGAAAGGCGTTGCCAGCGTCACCTGATACCCGTACGCGCCAAACGTCGCGTTCGTGCCCTGGCGTCCGACGCCGTCGTTGCAAATGCCGCCGGGAAAATTTTGCTCGAGGGTCTGCGCCGTCTGCGCAATGGGATACGTCACTTGCGAGAGAGGCGTCGCAAGCTGCGGGCGTCCACCGGCATCCGCGAAGATGCTCACGCGGAACGCCGTCGCTGTCGGCGTTGGCGACGGGGAGTTGGTCGTCGCCACGCAGTACGCACCTTGCCACCTCGCCGTCCGGATCGTGCTGGGACCCGTGAAGGTGAAGTCATCGAAAGCCTGAATCGGCGCGGGCGACCCGTTGCTGCTGATTTGCGATCCCGCGAATTCGAGAATGGCGACCGTTGGGGCGACGAGCGAGGCGCGTGATGTGATTTGCGCCGGTCCCGTCGAAGATTCGTTGCCGTTGCAGCCGGCCAACATCAGCGCACTGACAACTCCCAGAACGGAGAGGCGCGCCAGGCGGGCACCACGGGGCCGACGGACACGTGCCGGTGGAACGGTCGACTCGGCGTGCGTGGGCTGGGCGTGCAGGCACGGCATTCTCAACATGAGGACCTCGATTGGGGCTGGTTCGCTGGCTGTCGGGAGCAGGGCGATCTGTCCCGCTCATGTCAGGACGCGACACATCCGGCCAATCCGGCTCATCCTCCGGCCGATCGCACCAAATCCCTGCCCGGGTCTGGCCAGAACGACGCTGCTTTGACCCGTGCCGACGGCTGGTGAGCCGCACCGGCGAGCTTCGTCGCGCTTGGGTCGTGGCACCCAGCGTCTGGACACTCCACCGCTTCGGCAGCCACCACGACCACACGCTTTCAGGAACCCGCACATGTCTCGCCACTTCTCACGGCTGTCCGCAGCCATGCTGGTGCTGTTCGCACTCACTGCCTGCGCCGGCGCGGAATCCACCGAGCCTGAGGAGTCGCAAACCGGCTCCGCGTCGATCAGCCTGGGCAATCAGGGGCAGGCGACCGTAGTGGCCGGGCGCACCACGGCAGTGACAGTCATCGTCTCGCGCCGTGGGGGCTTCACTGGCTCGTTGTCGGTATCCGCGACCGCCCTCCCGACTGGTGTCACGGCAGCGCCACTCACCATCACCGGATCGCAGGCATCCGGATCGCTGATACTGAGTGCCGCGTCGAGTGCACCGCGCACACGAAGCCCTGAGTCGGCGACGATCAGCGCATCCGGAAGTGGTGTCACGACCAATTCCTCAACCCTGACGATCAGCGTCACTGCGCCGTAGCCACGCGCCAGCGCAGTCAGTGATCGCGGGGGGTGGCGGCGGCGCTGACTGCGATGTGATCGCCAGTCACGAATGACCTTGGATAGCAACAGCGGGCGTCGCCACCTGGCGACGCCCGCCGTCACGATCCATCAGCCGCCCTCAGCTCCCCGACGGCACCGTCAACGCAAACGACACATCGATGTCCGTATCCACCGTGCACGACGTCGCCACGGCCGGCTTCGGCGTCGTGTCGTAATGGCAGAGCACCACGCGCAGGGTCCGTGCGCCGGATGGCGTGCCAGCGGCGGCGGCGGCCGTGAACGTCAGACCGAGCGGACGTCCGGCCCCATCCACATCGGTGGTGTTGATCGTGACACCGGCGCCCGTCACGCTGTAGATGACGCGATGCTCGTTCGCTTCCTTGCGCACTTCATCGGTGATGTTCTCGATCGGCGTGACCAGCCGGTTCTCGAAGCGAATCGTCCCCGTGGCCGTGGTCCCGGCGGGAAGACTGAGCGTCCCGGCCTGTGCCGATGGCGCATTCGGGCCGTTGCCATCGGCATCCTCGATGAATGCGGACGTCACCACACCAGTGGCGGAGGTCAGCGTGAGGGTGACGCGGCTGATGACCTCCGTCTCACCAGCGGGGTCGGTGATCGAGTCGCCCCTGCATGACACCAGGGCAAAACTCAGGGCGGCGAGTGCGAGCGGCGCTCGCGTGTGACGAAGCATTGTCTGCACGGTGTGATCCTGCTGAAGTGTAGCGAGGGGAACGAAACGCATGATGCACGGCTCCCTCGAACCGCACACCGGTGACATCACAGGGGAATCCGCAGCCGCAGCACGAGATCGCGGCCAACGTCGTTCACGAACAGTCGATATCGACTCAGATAGTCCCGATAGCGGGCATTGAACAGGTTGGTCGCCGAGAGCGCGACATCGATCCGCCGGCCGCCGACCGAGATGTCGGCTGAGCCAAGATCGGCCGAGGCGAGGGCATAGCCGGCAGTCGGCAGCTGGTAGACCGTGCCGGCCGGCACGCCGTCCTGCTCACGGACCAGCACCGATCCAAGACCCACGTACCAGTGGCCCAGTCGCGGCCTCGTGCCGACGACGCGCGCCTGCAGCGTCGCGCGATCGGCTGGCATGTCGAACAGCGGCCCGCCATTCGTCCGATCCGTCCCGCGCACGGCGTTCGCCGTTCCCTGCAGGCGCAACCAGGGCGTCGGCGACACCATCCCCGAGAGTTCGATGCCGGTCAGCCGAGCGTTGGTCGCGTCGTAGGTGTAGGCCGGGAAGGCGCCGCGGATGGTCAGGACGGGCGCGCGCGGCTGCAGGTAGATGAAGCCGCGGATGGCGTTGCTGTAGCCCGCAATCTCGATCGCCGTCGATGTGGTGCTGTAGCGCACGATACCCTCCACCGCAGCCGAGCGTTCGGGCGCGAGCGAGGCTTGGCCCAGCTCATACTGCGCCGTGCCGTGGTGCACGCCTTGCGCGTAGCGCTCGTTCACGGTCGGCGGGCGCCACGCCCGCGCCACACGCAGCGAAGTGGTGAGTGCATCGGTGAGACGGAGTTCACTGCCGAGCGATCCGGAGAACCCGCTCCAGCGTCGCGTGCCCGCTTCGCTCCGGATCCCGGCGTCGCTGTAGGGCAGCGTCGTCTGCGAGAACAGATCCGAGCGCGCGCCGGCACTCATCGTCACCCGTCCGATCGCGTACGACTCCTGCGCGTACACTGCCGCCTGCGACAGGTCGAAACCCGGAATCAGGAACGCCTTGCCGAGCGTCTGGTTGCCTTGCAGCATCGCGCTGGTGCCGATGGTGCCGACGAAGCCACGCTGCAGGCCGTGATTCCAGCGCACGTCGAGCGAGTTGGTGAACAGCTTCAGGTTGAACGCGGCGATCCCGCGCACTCGCAGAGGCCCGTGATTGTCGTACTCGCGGCGGTGGTTGGCCTGTGAGCCATACACGACCTCGAGTTCGCCCGCACGCGGGAGCACGACGGCCGACCGCACCCGCAGCGTGGTGTGCTGCACCCGCTGGTTGGGCCGGTCGATGCCGTAGCTGAACGATGAATCCGGGGGCGGGGCCGACAAGGAGCGCTGGAGATCGTCGAAGTTGCCGACATGTGCCTGCCGCAGCACGCCCAGTTCGGTGCCGAAGTGACTGAGCATCACCTCACTCGTGCCCCACCGCCGATGCACACCGAGGGTGACGCTGCCGTTCAGTTCGCGGAAGCCGGTGTTGCTGAGGAAGTAGTCCGGCGCTGCACCGTTTCCCGCCACACGCGAGGAGAGGCGCACGCGGTAGCCGGTGGCGCCCACCAGCGGCACGCGCAACCCGCCACCGTGCACACCCATCGACACTGCCCCCTGCCGACTGTTGGCGAAGCCGTTGATGGCCACGTCGCCACGCAGGCTGCCGCCATCCGGTACGGGATCGTGCTCCACCCGCACGACACCGCCGATCGCGTCGGGACCGTACAGCACCGTTGCGGCGCCGCGCACGACGGTCACGCGGTCGGCGTCGAAGCTGTCGATGTTGGGCGCGTGCTCGGTGCCCCACTGCTGGTCCTCCTGCCGGAGGCCGGCATTCATGACCAGGATCCGCTGCGAGTTGAGGCCGCGAATGACCGGCTTGGCGATGCTCGGGCCAAACTGTATGACCGACACCCCGGGCAGCAGCTTGATGGTCTCGCCAAGCGTCTGGCCGCGGGTCGCTGCGAGCTCGGCGGCATCGAGCGTCGTGGTGGCGGCGACGCGCGCGAGGGGATCGGCGAGCGCATCGGCTGCGACGGCGACCGTGTCGAGGGTGATGCTGCTCGATCGTAGGGTGAGGCGAACCGTCGCATCCCCGGCCGACACATCGATGGCGCGGCGGAGCGGTGCGAAGCCGATGAGCCGGAGCTGCATGGTGTAGGCTCCGGCCGGGAGCTGCGCGAATTCGAAATGGCCCGCCGCATCGGTGCGGCCCCGGCGCGTCACCGGGCCGGCCAGCTGCACCTCGGCCCCACGGAGGGCGGCGCCGGAGGCGGAGTCGCGAAGTTCGCCGTGGATCCGGCGGAGTGCCGACCCAACAGGTGCAATGGGCGCCGCCTGTGCCGGGAGGGCTCCGGTGGCGGTGATCAGCGCCACCAGCACCCCAGCGCCGTGCCGGGCCAGCCCGCGCGCCTGTCGACGCCCAGCGGACGGCGCCGCCGAGCGGGAGTGCACGGCAGATGGTAATGGATTCTGATACCTGACTCTCACGAGTGTCAGTCTAGCAGGTCTTCGCGCGTTGCAAAGGCGTAGGGCGCGTCGGAGCGGCGAGTCGTGCACCGCTGGCTGCAGACGCCGTTGCGAAGTGTGTCGGCGGCCCGGCCGCGTGCCGGGGCGGCAGCGGTGGACATGCTCGACAGCGCGACCTCCCCGCCGATCACCAACCGCGACAGTTACACCCTGCCGAGCCTCCGCGCGTTCACTGCTCCGCCGCGGCGACCAGGTCAGAGCCTCCGCGTGATGCGGAGCGTGATACCCGGCTCGTCCAGTTCGGTGACGTAGCGTGTGAGCGGCAACGGGGCGGGGCCGACGACGTTCCGCCCGTCCACATCGAACTCCGAGCCGTGGCACTGGCAGCGCATGCGGTCGCGCTCGAAGAGAAAGATCCCGCAGCCGGAATGCGTGCACACGTTCGTGAATGCACGGTACTCGCGTGCCGCGGTGCGCAGGACGATGGTGGACTGTCCGCTCACGACAAAGGCATCGCCCACGGCGCGCAGCGCGCCCAGACGATCGAGACGGAGCGTGATACGCGCGCCGTCGATCACGATGCCCTCGTTCCCGGACACCGGAGCGACCACCGCATCCGAGCACGCACCGAGCGAGATGCCGAGACCGGCACACACCATCACTCCAATTGCCTGACGACGCGAGCACAAACTCGCAGCCGTCGCGTCGACGGGCTGACATGCGCACGGCACATCAGCAGCGATTCTAGGACTCATGGTCCAAAGTCTACGCAGCCGGACGCCATCGACGTGGAGCGCGTCAGACTTGCGACGTGCGCGTGACGCAATCGTGGAAATGCCGGCCACCGTTGTGGCGATGATTGGCATGTCCACTTCCGTCAGCGCTACTGCTCGAGCATCACACGCGGGTGTGCGCTCTGCAGTTGCGTGCGACCCGTTTCACCATTGCGTCGGTCTGCAACCTCAAGGACATGCGTGTCATGACTCCAAATTTTCTGCGTACGGCCCGTCTCGTTTCCGCCGGCGTGCTGAGCGTGGCGCTCGGTGGCTGCTCGGACAGCGACGATCCAGTCTCCGGCAACCCGCCCATTGCCCTGTCCAACCGCTCGGTCACGCCGTCGCTGATGAAGAGCCTCGTCCCCGGGGTGGAATTCTTCAGCGTCATCGGCAGCGACGACGTGCTCGCGGCGTCGCCGACGTTCGTGTTCGGTGGTTCGGCGGATGGCGCCGCCCTGATCCGGAACACCGATGGCACGTTCACGATGCTCACCAACCACGAGGACAATTTCGCGGTGTCGCGCGTCACGCTCGACGCCGCCTTCAGGCCGATCCGCGGGGAATACCTCGTCAATTCGACGGCTGGCCGGTACCGTCTCTGCTCGGCGACACTCGCCACCCCCGCGATCCACGGTTTTGGTCCGGTGTTCCTCACCGCGGGTGAAAGCAACGAGGAATCCCAGATCCTCGCAGTGCAGCCCTTCGGCGCTCCCAACACGCCGAAGTACCTGACCGGATTCGGGCGCTGGAACACGGAGAATACCGTTCCGCTGCCCAGGACGGCTTATGCCGGTCGGACCGTCATCATCATCGGTGACGATGACTCGGGCGTCGAAGGCGGGCAGGTCGCGATGTACCTCACGAACACGGTGGGCGATCTCGACAATGGCAGGATTTACACGATGGCTCGCACCAACAACGTGACGCGCGAGCGGGACATGGTGGTGGGCCAGACGTATCCGGTGCAGTTCCGTGAGATCGTCAACCACACGTCACTCACCGGTCGGCAGATCAATCAGGCGGGCCTCGCGCAGAGTGCCGTGGCCTTCGGCCGCGTCGAAGACATCGACTACCGCAAGGGCGGCGATGGCCGCGAGCTCTATTTCGCGGTCACCGGTCAGAACAACACCGGCGTCAACGCAGCGTCGGACCGCACCAGGAAGGGTCGGGTGTACCGCCTGACGCTCGATCCCGCAAATCCGCTCGTCGGCACACTCGAGGTCATCCTCGATGGCGACGATCGCAGCGGTCCGGCCGGGCTGTTCCAGAATCCGGACAACATCATGGTCACCACGAACTTCGTGTACGTGCAGGAAGACGACAACGGCTACGGCGATGAGTCGCACGATGGCTACATCTACCAGTACAACATCGCCACCAGGGCGATTCGTCCGGTGCTGGAGCTGGATCACCGTCGCACGATGCCCGACGCGGCGATCTACAACGCCGCCGGTGCACGGCCGGCCGGCAAGGCGGGATGGGAGTATGGTGCCATGATCGACGTGTCGGCGGAGCTCGGTCAGCCGGACACCTTCCTGCTGGCGTTGCAGCCGCACTCGTGGCGCGGCACCAAGTACCTGAACGCTGACGGCGGCACGCTGCGGCCCACCGAGAATCAGGCGAGCATGATGGTGCTGGTCAAGGGCCTGCCGCGCTGATGGATACGATGATGGAACGGCCGGCCGCGATGCGCGCATCGCGGCCGGCCAGCGTGGGCGTGCTGGGCACCGTGATCGCCGGGCTCGTGCTGGCGGGCTGCGGTCGCGCGCCCCAGCAGGTCGAGCAGTCGGTCGGGACTAGTACCGCGATGTCACAAATCCCGACCACCGTGCGTGCCGTCTGGGTGGCCGGCATCGACACCCTGCAGTTGCGGGTGCGCGCGCTCGACGGTGCGCTGGTGGCGGCGCAGGGCGGTCGCGACAGCGGTGCCATCGCTGGCGCGCAGGCACGGTTCCGCGAGGCGCGACTCGCATTCAAGCAGATCGAGGCGCTCACCGCGTACTACGAACCCAGCACCACGCGCACCATCAACGGTCCGGCCCTGCCTCGCGTGGATGAGGACGAGGGCCCGGAGGCTGTGTTCCCGCCGGAAGGATTTCAGGTGATCGAGGAGCGGCTGTTCGCCGATCCCGATTCCACCGCGATCGGGGACGCACTCCTCGAAACGCGGAACCTGAAGCCGTATGTGACCCGTCTCCGCACGGCTGCCTCGCGCCAGCAGATCACGGACGATCGGGTGTGGGATGCCGCCAAGCTCGAAATCGCGCGTGTCTCCACGCTCGGCGTCACGGGGTTCGACTCGCCCGTGGCACTGCACTCGCTCCCGGAAGCCAGCGCCGCCCTGGCGGGTGTCCGGGCGCTCCTCTCACCGTACCGCGCACAACTGGGCGACTCCGCCTGGCGGACGCTCGATGTCGCGCTCTCACACGCGATCGGCCTCGCAGATTCGGAGTCGTCGTTCGATCGCTTCGACCGCCTCGGGTTCATTGCGACTGGGGCCAACGCCGCCGCACGGACGATGCACGACGCTCGTCTCCGGCTGGGAATCGGGACGCCCGCGGAGCGGCGCGCGTTCCGGCTGTCGGCCGTCACGATCTTCGACGCCGGCGCCTTCGACGCAGGCGCATTTGCGCCACCACGCTCCGAGGTCGCGACGCCGGCACGCGTCGCACTCGGCCGCGACCTGTTCTTCGACGCCGCGTTGTCCGGTGGCAGTTCGACCTCGTGCGCCACCTGCCACGATCCCGCGCTGGCGTTCACCGATGGTCGCGCACGCTCGGCGTCGCGCTCGGGGGCCCTGAGCCTCCGCAATGCACCAACGTTGATCAACGCCGGCCTGCAGCTCGGATCGTTCTACGATCTGCGTGCCACCTATCTCGAGGACCAGGTCACCGATGTGGTGCGCAACGCCGAGGAGATGCACAGCAGCGTCGACGCCGCCGCCACACTGCTGGCGAAGGATACGAGCTATGTTCGCCAGTTCGCCGCCGCCTTTCCGGCAGCGCGGACATCGGTGGTGACCGGCACCACTCTGCGCATCGCCATCGCGGCGTACATCCGCTCGCTCGAAGCACTCGACTCGCGCGTGGACCGCGCCCTCCGTGGCGACACGCCGGCCCTGGACCGGGAAGAGCGCCTTGGTCTGAACCTGTTCATGGGCAAGGCCCGCTGCGCCACCTGCCATTTCGCGCCGCTCTTCAACGGCACGGTGCCGCCGATGTACCAGGACAGCGAGGTGGAGGTGATTGGCGTCCCCGCCGCAGTCGGCGGTCGGAGAATGCAGGTGGACCCCGACTCGGGCCGCTTCCGGATCACGCGCAGCGCGCCGCATCTGCGCGCCTTCCGCACGCCGGGCGTCCGCAACGCCGCGCTCACCGCGCCCTACATGCACAACGGCGTGTTCAGGACACTCGAGGAGGTCGTGGACTTCTACGACAACGGTGGCTCGACCGGACGTGGCCTCACGCTGCCCAACCAGACCCTGCCCTTCGACTCGTTGCGCCTGCAGCCCTCGGAACGCCGCGCCATCGTGAAGTTCATGCAGGCGCTCACGGATACCGCTGGCGTCACGGCTCGCCCTGCGGTTCGGCAATACCAGTTGCAGGTGAGCGCCGCAGCCGCAACGCGTCGCCCTCCCCGCACCGGCCACTGATGGAGAGGCCATCCGTGGCCCCTCCACGCGACTCGTGGTGACGGACGACGGTTACCGGGTTCCTTGCAATTCCCGCTCTTCCGCGGCCGTGCCGTTCCGCGTCGAGCAGTTGCGCAGTTCCGCGCTGAGCCGTTTGCCGTTGCAGCGTTCGTCGATCGCCAGATCGATCGCGAGATCGATCGCGAGATCGATCGCGAGATCGATCGCGAGATCGATCGCCCTGGCGATCACGCCGCGAGCACGTGCCCGCAGCCCGTGCAGAAGTGCGCGCCGGCCACCGAGACGGCCGTGCCGCACTGCTCGCACTTGCCTGGCAAGTATGC
>Ga0105048_10019437_pt1 | contig 10412 bp, 17 predicted proteins | sample MAT05_FD_78382 | JGI IMG/M metagenome (GOLD analysis project Ga0105048, IMG submission 78382) | Freshwater microbial communities from Lake Fryxell liftoff mats and glacier meltwater in Antarctica - MAT-05 | ecosystem: Environmental > Aquatic > Freshwater > Ice > Liftoff microbial mat | place...
TTACAAAATAACACTATATATATAATGCAAAGTATTGATAATAAGATTTTAACAAAGATAAAACGAATGCAAGGAGAATCACTAAGTTTCGTAAATAAAGACACTTTGTCTTGCTAAAAACGCAATTTACTTTTTTAAAACTCTGGTAGATCGCAAATATTAATTGACATTCATTTATTTAGATAGACATTTATTCTCATTAGATGGGTATTTACACTATATAGTACATTATATGTTAAATATTATGAATTAAATTTACTTTAAAGTATAATTAGTAACATTATTGCATATCTTTACAACGTTAAATAATGGCAACACACCGCGAAGTAGAAACGTTTTTAGCAGAATTCCATTCCAAAATGCGAATATGGGATGTGCTATACAGGGATGATAGAAGTAAAAATACCCAGACACTGGCCGATCTGGAATTGCGACCAATAGACAGAACCAAAATTCTCGAAAACCTAAAACCACCCGATTACAGCGAAGGCCCTGTTAATGAGACCCTTTATGGTGGCAGTGATATGTGGATATTCGGCAAAGAAGTAAAAAGACATGAGGTTTACATTAAAATTACAATAGGCTTTGCAGGCGGCAGTGTAATTTGCATATCATTCCATTTTGCTGAACACGCTATGATTTATCCGCTTAAATAACCCCAAGAACATGAAAAGTCCGATAACAGGTAAAGAAATGGTTCTCACCAAAGAGTGCAGAGTTTTGTCATTCCGTAAGGAAGATTTTGAAGTGGTTTACCATTCGTACAAATGCATCGATAGCGGCGAATCATTTACAAATGAATATTTAGACGGTTTGAACCTCAATCAGTTATATAATCAATACAGGGTAAAGTTTAATCTGCCCTTTCCCGATAGAATAAAATTAATCAGGGAGAAATACGATATTCCCGTTTCCAGAATGTCGGAGGTTTTAGGATTCGGCACTAACAGCTATCGAAATTATGAAGCAGGTGAGGTGCCGAATCAATCTAATGCTCGTTTGATTCAATTAGCTGATGATGCGAATGAATTTAAAAAGCTTGTGTTGTTAAGCAATTCATACAAAGATCACGCACTTGAAAAGATTTTACATAAAATAGAAACTATTATCCTGGATCAGGAGAAAACAAAGCAACAAAGGCAATTTGAAAATTACTTAATAGGTCTGAATAGCTTAGGCTCAAATACAGGCTATCGTCAACCTGATTTTGCCAAATTCACTGAAATGGTAATTTATTTTACCGAAAAAATGCAGCATTGGAAAACTAAGTTGAACAAGCTTTTATTCTACGCCGATTTCGAAATGTTCCGGACTACAATCTATTCAATCAGTGGAATACAATACCAGGCAATATCAATGGGACCTGTGCCTTATAACTTTCAAAGCATTTATGAATACCTTGATAACAACGATGATGTTGACGTTAACTATACTTCTTTCCCGGATGGAAATGTAGGCGAACAATTTAAACCAAATTCAAAACGTCAATTTAATCGGGGATTATTCAATGAAACAGAATTAAGTGTTCTGGCACAAATAGCTGTTAGGTTTAAGTCAACTTCAACAAAAGAGATAATTGATATAAGCCATCGCGAAAAGGCCTGGATTGAAAACGTTGATCAAAAGAAAATCATTGATTATACATATAGTTTTGATCTCAACTAAATATTTTTCTATTGGTTAACAAGTTTATTTGGCTCCCGCTATTTCCGAATTTGGTTATTTCTCCTTTGTAACCCTTCAAAATAATCGTAGCTAAATACGCTGGACTTCAATTTAATAATTGTGTCAAATATTTGAAATCCAACAAATATTACTAATTGGTATTTGCTGGAATTTGTTTGAAGTTATAACTTGATTAAGTTTTCCCGCATTGACGCTTATTTTAGTTTCGGGTGAGTGCCGGTATTTATTTCATCTATCTCATCCGCAGTCATAAAAATCTGCGATCATTTGTACAAAGCACGTCATTCGCATTCCTGTTTTAATTCAATAACTATAATAAGAGTCACTTTCAGAAGAAGTACATATACTAATCACTATTCAAAACTTTACATCCTTTGCATTACCTGTTCTTCCTCAAACTCCAGTCTCACCGGATTTTGGTTTTCATCCACGGCAGCAAACCAGAAAATTGCTTCGGCAGCTTTTTCTTTTTTGTTTGAATACTTCTCATCAACCAGCATCTGAACCTGCACTTTTATTTTTACGTTTCCTATTTCAGTGACTTTGCCAATGATTTCAATAATCGAACCTTTTAGGATGGGGAGTAAAAATCTGACATTTTCGATGGATACGGTTACGGACTCCTGCCATAAAAACCGGCTTGCCGTAATATAGGCAACTTCATCCATCCATTTCATAACAATTCCTCCGAACACAATATTACGGTCGTTTAAATAAGCGGGAAAAATTATTCGTGTCTGAATGGTTTCTGATCTGCTTTTTCGTTCGTTCATCGCATTTATTTTTCTGCAAATATATAAAAAATTAGGAAAATGAGCATATGTTCATTATCTTTGCAGTGAACAAATGCTCAATTAAAAATATGCCGCCTCGTATAACCCGACTCCGAAAAGTACTTAACCCGCCTGTTATAAACGGTTTCAAGCCTTATGGTCCTGACGTGGATAAGCAGAATTCTGAACCGGTATTTTTGTTGTATGAGGAGTATGAAGCATTAAGGTTATGTGATTACGATATGTATAACCATCATCAGGCATCGGGAATAATGGGTGTTTCGCGGCCAACTTTTACACGGATTTATGCAGTTACCCGTCAAAAAATCGCCAAAGCTTTTGTCGAAGGCAGGCAGATAAGCATCGAAGGCGGAAAAGTTTACTTTGACAGCGACTGGTACCGGTGTAAAAATTGCGACTGTTTTTTCAATAATACTGAGCGTGAAAAAGAAATCACAGCATGTCCTTTGTGCAACAGCCGGCAGGTAATTGGTTTCGATTATGACAATACAATTAATGAATTTGATGCTGAACATAATAGCGATAGCATTTGCCTTTGTCCGCATTGCGGATTTGAGCAATCACACGAAAAAGGAAAGCCTTGTATCCGGCACGTTTGCTCCATGTGCAACACCGTTATGAGAAGAAAAGGAACACATAAATGCAGAACAACTAAAATTCACTAAAACCTGATTAAATGAAAATAGCTATCACATCAACAGGAAATACATTGGAATCAACCATCGACCCACGGTTCGGACGCTGTGCTTACTTTGTTGTTTTCGATACCGAAAGCAAGTCAACCGAATTTATTCCAAACCCAAACAAGGAAGCTGAAGAGGGAGCAGGCCCGGCAGCAGTTCAACTGGTTGCCTCACGCAACGTTAACAAAATTGTTTCGGGCGAATTCGGGATGAAAATAAAATCCCTGCTCGACAGTCTTAAAATTCAGATGATCGTAATAAAAGATCCTGAAAAGAAAATCAATGAAATAATTGCCATGTTGAACCATTAAAAGTAGAAATCATGTCAAAACTAGATGGTACAGGTCCCAACGGAACAGGTTCCGGTTCGGGCCGTAAATTAGGAAAATGCGACGAAACACCCGCTGAAGAAAAATTAAAGAAACTGGGAAAAGGACTGGGAACCCGCCGTAAATCAGCGGCAGGCGAAGGTGAAGGAAAAGGAAAAGGAAAAGGAAAACGTCTGCGTAGCGGGCAACAATAAATTAACAATTTTAAAAGAGGAGGTTATTATGCCAGGTTATGATCAAACCGGTCCGGTTGGGCAAGGCTCAATGACCGGAAGAAGAATGGGCAATTGTAATGCTTCGGCGAATGAAAAGTCAGATGATAAAATTAAAAACGCAATAATTGGGTTGGTTGTAGTTTTAGTTATCGGCTTAACTGAAAGGATTTGGAACAAGCTAAAAGAAAACCGGATAAAAACCGGTTAAAATAGTATTAACAATTATAAAAAAAGGAGGCAATTATGCCAGGATTAAATCAAAAAGGTCCAATGGGACAAGGTTCCATGACCGGTCGCCGAATGGGTCGTTGTACCAATTTTGGTGCTAACCAGCAAAAAGCAGAAGCTGCAATTGAAGCAACCAACGAAGAAACAACTGAAAGCAAAACTGAAGCTCAACTTCCTGAAGATTTATTAGGAAGAGGCATGGGCATGGGAAGAGGAATGGGATCCGGAAGAGGAAGAGGTGGGATGGGGCAGGGATTGGGACGTAAGAACCGTTTCAGAGGTGGAAACTAAAAAACACAGGAGGGGTAAACTGCCCCTCCTTTTTACAAAATTTTTCAAATACATAAAATCATGAATAAATGTATCGCCATTCCGTTGGAAGACGGTGTCTTATGCGCTCATTTCGGGCATTGCCAGCAATTTGCCATTGTTGAAGTTAAAGATGGTTTAATTACCGATGTTAAAGAAGTTACACCACCCGAACATGTACCAGGACTTTACCCACGCTGGGTTGCCCAGTTTGGTGTAACCGATGTAATAGCAGGTGGCATGGGGCAACAAGCAATTATGCTGTTCAATGAGCAGAATATCAACGCCTTTGTAGGTGCGCCCACCAAAACAGCAAAGGAGTTGGTTACCGATTTTATTGCCGGCAATTTGCAGTTGAGTGCCAACTACTGCAATCATGGCACCGAAGATCATGATCACGGACATCACCATAACTAGTGTCACTAAGAAAACTCATCATTTTACGCAAAAATGCTCATTTTCTTTAATTGTAGGTGGCAGGCAAAACTCAATCTTCTGTGCGCAAGGACTTTCCCCTACGGGGATCAAGGGGTTAGCGTGGGCAAAACTCATTTTTAACTCATTTTATTATTCGTACTAACTAAACTAAGTTCTAAAAATGGATGATCGTTGCAAAACCTGCTTTACAAATAACTATGACAAGCTTCTAAAAAAATTTCCTTTAACAGGTTGTCAGTCATTGGAATTTTGTGCCTTTTTTGATCGTTTAATGGATAATGGTGAAGATAAAATTACGCCTTTGATTCAGCGGGAATTGCTACATAAATTCCGGGATATGAATGGAATAACTGATCCTTATTTAAAGGAAAAAAAGAAAAGTAACAAGATCGCATTGAAATTGTACAAGCAATGGAAGCCCAAAGTGCTGGCTTCGGCCAATCCTTTCAACCTTTCGTTACGCATGGCCATTGCCGGCAATATTATGGATTATGGCACTGATCAGGAATTTGATGTTCATGAAACGATTCACAAAGCAATGCATGTTGATTTTGCAATTGATGATTCAGCCTTGTTGATGCATAAAATTCAGGAGGCAAAAAACATTTTGTACCTCGGCGATAATGCAGGCGAAATTGTTTTCGACAAATTATTCCTCGAAACCATCGCACATAAACATGTGGTTTACGCTGTAAGAGGTGCCCCGGTACTGAATGATGCAACGCTGAAAGACGCCCGGGAAATCGGGATTGATTTGGTTGCTGATGTAATTTCAAATGGATACGATGCCCCGTCAACGGTTTTGAGCCAGTGCAGCAGCGAATTTCTTGAAGTGTATAACTCAGCCGATTTAATCATATCAAAAGGCCAGGGAAACCTCGAAGGACTGATCAGCGAGCGTGATCCGCGTTTGTTTTTCCTGCTGATGGTAAAATGCGATGTGATTGGCGAAGTGCTGAATGTTAAGAAAGGAAGTGTTGTGGTTTTTAACCAGAATAATTTAAAATTGAATCTGTAACACCTGTTTCAATCATTGTTAGTTAACACTAAATCTAAATCATTATGAAAAAATTAGCACTGCTTGCCATTTTTGGATTAATACTGGTGTCGTGCAACCAACAACCAAAAGTTGTTGAAGGCGCCGGCACAGAAGCAAATACCGTTGCCGTTTCTGATAGCGTGCGCGATGGTGTGTTTATCCATATTACCGAGAGTTACAACGATCCTCACCGCATTTTAATGCCTTTGAAAATGGCCGTACTCATGTCAAAAGACAAGGATGTTCTTGTTTACTGTGACATTCATGCCGTGGAACTTTTAGTCAAAGGTGCCAAAGACCTGAATTTTTCGGATTTTTCATCAGCACAGGCATATATAAAAGAACTGCTTGCCAACAATGTCGGTATTTATGCTTGTCCCACATGTTTGACAGTAGCCGGTTTTAAACCCGAAGACCTTATGGAAGGCATTCAGGTTGCTCAGAAAGATAAGTTTTTCAATTTCACAAAAGGGCGAATACTGGCGTTGGATTATTAAAAGATTGGTGCATAGTGCAAAGTGCTTAGGGTATGGTGCATGGTGCATAGTGCTCAGTTTAGAGTTTGCTTGATTGAGAAATCATCTTTAGGCTCACATCTGGCAATTCAGAATGCTAAGCACTAAGTACCAGGCACTAAGCACTTCTTTAAAATTAAAAATATCAAAATGGATAAAATCAAAATAGGAATAATTATCTGCGACCGCTATCATACCTGTGCCGGTGGCAAATGCTTTCGCTCGTTTGCCAGCCGCGAAGGAGCCTTTTCGGTTTATAAAGATCAGGATGCTGAAATTGCGGCTTTTACAACCTGCGGCGGATGCCCGGGCGGAAATATTGAATACGCGCCCGAGGAAATGAAGAAAAACGGCGTAACGCATATACACTTTGCAACCGGGTTTTTGGTTGGTTATCCTCCATGCCCGTATATGGAGCATTTTGAAAAGTTTATCCCTGAAAAATATGGAATGAATGTCGTTTTCGGAACACATCCTATTCCTCAGAAATACTTCCTTACCCATGTCAACCTTAATACATGGAGCAGCGATTTCTTGAAGGAAGCCATCCAGCCAACACTTACAGATGAGAAAACCCGTCTGGATTATGATTAATCCGGAATCAAACAGGCCAAAACAAATGAACATATTACGCAAATTATCGCAAACATATGTCTGAAAATAAAAATCACTGGTACGATGGCTGGTTTTACGACAGGTTTATTGCGCCAAACCAGGATGATTTGTTTGATCAGATCATTGATATAATAGACCTTGGTTCGTCCATTATTGATGTAGGCTGTGGAACAGGCCGTTTTTCTTTTGCCGTTTCCGGCAAATGTAAATCGGTTTTGGGAATTGACTTATCCAAACGAAATATCGATCAATCACAGCTTAATTTATCTAAACAGCCCAACGAGAAAGTCAATTTTGAACACACTAGCCTGAACGTTTTGATGTCCAAAAAAAGGCATTTCGATTATGCGCTGATAACTTTTGTAATTCATGAGATAGCCGAAAATGAGCGTATTGAATTGCTATATCAGCTTTCTGCAATAGCTGATACAATTATCATCGGCGATTACCTGGTGCCACGCCCCGATAATTTTAAAGGCTTTTTCAGCCGGGCGATTGAGTTTGCAGCCGGGAAAGATCACTACCGGAATTTCAGGAATTATGTGGCCAACGGTGGCATTCCATACCTGGTTGATAAGTCCGGTTTAAGTATAGTTGATGAAATTAAAAATCACGGTTCGCTAAACCATATTGTGAAACTTAAAAAACAAATTTAATATCAATGATAAAGATTGCCATTGCCAGTGGGAAAGGCGGAACCGGTAAAACACTGGTTTCCACTAACTTGTTTTACGCTCTTCAGCAATTGGATTACAAGGTGACATTGGTGGATTGTGATGCCGAGGAACCCAATGTATTGGTATTTATAAACGGTGACCACATAACAACATACGATATTACTCAAAAAGTTCCCGTAATTGATGAAAGCAAATGTACTTTTTGTGGAAAGTGCCATGAATATTGCAGTTACAATGCCATTTTCATACTGCCTCCCGCTAAAATCATAAAGGTAATTGAGGATTTGTGCCACGGTTGCGGTGCCTGTTCGGTTGCCTGTAATTACGGCGCCATCAGCGAAAAAGATGAATCGCTCGGAACTGTAAGCCGGTATTCGTTCAGCAGTCAAGCAGCCGTTATCGAAGCCCGGATGAAAGTAGGTGTGTTTTCGCCCGTTTCGGTCACTAAGGTAGCAATTAAGGAAGCAGAAAAAGTTTCAGGCAAAAGCGGGATTATTATTATGGATTCTCCTCCGGGGACTTCCTGTCCGTTTATCCAAACAGTTGCCGGGGCCGATTACGTGATCCTGGTTACCGAGCCAACGCCTTTTGGCCTCAGCGATCTGAAACAATCGGTCGAAACACTTAAAACCATGCATAAATCGTGTGGCGTAATCGTGAACCGCGCCGGGCTTGGGGATGATGCAATTTATTTATACCTGCTTCAGGAAAACATCCCGCTGCTGATGGAAATACCTTTTGATAAAGCAATTGCTTCGCATTACTCTAAAGGTGAAATAGTGGCAAAATTTTACCCGGAATGGCAGGATGAACTTACTGACATGTTCCATTCAATACGTTAAAACATGGAAATAGCAGTAATCAGCGGTAAGGGAGGAACAGGGAAAAGCAGCATCAGCGCGGCATTTGCCACAACGACCGAAAAAGTGGTGCTTGCCGATTGCGATGTGGATGCCGCCAACCTTTATATTCTTTTTAACCCCGCTCACGAAGAAGAACAGATTTATATCGGTGGACAAAAAGCGATAATCAATTATTCAAAGTGCACCAATTGCGGACTTTGCACAAACTATTGCCGTTTCAATGCCATTTCGTATACCGGCGGCAAAGTAGTTATTTCTGGAACAACTTGCGATGGGTGTAAACTGTGCGCAAGGATTTGCCCCTTTGAGGCTATTTCAATGGTAGATAATGATAAAAGCAGGATGTATTCCGGCTCTTTCCGCAACGGGGAAATGGTATATGGCCGTTTGGCTCCCGGTGAGGAAAATTCAGGAAAGCTGGTCAATATAGTCCGTGATAAGGCTAAACAATTATCAAAACAGCATAATCTCAATACTATTATTATTGATGGACCTCCCGGAATTGGGTGCCCTGTAATTTCCACAATTACAGGAGTTAACCACGTGGTAATAGTAACCGAGCCAACTATTTCAGGTTTACTTGATCTGAAAAGAACGGTCGGAATTACCTCGAAGTTCAACCTGAAAACATGGGTTATCATTAATAAATACGACCTGAACATGGAATTAGCGGGGCAAATCACCGCTTTTTGCAAGGAAACCAGTATTGTCATTGCCGGTAAACTTCCTTTCGATCCCAGGGTGGTCGAGGCTATGGTGAATTGCAAAAGTATTGCGGAATGGGCTCCTGATTCGGAAATAGTACATGAAATTGAATCAGCCTTTGAAATTATAACCCATGGTCGTGCATAATGGATTTGACTATTTATACTTGCGGAATGGAAAAGAAAAAATAACTGATGCATTTGGACAGAACTCACCGGCCGGTGGGTCCCTGACAGAGCTTTTTGAAATAGCTGATGTGGCTAACGAATTGAAAGAAATCATGCACTATTGCACTAAATGTGTACTAGCGCGAAAAGGAATAAAATTTTAATTAAACATAGTACTAAATGGAAACAAAAGACAAAGGTTTTAACACCAAATTAATTCATGCTGGAGCATTCGACGACGAGTTTGGAAGCGCCACCGTTCCGATTTACCAATCTTCCACTTTCAGATTCAAGACCGCACAGGAAGGAGCAGATTGCTTTTCGGGCAAAAGTGATGGGTATATCTATACCCGTATCGGCAATCCAACCATTAACGCCCTCGAGAAAAATATTGCAGCACTTGAGAATGGTTATAATGGCATTGCAACAAGTTCAGGAATGGGTGCCATAAGCAGTGTTTATATGGCATTACTTGGTGCAGGAAGCCATATAGTAAGTTCCGATGCGGTGTATGGTCCTGCACGGGGAGTGCTGGAACAGGATTTTTCGCGTTTTGGTGTAGAAGCCAGTTTTGTGAATACCTCAAAACTTGAAAATATTGTTGCCGCAATAAAACCCAATACCAAGGTATTGTATATCGAAACGCCTGCAAACCCAACCATGGAGATTACGGATATTGCAGCTTGCGCTAAAATAGCCAAAGATCATAACCTGATCCTGGTCGTCGATAACACTTTCTGCTCACCTTACCTGCAAAAACCTTTGGATTTGGGTGCTGATGTAGTACTTCATTCCGTTACAAAATTCATCAATGGCCATGCCGATATAGTAGGCGGCATAATTGTAACCAAAGGCCCAGAATTGTACAAAAAGATAAGGCATTCAATGGTTTACATGGGCTGTAATATGGATCCCACGCAGGCATTTATGGTCATCAGGGGCGTTAAAACCCTCGCAATCCGCATCGATCGCGCCCAGGAAAGTGCCATGAAAATTGCTGAATTCCTGCAATCTCATCCCGGTATAGCCTGGATTAAATATCCCGGTTTAAAGTCGCACCCCCAGCATGAACTGGCTAAAACACAGATGAAAGGCTTTGGTTCCATGATGAGTTTTGGGCTTAAAGGTGGCTACGAAGCTGGACAGAAA
>Ga0105048_10019442_pt1 | contig 10411 bp, 12 predicted proteins | sample MAT05_FD_78382 | JGI IMG/M metagenome (GOLD analysis project Ga0105048, IMG submission 78382) | Freshwater microbial communities from Lake Fryxell liftoff mats and glacier meltwater in Antarctica - MAT-05 | ecosystem: Environmental > Aquatic > Freshwater > Ice > Liftoff microbial mat | place...
CGCAGTTCGTGCGCCGCATCCGCGACGAAGGCGCGCTGCGCGCCGAAGGACTGCGCCAGCCTTTGCAGCATGCGGTTCAGCGCGCCGACCAGTGGCGAGACCTCGTCAGGCAGACCCTGCATCGGCAACAAGGCCAGCGACTCGGCGTCGCGCACGCGCACCTCGCTGGCGATGCGCGCGAGAGGTCGCAGCGCCACGCTCAGCAGCCACGCCATCACGATGGCCAGCAGCGGCGCGATCGCCGCCAGCGGCGTCACGCTGCTTAGCGCCGCTCGAGCGGCGAGTTGGCGGCGCACGGCGCTCGGCTGCGCCACCTGGATCACGCGCTCGCGCGTGGCCACGCTGTAGGTGCGCCACAGCACGCCCTGCACCTCGATGTCGGCGAATCCCAGCACCGCACGCGAGGGCAGGGCGCGGTAGCGGCTGGTGGCGTAGATCGCCCGTCCGTCGGCGGTCCAGATCTGCACCACGTAGTCGAAGCCTTCGTCGCTGTCCACCGGCTGCACGCCGATCTCGCCCTGGTCGCGCAGCGACAGCGCCATCTGGCGCATCTGGTAGTCGAACAGCGCCTCGGTCTCGCGCAGCACGTTCCAGTAGACGAGGCCGCCGATCGCCGCCGCCCCGAGCAACAGGGCCGCCACCAGCGCGGCCAGCAGCCGCGCACGGATCGAGTTCATGCGCGCGAGCCCGCCAGGTAGTAGCCGACGCCGCGCATGTTGAGGATGCGATCGGCGCCGAGCTTGCGCCGCAGTTGGTGCACATAGACCGACACCGCATTGCTCTCGACCGCTTCGGCCCAGCCGTAGAGCCGATCTTCGAGCTGCGCCCGCGACAGGATTGCGCCCGGGCGCGCCATCAAGGCTTCGAGCACCGCGTACTCGCGCGCCGACAGCAGCACCGGCGCCCCGTTCAAGCTGACTTCGCGCGTCACCGGGTCGATCCGCAAGCCGTCGTGTTCCATCGCCGGCGCGCTGCGCCCGGCATGGCGGCGTTGCACGGCGCGCATGCGCGCCTGCAGTTCATCCAGCTCGAAGGGCTTGACCAGGTAGTCGTCGGCGCCGGCGTCGAGCCCGGCCACGCGGTCACCGAGCGCATCTCGCGCGGTCAACACGATCACCGGCGTTGCGTTCTGGCGCGCTCGCAATTCGCGCAACACGTCCAGGCCACTGCCCCACTGCTCGGCGTTCGGCAGGCCGAGGTCGAGCAGCACCATGTCGAAGCGTTCGGCGCCCAAGGCCTGTTTGGCGGCCCGCGCGTCGTAGGTCCAGTCGACCGCATGCCCCTCGTGCATCAACGCGCGGCGCAGGGCGTCACCGATCATGCGGTCGTCTTCAACCAGCAGCAGTCGCATCCTCGCGAGCATAACCAGCGCATACGGGTCGCGCCAGAAACTGCGGAATCGAGATCGCCCACAGGCACGTAGTCTGCCGAGGAGCCCGTCTGAGCTAGTCGTGCGAGTCGGCGCGCGGCGCCCACACCTCGCGGCCACTGCCTGCGGTATGTTCCCGCACGGGCTTCAGCGCAGCGGGCGGGCTCGCGAGATTGCAACTGCAGTCATTCGCCATCGGCCATCGGCCTTCGGACGTCTTCCGGCTCAGCGCGATGGCCTTGGCTTGCGGCCGGCAACTGGCGGGCATCCGATACAGCCTTGCAAGTTGTTGGCGTCTCCCAACTCGGTGCTCTCATCGATGCGTGCGCCGCGCAGGTTGGCGCCGTCGAGGTTGGCATCGGCGAATTGCGCGCCGCGCAGATCAGCACCTTTGAAGATTGCGCCGCCCAGTTTGGCGGCCCCCAGGTTGGCGCGCTGCAGCTTGGCGCCGTCGAGCCGCGCATCGTTCAACTGCGCACCCCACAGTCGCGCCCCGCGCAGATCGGCGCCACGCAGATCGGCGCCGCGCAAATCGGCACCTTCGAGGGACGCGTTGCGCAGGTTGGCGCGGCGCAGATCGGCCGCACGCAGATCGGCGTCCCCGAGGTCGACGTCATGCATCAGCGCGTCGCTGAGGTTGGCGCGGCGCAGGTCGGCGAAGCGCATGTTGGCGCTGTGCAGGTCGGCTTTGGACAGATCGGCGTCGCTCAGGTCGCTTTGCGAGAAGCTCGAATAGGCCAGGTCGCTGGCGCTCAGCTTGGCGCCGCTCAGATTGAGCTCGTTGCACAGGGTGCCGACGCGGATGTCACAGTTGTTGACCGTACGGGCTGGCACCGCCACCGCGACGCAGGCGACCAACAGGCCGGCCACGAGCTTGAGCTTCATCGCCGTCCGCCCGGCATCCAGGCAGCGCAATGGGCGGGCCAGGCGGCCGCGCGCTCCTGGCGCCCGGCCTAGCTGCCCGCCGCAAACCAGATTGCCGTCATCACCTTCAATGTTGTTCATGTTCCGTGCTTGCTGAGATTTCGCCGAGACATCGCGGTGTTGCGTTCATGCTGACGCGAGATCGACTTGGGGGTATCGACCAGCGGGCTGCTCTCCCACACGTCGCGCAGGCGCTGGTCTCGGCCGCAGTTGAAGCGGTAGAACTTGTAGCGCAACGGGTTCTTCACGTAGTAGTCCTGGTGGTACTCCTCGGCCGGATAAAACGTGGACGCGGGCTCGATCTCGGTGGCGATGCCACGGGGAAAGCGGCCCGACTCCTGCAGCGCCTTTTTACTGGCCTGGGCCAGGCGCAACTGTTCGGCGTTGGCCGGATAGATCCCGCTGCGGTACATATCCCCGACATCGCAGAACTGGCGATTCACCGCAATCGGGTCGATATTGCGCCAGAACACTTCCAGCAGCTTCGAGTAGCTGACCTTGGACGGGTCGTAGACCACCTGCACCGCCTCGGTGTGCCCCGTGCCGCCTGAAGAGACCTGCTGGTAGCTTGGGTTCACCGTGCGGCCGGCGGTGTAGCCGGACGTCGTGGCAATCACCCCGGGCAGCGTGTCGTACGGCGGCTCCATGCACCAGAAGCAGCCACCGGCGAAGATTGCCGTGGCGGTGCCGCCCGCGTCCGCAGTCGAAACTGTTCGCGCTGGCTGTTCGGCAACTGCCGGCGCGGTCTGCGCGGGGGGCCCCGGGGCGTTGCGCGAGCACGCGGACACCGATACCAGCAGCACAAACGTCAGCAGCACCTTTATCCGTGTCGCCTTCTTCTCGACGTGTTTCTCGAAGCTCGGCATCTCAACCCCTCAATGCGGGCGGGGGCTCGCCCTGCGGTACAAAAGCCAGCGCTAGGCCGTTGTTGCACCAGCGCTCGCCGCGCGGCGCCGGACCGTCGTTGAACAGGTGGCCCTGGTGGCCACCACAGCGCGCGCAGTGGTACTCGGTGCGCGGCCACGCCAGTTTGAAGTCCCTTTTGGTGGCCATGTGCCCCGAGATCGGCATGGTGAAGCTGGGCCAGCCGGTGCCGCTCTCGAACTTGCTTGCGCTGTCGAACAGCGCCAGCTTGCAAGCTGCGCATACAAAGGTGCCGGTACGATTTTCCTGGTTGAGCGGACTGCTGAAGGCAGCCTCGGTCTCTTCCTCGAACAGGACCTCGTACGCGGCCGGGCTTACCTGGCCTCGCCAAAAGGAATGCGGCCGGTCAAGCATCTTCACGGCTGCCGATGATTGACTGGCGCCACCCATTGCGGGCGGTGCCTTCGAACAGGCGACCAAGAGGGGCAAGGCAGCCGTGGCCGCCGTGCTTTGCAAAACGCTGCGTCGATTCATCAAATGTCTCCTGAGCCGGGAAGGTGCACCGCGATCGCATCTGCGGATTGCATGTCGATACGGACATTCGTGCGGTGGCAGATGCGCCGCAGAAAAGCAGCTCCCCGTGTGGCGCCCGCTTTGAAGCAATCCGATCGCCGGTCGCAGCGCGCACCCGAAAACGCACTGACGCGGAGCCTTGCATCCTTCAGATTGCCGATCGTTGGCATCAAAGTTCCATGCGCAATTGCGCCCGCCTGGTTGCACAACTGCCGATGGGCGCCGCGCGGCCTTGTCACTTCGCGTCGATCGTGTAGTTGCTCATGAACTCGTCGCGGCTGACCGTGCCGTTGCCGTCCTTGTCCATCCGGCTCCAGTTGCGATCGACGTCTGCACTGTCCTTGACCTCGGTCTTGGACAGCATGCCGTTCTTGTTGTCGTCGAGCCGGGTGAACAAGGCGCTCAGCGAAGTCGGCTCAGTGTTCGATGCGTTGCCGCCCGCCTTCGGGCTTGCCACCAGCACCGGCAGCACAGTGACAAAATAGCGGTCGATGTCGGCGACCCAGGTACTGTCGTTCAGCCTGGCGAAGTCGCGGTCGGTAAAGGCCTTCATCGACTGCAGACGTGCCTTGTCGATGTCGAGCACGACCTTCTCTCGGTCGGCCGTCAGATTGAAGGAGCGCAGCGGAAACGCGTAGAGCCGCTCCGGCGAGGTCCAGCTTGGATCGAACGCGAGCACCGCGTAGTGAACCTTCTGTGTCGCCATGTTGATAACCAGATCCTTGATGTCCCCGATGTCCTCGCCGCTGCGGCTGTTGACGTCCTTGCCGATCAGGTCGCTGGCCCGGTGCGCCAGGGCGCCTTGCGCCGGTTGCACCACACCCCAGACTTTGTCGAGTGTGCGCAGATAAGCCGAGTCGATGGGCTGGCGGTTGCCCCACACCCTGCGATCGATGCTGGCGCGCTCAAGCTTGTCGCGTGTCATGTTGTAGACCAGATCGTCGCGGTCGGCGGCCATGCGCAACTTCGTCGTGGGCACGGCAAACAGCTGCTCGGCCGTGAAGATGCCGGCGTCGAATTCGAGCATGGCGTAACGCACATCCCCGGTGTTCATGTTGACGATAAGGTCGCTGATCTTGCCCAGATTCTTGCCCTCGGCATTGCGCACCTGCATCCCGATCATCTTGCTGGTGCGCATGGCGCGGTAGCTGGAGTTGTGGGGTATGGTTTGCGTGGCGTTGGGGCTGGTCTTGCCGTCATTGGGGGCGGGGGTCTGGGCGTTGACCGGTACAGCGACGCCCACCGAAAAGGCCGGGACGATGGCGAGTCGGAGAAGTCTCGAAAGTTTCGTTCTATGCATGATGGGTTCCCTTGTGCGTTGTGGATATCGGTTTGGACGTTCTGCCACAAGGTGGTTCCGCTGATCTCTTGCCGGTTTGGCCCGTTCTTATGTAGGCTCGGTCCGACAGGCGCCCGGAACTTGTGCCAAGCAGCGATCCATCGAAAGCAGGTCTGTTTTGCAAGCATTCGTGAAAGCCGTTTTGACTTTTCTGGTGACCACGGCTGCCCTGCTGCTGCTGTTCAACCTGACCTTGGGCGACAAGCAGATCGACGCTCGGATCGAAGCGGCGTATTCGGTGTCCGACCCGCAGTTCCAGCGCACCATGGGGGCGTTGCTCGGGCCACCAATCACCGGCGGCAACCGGGTTCAAGCGCTGCGCAACGGCGATGAGATTTTTCCGGCGATGCTCCAGGCCATTCGCGATGCGCGCGAGACGGTCACATTCGAAACCTACATCTACTGGTCCGGCTCGATCGGCCAGGAATTCGCCGACGCGCTGATGGAACGCGCGCGCGCCGGTGTGCGGGTGCACGTTCTGATCGACTGGTGGGGCGCCGGCGATATTTCAGAGCGCTATCAGCGCCAGATGGAAGCGGCCGGCGTCGAAATGCGCCTTTACAACCCGCCGAGGATCTCGACGCTGGCGCGCATGAACATCCGCACCCATCGCAAGCTGCTGGTCATCGATGGCAGGATCGGCTTCACCGGCGGCGTCGGCATCGCCGATCCATGGCGCGGCAACGCGCAGGATCCGCAGCACTGGCGCGACATGCACTACCGCGTCGAAGGACCGGTGGTGGCACAGCTTCAGGCGGCGTTCGGCGACAACTGGATCGCCGTCAGTGGCCAGGTGCTGCACGGGCCGGGCTACTTTCCGCAATTGCAGGATGCCGGCACCCATGCGGCACAGGTGTTCACCAGCGCAGCCGGTGGCGGTGCCGAAGACGTGCAGCTGATGTACCTGCTGTCAATGGCCGCAGCGCGCAGCACGGTGCGGCTGTCGATGGCGTATTTCGTTCCGGACACTGCGGCGCTCCAAACCTGGTGGCGGCGCGCTCGCGCGGGGTGCGAGTGCAGCTGATCCTGCCCGGGCCGCATATGGACCGCAGCTTCGTGCGGCGTGCATCGCGCTTCGAATGGGGGCCGTTGCTGCGCGCGGGCGTCGAAATCAACGAGTACCAGCCGACCATGTATCACAGCAAGGTGATGATCGTCGACGAGCTCTGGACCTCGGTCGGATCGACCAACTTCGACAGCCGTTCTTTCAGCGTCAACGACGAGGCCAACCTCAATATCCACGACGCCGGGTTCGCACGCGAGCAGGTTCGCATTTTCGACGACGATTTGGCAGTGTCGCGCCGCGTGACCCTGGCGGAGTGGGAGGGCCGCGCCTGGCGCGACAAGTTGCTCGACGCGCTGGCGGGTATCTTCAGCTCGCAGCTGTAGCGCCGCTTGCTCGACTGATCCGTGACAGGGCAGCGCATCGTGCCGTGGTCTTGTGTTGGCGAGGGCGCGATTCAAGCGGTCCCGGCAATAGATGCAAACATGAACGGCTGAACGGCTGAACGGCTGGCCGGACCAGTTTCCCGCACATCCCACGACGCCCACGCCATCGCGGCGGGGCCGGTCAGGCGACGCGCTGGAACGTGAGGCCGGCGCTGCACTTCCCGCGGCGACGCGGGCGGGAGCAAGCGCTCAGCGCCGCCCGAGGCGGTCGCGGAACTGCAGCGTGATGGCCCGCTGCGCGCCCTCGGGGTAGGCGGTGATTTGGAAATCGAGCACTTCGCGCGGCAGGAAGCTATAGGAGCCCATGTAGGTCACCATGTCGTTGGCGACCACCTCTCGCATGTCGACGCCGGTCTCCACGCCCAGCAAGTTGCGCGCACGCACCTCCACCCGCGCCGGCATGTTGCGCAGCACACCGTCTGAAGCGTGCCGCACGGTCACATTGAGCACGGCCGTGTGCGGGGCAGTCGAGATGCCGTACTTCTTGCGCATAGCGTCCGGCAGATTGGTGGCGCTTACCGTGCTGGCGCGAAGGATGTAGTTGCCGCTCGTCTCCACATGGGCCTGCGCCTTGGACGGCGGTGCGGCGACCGACAAGCACACCAGGACGGCCGTTGCCGCTGCCGGGATGATGGAGGCGAAGTTCAGTGTCATGGCATTCCCCGAACAGCAGCTCGAGAAGCGGCATGAACAGCAGCACGGGCAGCAGCACGAGCAGCAGCAGGAACAGCAGCACGAGGCGGGGTCAAGAGGTCACGCATGTTCAATCCTTTCGGCCTGGTTCTTTCGAGCGGGTCGAGTAAGGCCCGAGCCCGCGAAATGGCACCAGCGTCAACCTTGATAGTCGAATAGCTGACTCGAATTGCTCGATGTCGCATTTGGGCGTTTGGGCATTTGGGCATTCGGGGACATGCAAACAGAATGCGTGTGACGCGGGGACTGGTCTGTGCGCTGTCGCACTCAGCGCAATTCGAACACCGCAGCCGCCTGCGCGCTTGACGAGCGCCCGCGGGTGGCGCGGCAGTTTTGCCACTTCACGCGAGCGGCGCCAGACAAAGAGGACGGCGCCCGTGACCCTGGCGCCTGCTCGAACGTGCAGGCGCACAATGACCGCTTCATCATCGATACGAGGAGCCGACCATGATGTACACGTTCAAGTGCAAGGCTGCGGGCGACGTGACCATGACGCAGGCAGATGGCGACCAGTTGCTTCAGATCATCGGCAAGTCGCCCACTGCCAAGGGCATCATCGAAGTGGCGGCGATTCCTGCTGCGATCGAGGCGCTGGAAAGCGCAATCGCCCGGGACGAAGCGAATCCAGACATGGCCGGACAGTCGGCATCCCCCAAGGCTAGTGGCGAGTCGACCGAAGGCGAGGTTGTCGAGTTGCACCAGCGCGTTTGGCCCCTGATGGAAATGCTCAAGCGGGCGCGAGACGCGAACGAGGTCGTTGTCTGGGGTGTCTGAGCCGGCCCTTGGCTGTCGGCGCCTCGGTTCAGCGCGCTTTGGGTGTTTCTTCGGTCGATGGCGCAGACGCCATGGATCCGAAGGTCCGGGCATAGACGCAGGTGAACTCTGCGCCCATCAGCAATATCTGCGCTGAAAAGTACACCCAGACCAGCACCACCACCAGCGAACCGGCGGCCCCGAAACCCGACGCGATGTCACTGCGGCCGATGTAGGCGCCGATGACGTACTTGCCACCAGTGAACAGCAAGGCAGCAAGCAAGGCCCCGAGCCAGACGTCCGTCACCCGTACAGGTTTGCGCGGCATGACCTTGTAGATCAGGCCGAACATGAAAGCCACGAGCAGGAAGCCCCCGACGGCGTTGCCGACCTCCAGCGCGGCCTGCCAGCCGCCGAGGACGGGGTCCAGGCGACGACCTGCGGCAGCGAGCAGGGCACTGGTGAGCAGCGAAACGATGAGCAGGAAGCCCAACGCGAGGATCATGCCGAACGCCAACAGACGGGCACGCACGAGTGTCAGCCAGCCGCTCTTGCGCGTCCGCCCCGGCAGCCGCCAGATCCGGTTGAGCGCATCCTGCAGTTCGGCAAACACGGTGGTTGCGCCGACGAGCAGCAGCACCAGGCCCACTGCGGTGGCCGTCAAGCCCTCGGCTGGTTCGCGCACGCTGGCCAGCAGACTCTGCACCGCGCCTGCGCCGCGTTCACCCATCAGGTCCTGCAGTTGCGCCTGAATCTCGCCACGGGCTGCGTCTTCACCGAACACGAGCCCTGAGACCGACACCACGATCAGCAGCAACGGCGCCAGCGAGAACATCGTGTAGTAGGCCAGCGCCGCCCCCATGCTCGGCACGTAGTCGTCGCTCCACGAGGTCGCCACCTCTTTGACGAGACCCCACCAGGCGGCGGGCAGGTTGGCTTGCTGATCGGCAGACATCACGGGCTGTCGGCGCCGACCGCCGTTGCCGTCGGCTTGTGGTCGGTGGGCGCCAGTTCCCTGACGAGGTAGTCGTAGATGGCAGAACTTGGTTGCGGCATGCATGCACCCAGCGGCAAGGAATGATCGAACTTAGCGTCTTGTCGGCCCCATGTCGGTTCAATAGCGCACAGTGGCAGCACAAGGAGGTCGCCCAACGGCATCTCAGGTGTGCTTGCCGTGGCGGAACCGATCGGCACGATCGAGCAGGCTGCGCATCTCTTCAGCGGCACCCAGGGTCAACGGATGCGGTGTGTATCCGGGCCGCGGCGAAATGAAGTCCGCCATGTCGCGGGCGAGCGTGCGCCGATGCTCGGAGGCATCGACCAGCAAGGCGATGACCAGGTTCTCCAGCGCGATGACCCGTATGCGCAGTTGGTCTGCTTCGGTGTCGCGTTGCAGTGCTGCGTCGACGGTGATGGACGCCAGGCCCGCCCCGCCCTCGTTCTCCCATCTCGACAGCGCTAGCTTGCGGGCTCGGACACGTTCAGTGGCGGCAGGCGTGTGCTCGGTCGGCCGTTCTTTCATCTGGTGGCTCTAGGCTGGGAACTTGCGACCCGATGCAACGCGGTGGGGACCTTCAGCGCCGTCTGGCTTCCGTTCCGGGCAACGGCTGGTCAGACGCCTTCTCGCGATGGTCGTGCAACCGCCCGAGCGTGCTGTCCAGCAGGCGCGCCAGTTTCTGCGTGGCGCCATTCACGGCCTGCTCCAGCGTCGCGGCGTGGTCCGTCACCGCCACCGGCTGACGGCCTTCGAGTCGGGCCTCCAGCATGCAACGTTGGCCCTTCTGCCCGCTCTTGCCGCCGTTTTCGTCGCTCAGATGAACCTCCACCCGGGTGATGTGCTCACTGAAGTGATCCAGCGCCTGCTCGATCGAGGCACTCACCTGGGCGGCCAGCGCCTCGGTACCTTCGATGTGGACGTCGGTGTTGAGTTGGATCTTCATGGGGGTTCCTTTATGGATGCCTTCTGGCTGGCAAGCACAATCTGCTCAGCTGTGTGAAGGCTAGATCCATATCCTTTCTTTCGGGTTGGTTGATAGATTGATTGATCCGTCTGTCTAGCCGCTAGCGGCTTGACACGCTTGAGCGCGCGCGCTCAAACTAACGGTCCAGCTCGCGGATCAAGGTCTTCATTTCTGCAATCTCCCTGCGCTGCGCCGCGATGATGTCGTCGGCCAGTTGCCTGACCCGCGGGTCGCTGATGTGCGCCCGCTCGCTGGTCAGGATCGCGATGGAATGGTGCGGGATCATCGCGCGCATCCAGGACACGTCTTCGACGGTTTCCTGCGAGCGAACCAACCACAGCGACGCGGCGAAGAGCAGCGCGCCGGCTGCCAGGATGCCGGCATTGGCAGTGGCGTTTTCGTACATGCGCCACATGAAGGCCAGCATGACCACCGCCATCGTGGCGCCCATCAGGATGGCCATGTAGGCGCGCGTCTCGCTGAAGA
>Ga0105048_10019449_pt1 | contig 10409 bp, 9 predicted proteins | sample MAT05_FD_78382 | JGI IMG/M metagenome (GOLD analysis project Ga0105048, IMG submission 78382) | Freshwater microbial communities from Lake Fryxell liftoff mats and glacier meltwater in Antarctica - MAT-05 | ecosystem: Environmental > Aquatic > Freshwater > Ice > Liftoff microbial mat | place...
ATCGCCTCTATGCTACGGTAGATGCTGGCGATAATGGCGGCATTTACCGCTCGGACGATGCAGGGGCAAATTGGTATAGAACCAATCCCGACGAACGCCTCTGGGGGCGCGGAAGCGATTTTGCCGAAATCAAAGTAGATCCTAAAAACCCCGATGTATTGTATTCCGCCAATGTCGCGGCGTGGAAATCGGCGGACGGTGGCAAAAATTGGACGGCTTTTCGGGGCGCACCAGGCGGCGACGACTACCACCGCTTTTGGATTAACCCCAATAATCCCGACATCATTCTCATTGCTGCCGACCAAGGAGCCATTATTACTGTCAATGGGGGGCAAACGTTTAGTTCTTGGTACAACCAACCTACCGCGCAGTTTTACCATGTCAATACCGACAACGCTTTTCCGTACAATGTCTATGGTGGACAACAAGAAAGCGGTTCGGTCGGCATTAGCTCACGTGGCAACGACGGGCAAATTACTTTTCGGGAATGGCATCCTGTGGGTGTAGAAGAATATGGTTATGTAGCCCCCGATCCACTCGACCCCAATATCATTTACGGAGGAAAAGTTACCAAATTTGATAAACGAACAGGGCAAGCCCAGAATATTGCGCCTGAAGCAGTGCGTAGTGGAAAATACCGTTTTGTGCGTACCGTCCCTGTTTTATTTTCTCCTGTTGACAAAAAAACGCTGTATTTTGCAGGAAATGTGCTTTTCAAGACACAAAACGGCGGTAATAGTTGGCAAGTAATTAGCCCCGATTTGACCCGCGAAACTTACGAGGAGATTCCTACGAGTGTGGGCGTTTATACCAATAATACCATGAAGACCATGCCGCGCCGAGGTGTGATTTATACCGTTGCACCTTCATTTCAAAACCTCAATTCAATTTGGGTAGGTACGGACGACGGCCTCATGCACCTGACCCGCGACGGTGGCAAAACGTGGCGTAATGTCACTCCGGCTGCTGTCACGCCTTGGAGCAAGGTATCGCTCATGGAAGCGAGCCATTACGATAACAATAGCTGCTATGCGGCTATCAATCGGATTCGCTGCGATGATATGCACCCGCACATTTATCGCACCCACGATGGCGGCGCAACCTGGCAAGAAATTGTAAAAGGCTTACCCAAAAACGAGCCCATCAACACCGTACGCGAAGATCCACTACGAAAAGGATTGCTCTTTGCAGGCTCGGAAAGAGCCGTTTATGTGTCATTCGACGATGGGGACAATTGGCAAAGCCTCCGCTTAAATATGCCCGCTACTTCGATTCGAGATTTGGTCGTCAAAGACGACGATATTGTACTCGGAACGCACGGACGAGGCTTTTGGATATTGGATGACATATCTCCCTTGCGCCAATTTTCAGCTACAAACAGCGATACGAAACTCTACAAGCCGCAATTGGCCTACCGTGTACGTTGGAATCTGAACACCGATACGCCCTTACCGCAAGAAGAACCTGCAGGCCAAAACCCACCCGACGGGGCTATTATCAATTATTATTTAAAAGCAAAAGCCCAAGGTGCAGTGACACTCGAAGTCTTGAATGGGGTAGGCAAAGTAGTAAGAAAATATGCAAGTGACGATAAACCTTACGAATATCCTGCTTCTAATACGCCTCCTTACTGGATTCGCCCTCAACAGGCATTGTCAGCAGAGGTAGGGGCTCATCGCTTTTTGTGGGATGTGCACTACGCGCCTATGGATTTGCCCGTTCGGTTTCCGATTGCGGCCATTTACCAAAACACTGCACCTGACGCTACCTCGCCATGGGTACTTCCTGCCACTTACACCCTACGACTTACGGTCAATGGACAATCATATACACAGCCACTTGTCATAAAAATGGACCCACGCATCAAAACAACGGCGACTCAACTCCAGCAGATTCATGATTTATCGGTGATATGTTACGAAGGGCAACAAAAGGCGGAAGAGGCTATTCAAAAAAGTGAAGATTTTCGTAAAGTAGCGCGGCTTACCGAAGAAGGACTCAAAAAGGTGATGGAAAAAGAAGCTGCACTTAAAAAAGTGCAAAGCACAATGGTCACTCTCCAAAACATCTTACACGATACCGATATGCCCGCCACCACACAAACAGTCGCCGCTGTGCAAGCAGCGCAGAAGACTTTGGGAGAGTTAGGTGTAATTAAGAATTAGGAATGTAGAATTATGAGTACAAATAGCTTATTATCAGTAGATTGTACTTTTTACTTAGTGTCTTATTGTGAACCTGTTAGGAAGTTTTTAATGACATTACTTACCTCGTTGGCTTGTTCTTCTTGCGGAAAATGGCCGCTTGTTGCAAGTTTTACGACTGAAGCGTTTGTAAATCCAGATTGAAACTTGTCCAAGTAATGAGGTTTAATAATTTTGTCCTTCATGCCCCATATAAAAAGGGTTGGTTTACTAGCAATCAATGTCTTTTTATACCAAAGTTCTTCAAACCAGTCTTGGTCATTAACCAATGATTTTGCAAATGCCAAAGCTCCATTTCTTTGCGTTTTATTTGCAAATGGTCTGGTATATTGTTTTAATAGTTTAGTAGCTATTTTATGGTCGCCAAATGATGTTGGTAAAATAAACCTTGGGGAAAAGTTGAAATAGCGATATAAAAATGGCAACATTGGGTGCTTTAATACCTTGCTAAACTTAATGAAATCGGGGTCGGTCTTACTGCTCCATAGCCAAGAATTTAGAATGATTAAATTCTTTATTCTGTGCGGGTGTCTAATGGCAAAACTTAGTCCGATAGGCCCGCCAAAGTCATGAGCCACCAAGGTGATATTTTGGAGATTCTTCTCAAGTACAAACATTTCGAGGCTCTTGCTATGGTTTTGGGTTGAGTAGTCATAATGTTCGGGTTTATCTGACAATCCAAATCCAATGTGGTCTATGGCAATACATCTAAAATTATCTTTTAGGGCTTTTATGACGTTTCTGTAGTCGAAACTCCAAGAGGGCGTGCCATGAATGAACAAAATAATATCTCCTTGCCCCTCGTCTATATAGTGAAGATTGTACCCGTTTATGTCGTAATAATTGGATTTGAACGGATATTCCGTTTTATCGAGCCATTGATTTGCCATGTCTTTTTTTGTTACAAAGCTCTCAATTTGAGCTTTGACAAATCTTGGTCTAAACCAACTTTTAAAATTTTACCTTATTAAACAACTTGCTAAAGTTGGTGGCATCAATGCCTAAATAAGAGGCAATGTGTTTATGCGGAACAATTTGGAGTAAATGTGGGCTCCTTTGGCAGAATGTTTTATAGCGGTCTTCTATGGTCATCGAGTGGAGTTCTATGTGCCTGTTGATCATACCTGCTAAAATGGCCTCGGTCATTTTCCTAAAAAGCCTTTCTATTGGCTGAGATTTATTGAACAAAAATTGCAAATCTTCAAAGGATAAATAGTCAAATTCACTGTCGGCTAGACAGATTAAGAAATATTTTGAAGGTATTTGAAAGGAAAATGATTCTGGAATAGCACATACATTGGGCTTGTAGGTGAATGCAATAACATGCAATTTGTTTTCACTGTCAAAATAGGACATCTGTACGCCACTTTTTACGAAATAGAGTTCTCTTTGGGTTTGCCCAGGTACAATTAAAAAATCTCCTTTTTTAAAGTGCTTTTGTTTAAGTTTTGTCTTCAGCAGATTGAAGTCGTCTGTGCCAATGTCATGAAAAAGCTTGAAGTATTCATGTAAATCCATAGCACAAAAAAGATGTTGCCAGTTACTTTTTTTTTCGCACATTTCTTAAATGTGACTTTCAGAACTACGCGATTCTATTATTTTTTACTCACACCAAATACTCCTCCACACTCCGCGTCGTATGAATGCGACTATTGTCTAAGAATTGTTCAATACGATCCATGGCGATGGTAAGTTCGTCGGTGGTAGGTAAAAAAACTATCCTGAAGTGGTCATTATGAATATAGTTGAAGCCTGTCCCCGAAACCAGCAATACTTTTTGTTCAGCAAGTAATTCATAAACAAAATGCTCATCATTCCGAAAATCAAATTTGCGGAGATCTATTTTTGGGAAAACATACAATGCACCTTTGGGCCGCACACAACTAATGCCTGGAATAGCCGTGAGGCGTTCATAGACCAAGTTCATTTGCTTGTGTAGTCTTCCCGTAGGTAATACAAGGTCATTAATGCTTTGGTAGCCTCCTAAAGCCGTTTGAATGGCATATTGCGTGGGCACATTGGCACACAAACGCATACTAGCCAAGAAAGTTAGCCCTTCAATGTAGGACTTGGCTTTATGCCTAGCTCCGCTTAAAATCAGCCAACCACCCCGAAAACCAGCGGAGCGGTAGTTTTTGGAAAGTCCACCAAAAGTAACACAAAGCGTGTCGTGGGCCATGGTCGCAACAGGATAATGAACAGCCCCATCATAGAGGATTTTGTCATAAATCTCGTCAGAAAAGATAATAAGTTGGTGACGTTCGGCAATTTCTACGATACGCTGCACGACCTCTTTTTCATACACAGCTCCTGTGGGATTGTTGGGATTAATCAACACAATTCCTTTGGTACGGTGCGTAATTTTACTTTCTAAATCGTCTAAATCGGGGTTCCAATCGCTTTCCTCATCGCAAATATAATGAACAGGTTTCCCGCCACTCAAGGCCACTGATGTAGTCCAAAGGGGATAGTCGGGCGAAGGGACTAATATTTCATCCCCTTCATTCAGCAAGGCTTGCATAGACATCACAATCAGCTCACTGACACCATTGCCGATATAAACATCGTTGATTTCGACTCCCTTAATGCCCTGAGTTTGGGTGTAGTGCATGACGGCTTTCCGCGCTGCAAACAGTCCGCGTGAATCTACATATCCTTGGGCATTACGGATATTGAGGATAATGTCATGAATAATTTCGTCGGGTGCATCAAAGCCAAAGGGCGCAGGATTGCCAATGTTCAAGTTAATGATTTTATATCCTTGACTTTCCAGTTCTAAGGCTTTTTCGTAAACAGGGCCTCGGATGTCATAACGCAGGTGTTCGAGGCGTTTGCTTTTTAGAATTTGCATCTTGATTGTTTGTTAACCACAGCCCATAGACGATGGAATTCTTAACGTCGCCGATTATTTTTATTGTTTCGAAACTTATTTCGGTCTTTATTTTTATTGGTGTTGTTGCTGCCGGTGTTGTTGCTAGTTTTGTCGCGGGTATTGTTTTGGGAATTCCCACGATTATTTCGTTGAAAGCGCTCAACATTTGTCCCTTTATCACGTGGGGCAGACTCGACCAAACCATTTTGGCGCAGATAGGCGATTTCTTCCTTCAAACGGCCTTGCGACATTTCATCCAACTGAACAAAAACTACGCTGTCATCGGGGTTGTCTTTATTCCAAGTAGTGTAAAAAGACCGCATTTGGCGCACCAAATACGAAATAAAGGCCAATTTCTCTTCCTTATCTTCGCAATTAATGGCTTTTTCTATGAGTAAAAGTAGATTTTTACCGTATTGCCTATAGCGTAGATTTGATTGATTGTAAGGAATCCTCAAAGGTTTTTTACCCACCGCCTCTGGCGAAGGAGGTGGAAATGGGCTCTCTACCTCAAGTTTAAAGTTGGTCATGATATAGAGGTCGTCCCAGAGTTTCTGAGAGTAGTCCTGACCGTCGCGCATGCTAGGATGAATCTGCCGCATGAGTTCGACCAATATATGTGCTTGCAGCGTTCGTTTTTCTCGCTCTGGGATAGAGACCAAATAGTCAGCCAATTTTTGGACGTTGCTTCCGTATTCTTTCAAGGGAGTGAATGTTTAAATAACGAGGGCAAAGTTACGAAAAATCAAGATACTTTGGCAAAATGAATGTCTCGTTGTAGTTTTGAGCCTCTTATTCGAGGTTTGTATCTTGGGTAAAAGTATTTATTTAGCTATATGGTTTATGCTGTAAGCTTTATGCATTATGCTTTTTTTAAGAAAAAATAGACGAGAAATAGGATAAAAAGCCTATTACTCAACGAATCAAACAAACGTATTTTACCAATGAGTGAAAAAGTAGATATAAACATTGCCTTTTATGGCAAACCTTATCAGGCGATTGTGACCATAAAAACCCTGATGAAATATAGCAGTCAGCACATTGACAAAATTTATCTTTCCCGCGAAAGATTTCAACCTCACAACGATTATAGCGGTATTTTCAAAGTTATTGACTATTTTCGAAATGACCCAACCGTGAAATTAATTATTCAATATCCTCATCATTTTTTGGGATTGAATGCAAAAGACTATCAAAGAGCCAAAATAGATATCCCTTATAGGCAAAGTATTCTTTATCAGTATCCATTGGAAGTAAGCGATAAAAAGTATGTAGTAGTCGTACACAATGATATGCTTTTTCATGGAGATATGATTGGAGATATGCTGAAGACATTTGCGGATGGTCCCCAAAACGTAGCAAGTATAGGCTCTATTGGGCAGTGTTGGAGTTGCCCCGCTGGGCCTGATTGGGGTGGCAAATGTAATTCCAAGCTATTTGAGCAGTTTGTTCCAACCAAGGAAGAAGCGATTGTACTGACAAAAAACCATGCCACTCCACGAAGAGATTTACAACTGCAAATCATCGAAGCGGGTCGCGTTCATATACTTCCTGAATGTAGAATTAATGACTACTGCGCCATGTTTGATGTGGAAAAATACCGAAAAGAAACCTTACCCAATGGGGATATCGGATGTTATGGAGGCCATTGGAATGGGGTTGACATTTGCACGATTTGGTCACATGATATGTTCAGCCGGGGTTATACCTTTAGACACCTCTCACTCGAAGATTATGTGCGCCATGCTGCTTTTGATACCACAGGTAGTGGGACAAAGGCCAATTCGAGTGCAGATACCTATTGGAACGCCGAAAGAAACGCTGAGAAATACATCACAGAAAATTTTGGAACGCTTAATTTCACGCCCTATGTATCTTTGGCAACCGCCTATGATGCCTTCAAGCGCAAATCATGGTTGGCGCTCATTCATACTTATGGCTTTGTGAAAAAACTCATTGGTAAATAAATGATTTAAACACTTACTATACCCTTTAACTTTCTTAACTCATGGCATTAAATTATATTTGGGTAGCTTTCTTTGTGGTTGCTTTTGTGGTGGCGCTACTCAAGTTGATTTTCTTGGGTGATACCGAAATATTCAGACTCATCGTAGAGGGTATGTTTGACTCGGCCAAAGTCGCGGTCATGGATATTTCATTGCCGCTAGCAGGTGTCATGACTTTCTTCCTTGGTGTACTCAATGTTGGAGAAAAGGCAGGGGCTATCAATTTTATTGCGCGGGTGATAGGCCCTTTTTTCAACCAACTTTTCCCTGAAGTCCCCAAAAATCACCCCGCCAATGGGCAAATGATTATGAATTTCTCAGCCAATATGTTGGGGCTTGACAATGCCGCTACGCCTTTTGGTCTCAAGGCCATGCAAAGCTTGCAAGAACTTAACCCTAGTAAAGATGTCGCCTCCGATGCCCAAATTATGTTTTTGGTGCTGCATACATCGGGACTTACGCTTATTCCGCTATCCATCATGGCTCAACGGGCTATTTTGGGGGCATCCGACCCGTCCGATATTTTTATTCCGTGTCTTGTGGGTACTTATGTTACAACTGTAGTTAGTATTTTGCTAGTAGCCACATATCAGCGTATCAATCTCTTTAATCGCATTGTTATCAGTTGGTTGGGTGGGATTACAGCTGGTATTGCGTTGTTGCTTTGGTATTTGTCTGGTTTATCAAAAGAGGGCTTAGAAACCTTCTCCAAAATTACAGGTAGTTTGATATTGATGATCATTATCGTCTCTTTTCTTCTAGGTGCTTTGCGAAAAAAAGTAGATATTTTCAGTGCCTTTATTGAAGGTGCAAAAGGTGGATTCGATACGTCAGTTAGAATTATTCCGTATTTGGTGGGCATGTTGGTAGCTATAAGTGCTTTCCGTAATGCGGGTGCCATGACATACTTGGTGGATGGTCTCAAATGGATGATAACATTGACAGGCATGGACACGGCCTTTACCGATGCCCTTCCCGTAGCACTGATGAAGCCCCTAAGCGGCAGCGGTGCGCGGGCATTGATGATAGATACTATGAAGGAATTTGGCCCCGATTCTTTTGTAGGGCGATTGGTCTGTATCTTTCAAGGATCTGCTGATACAACTTTTTACATTGTGGCCTTGTATTTCGGTTCTGTGGGCATCAAAAACTCACGTTATGCTATTTTAGCGGGTTTAGTTGCAGATTTTGTCGGGGTAGTGGCTGGGATATTATTGGGATACTTCTTTTTTCGTTGAGAAAATCCAAGTAAGGTAGGCATGTCATTTGGAGGCTCCTATTCTTCGTTTTTTTTATCCCCTTCCACAAACCATGATGCAACGTAAGCTGTGAAGGTACCAAACAAGCCGACTCCTCCTGTCATTAAAAGAACAGCAATCAATCGACCTTCGGTTGTGACGGGATATTTATCACCATAGCCCACAGTCGTAATGGTAACATACGCCCACCAAAGAGCATCTTCCGCAGATTTGATATTACTGTTCGGATCGTTTTCTACTTGCAAGATACCAATAGCCGAAAAAATAATGAGTAAAATGGCAAGTATAAAAATGGAAGTAAAAGCCCCTTGTGCTTTATTCCTGAAAATATGATGAACCAATTGATGCGTCGAACGGAACGCCCGAATAATACGAAGAAGCCTAATAAGCCGTAACAGCCTTCCAGCACGTAGAAAATCAATCATCGGAATATTTGATACCAAGTCAATCCAACCCCAACGCATAAATAGCCATTTGTTTTTGGCTTGATAGAATCTAACACAGAACTCAAAAAAGAAAAAAGCACAAATGGTGTTGTCAATGTAATTCAAAAGTAGGGAGGTCTCTTCTGGCAACACATAAACCGTATCAATGGTAAGGGAACCCAATACATAAATGGACAAGACAATCACAATAAGATTTAGGAGCCCTAAGCTATTATTAGTTTTTTGGTTTTCCATCTTGGAATGATAGTTTTTAGGATGTTAAAAATAGAAAAATTCTATCTATAATTCCACAATAATTGCCTATATAAAAGCTACTTGGGTGTAAATTCTCCTCCAAGTAACGTGGCAAGAGTTTCTCTACAATATGGCATGTAGCACGGTGCGCAGCTGAGATACTTCTTAAAAACGTTTAGGGTGTGCTGTTGTGAGCAACTTTATGACCAAACTGATTCATCACTTTTTCAAAAGCGTAAATCCTCAAAATCGAGTGCTTACCTTTGTAAAATCATAAAGGGAAAATTTGTACTTTTGATAGAAAGAATCATTCAAAATCAAAATCAAAACTAAATCATAAAGCTATATCAGAGCAAGAAGCCGCTGTAATCCAGAATGAATTCAAGGGGTCACATCATCAATTTATCACAAGTGATAATGAAACCTTGTTTCTTCGCTGATCGAATCTAGACATTCTTGATTCTATAAAAAAAGAAATTGCTGCATTGTTTTTTCATGGTTTTTCAGCACATAAATGTTAGCAATTGTATTAATGAGAAAAAGCACTGATTAGAATAAAATATGACCATAGAACTTTTCAACCAAGAACTTGAGGGCATTGTTGGACAACTAAAATCCTATATTTTAAGAATTACGGTCAGCACTTTAGATGCCGAAGATATCGTTCACGATACTTACCTGAAAGCCCTTGACAAACTAGATACATTTAGAGGAGAATCTTCCCTTAAAACCTGGCTTTTTGCCATTGCGTCCAACTTAGCAAAAGACAATTTAAGAGTCCAAAAGAGATGGGTCGAAAATGTAACAGATATTACAAAAGCTGCCTCACTCTCCAATAAACAGTTTTTTGTAGTAAGCGATGAATATCCGAATGACTTCGCCAAACGGTCAGTATGAAGCCAAGGAACATATTGCATTTTGCTTTACTTGTATTTCTAAGTCATTGCCATCAGAGCAACAATTTAAAAGAAATTTACGATTTTAAAGTAAGTGAAATAAGTACTATACATGGATGCATCTTTTAAAACTTTGTGCTACTCGGCGGTAGAAAATAGTGCGATTGAAATTTTATTCAAACCTACAACTCTTAAAAAATAGGTGAAAATGAAAAATAAAATTGGCTCAAAAGAAACCCCTTTGGTTTTAAAAACACCTCCTTTGACATCGGAATATACCATGCACGTGGACGAAAAGGACGGAAAAGAAGTTTTGGTTTGTACTGTTGGTAAAACCGTTTTGCTTTATGACATTAATTGCCTGACAGACCTCTATCAAATGCTAATAAGCCATGGCGATTGGATGGAACTTGGTAGCGCAGACGAGCAGAAACCAGCAAAAGAAGGAACCGTTGAAGCATGGGGACGTTCAGAACAAAACCCTGTTGGTGG
>Ga0105048_10019452_pt1 | contig 10408 bp, 11 predicted proteins | sample MAT05_FD_78382 | JGI IMG/M metagenome (GOLD analysis project Ga0105048, IMG submission 78382) | Freshwater microbial communities from Lake Fryxell liftoff mats and glacier meltwater in Antarctica - MAT-05 | ecosystem: Environmental > Aquatic > Freshwater > Ice > Liftoff microbial mat | place...
CCTGGCGCTGGTGCTGCTTGTGCGCTCGGGCGCCGACATCGCCTCGGTCTCGGCGGTGTTCGGCAATACCTATGTCGATCAAGCCGCCGCCAACGCCCGCGGGGTGCTGCGCCTGTCCGGTTGTCCGGCGGAAATCTATATTGGCGCTGGTCACGGCACGGCCCGCCGCCGCGCCGAGCGGATGCGTCCGGCTCACGGGGTCGACGGGCTCAACGGCGCCGGCTTCAGCCAGAGGTGGAAACTGCCCCTGCTGCAGAAGGGGCACGGCGCAGACGTCATCGCCTATGCGGCGCGCAGGGGGCTCAAGGGCCTCTTCCTCGGCCCGGCGACCAACCTGGCCAACGGGCTGATCGGCGATCCGGCGGCCTTCCGCGGCTGGGCGCCGACCCTGATGGCCGGGGCTTTCGACCTCGAGGGCTTGGGGCCCGGCGGCGCCGATTTCAACACCTGGAGCGATCCTGAAGCCCTGCAACGCGTCCTGGATGCTGGCGTGGCCCCCCGGCTCGTGCCGCTGGACGTCACGACACAGATTATCATTGGCGAGGACGCCATGGCCGCGGGCGTAGCGGAGTCAGGCACGCCGCTGGATCATCGGCTGGCGCGCGCGACGCCGGACTATATGGCTTTCCACGGCAAGACCTGGAAGGTCGCCGGCTGCCACCCCCACGACGCAGTCGCCGCCGCCTCTGTCCTGTGGCCCGATCTGTTCACCTTCGAGCCCGCGCGGCTGACGGTGGCCTGCGGGGATTCCCCCCGCCTCGGCCGCGTCGAACGCACCGAAGGGACAGCCAACGCCGAAGTCTGCGTGGCGGTTCAGGCCCAGGCGGTACAGGAGCGCCTCATCGCCGCGCTTTTCGCGCCGGTCCAGCAAGTCCAAGGTGCGAACGCATGACGAACGCGATTCGCATCCTCGGCCTCGACCCCGGCCTGCGCCGTACCGGCTGGGGCGTCATCACCATCGACGGCTCCAGACTGGGACATGTGGCCCACGGGGTGATCGCCCCCAAGGACACCCTGGCCCTGTCCGAGCGTCTGTTGGCGCTGTTCGAAGGGGTGGCCGCGGTCATCGAAGCCCATGCGCCCGGCGAGGCGGCCATTGAGGAGACCTTCGTCAACAGCAACGCCGCCTCGACCCTCAAGCTGGGTCACGCCCGCGCTGCGGCCATGATAGCGCCCGCCCGCGCCGGCCTGAGCGTGGCGGAGTACGCCGCCACCGTCGTCAAAAAGGCGGTGGTGGGCACGGGCGGCGCCGACAAGACCCAAGTCGCCTTCATGGTCCGCCGCCTTCTCCCGGCCGCCGGGGATGTCTCGGCGGACGCCGCTGACGCGCTGGCGGTGGCCATCGCCCACGCCCATGCCCGGCGCGCCCGGCGCCTGACAGGGGATGCGGCTTGATCGGCCGGCTGCGCGGAATCCTGGCGGAGGTCGGGGAGGAAGACGCCCTGATCGACGTGGGCGGCGTCGGCTATGTGGTCCGATGCGGCGTGCGCACCCTGTCGCGGCTGCCGCCGGTCGGCGACGAGACGCTGCTGCATATCGACAGCCAGACCCGCGAGGACGGTACGCGCCTCTACGGCTTTCCAACCCGCGATGAGCGCCGCGCCTTTGTCCTGCTCCAGGCCATCCAGGGCGTGGGCCCCAAGGCCGCCATGGCCGTCCTGGACGTCCTCCCGCCGGCCGATCTGGCCGTGGCGGTAGCCCGCGACGATCGCGCCTTGGTCGGCCGCGCCCAGGGGGTCGGGCCCAAGCTGGCCCAACGGATCGTCACCGAACTGAAGGACAAGGCGATTTCCGCCGATCCCGTAGCCGGCGCGCACCTGGCGGCCGCCTTGGGGGGCGGGGCCGAGCCGCCGCCGCCGTCCGCGGCGGGCGAGGCTGTGTCGGCTCTGATGGGGCTTGGTATCGCCGAGCCTGCGGGGCGCCGCGCCGTCGAGCAGGCTGTGACCCGGCTGGGCGAGGACGCCGAGGTCGCGGCGGTCATCCGCGCCGCGTTGCAGGAACTGGGACGATGACCCGTCTGGTGGCGGGCGAGCCGGCCCCTTTTGAGGCGACCGACAAGGCGCTGCGGCCGCAGACTCTGGAGGAGTTCGTCGGCCAGGAGGCCGCCAAGGGCAATCTGCGCATCTTCATCGAAGCGGCCAAGCAGCGCGGCGAGGCGCTGGATCACGTCCTGCTGTTCGGGCCGCCGGGCCTCGGCAAGACCACCCTGGCTCAGATCGTGGCCCGCGAAATGGGAGTCGCCTTCCGCGCCACCTCCGGCCCGGTCCTGGCCAAGGCCGGCGACCTGGCGGCGATCCTGACCAACCTTGAGCCGCATGACGTTCTGTTCATCGACGAGATCCACCGCCTGGCGCCGATCGTGGAGGAAATCCTCTATCCCGCCATGGAGGATCACGTTCTGGACCTGATGATCGGCGACGGCCCTTCGGCCCGTTCCGTACGCATCGATTTGGCGCCCTTCACCCTGGTGGCTGCGACCACGCGGGCGGGGTTGCTGGCGACCCCTCTGCGCGACCGCTTCGGCATCCCCCTGCGGCTGGAGTTTTACACCCCCGCGGAATTGCAGAGGGTCCTGGAGCAGGCCGCCCGCAAGATGGGCCAGGCTTTGCACCCCGACGGGGCCGCCGAGATCGCAGCCCGGGCCCGCGGCACGCCCCGCGTCGCCGGCCGGCTGCTGCGCCGCGTCCGCGACTTCGCCTCGGCCGAGGGGTCGGCGCTGATCGACCGCAAGGTGGCGGCGCGGGCCCTGGCGCGGCTGGAAGTCGATGAGCAGGGGCTGGACAGCCTCGACCGCCGCTATCTGCGCGCCTTGATCGAGAATTATGCAGGCGGTCCGGCAGGGGTCGAGACCCTCGCGTACGCCATCGCCGAGGCGCGCGACGCGGTCGAGGACGTCATCGAGCCGTTCCTGATGCAGCAGGGCTTCATCCAGCGCACCCCGCGCGGCCGCATGGCCTGCGCCAAGGCCTATGCCCACCTGGGACTGGCCGCCCCGCCGCCGCGGCCGGGAACGCCGGACCTGTTCGAGGGAGGGGGGTGATGACCCCGCCCGCTCCCAGCCCCGGCGTCTTCGACGGCAAGGTCCACCTGCTGCCGATCCGGGTCTATTACGAGGACACCGACTTTTCCGGCATCGTCTACCACGCCAACTACCTGCGCTATTTCGAGCGTGGGCGATCCGACTTCCTCCGGCTGGCGGGGATCAGCCACACCGAGCTGCGGGCCCTGGACCAACCGGTCGCCTTCGCCGTGGTGCACATGGACATCAGCTTCAAGAAGGCGGCCAGGATCGACGACGCCCTGGTGGTGCGCACCTACTATGAGGCCATGACCGGCGCCCGGTTCATCGCCCGCCAGAGGATCGACCGGGGCGACGATCTGGTGGCCGAGGCGATCGTTCAGGCGGTGTGCATCGACGCGCAGGGCCGCGCCCGCCGTCCGCCGCCGCCGGTGGCGCAGCGGCTGCAGACGTGGTTTCTGCCAGCGCCGCCATAGTTTCACCCCTGTCTCTTAGCCAAAAAAGGAAGTCGTCGCCGACTTCGCGCCGCCTTCGCCCCGGAGCCCAAGCCCATGGACCCCGTCCAGACCCTGACCAACGCCGCCGCCGGCGCCGACCAGTTCTCGGCCATGGCCCTGTTCATACGCGCCGACTGGGTGGTCAAAGGCGTGATGATCGGGCTGGCCCTGGCGTCGCTGTGGTCGTGGACCGTGATCATCGACAAGCTGTTTCGCTTCTCGGCCCTCAACTCTGAGGCCGACCGCTTTGAGCGCGCGGTCAATTCCGGCCGATCACTGGAAGACATCGCCGCCGAGGGCGGAGAGCGGCCGCGTCACGCCTTGCCGCGGATGCTCCAGTCGGCTTTGCGCGAATGGCGAGAGGCCCGCGCCAAGGGCAGCCTCGGCGACACCCAGGCGGCCCTGCTGATCGCGCGGATCGACCGGATGCTGGACAGCATCATCGCCCGGGAAAGCCAAAGGGTCGAAGACGGCCTGGGCGCCCTGGCCATCGTCGCCACCGCCTCGCCCTTCGTGGGTCTGTTCGGCACCGTCTGGGGGATCATGCACGCCTTCCAGGCCATCGCCCTGCAAAAGAGCACAAATCTGGCGGTGGTCGCGCCCTCGATCGCCGAGGCGCTGTTCGCCACCGCCATCGGCCTGGCCGCGGCCATCCCGGCCTATATCGCCTACAACAAGTTCTCCACCGATGCGGGCAAGTTCACCGCCCGCCTGGAAGGCTTCGCCGACGACCTGTCCACCGCCGTCGCCCGCCGGGTCACCGGAGCCGCCCCGGCGGCGGAGCGGCCCTAGCATGGCCCTGTCGTCCACCGACGCCTTTTCCGCCGGCCGCCGCCGGGGCCGCCGGCGCGGTCGCCGCTCCGCCCTGTCGGAGATCAACGTCACCCCCTTGGTGGATGTGATGCTGGTGCTGCTGATCATCTTCATGATCTCCGCGCCGCTGCTAACGGTCGGGGTGCCGGTCGAACTGCCCAAGACCGAGGCAGGGGCTATGGACGAGCAAACCGAGCCCCTGACCATCACGGTGAAACAGGACGGCGCGATCTTCGTACAGGAGACGCCTACGCCTTACGGCGCGCTCGGCGAGCGGATGCGCGCCCTGTCCGGACAGGGCTTTGACAAACCGATCTTCGTGCGGGCGGACGGCAAGGCGCCCTATGCGGCTGTGGCGCAGGTGATGGGCGTGCTGTCGAGTTCGGGGTTCACCAAGATCGGCCTGATCACCGACACGGGGGAACCTTCGCCGGTCTCCCTGGCGGCCGAGGCGCCCCAACCGGCGCCCGGCGACTGATCGCGGCCATGAACCGGCGCGGCGTCAACTTTGCCCCAGCCCTGGTCGCCGCCCTTGTGCTGCACCTTGCTGTATTGGTGGGGGGCTTGGTCGTCTGGCCGCATAAGGACCCGCCGATCCTCCCGACTGGGGTGACCACGGTCACGGTGGTGGACGCTCCGGCCGCCGACCTCAGGCCCGCGGTCGCCGCCGAGGAGATCGCGCTCGCCGCCGCCGAGGCCCCGGTTCCGGAGGCGGCGCTGGAGCCCCCGTCGCCGGTCGCATCCCCTGAACCCCCCGCGCCCGCGCCGCCCCCCCAGCCCGCCGCGGCCAAGCCGTCCCTGACCCGGCCGTCGCCCAGCGCCAAACCGGCTCCCGCGAAGCCGCCGCCGAAAGCCGCGGCCAAACCGACCTCGCCGGGGCTCGATCTGGAAGCCTTGACCACCAGCCTGGCCAAGTCGGCCAGGGCCGGCGGGGCCAAGTCCTCGGCCCCCAAGGGCGCCAACCGGGCGGAGACGGCCCTTGCCGCGCGTCAGGGCAAGGGGGCCGCCGACGCCGCCCTTTCCGACGCTTCGGCGCTTGTGGGCGAACGGTTGAACCGGATGTGGAATCCCAACTGCAGCGTCGAGGGGGCGGGAGCCGTGATCGTCCGGGTGCAGTTCAATCTGACGGAGGAGGGGGAGCTGGACGGGCCCCCGCAGCTGCTCGACCATGGGTCCAGCGCAGTGTGGCAGGCCGCCGCCGACCGGGCCGTGCGCGCCGTCGCCCAGGCCGCGCCGTACAAGGAGCTGCCCAAGGCAAGTTACAAACAATGGAAAAGCTTCCGCGCCCGGTTCAATGGCGAGCAGGCTTGCCGCTAGTATCGCGATCTCGCCTCCGGGCGCTCGAAGCGCCGCGCCGGGTTTTTTTCTGCCTTGTTCCGGCTCTAGGATAGACAGTCGGGGCCCGCTTGCGGAGCGTCCAGGGAAGGTTCGGAGAATCGCCGATGCGTAGGTCACCCCTGCTGCATGCCGCCTTTGCGCTTGTGCTCGGCCTAGCGGCCCTGGCGCCCGGTCTGGCCCGGGCCCAGCTGGAGGTGGACGTCAATAAGGGCGTCATCCAGCCCCTGCCGATCGCGGTGCCGGCCTTCAACAGCGCCGGCGGCGTCGGGGCCGACATCTCGCGGGTGATCAACGCCAACCTGGAGCGGTCGGGCCTGTTTCGGCCCCTGGACCAGGCCAGCTTCATCGAGCGGAACCTTGATGTCGGCGTGCAGCCCCGGTTTGAGGACTGGAAGATCATCGGCTCGCAGGCCCTGGTCAACGGTCAGGTTACGGTCGACGGCGACGGGCGGCTGCGGGTCGATTTTCGCCTCTGGGACGTCTTCGCCGGCAAGCAGTTGCTCGGTCTGCAGTTCACCTCCACGCCCGAGAATTGGCGGCGGGTCGCGCACAAGGTTTCGGACGCGGTCTATGAGAAGCTGACCGGCGAGCCGGGCTATTTCGACACCCGCGTCGTCTTCGTCGCCGAGAGCGGCGGGCGCGCCAAGCGCGTCAAGCGCCTGGCGATCATGGACCAGGACGGCGCCAACCCCAGCTATCTGACGGACGGCTCATACATCGTCATGACGCCGCGGTTCTCCTCCACCAGCCAGGAGATCACCTACATGGCCCTGCGCGACACCGGGGCCAGCCTCTATCTGTTCAACATCGAGACCGGCCGTCAGGAGACCCTGGGCAAGTTCCCCGGCATGGTGTTCGCGCCGCGGTTCTCGCCCGACAGCAGCAAGGTGGCTTTCTCGGTGGAGCGGGCCGGCAACAGCGACATCTATGTCATGGACCTGCGCAGCCGCAGCCAGTCGCGGCTGACCAGCGATCCGTCCATCGACACCTCGCCGTCGTTCTCGCCGGACGGGCGCCAGATCGCCTTCAATTCCGATCGCGGCGGCTCGCCCCAGATCTATGTGATGGGGGCTGGGGGCGGCGCCGCGCGGCGCATCTCCTACGGCTCTGGCCGATACATGACCCCGGTCTGGAGCCCGCGGGGGGATTTCATCGCTTTCACCAAACAGTCGGGGGGACAGTTCCACATCGGCGTGATGCGGCCCGACGGCTCGGACGAGCGCATTCTGACCTCCAGCTATCTAGATGAGGGCCCCACCTGGGCGCCGAACGGGCGCGTGCTGATGTTCTTCCGCGAAACCCAGGGCGGCGCGGCGCGCTTATGGACTGTGGACATCACAGGCAGGATCGAGCGGGCGGCGCCCTATCCCGGCAGCGGATCGGACCCCGCGTGGTCGCCGCTGCTCAATTGAGGCGCGGGGACAAGTTTCGGAAAGACCAGGCGCCGGCTGCGCGTGTATAGACAAGACGACCCAAGGCGGGCCGCTTCCGCTGCAAACCCAGGCCAAGGAGCATAACCGTGAGCTTAGCATTCAGGACCACGCTTAGACTGACCACCATCGGCGCGCTGGCCATCACTGCTGCGGCCTGCGCCTCGCGGCCCAAGCCCGCCCCGGCCCCCGGGCCCGGCCCCGGAGCCGGCGCAAGCGCCCCGGCTCCGCAATACGGCCAGGCGCCCGGCGCGCCGGTTCCCGGTTCGGTGCAGGACTTCGTCATCAACGTCGGCGACCGGGTCTATTTCGACTTCGACCAGTACGCTGTGCGCGCCGACGGTCAGCCGGTGCTGGACAACCAGGCCCAGTGGCTGAACCGCTATCCCGGCGTGCGCGTCCGCATCGAGGGCAATGCGGACGAGCGCGGCACCCGCGAATACAACCTCGCCCTGGGCGCCCGCCGCGCCAACTCGGTGCGCGAGTATCTGGTCAGCCGCGGCGTCGCCGCCGGCCGGATCGAGACCCTGTCCTTCGGCAAGGAACGCCCGATCGATCCGGGCACGAGCGAGGACGCCTATCAGCGCAACCGCAACGCCCACACGGCGATCACGGCGGGGGCGGCCGGCGCCCAGTACTAGGCCGCAGATTACCCCCGGCGACGGCCGATCGCCGTCGCCGGGGTGGTCGCCTCAATTCCTACCCGTCCGCGCGTGAGCCTGAACCCATGAAGACCAAAGTCCTTGTGATCGGTCTGGCGCTCGCCCTGAATGCTCCGGGCTCCGCCTTCGCCCAGCGGGGCGGCGTGCCTGACGTGTATCAGGAAGCGGTTCCGCCGCCGGAGATCACAGAGTCAACCAACAACAAGGCCCTCGATCGCCGGCTGGACCGTAGCGAGAAAGCTCTGCGCGAACTGCGCAGCATCGTCCTGAAGGCCCAGGCGCAAGGGTCGCCCGTCGAGGTCAAACCCGTCGGCCCCGATCCGATCGTCACCGATCTTCAGGCCCGTTTCGGCGATCTGGAAGCCGCCATCCGCGAGCTGACCGGCCAGGCCGAACGTCTGACCTTCGATCTGGACCAGGCCAAGAAGGACGCGGCCCAGGCCCAGGTGCAGGTCCGAGCCCTCGGCGAAAAACTTGATCGGCTGCAACAGCAGTTCATCCCTGCCGACACCGCGCCGACCGAGGCTTTGGCGCCTGCCGCCCCGGCGGACGAGGCGGCTGCCTATCAGGCCGCGCGCCAGATTCTCGACAGTGGCGACTTCGCCGCCGGAGCGGCGGCCATGCAGGCCTTCATCCAGCAGTTTCCGGCCTCGCCGCGAGTGGGACCCGCGAACTACTGGGCCGGGCGCGCCTATGCGGCGAGGAACCAGCATGCGGAGGCGGCCGCGGCGTTCGCCCGCTCGCTCAAGGGTTGGCCCCAGGCGGGCTGGGCCGGCGAGTCGGTGGTGCAGCTGGCCGGCTCGCTCACGTCGCTGAAGCGCACCAGCGACGCCTGCAAGGCGCTGGCTGAGTTCGACGGCCGTTACGCCGCCAAGGCCTCGGCCAACACCAAGGCCCTCGCCGACCGCTCGCGCACCAACGCCGGTTGCGCCTGACCGCCCCTGCGGACGTGGCCGCCGCCTTCGCCCGGCGGCTGAATCCCTGCGGGGCCGCGCCTCTGGTGGTCGCCCTGTCGGGCGGTTCGGATTCCCGTGCCTTGCTGCACTTGACCGCCGTCTGGGCCAAGGCGGCCGGCCGCCGCGTCTTGGCTGTCACCGTCGATCACCAATTGCAGCCCAGCAGCGCCGAGTGGACGCTGTTCGCCGCCGCCGCCGCCGCCGCCGCAGGCGCCGACTTCCGTGCGCTGTCCTGGTCGGGGCCCAAGCCGGCGACAGGGCTGCCGGCCGCGGCTCGCCTGGCGCGCCACCGCCTGCTGGCCCAGGCCGCGCGAGAGGCCGGCGCCACGGTGATTCTGCTGGGCCACACCCTCGACGACCGCCGAGAGAGCGACCTGATGCGCAAGGCGGGCTCCAATCTCGGCGAGCTTTGCGAATGGAGCCCGTCGCCGGTCTGGCCCCAGGGCAGGGGCCTTTTCCACTGTCGCCCGCTCCTTGGGGTCACGCGCGCCGCTCTGCGCGTCGTCTTGAAGGCAGAGGCGATCGGCTGGATCGACGACCCGGCCAACAGCGACCTGCGCTACGCCCGCGCCCGGGCCCGCGCCGCCCTGGCCGACTCAGCCGCCCCGCCCGAGCCTCCGCCAGCCAGGGATATGGCCGAGATCGCGGCTCTTGCGCAGAGCTGGCGAAGTCACGACTGGGGCTTCAGCGGCGACCGCGCCGACTTTCGCTCCGCCGGCCCCGCCAAAGTCAGAGTCCTGGCAGCCCTGTTGGCCTGCTCATCCGGGGGCGAGCGGCTGCCGCGCATGGCCAAGGTGCAGGCCCTGGCCGAACGGCTGTCGGGAGCCGAAGCCTTCGCGGCGTCCCTGGGCGGGGCGCGTCTCGAGGCGGACGGTGAGATCAGGGTCATGCGCGAGGCCGGCGAGCGGGCGCGGGGCGGGCTGGCTCCGGCGGGCCTGCCCGCTGGCGAGGCCTTGGTGTGGGACGGCCGGTACGAGCTGACGGCGGAGGCCGCCGGGCTGTCCGTCTCGGCGCTGGGCGGAAACCTGAGCCGCCTGAGCCCAGCGGCCCGCGAGGCGCTGAGGAGCGTCCCTGCCGCGGCCCGCCGCGGCTTGCCTGCGGTTCGCGGGGGGGAACAGGCAGTGATCTGCCCGGTTCTGACTGAGGCGGTCGGCCTGTCTTTCCGCCCTCTTATGAGCGACCGGCTTCGTGCCGCGTGCGGCCAGATCGCACGGGAAGCCTAGGCTTTCCAATCAGCGCATGGCGCAACGGCCCGCGGACGCCTATTTATGACCGGACTGCGCCTGCGCCCTCTCAAGGACTGAATGATGAATCTGCGGAATCTGGCGATCTGGGGTGTGATCGTCGTGGTCATGATCGGCATGTACAGCGTATTCAATCGCGGGACCCAGACGCGCGGCGTATCGGAGGTCAGCTACTCCAAGCTGCTGTCGCAGGTGAACGAGGGCCGCATCAAGAGCGCCACCTTCCGCGGCGACACCGTCGAGGCCAAGGATTCCGAGGGCAAGATCCTTTCCGCCATGACCCCGAACAACCAGGACGACCTGGTGCGGCGTCTGGAGGCCAACGGCGCCGACGTCTCGGTCAAGTCGGCCAATGCCTCGCCCCTGATGGCGGTCCTGCTCAACGCCCTGCCGATTCTGCTGCTGGTCGGGGTGTGGATATTCTTCATGCGCCAGATGCAGGGCGGCGC
>Ga0105048_10019453_pt1 | contig 10408 bp, 9 predicted proteins | sample MAT05_FD_78382 | JGI IMG/M metagenome (GOLD analysis project Ga0105048, IMG submission 78382) | Freshwater microbial communities from Lake Fryxell liftoff mats and glacier meltwater in Antarctica - MAT-05 | ecosystem: Environmental > Aquatic > Freshwater > Ice > Liftoff microbial mat | place...
ACAAGCAACAGGACTCTGCCGCTTTCCCAAGCGAGCCAGCTCGCACGAGGCCCGGCGTGCCAGCTTTCAGAAGTGAGTCACCTCATGCGACCGCCACGATCTCTTGGGTCACCCTCTTTAACCAAGGGCTCGGGCGGGCGGGCGGCGTCCAACTCCACACGAAAAGGGCGAAACACGAGTCTGAAACAACATCTGGCTCGGGACCGCCAATACAAAGAGCGAGTGCGGCGGTCCGTCGGCCTTTAGCTCAATGCGATATGACCAGGAAAAATTCTCGTAAAGCGATTGGTTGGCATTGTCGTGCGCGTTCTCGATCGTAACATCGATGCTGGCACTGCTTGATACCAGCGTATAAGAGATCGAGAACGCGGTTTCCTTCAAGCTTCCAAACCGCGACGCCGTCACCATCGCGATCAGCTTGAGCAGCGTCGTCTTCCCGGTCCCGTTCTGCCCGAGCAGCACGTTGAACCCATCGTTGAATTCAAGCACCGTCCCCGGCGCGACGTTCCGATACGTCTCAATCTTGAGCCGCTTGAGCTTCACGTTCGCCATGTCGTCGCCTCTACCGCTTCTTCGGCCGCCGCCCCCGGATTGCCACCACGCCGGCCATCCGCGGCTCCGGATCCAGCGGCGGCAACGCCACCACCAGCCGCTCGATCGCCGGCAGCGCCGCCATCACCGCGCGCTTGGCCCCCAGCTCGTCAAAAGGCCCATCGAAGACGAGGACCAGCACGTAAATGGCCGCAAAGCTTCGGCCGACATAGCCAAAGCTGGGCTCGCTGACCGTGACATGGACGTGGCCGCCTTTGTGGAGCGTCGCTGTCTCCGGCAACGCCCGGATCGCCGCAACGGCGCGGCGAGAGGCCAGGTGGCGGGACCAGGCGACGGCGGCGGCGCGGGCGAAGATTTCGCGGCGGGGGCGCTCTTCTTCGGGGATCGCGGCCATGACCTCGGCGTAGGTGCGGGTGTCGCGGCCGTCGTTCCAGCGGGCGTAGAGGGCGATCATCGAGGCGCCGGCGATCACCGGATCGACGTTGAGGCCGGTGACGAGGACGACGTCGTGGACGGCGTCGAGGTTTTGCGGGTCGGCCATACCGATCACCAGGGTCGAGCCGTGCTTGCCGACGGGGACGATCCGGTGACGTTCGCAGAGGGCGCGGGGGACGATTTCGGTGGCGCGCGGGTCCATCCAGAGGCTGATGCCGCCGGCGAGGCCGTACTGGCGGGAGAGGCGGGCGATCTCGGTTTGTTCTTCGGTCTCGCGCACGGGACCCACGGCACGGAGGCGCTCGACCGAGTCGGCCGCCGGGGCGAGGGAGGGCGCGGCGCGCTCTTCGCCCGCTGTGCCCCAGATCACGGGAGAGCGTTGATCGATGACCACGGCGTCGACGGCGCCGGCTCGCTGGGCCAGGGAGGCCAGCTCTTCGTGGAGGGAGAGCGCGGGCGAGGGGCGGGCCGGGCGGGCGCGATCCTTGGCTTCGAGCACCGTGTGGAACGAGGAGGCCAGCATCGAGAGGCGGAGGAGGCGCGCGTCGGCGTCGGGCGGGGCCTCGGGGAACAGCGCGATCAGCCGGCGATCCCCGGGGAGCTCGCAGGTGAGCGCGACGCCTTCGGCCGGAGGCTCCTCCCCGGGCGCGAGGATGCGCGCGTCCGCGGCGCCAAGATCGCGCCGAACGATCGCCAGGAATTCTTCCACCGGGGTTCCGCTCGTGGCCACGGGCCCATTGTGCCCCGGGATCGTCGCCGCGGGCCTGTTCTCGGCAGAGGAAACCTCTCCCTGCCGCCCGGGGTGGATCACGGCGCGCATTAAGTTGCGTGAATTCCATGCCGGTGCCTCATTCCAGAGAAGCCCTTCATGCTAGCTTCGGCGACCATGAGGAGCGGTATTCGTCGGGAAGCGTACGCGATCGCCGCCGCGCTCGCGGCGCACACGGTGCTCCTGCTCGCGTCTCCTCGACCACCGCTCGCGGTGCCCGATGTGCGCCCGGCGAGCCAGGCCGACACCACCCTCGATCTCGAGCCCGAAGCCCCGGCGCCTGCGCCCGCGGCGGCGCTCCCCGCCGCACCGGAAGCGGTCGAGTCGCCCACGCCGAAAGAGGCGGCGCCGGCCAAAGGCCCCTCCGCGCCTGCGGGCGAGGCCAACGCCAAGATCGCCGCGATCGTCAAAGAGCCTTCGCTGGAGCCTCCGGCGGCGGGATCACCGGTCGGGGTCGTATCGCCCGAGGCGCCGCCCGCGCCTCCTGCGCCGGGGCCGCCCGCCGCTCCGAGTCGCCTCGGTGGGGACGAGTACGGTGGCCCGGCGGGCGGCGGTGACGTGGCCGCTTTGCCGCCGGGGCTCGGCGGCGCTCATCTCTGGACTATCCCGGGGATGATCCCCGGCGCCGCGCCCCCCAAGCCCGCTTCGACGGTGGCGTCGGGCCCTCCGCCGGTGGATCCCAACGTTGCTGGTCAGGTGCTCTCGGGCAGCCTGAGCAAGAAGGACAAGTCCATTGGCCTCGGCCTGCCGGCCGCGGGCGCCGTCGCGACCACGCTCGCGGATGTGGTGCGATCCTCCGCGCCGGTCGACGCCCGCGCCACCTTCGAGGTCAAGCTCGGCGCGGGAGGGCAAGTCGAGGGCGTGCGCCTCGTCAGCGCCTCGGCCGGCGACGCGAGCACCTGGGCCCGCGTGGTGGCCTCGGCCAAGGGCGCTCTCGGCGGCCGCGCCTTGCAAATGAGCGGTGACGGCAAGCCGGCGACGGTGACCGTCAAGGTCGAGTCGAACACCCAGTTCCCGGCCGGGAGCAAGAAGGCTGTCGACATGCAGCCAGTCTGCGCCGAAGAAGAGCTCGCCAAGATGGCGGATGCCCTGCAGAACGGCCTCAACCCCGATCTCCAGCGCGGCCCGCGCCCGGAGCCGGGCATGGCCGCCCTCCCGCCGGACGACGCCGCCGCCGAGCGCAAGCGGAAGTTCTGCATCCCGATCGGGATGCGCGGGAAGGGGGATGTCTCCAACATCGGCGCTCACGCGGTCAACGTGGTCAAAGCGACGTTCACGGTGACGAAGCCCGGGGAAAAGGCGCTCGATCCCGACGCAGTGCGCCCGATCGATACCCGCGTCCCCTGGGCGCCGGCGGATCCGACCAAGGTGCGGCCTGACCTGCCCAAGAAGAAAAAGAAGAAGAAGCCCTGAGCAGCGCTGTTGCCGGGCCCTGGCCGCGCGGCTACCCGACACCCCACGTGAAGGAGGGGGCGAGTCGGTCAGCTCAGCCCCCTCCCGACGTGCTCAGCGTCGTGCTCAGTTGTTGGCCTTCTGGCGCGCCTCGCCCTTGAGCTCCTTGGCGCGGCCCTCGACCTCCATCTGCTCGTTGTCGATGAGCTTGCCGACGTTCTTCTTGATCGCCCCGCCGGCCTCCTCGACGGCGCCCTTGACGCGCTCACCCGCCTTGGCCGCCTCCTGCTTCGCCTCGCCCTTGAGCTCGGTGACGCGGCCTTCAGCCTCCATCTGCTCATTGCCAATCAGGCCGCCGACGCCCTTCTTGATCTTCCCGCCCAGCTCCTCGGCCGCCCCTTCAATCCGCTTGCTCGTGTTGCTCATGATGATTTCCTCAGTGGTCAGTGGTTGATTGCGAACTGACCACCCCTGAAGCAATCACCATGCCGGGCGAAGATCTCCAGAGCTCTCGGGAGATCGGCTGCCCGTAGCCCCAAGTGCGCGCGACGATCCTGCGCGGTGTGGCGTTCTTGTGAGAACACCCATCGCCGGCCCCCGCTACTCTACTGAATTTTCCGGCTCTTCAACCTCTGGCGTCAGTCCGTCAGGTCTTCTTGGAGCCAAACCCGCCATAGAGCTTCTTGTTCAGGACGGGCTTCGGAGGCACGGCGCGCGGCGCGGACGGCGTATCGATGGTGCTCGCGGCCGGCGCGACGCTGACCCACGACCAGGAGTTCGCCGGCTCCAGCGGGGCGGGCGTGGGCTCCGGCGTGACCGGCGTGACCGGCGTGACCGGCGTGACCGGCGTGACCGGCGTGACCGGCACGACCGACGCGACCGGCACAATCGCGGAGATCGGTTCCATCGGGAGCGTGGGGGGCAGCGCCCGCCGCGGGATCGAGATGGCTTTGGTCGTCACGTCATCTTCGTCGTCGTCATCGTCTTCCGGGGGCCCGACATCGAGGGTCACCATGGTCTCCAGGGACGCTCGCGGCTTCGGGGGCAGCGGGCGTTGCGCTTTGGCAGTCGCCCAGGGCGCGCCCGGGATCGGCGCTTTGGAGCCGCCATGCGCCGCGCCGGGAGCGGCGATGGTGAACGGGGCGGCGTACGATACTTTCTGTTCCACGGGCGAGATGGCGTGCGTCATCTCCCAGCGAGTCTCGGGGGAGGATCCTCGATCGGGGACGGCGGTCACCTCTTCTTCGATGGGAGGCTCGTTCAGGAGCGACGCTGTGGAGAGGATCTGGGTGGCCTTCTCGTCCGAGATCACCTGTGTTCCCGCAAAGTCGCTCTCCAGCGCGGCGCGCCGGCTCGCCTCCCGCGGAGCCCAGGGGGCGCCGGGGAGGGGGGGATGGGCCATGGGCGGGGTGGCGCCGGGCTTGGGAATGGCGAACGGGGCCGCGAGGGTTCCAGGCTCCGCGTTCTTGGTGTCCGTGAGAGCATAGGTGCCCTCCCACCCGGCCTGCGCCTCCGGGACAGGGGCAGGGGAGGGAGCGAGGGGAACAGGCGGCCTCGCCGCCACCAGGTGGGCAGGCGTGGGCCAGGCGATCGGCATCCCGGCGGACTCGACCCCTGCGAGGATGCGGAGCCCTCCAATCGCCTCTTCGCTGGCCACGGGGAAGCTCCCCCGCCAGGTGATCGAGCATTGCTCGGCGTCCCCGTCGATGAGGAGCGTGTCGGCGTGGAGCGTGAGGTTGATCTCGATGCCTTCAGGCGTGTAGACCCGGGCCGCGCCGCGGACGCCCGGCAAGGCTGTCTCCAGTCGTGGATGCGAGGGGTGGAGGCCTTCGAGCACGAGGATCTCGTCGCCGCGCAGGTAGGTCGTCCGCTGATCGAGCGGCGCGGCCTGGAAGAACTCGAGATCGAAGTCGTCGGGGATCGCGGCGATCGGCTCGCTGAGCTGCTTTCGCGGGAAGCCCCGCAGCCGGAGCCGGCGCGCCGGCCAGGACCAGGAAATCGGCCCGAAGCCGGCGGGATCGGTGCGCTCTTCGGCCGGATGGACAAAGTTTGGCAGGGCGCGCCCCTTGGCGGAGCCGACGCCGGTGCCGATCGGGTTCTCGGCGGAGCCAATCCCCCCGAAGGCGCGCTCGTAGACGATTGGCATCTTCTGGAAGGGCGTGGGCTCGAGCTCGGTGGTGCGGTCCCCGAGGACTGTCAAGGTCTTGTCGATCAGCGCCCAGCCGTTGCGGAGGACGGCGAGCCGGACGGTGGACCGCGGGCTGGGGGCGCCGCCGGGGGGATACGCCTGTCCGACGAACAGGACGTCGGCCTTCTTGAGAAAGGGGCTGAGCTCGCTGCTCGCGCGGATGCTCCGCATCGGGTTGCCAGCGTGGTGGACCTCGGTGCGGGCGATCGGCGCGGCCTCGGCGACCGTCATCACGCCCCCGGGCACGAAGGCAAAGGTGGCCTTGACAACGGCTGTCGCTCGAAGGATCCCGAGCGAACGCCAGAGCGTCGTCGCCACGGTGACAGGGCCCAACCCGACGATTTCCACGGCACCGACCTTAGGCATTCATGCTCCCGAGCCAGCCATGGGCCCCGGCGGCCCCATGGGCTTCGACGCTACACCAAGTCGGGCCCGGATATCGCGGTTCTCGACGCGAGAGCGACGTTCCTGGCGGCGGGGCGCCCAAAGAGGCCTCCGTCAATGGCAAGGGCGGGTGTCGAAGGCCGCCGCGACCGCCGTCTGCGAAATGCAACAGGCTTCTAGCGGCTCAGGGCGCGGACACGCTAGGGTAGCGCCGGTGTCTTTTCCAGGGCCGATCCCGATTCTGACGATCAAGCCCGTGCGCTGCGGGTCGATCCTCTGGAGGATGAGCGGCGCGCCGCACCTCACGGTCGTGATCAAGGCGACCTTCGGGATGGCGCCCGACGGCAACGCGCGCCTGATCGCCCCGCTCCCCGTCGTGACGGAGGATCGAGGTGCTGACGGCCTCGGCTCCCTCGTCGAGGCGAGCGAGCTCGCGCCCTACCTGCCGAGCGCCGGCGTCCTGCTGATGGGGAGCGCCTGCGCGCCGCAGGCCATCCCGGCGCTGACAGCGCGGCTCGTGGTCTTCCGCGATCGCCCGCTCGTCGACAAGAGTCTCCATGTCTTCGGGGATCGCGCGCCCGGCGCGGCGAGCGGGTGGCCGTTCACCCGGATGCCCTTCGCTTACGAGCGGGCCTACGGCGGCGCGGGCGTCGAGGACAACCCGGTCGGCACCGGCGCCGCCGCGGACGCGCGCGCTCTCCCGAACCTCGTCGATCCGGCCAACGCGCTCAAGCCCGCGAGCTTCGGCCCGGTCTCGCGGTGGTGGGGCGCTCGAAGGCGCTTGCTCGGCGCGCGGGCCGCCGAGTCCGTTGACGGCGCCAACGCCGACATCCCCGAGGGCTTCGACTGGCGGTACTTCCATGCGGCGCCCGCCGATCAGCAGTGCGATTTCTTGCACGGGGAGGAGTGGATCACGCTCGATGGGATGCACCCGACGCTGCCCCGCTTGCAGACGCGGCTCCCTTCGGTGCGCGCCCAGGCGCTGTGGCTCCCGGCTGGCGCCACGAGCAGCGCTGACGGGCGGCCGGTGACGCTCGTCGCCGACACGCTGCTCATCGACGCCGATCATCAGACTTGCTCGCTGATCTGGCGCGGCAACCTGGCGCTCGATCACCTCGACGCGCTCCAGGGCGCGCAGGTCCTGGCCGGGCTCGAGATGCCCGGCTACCCGATGGCGTGGCCCGAGGTGAAGCCGATCGAGCGGCCTTCGTCCGCGAGCTACGCGCCCGCGCGGATCGAGGCCGAGCTGCCCGAGCACAACGCCACGGGCAAGGTCGCCCCCGCCCGGATCGCTCGGCCTGCGCTCCCGTTCACCGAGGCCCGCCCGGGAGATCCTGGGCCGCAATTCCCCGCGTCGACGCGATCAGCGGCGCCGCGCGAAAACCTCGGCGGCACCGTGGCCTCGGGCGTGATCTCGCCGTTCGCGCGCGTGCTTCCTTTCGCGTCCAGCGCCGCCCCGGCGCCCCCCGAGGCGACGTGGTCCGCGAAGGCCGACGAGGACGACGATCACACGCGGACCCTCGATCTGGCCGAGTTCCAGGCGCGCAGCAAGAGGCCGGTGGCGCCCTTCGCGCTGCCCGCGCCGGGGCCGCGAGACGTCGCCCCGGTGGCCGCGATTCCAGGCGCGCCGTGGAGCGCGCAGACGGCCGCGCCATCGTCGCCGATGAATGAGCCGGACCCGGAGACCGTCTCGGTGCGCGCGTCCGCTCTCCCTTTCGTCGCCGCGCCGCTGCCGTTGCCGATCCCGCCGCCGCGTCGGATCGCGCCGCCGAGCCCGGTCGAACCGCCGAGCTTGATCGCGATGCCAAGCTTGATCACGCAGCCGAGCCTGATCGAACCGCCGAGCTTGATCGAACCGGAGCCGCTCGAAGCACCCGCAGTTTCGATCCCTGCGCCGTCCGTCCCGATCCCGATCCCCATCGAGCGCGCGCTCGAGACCCCGAGCGTCGCGTCGCCGCCGCCGCCGGACCGCGCAGCAGAGCCCGTGTCGGCCGCCCGCACCGCGGTCCTCGCGCGGCTCCAGGCGCAGGAGCCGCTCCACGATCTCAACCTCGTCGGTGCCGATCTCCGCGACATCGATTTCAGCGGCGTCCAGCTCTCACGGATCAACCTCGAGGGCGCCGTGCTCATGCGCTGTCGCTTCGAGAACGCGCGGCTCATGGAGGCTCAGCTCAACGACGCCGATCTCACCGACGCCAACCTCGCGGGGGCCGATCTGAGCCGGGCCGATCTGCGGCGGACGCAGCTCGCGCGGGCGTGCTTCGACGGCGCGCTGCTCATGGAGGCCAAGCTCACCTCGGCGCAGGGCCCGGGCGCGAGCTTCGCCGACGTCAAGGCCACGCGGGCCATCTTCGCCCGCGGCCAGTGGGACGGCGCGACGTTCGCCCGCGCCGAGCTCACGGGCGCGGATTTCACGGCGTCGTCGCTGTCCCGCGCTCGGTTCGAAAGCGCGTGCTTGATCGAGGCGAACCTCGCGGACGTCGTCGGAGCCGGCGCGGTGTTCGACGACGCGCGGCTCCCGCAGTCGCGCGCCCCGGACGCCTCGTTCCCCGGCGGATCCTTCCTGCGCGTCGACGCCCCCGGATCGGCCTGGGAGAAGGCCGTGCTCGACGACGCCTCGTTCGCGGGCGCCAACCTGAAGGAGGCGAACCTCGCGCGCGCCAGCTGTCTCCGCGCGAGCTTCGCGGGCAGTCAACTCGGCGGCGCCAACCTCCAGCGGATGACGGGCGACGGCGCCGATCTCCAGGATGCGCGGCTGGAAGGCGCGGATCTGCGCCAGGCGCGGCTGCCGGACGCGACGCTCGATCGCGCGGGGATGCGCAACGTGCTGGCCGGCAAGGCAGACTTCAGCCGGTGCCGCTTCGTCGGCGCGGATCTTCAGGGCATGAACCTCCGCGGCGCGCGGCTCACCGGGGCGAGCCTCGTCCGCGCCCAGCTCGAGGGCGCCGATCTCCGCGACGCCGATCTCCAGGGCGCCAACATCTTCGGCGCATCGCGGAAGACCGCGAAGCTCAGCGCCGATCCGCGCGGCCTGCTCGACGTCGATCCCGACGCGCCGAAGACCTAGCGCACCGAACGGGTTGAAATGGACCGAAAAGAGCCGGATTTCAACCTGTTCGGTGCTCTAGCCGTGCGCTCGTTTCAGAGCGAGTAACACGCGAAGATGTGCTCGACCGCGTCGACCACGATCTGCTCGATCTGCTCCGCGGCGATCTCCGCCGGGGACGCGAAGCGCCGGATGTCGATTGCCGGCGGCCTGACGACGAAGTAGGCGAGCACCTCGATCGGCGATCGGCGATGGATCACCGCGAAGACCACGCGATCCGAGTCCACCTTCGGCGTCGATCCGATCCTGAGGACGAGCGCGATGCTCGGCGTCTCGTTCGCCGTGTCGCATTCGACGACCGCCCCGTGCCCGGCGCTCCGCAGCTCGACCGCGATCTCCTCGAGCACGGGGCGGATAATCGCCTCTCTCACCTCGAGGAACGCCGCGTCGAACGCGCGGCGATCGAGCTCGGTCTTGTCCCGCAAGCGCGCCGTATAGCGGCCGGTGATCGTCGCCAGACGGTTCCGGTTATGGTCCTTCACGGCGCGAGCAAGAGGACCTTCACCTGGCTCGGCACGAGGGAGACGGCGGGGCAATTCGTGGAGTTGGTGATCGTCATGCTCGTCAGGCGCGTCGCCGGGACGCCGCCGGCGAGCACCGTGAACGCCGCCGTCACGTGGCGCGACGGGCCCATCACCAGGCCCGACGCGACCCCGAGCGCGACACCGGCGTTGTCACCGTTGGTGAGCGGCACCGTCGTGGCCATGTTGTGCGCCGGCGTGCCCATGAAGAGCACGTTGTACGCGGCCGGGACGCCCATTGGCTGCATCGAGATGTTGGGGTAGGGAATGGGCACCGGCGCAGGCATCGGCGTGAGGCACACGTCGGGGAATCCCATCGACATACCCATCATCTGCGAGTTTGCGAACATCGTCGTACTCCTCTTTTTCAGGGGGAAACGAAGCGTCTTCGTTTCAGGTTAGCGACCGTCTCCGTAGATCCGGGCCCAGGCTTCGGCCGGATAAATCCAGGTTCTGTTCTCGGGATCGATGGTGATCGCCAGGACCTGCCCCGGCTGCAAGCGCGCGAGGGAGAGGAGATCAACCTCCCATTTCGCGGTCACCGGGTATCTCTCGCCCGAAGGCGACTCCGCTTCGAGCCGGAGCTGGATCGCCGCCGCGCCGCGCCCCGGCATCGCGACGATCGTCTGGCTCTGCACCACCGTCGCCCGCGCGGGGATCCCTCGCGCCATCCGCGCGCGGAGCTCGCCCGCCTGCGCCGCGCCGATCTCTGCTGCCTTGTTCTGCCCGCCGATGAGCCGAACCGCAACGAAGCCCGCGACGGCCAGGATGACAATCGGGACGAGGAGGACGAGGAGCGTAAGACTCATCCCAGGTGGATCTGCGAGCCGTCGATCTTGGCGAGCTCACCGCCGGTCACCATCGTCGCCTTGGCCTTGACGTTCACCGCGGCGGTGGCCGAGTACTCGAGGTAATTGGCGCGCACCTGCTCGGACTCGGTGATGAAGCGATAGGCCCGCCCGAGCCGCTGTACCCACCTGTCCGCGACGCTCTCGAGCTCGCGCGAGACCGTCTTGACACGGTCGACCTGCGCCGCGACCTGCTCGCCGACATAGGTCAAC
>Ga0105048_10019455_pt1 | contig 10408 bp, 7 predicted proteins | sample MAT05_FD_78382 | JGI IMG/M metagenome (GOLD analysis project Ga0105048, IMG submission 78382) | Freshwater microbial communities from Lake Fryxell liftoff mats and glacier meltwater in Antarctica - MAT-05 | ecosystem: Environmental > Aquatic > Freshwater > Ice > Liftoff microbial mat | place...
AACAACTGACAGTCGTCCCACGACACCCCCTCCACAGGGAACCGCTTCAGGTCCGCATCCGAGATGTCCTTCACCTTTTCGTTGCCCGTCTTGAACTCGCTCGGGGTCAGACCCGTGACCGCCTCCCATTCCTCCTGTGTCACCTCGTACTTCCCCAGGTAGAAGTAGGCCTTGATCTCCACCTTCGTCTCGCCCGGCTTGCCGCCCCCGCCGCCGAGCCACCCCGTACCCTTCGGAACCTTCACGAACTCCATGCCGATGCCGTTCTTGTACGCCGGCGGCAGCGGACCGACCGGACCCACCGGGTTCGGGTTCTTCGGATCGGGCGTCACCGTCTTGCCGTTCACCTCGACCTTCGACCCGTCCGGCACCGTGATCTCCGTCACGCTCCCGTCCTTGTTCGTGATCTTGATCACGATCGCCCCGGCGACCACCGCCAGCAACACCGCCACACCCGCCGCGACGGCTTGCCCAGACTACCCCGCCTGCTAATCTGGCAGGACCGGGCCGGTGCGGGTCCGGGATTTGCCGCAATGCGACCTTCCCACCGCTTCTCAGGCGCGTAGATCCGCACCGAGTCCGCACAGGCCGCCCGCGATGTTCACCCACCAGAGCCACCTACGCCACCTGTTGCGCCCCCACCATTACACGTCCGAGTCGCAGTACCGGGCGGAACTGCGCCACCTGTTCCGCCCCGCGTGGCACCCGCTCGCCACCGTCGCCGACCTCGCCACGCCCGGCGACTTCCTCACCTTCGACCTGCTCGACACCCCCATTCTCCTCCGCAACTTCGACGGCGCTGTGCGGGCCTTCCTGAACGTCTGCCCGCACCGCCACAGCAAGCTGACCGAGAAGCCGCGCGGGAACACCGAACGGCTCCGCTGCCAGTACCACGGGTGGGAGTACGACGCCGACGGCACGACCGGGATGATCCCGGACGCCAGGGCGTTCCGGCCGTGGGACCGCGAGAACTCGTGCCTCCTGCGGTTCCGCGTCGAGACGTGCGGCGACCTCGTGTTCGTCAATTTGAGCGACGACCCGGTGTCGCTCCGCGACTGGCTCGGCCCCCTCTGGGACGTGTGGTCCGAAAACTACGGCGGGGCGTACCGGCACGCGGCGACGTGGGAGCAAGACTTCGCGTGCAACTGGAAGGTCGTGCTAGAGAACTCGCTGGAGTCGTACCACATCCCGGAAGTTCACCCCAAGACGTTCAAGGACATGGCCCCCGAGGCGGCGGCGTGGCACGAGCTGCACGCGACGTACAGCACCTACAAGACGATCCCGCCGGCCGACTTCGCCGGCCGCTCCCAGGGCTGGATCGTCCGCCGACTGGGGGTGCCGGTGGGGAACGAATACTGGCACCGCGTCCGCCACCCGCACGCGACGGGGGCGTCGCTCGACACCTTCCGGATGATGCAGTGCGTCTTCCCGACCGGCCCGACGACGTGCCGCTACCGGAACATCTTCTTCACCCTCCGCGGCCCCCGGCGCAACCCGTTCGCGTGGGGCCTCGCGCGTGCCCTCCGCGCGATCGCCACGCACGTCGCGCGGCGGGTCGTCGAGGAGGACGGGACGATTTACACCGGCGTGCAGAAGGGGATGGCGGCCAGCCCGCACCCGGGCGTGATCGGGACGCGCGAGGAGCGCATCTACTACTTCCAGAAGTACGTCCTCGACGCCTGCCGCGGGCCGAGCGAGTTGCCCGTGGTGGACGGTGAGCTGGCGGGGGCGCGGAACGGCGAGGCGTGACCGCGGCCCTACCCGGGCTTCCTCGGGTTCGGTTGGTGTTCCCGCATCGCCTGCCGCATCTCGCGGACGGCCCGTTCCATCCCGACCAGCACCGCCCGCGCCACGATCGAGTGACCGATGTTCAACTCTTCGACGCCGGCGATGCGTACCACCGGCCGCACGTTCCAGTAGTTCAGCCCGTGGCCCATGTGGACGTGCAGGCCCAGCCCCGTCGCGTGGGCCGTCGCCCGCTCTAGCTTCGCCAACTCCGCCGCGACCGCGGGTGCGCCTACCGCCTCGGAATAGCTCGCCGTCTGGAACTCGACGGCATCGGCCCCGAGCGCCTTCGCCTGGTCCACCTGCGCCAGATCCGGGTCGATGAACAGCGAGACGTGGATGCCCGCCGCCTTCAACCGCTCGACCGCCCCGCGGGTCGCGGTCGCGGTGGCGATCACGTCCAGCCCGCCCTCGGTCGTCAACTCCTGGCGCTTCTCCGGCACCAGCGTCGCCTCGTCGGGCTTCACCTTCAATGCGATGGCGACGATCTCGTCGTAGGCCGCCATCTCCAGGTTGAGGCGCGTGGTGACGGTCTCGCGCAAAAGGTAAACGTCGCGGTCCTGGATGTGGCGGCGGTCCTCGCGCAGGTGGACGGTGATGCCGTCGGCCCCGCCGAGGGTGGCGAGGACGGCGGCCGCGACCGGGTCCGGCTCCTTCGCCCGCCGCGCCTGCCGGAGCGTCGCCACGTGGTCGATGTTCACGCCGAGTCGGATCATGGTGGGATGCTATTCTCCGGGGTTGGGTGGCACGGGCGGACAAGCCGCCCGTGCCACCCAGTAAAAGCCAAAAACAGTCGTCTTAAATAATGGTCGGCAGGTCAATCTGGTGCTGTTGGATTTGTGGCACAGGTCTCCAGATCTGTGAAGCTCGCACAGGTCTGGAGACCGGTGCCACAAGACGGAAGGCAACCCGCCCAACCTGCCGACCAGTAACCGGTGTCACGCGCGCGTGCCGCGGCCGATGCCGTAGTACGTGAACCCGCGGGCGGCCATCGTCTTCTCGTCGTAGATGTTCCGCCCGTCGAAGACGACGTGGCCCTTCAGCAGCCGGCGGATCAGCTCGAAGTCCGGGTTGCGGAACTCCGGCCACTCGGTCACGATCGCCAGCCCGTCGGCCCCCTCCAGCGCCCCGTAGGGGCGGTCGGCGTAGTGGAGTCGGTCGCCGTACACCGCGCGGACGTTCCCCATCGCCTCCGGGTCGTGGACCCGCACCCCCGCCCCGGCCGCGAGCAGGGCGTCGATCAGCGCCAGCGCCGGGGCCTCGCGGATGTCGTCGGTCCGGGGCTTGAACGCCAGCCCCCACACGGCCAGCGTCTTGCCCGCCAGGGCGTCGCCGAAGTGGGCGCAAATCTTCCCGAACAGCACCTGCTTCTGGGCGTCGTTGACCTCGTCCACGGCCTGCATCAGCCGCAGCGCCAGCCCGGTCCGGCGGCCCATGGCGATGACCGCCTCGATGTCCTTCGGGAAGCACGACCCGCCGTACCCCGGCCCCGGGAAGAGGAACTGGAAGCCGATCCGCTGGTCGTGGCCGATGCCCTTGCGCACGTCGTTGATGTCCGCCCCGAGGCGGTCGCACAGGTTGGCCATCTCGTTGATGAAGCTGATCTTCGTCGCGAGCATGGCGTTGGCCGCGTACTTGGTCATCTCGGCCGACTCGGGCGTCATCACGAGGAAGGGCCGCTCGGTCCGCAGGAACGGGGCGTACAGCTCGCGCAGCACTTCCGCCACGGCCGGGCCGCGGACGCCGACGACGACGCGGTCCGGCTTCATGAAGTCGTCGATCGCCGCCCCTTCCTTCAAGAACTCCGGGTTGCTGGCGACCTCGACGTGGCCGCACCCCTTCGCCGCCAGCCGCCCCGCGACCTGCGCGTTCGTGCCGACCGGGACGGTACTCTTCGTCACCACAACGCGCGACCCGGGCGGGCCGGGGGGGGCGTCGCGGAGGGCGTCGCCGATGGCGTCGGCGACGGCGAACACGGCCGTCAGGTCGGCGTCGCCGGCCTCGGACTGCGGGGTGCCGACGGCGATGAAGACGAGCCGGGCCGCCCGCACCGCGGTCGCCAAATCCGCAGTGAACGCCAGCCGCCCGTCGTCCTTGTTGCGGACGACGAGTTCTTGCAGCCCGGGTTCGTAGATCGGCAGGCGGTTGTCGTTGAGCGTCCGAATCTTGTCGAGGTTGTTATCGACGCACACCACGTCGTTCCCGCTCTCGGCGAGGCAGGTGCCGGTGACGAGGCCGACGTATCCGGTGCCGATGACTGCGACTTTCACGACGGTCCCTCGCGCTGCGCCCGCGTCTCCCGAATGAAGGGACGTTGTATCGGCCGGAACCGGGGCGGCGTCGGTCTGCTCCCCCACTCCCACACGGGACCGTGTCGAAACCCCGCCGCCCGCCGATCCTCTCACCCGCCCGGCGGCGGCGGCGGCGCGACGAGCGGGCCGGGGCGTTGCGCGGCGGCCGCGAACGCCCGGAGCACGGCTTCCCACGGCTCGGCCCAGTCGGTCGCCCCGGGCCGCAGGGCGTTCACCTCCCAGCGGTCGGCGGGCTTCTCGTAGTACCGCGGCGGGCGCGGCGGGTCGCCGGCGGGCGGCGGGCCGGGGACGAGGTACGCCCGGTCGTCGGTCTGGACGCGCCACTCCGACGCGCCGCCGAGGCCCAGCCCGGAACACGCATACGCGCGGACCGCCTCCGCCTCCCCGCGGGCGAGCGGCAGCAGGCTGTGGCCGTGGACGGCGGTGGGGGTGTCGCCGCCGAACAGGTCGAGCAGGGTCGGGGCGAGGTCGGCCGGCTGCGTGAGCGCTTCGACCCGCCGCCCGGCCTGCGCCGCGCCGGGGAAGCGGACGACGAACGGCAGGTGGACGAACTCGTCGTGCAGCCACGGGCGGTAGCGCCCGACCTGCCCGCGGTCGCCGAGCGGGTAGCCGCAGTCGGACGTGAGGAGCCAGGCCGCCGTCTGGTCCAGGCCGCGTGCGCGGAGTTGGTCGAAGATGCCGTCGAGTTCGGCGTCGAACTGCGACACGACGGCCGCGAAGGATTGGTGCAGCCGTTCGCGGGCGTCGTGGTCGGCCGGGTCGAACGGGCCGGTCGGCGGGTCGGTGATCGGGGGGACGACTTCTATCGGCACGACCGGCTCCGCGGCAGTCGTCACACATTCTTCATCCGCCACTTCCTCGTCGTCGTCGTCGTCGTCTTCCTCGTCCTCGGGTTCCACCGCTTCGGCTTCCTCAATGGCGTCCGGGTCGGCGCGGTACGCCGCGAACAGTTCTTGCGTCACGTCCCACGGCGGCAGCAGGCGGTCGGTTTCGACCCAGACGAGCCAGCGGGGGACTTCGGCGAGGCGGTCGAGCAGCGCCGGAAGCGACCGGACGAGGGCGGCGAGGGGGGAATCGTCGCCGGCGCGGGGGCGGGCGTCGAACACTTCGTCCCACCCGGCGTAGAACGTGGCAGGGGCGTCGTTCGCGGGTCGGTTCGCCCGCACGAGCGCGGTCCGCACGCCGGCGGCCTTGAGGTGCGCGAGAAGAATTGGGGCGGGCGGGTGGCCCGCGGGGTCGCCGGCCATCGCGGGAAGCTGGTGCCGCCCCGTCAGCCAGGCGCGGCCGGCGGCCGCGGGGTCGGGGCAGTCGGAGAGGTGGCGGTCGAAGACGACGCCTTCGGCCGCGAGGCGGTCGAGCCCCGGCGTGGCGACCCACTCGTTCCCGTATAGCCCCAGCCACCCGGCCGGGCACCCGCGCGCGACGACGACGATTGCTCTCATACCCCCCGGATTCTACCCGCCGGCCGCGGGTTCGGCCGGCCTCCCCGGAATCGCCGGGGCGAATAGTTTAACGGGGCGGCGACGCGCCCCCCGGTCCCACGCCCGCACCCCGAGAAAGGCGGCTCCGTTGCTCGGCCCGATCTTCATGCGGGAGCTCGTCACGGTGCCGCGCCGGGCCGGCCACTACGCCTCGCGGGCGGCCGTCGTCGGGCTGCTCGGCGTCCTCGGCATCACCACCTGGCAGGCGACCGTCGGCTTCTCCCGCGACGCCACCCTCGGCGAGACGGCGGCGTTCGGCCTGCTCCTCTTCCAGATCGTCGCGTTCGTGCAACTCCTCCTCACCATCTTCTTCGCGGCCCTGTCGGCGGCCGGCGCGGTGTCGCAGGAAAAGGACCGGCGGACGTTCGTCCTGCTCCTGCTCACCGACATGCGCGACTACGAGATCGTCCTCGGCAAGCTGCTCGGGGCGCTGCTGCCGATGGCGGTGCAACTGCTCGTCACCGCCCCCGTCCTCGCCATGCTCCTGCTCCTCGGCGGGATCGACCCGGAACAGGTGGTGCAGGCCGTGCTGATCCTCGGGGCGGCCGCCCTCGCCGCCGGGTCGCTCGGCGGGCTGGTCGCCCTGTGGCGCGAGCGGACGTTCCAGGCGCTGGCCCTGTCGGTCCTCTTCCTCGGCCTCTACTTCTGCCTGACGCAGGCCGTCGGGGTAATCGGCCCGGCCGTCGCCGGGGGCGTGGACTGGGAGGCGGTGCGGGCCTGGCTCGACCCGTTCGCCGCGATGCGGGCGGCCCTCGACCCGCCGGCCGCCGGGCGGGGCGGGCCGGCCCCGGCCTACGGGTTCGTCCTCGTCATGCTCGGGTGGGCAGGGCTGCTCAACGGCGTCGGCGTGTGGAAGCTGCGGGCGTGGAACCCGAGCGGCGAGCCGATCATGCAGCGCGAGACGGCCACGGCGGCGTCGGCCGACGAGACGGAGGAGGTGGAGAAGCGGGCGAAGGCCCACGCCGCCCCCGGCCAGGCCCGCGAGGTGTGGGCGAACCCGATCCTGTGGCGCGAGATCCGCACCCTCGCCTACGGCCGCCGCCCGCTGCTGGTGAAGGTCGCGTTCGGCGTGGTGCTGGCGCTCGTGCTGTACTTCGCGGCCGGCGAACTCGACCGCCCCGGCGGGCGGCCGGCCTTCGCCGCCGCCTACGGGCTGGTCCCGGTCGCCGTCCTCAGCCTGCTGCTCGTCTCGGCCCAGGCCGTGACCGCCGTCACGTCCGAGCGCGACGGCGGGGCGCTCGACGTGCTGCTCGTGACCGACGTGTCGCCGCACGAGTTCGTCTTCGGCAAGCTCCTCGGGGTGGCGTACAACACGAAGGAATACCTGCTCCCGCCCCTGCTCGTCGCCGTGTACTACGCGGCCCGCGGGGCGCTGACGCGCACCCCGCCCGACGCCGACCCGGGGACCACCTTCGCGGTCAACTTCGGCCCGCTGCTCACCGTCCTTGGGGCGCTGGTCGTGCTGCTCGCGTTCGCCGCCACGCTCGGGCTGCACGTCGCCCTGCGGGTCACGAACAGCCGGCTGGCGATCGGGAACACGCTCGGCACCGTCTTCTTCCTGTCGGTCGGGACGCTCATCAGCATCTACCTCATCGTCATCAACGGCGGGAGCTTCGCCAACCAGTGGGTGAGTTTCGTCGCCTTCCTGGTCCTCGGCGTCGGCGGGCTGCTCTACGTCCTCAGCGCCGACCGCCCCTCCCCCGCCCTCACGCTGGCGGCCGTCGTCTGCCCGGTCGCCATGTTCTACTGCGTGGTGAACGTCCTCATCGCCAAGCCCGGGACGGAGGAATCGGCCGACCCCCTCCTCCCGTTCCTGGCGCTGGGCGGGGCGTTCGGGTTCGCCATCTCGGCGATGCTGGTGCCGCTGCTGAGCGAGTTCGACGTGGCCCTCGGCCGGACGACGTTGCTGGCCGAAGAGTAGAATACCTGCCGCAACCAAGCCCACCCGTTGCAACGGGTGGGCTTTTTGCGTGGAGACGCACATGACCTTGCGATTGCTCCTGATCCTTTGCCTTACCGCGACGGCCGCCCGCGGCGACGAGCCGAAGTCGTTCCCCGCCGCCAAGCACGAAGGCGGCGAGCTGAAGTACGTGGACCGGGTGCCGGTGCTGATCCTGAAAGGCAAGCCGGCCGAGATGGGCGACCAGTTCGGCGTCCTGGCGATCCGCAACGCCCCGGACCTGACCGCCCTGCACCAGCAGTTCTTGAAGGACTCCGGGCAGGAGCGCATGTACCCGTACATCGTCAAGCTCGCCCGGGCGCTCAAGCCGAACATTCCGGCCGCCCACCTCGCCGAGATGGAGGCCGCCGCCCGTTCCGCCGACCGCGACGAGAACCGCCTGTACTTCGCCAACACCGTCGCCGACCTGTCGAGCGGCCTCGGGTGTTCGACGGTCGTGGTCGGCCCCGAGCGGAGCAAGACGGGTGCCCCCCTCTTCGGCCGCAACTTCGACTGGCTGCCGTCGAAGGGGATCACCGAGCACACGCTCGTCGTCGTCTACAAGGGCGAGGGGAAGCGGGCGTTCGCGGCCGTGACCGTGGCCCCGATCACCGGGGTGATTTCCGGCATGAACGACGCCGGCCTCGCGGTCACGATCAACGAGATCAGCCTCAGGAAGTCGAAGGACCGGGCGGCGTTCAACTGGAAGGGGACGCCGCTACTGTTCGCCTTCCGCCGGGTGTTGGAGGAGTGCGCCACCGTCGCCGAGGCGGAGGCGTTGCTGCGCGGCATGGAGCGGACCACGTCGGCGTGCCTGACCGTGTGCGACGCGGCCGGCGGGGCGGTGTTCGAGATCACCCCGAAGAACTTGGTGGTGCGGCCGCCCGAGAACGGCGTCTGCTGCTGCACCAACCACTTCCGGACCGAGGCGCTGACGTTCGACACCAAGTGCTGGCGCTTCGACAAGCTCGCCCCGCTGAGCGCCAATGGGAGCGACAAGCTGGGGGTGAAGGACATCTTCGGCCGCCTCGACGAGGTGCATCAGGGGAAGGCGACGTTGCAGAGCATGGTGTTCGAGCCGAAGGAACGGGTGCTGCACCTCGCCTACGGCGACGGCCCCGCCACCCGCCGCGACCCCCACCGCCTCGACCTGGGGAAGCTGTTCGACGAGAAGTGAGATGAGAGCCACCCGTTGCAACGGGTGGGCTTTGTCCGTCACACTTGAAGCACCCCCGTCTTGAACGCCCGCCCGTCGTCGTGTCGCGTCGCCACCGCGAGCGCCGCCAGTAGCACCGAGCGCGTGTCGTCCGGCCGGATGATCGCGTCCACCCACAGGCGGGCGGCGGCGTAGCGAACGTCGGTCTGGGCCTCGTAGCTCGCCTTGACCTTGTCGCGCAGCGCCGCCATTTCGTCCGCGTCCGGCTCGCGCCCGGCCCGCTTGAGCGCCTGCACCTGGATGTCGAGGAGGGTGCCGGCGGCCTGGTCGCCGCCCATCACGGCGTACCGCGCGCCGGGCCACGCGAAGACGAAGCGCGGGTCGAACGCCTTGCCGCACAGGGCGTAGTTCCCGGCCCCGAACGACCCGCCGGTGATGAGCGTCAGCTTCGGCACCACGCTGTTGGCGATGGCGTTGACCAGCTTCGCCCCGGCCCGGATGATCCCGGCCGCCTCCGAGTCCTTGCCGACCATGAACCCGTTGACGTTCTGGACGAACAGGATCGGCACCCGCAGCTGGTTGCAGTCCATCACGAACCGCGCGGCCTTGTCCGCCGAATCGACGTAGATCACCCCGCCGAACTGCCACGGCCCGTCGGGCGGCTTGACGCGCTTCTTCTGGTTCGCCACCACGCCGACCGCGACCCCACCGAGCCGCCCGTACCCGCACACCAGCGTCTGCCCGTACTCGGCCTTGTACTCGTCGAACGGGGCGTCGGGGTCGAGGACGAGTCTGAGCAGGTCGCGCGCGTCGTACTCGGGGGCCGTGGTGAACACTTCCCACTCCGAAAGCCCAGGGACAGCGGTCCCTGGGCTTTGATCCACCTTGACCGCGTCCGCCGGCAGCATCCCCACCAGCCGCCGCAACCGCTCCAGGCACGCCGCGTCGTCCTTCTCGCGGAAGTCGATGGTCCCGCTGATCGCCGCGTGCATCCTCGCCCCGCCGAGCGATTCCGAATCGACCACCTGCCCGATGGCCGCCTTCACCAGCGCCGGGCCGGCGAGGTACAGGCCGCTCCCTTCGGTCATCAGCAGCGTGTCGCACAGCACCGGCAGGTAGCCGCCGCCGGCGACGCAGTTGCCCATGATCGCGGCGAACTGCGGGACGCCCGCGGCCGAGATGACGGCGTTGTTGCGGAAGACGCGGCCGAAGTCGTCCTCGTCCGGGAAGACCTCGTCTTGGAGTGGCAGGAAGACCCCGGCGGAATCGACGAGGTAGACGAGCGGGAGGCGGTTTTCGAGGGCGATGCGCTGCGCCCGCAACACCTTCTTGCAGGTCATCGGGAAGAACGCCCCGGCCTTCACCGTGGCGTCGTTGGCGACGACCATCACCCGCCGCCCGGCCACCGTCCCGACGCCCGTGACCACCCCGGCCGACGGCGCGCCGCCCCAGTCGGCGTACATGCCCCACGCGGCCCACAGGCCGAGTTCGAGCCAGTGGGTTTCGGGGTCGAGGAGCGCGGCGACGCGCTCGCGGGCGGTCAGCCGGCCCTTGTCGTGCTGCCGGTCGATCGCCTTCGGCCCCCCGCCGAGGCGGATGGCGGCTTCGTCCGCAACGAGGTCGGCCGCCGCGAGTGGGGTGGACATACCGGGCATTATACGGCGGCGCGCAGCGGCCGGGCGAGCGCCCGCAGCTCGGCCAGGATCGGGCCGCGCAGGGCGTTCTCCGTCTCCAC
>Ga0105048_10019457_pt1 | contig 10408 bp, 9 predicted proteins | sample MAT05_FD_78382 | JGI IMG/M metagenome (GOLD analysis project Ga0105048, IMG submission 78382) | Freshwater microbial communities from Lake Fryxell liftoff mats and glacier meltwater in Antarctica - MAT-05 | ecosystem: Environmental > Aquatic > Freshwater > Ice > Liftoff microbial mat | place...
AAACTAAACGATTGCCCAATTCCAACTCTGGAATCTACGTACGCACTGTTGATTTGTCCCGCTTCGAGCATGGCATTGGCTTGCGGCAGATTCTTTGCCGTTTTTATCAATGCTTGCTGATAATCGGCCATCAATTTTTCATTTTTGACAGAAAGGTTGTTTTTCAATGCCGTATCAATGGCTGCTTTCAGGCTAATGGGAGTTTGTGCTTGGGTTTGATTTCCTGCAAGACATCCAATTAGAAGAATAGACGCAAGTGGAATGGCTTTTTTGCCTACTTTTTCAAAAATCATGTACAAAACAGGCAAGACAAAAAGCGTCAGAAAAGTGGCAATCAGCAAGCCACCGATAACCACCGTAGCCAACGGACGCTGTACTTCGGCACCTGCGCCGTTGCTGACCGCCATGGGCAAAAAACCGAGCGAAGCCACAAAAGCCGTCATCAGCACGGGGCGAAGGCGTACTTTGGTTCCGTTCAGCACAATGCTTTTGACATTGTCTAAGCCTTCCGCTTTGAGGCGATTGAATTCGGCAATCAACACGATACCGTTCAATACCGCTACGCCAAACAAAGCGATAAAACCAACGCCAGCACTGATGCTGAAGGGCATACCCCGGAAGGCCAAAAACAAAATACCTCCAATGGCCGACAGCGGAATAGCCGAGTAAATCAGCAGGCCCTGTTTGACCGAATTGAAGGCAAAAAAGAGCAATAAAAATATGAGTATCAACGAAACGGGAACGGCAATCATTAACCGTTGTTTGGCAGCATTGAGATTTTCAAATGCCCCGCCGTAGGTAACGTAATACCCCGTTGGAAAACGTAAGTCCTTGCTTACTTGGCTTTGTAGTTCTGTTACAATGCTTTGTACATCTCTACCTCGGACGTTGAACCCAACCACAATACGGCGCTTGGCATCTTCGCGTTGGATTTGATTGGGTCCTTCTTTGATTTGCACCTCGGCCAACTGATAGAGCGGAACTTGTGAGCCACTGGGTGTGGGTATCAGTAGATTCTGAACGTCGGTGACATCTTTTTTTTGCTCGCCGCCGAGGCGCACCACCAAGTCAAAACGTTTTTCTCCTTCAAAGACCATGCCGCTGCTTTGTCCCGCAAAAGCCGTATTGACCACCCGGTTGATGTCGGCAATGTTGAGGTTATATTGGGCAATGGCATTGCGATTGTACTGAATGATGATTTGCGGAATGCCCGATACGGTCTCAACGTACAGGTTTTTGGCCCCGTCTATTTTGCTGATGATATTGCCAAGTTTACGGGCGTAGGTAGCCAATGTATCCAAATCTTCGCCAAAAATCTTGCACACTACATCCTGCCTTGCACCCGTCATCAACTCATTGAAACGCATCTGAACGGGAAACTGAAAGCCTACCGTTAGTCCAGGGATTTCGGCCAGAGCTTTTCCCATTTTTTCGGCCAATTCATTAAATGTTTTGGCCGAAGTCCATTCACTTTTATCTTTCAAAATCACCATCATGTCACTGGCATCCATGGGCATGGGGTCAGTGGGAACTTCGCCACTGCCGATTTTGGTCACCACTTTCAGAACTTCAGGAAAGCGCGTTTTTAGGATATGAGCCGCTTTTTGGGTGCCAACAATGGTCGTCGTCAGGCTGCTGCCTGTCAGTACTCTTGTATCAACGGCAAAATCGCCTTCTTCCAGGGCAGGGATAAATTCGCCACCCAAGGTGGTAAACACCCAAATAGCCACCGCAAAAAGAGAAATCGTAGTAATTAGAACGATTTTGGGGAAATCAACCACTTTGCTCAACGCAGTTTGGTAGGCATTTTCCACTCTGGCCATGAGTTTATCCGAAAAATTGGGCTGATGTTTGATTTTTTTGCTTAGAAAAACCGAACTCATCATCGGGATGTAGGTAAGCGATAAAATAAAAGCTCCCAACAGCGCAAAAGCCACCGTTTGGGCCATGGGTTTAAACATTTTTCCTTCAATGCCTTGCAACGTAAAAATAGGCAGATACACCACCAAAATGATGATTTGTCCAAACACAGCACTGTTCATCATCTTTCCCGCCGAATGATTTACTTCTTCATCCATTTGGGTTTGGCTTAGGTGGGTAAGGGTGCTAAATTTCTTATTATGAGCCAATTGGTGCATGACAGCTTCCACAATAATCACCGCACCATCCACAATCAATCCGAAATCCAAGGCACCCAAACTCATTAAATTGCCGCTGACACCAAACAGATTCATCATAATAATGGCAAACAGCATAGCCAATGGAATGACGGACGCCACCAAAATACCCGCTCTGAAATTTCCCAGAAACAGCACCAAAACCAAAATCACAATCAACGCCCCTTCCAATAGATTCTTTTCGACCGTGCCGATGGCATTGTTGACCATTTTGGTTCGATCCAAAAATGCCTCAATGACCACTCCTTCGGGCATGGTTTTCTGGATTTGAGCAATGCGTTCTTTTACATTTTTGATAACGTCGCTGCTGTTGGCCCCTTTCAACATCATCACCACTGCTCCGGCTACTTCGCCTTGGTCGTTGTAAGTCATGGCACCAAAGCGAGTGGCGTATCCAATTTTAACATTGGCTACATCGCCAATGAACAGAGGTGTACCTCCACTGAGACTTTTGATGGAAATGTTTTTGATGTCTTCCATTCCGCCAACCAGCCCTTCGCTTCGGATGTACAGCACCGTTGAAGCTTTCTCAATATAGGCACCTCCTGTGTTTTGGTTGTTGTTTTCGAGGGCCTTAAACACGTCATTAATGGTAATGTTGTAGGCTTGCAATTTATTGGGGTCCACTTCAATGGAATACTGCTTGAGTTTTCCGCCAAAACTGCTGACTTCGGCCACGCCTTTGACGCCCAGCAACTGCCGACGCACCACCCAATCCTGAATGGTACGCAGGTCGGTTTCGTTGTATTTGCCTTCGTAGCCCTCTTTTGGGCGAACAACATACTGGTAAATTTCGCCCAAACCTGTGGTAACTGGCCCTAACTCAGGCACTCCAACACCTTGAGGGATAATGGATTGTACTTTCTGTAAACGCTCGGACACCTGTTGTCGAGCCCAATAAATATCGGTGGCATCGTCAAATACAATGGTAACCAACGACAGACCGAAACGGGAGAAACTTCGGATTTCCTGCATCCCAGAAATGTTGCTGTTGGCCTGTTCGATAGGAAATGTAATGAGCCGCTCTATGTCCGTAGCGCCAAAAGAAGGTGCAATGGTAATGACCTGAACTTGATTATTAGTAATATCAGGGACGGCATCGATGGGTAGTTTGGTCACCTCGTAAGCGCCATACCCTACAAGGGCCAGAATAAAAAGCCCGATGATGAGTTTGTTCCTCACCGAAAACTCAATGATTGAATTTAGCATAAAATTAGTATTTAATGAAACAACAGAACATCCCCATCAAAACCGATGAAGGATAAATAGGGAGACGCACGTCTCAGAAATGATTCATCAAAGGGTTCGAGGGGGTTGCCAGATAGAGCCCAAATAAGCCGAGAGGATGTGGGAATCCGAATAAAATGAAGATTTTTCTTTGGAAAGAATGACGACGCTCGGTAATAAAGGGATAAATGTCAAGAAAAAGTAAAAAGGGAATTGAAACGATGCAAAGCTATCGTGCGATTGAAACGGCAGTTGTTGGTCTCTTTCGGAGTCGCCGTCGTCGGTGTGGTCAACGGCGTAGTGATGATAAAGAAACTGAAAAAAGGAAATCGAAGGCTTTCTTTGTTGGTGTTCCTGAAAGTGTAACACCAGCACAGGCAATTTCAACAGCTGACTACATTCGGTTGCCGAAAACAGGTAAGTGGTTAAAAGAAATATAGAAATCGGTTTTTTCATTGATAACTTCTTAAAAAGCCTTCTCTCGGCAACCCAATTGTAAGGCTAACATCGGAGAAGTCAATGATACAATGAAAACGAGTACCAATAAATGACTTCGCGCATTTATCCATTACTTATTAGTCATTTTTTGCCCCTTTTAAAATCCACTTTTGAACCACCAACAATTGACAATCGGTGAGTTTTCCACTGGGTGGCATGGTCGAATAGCCTTGCTGAGAGGTCATTGAGCCAAATAGTCGCTGATTATCAACGTAAATTTTTACACTATTATAGTTATCTAATATAACACTCCCCGATGCTGCCCCTATTTTATGGCATCCTACACAGTAAGTCTCAAGCATAGGTTTTACTGATTTTGAGAAAGTCACATTAGCTGTATCTACACTTACGTTACAAATAGTTTCTTTGGCTCCTTGTTGAATCCATTTCAAAAACAAATCGGTTTGGGCTTTGGAAAGAGGCCCCAACGGAGGCATACGGTCTTCGCCAGTAACCATCATGACTTGATATAGCTTGCTGCTGAGGGGGTTACTGGTATTGACACCTTTGCTCGTAATGGTTTTATAACTTGTGAGTTCATACCCGTCGGCACGGCTTTTGGCATCGTGGCAGCCGCTGGTGGCGCAATTACTCGCAATCAGCGGAAGGATTTGGGTGTTAAAGCAAACCTGGTCACTAGGTGTAGTGTTTGGGGTAATGGTACAGGCAAGGGTCACGGCTGTTGCGGTATTCGTACCATTGGCGGGATTGGTCGGGTCGAGTGTAGAGGTTGAAGTGGTTTCAGGCGTGGGCTTTTCGTAAAGACAAGAACCCAACACACCAACAATGCTAATAAAAAGAAAGATTTTGAGTGCTTTCATGGCGTTATTTTTTAGGAGTTAGCGCAAAACGGTTTTTCACAGTCAAGGATTCGGCAATTTTAGCTATGACCAAGGTAGGAATATCTATTTTGTGGTCTGCGAGTTTGACATCGAAATTACAAACGAGCGTCAATTGATTTGGTGCTACTGTCAACTTTCCCTTCAACGTGCGTTCTTGTTTTATCCCGTGCATTTCCAAAATCCCTTTAGCGGTTATGTCGTATGTTCCTTCTTTTTGATAATCAATTACTTCTTGAATTTTCCCTTTGAAGGTCGAATTGGGGAACTTTTCAGTTTCCATGTAGTTTTCGTTGAAGTGCTCTTCCATGAGTTTGTTAGGGAAATGAAACGCCACATTCTGAATTCTCACGGCTACTTCCGAAGTCGAAGTGTTGATAATAGCAGCCACCTGTTTATTGAGGGCAGAGATATTCTCTAAAGGGGTTTCGGAGAAAAAACTCGTTTCGCCCAATTGCGTTATAAACAATTGAGACTTTGCTTGGAAAGCAACGAACTGTATGGTAATCAATGGTATAACAAATCGAAATTTCATAATTGTTTGATTTTTGGAATAAATTTACTTGTGTATTTTCTTGGCACTTTTATCAAAACTAAAGACTCTTGAGATATTGAATCCGTAGAAAATATCGCCGTTTTGCCACAGTCCTTCGGTTTGACCAATGAGGTATTTTTCGGTCATTCCCTTTGAGTTGGTGAAGTGCAGTTGGAATACATGGCCTCCCGTTTCGATGTCGAAGCCGATGGAAAGGGCATTTTTAAACTGTGGGTCGCGTAGGGAAACTCCACCTGCTGAGGTAGGAGTGTAGTAATATTCTACGTTGAAAGACGTACGGCGCGTCAACTTGAAGCGTCCGCCCATACCCAAACTGTATAAAGTATTGGCGTCATTTTCAGTTTCTACTTTGTTGCGGTGGAGTATCGAAGGGGTAAGCTGTAACGAAACCCGCTCCCCAAATTTTCGGGCAATCAATACCTGACCGCAATAGGTTTGGCGTTCTAAATTGTTAAAAAAACGTGCATTAGCCTGGGAAGGCAAGGTGTTGGTATAGGCCGCCGCCAACAATGCCACGGTGATAGGCATTACTTTGGCGCCAGATGATTGCTGCAATAGTTTGTATTTGGCATAATAATCATAAGTTTTTTGGTAACTGTTGCGTCCCACACCTACGGTGAGACGGTTAGTAAGACCAAATTCAAAGCCCAAACGAATTTGAGATTGATCCAAGCCAAACAATTCCTGATAGCCCGAATTCAATGCACCGAATCGGTGCGAGATTCTGAAATCAAGGTGCTTGGGGGCAACAGTCTCAATCGAATGACCCGATACAATACGGCTCGACTTAAAGGTGGCCGAGGCGTAGCTTATAACGGGTTTTTGTATTTTATTGAGTTCATCCAGCAAGTCATCTTGGGCTTGTGAGACAGTAGAAGTAAAACTAATCAATAAAAGAAAGAGATATTTTTTCATTGGGATGGTGTTATGAAGTGTCAGGCTTTTTTTTGCCTGATACGATAAAGAGAAGTTAAGCTGCTTTGATGGTGAGGGTAGTGCCGCTGAGCACTGTCGGATAGAGGGTCAACCCTTTTTTGCCTTCGGTATTCAGACCTTTCCCCGTATTGTCGAAACGAGCCCCGTGGGCCGTGCAATGAAATTCGCCTGATCTATATGTGATTTCGCGTCTTTGTTCATGACTGCAAATGAGTGTTACAGCCACATACTTATCTGTACCAGTACGAGCTACCACTACACTTTGGGACGAAAGCACCACGTAGCCATTGTTGGATTTGAGGGCTGCGTATTTGCTGTCGGCAAGGTCGAGGGTAACGTCTCCTCCTAAGGGCGTGACTGCCGAATCATTTTGGCAACTTGTCAGGCTATTTCCTGCACAGTAGACGGCCACAAGGGTAGCACCTTTTAATCCTAAATTTTTCAAAAATGTATTGCGGTTGATTTTCTCTTGGTTGGTCATTTCACGTGTTTATTAAAGTACTCTTTTGTATTTCGTCAGTAAGACTGTGTTTTCCATAAAAAGGTGGGGTGAAGCACAAAAAAAAGTGTCTGATTGCTTTTTTGCTTTTGCGGGGATTTTTTTCCTGCAAAGGTATTGGCGGTGAAAACACCACCAATGGCTTAAACACTGGCAATGCCTTGGGAGATAACTAAAAAAGTCGTGTAATTGGTGAGCGGAGTATAGTCGTCAAACAAGCATCTTGCGCTAGTCTTACCTGTAAATTTACTGGAGGTGATAAGTGGTATTAATCGTCTTTTTTCCTTTCCGAATTTTCAGCGGGATTTGTTGGGTTACTACTAATTTCGGTATGCCTGATTTGTCCTCCTAAATAGCCCGTTCGGGCAATTAAGCCAAAACTTACCAGTGAAAGTAGAAAAGCAATGATTGCCACCGTCCGCGTGAGTGGTGATTTTTTAAGGGTTAAAAACAGTCCAATGAGTGCCACAACACCCAGTGCAATCAAAGCTATCAATGAAATTAAGGCAAAATCTTCGTGTTGTTTTATGGTAGATTCAATAACCCCTTGGATGTTTTCAACTGTTTCTTCTGCCGCTTCTCCTGTCAAATAGGCAATACCAGCTCCAATCGAAGAGATAATAAAAAGATTACAGGCGGCTATTTTTGTTTGATTACTCTTAGTCCACAGGCCGTGTGCTAAAACAAGTCCTCCGAATAGGGAACCGAATATCGGACGGTGCGTAATCAGGAGATGTATATGGGCCTGATTCATAATTATTCGAATTTGATAAATTTTACGCGGTCAGTTAAAGAAAAGTCGCAATGCTTTGGTGCTGTTGAGTAGGTATTCATGCAGGTTTTCCTTTGTTGTTTTCATAGTGAATTCTGGTTTGACGGAAGGCACCGTTGCTCCAGCGTCCTCAATCACTGCCTTATGATTTATGGAATGAATATTTTCAGCGGCTGAAACAGCGTTATAAAGCAACGCAATATTATGATACCCCCCTTCCTCTGCCTTTTTGGAAAAAGCAACGTATTTAGCAACGGCAGTTATCTCACCTTTATAGGCTGATTGCATATTCGCAATGGTCTTGGCTTCCGCCTCCATGTGTTGTTTTGTGGTAATTGTGTCAGCTGCTGCTATTTTGTTCTCGCAAGACACTGTTAAAATAATGGATGATGCGAAAGACAGACCGTGGGCATTGAAGGTCTTTTTCATGTGGACTGTCAGTTAGAATTTTAACAGTGCAAAGTCGACACCTTTCTTTCTTCAAAGTATTACACAAAGCTTGAGTATTGTTACAACATTCACACGTTCCGCCTTTGCAGGGTGTTTTTCACTTGCAAAGGTATTGGTGGGGACAAGACTGCCAACGGCATTATTTTCTCAATTGATATTTCAGTCCGAAACGACCTCCAAATCCGCTTACAAACGTCCGAAGAGGCAAGTTTTGAACCATAGTACTGATGTCGGTTTGATAGTAGGGCTCTCCAAACATATGCCAATGTTTGCCATAACGTATTTCTGCTCCTAAGCCTACATTGAATCCAAAATGCGGCTTTGTATTTTGAAAATGGGTGAGTGTGGTGTAAAAATCGTGACCGTCGGGTTCATAAATCTCTACTTTCATTTGCTGTTTTGTAGGGGTGGCCCAATAGCCCCCAGCCAAGGCATAGAGTTTTAAATCCATGTTTTTTTGTTCAAGCCACCGTAGTTTTTGGTTGTAGAAATCATATTTAAAAGCGAAGGGAATTCGTAAAGATTGCACGAAATTGTCTTCGTCTCCTTCGATGACCACACTGCTGCCCACCGTTGGGTTGGACGTGTAGAAATCCCCCGGGATTTGTGCAATGCCAAAGACCGTTTTTTTGAAGAATGTGGGCTGGCCGTTTACATCCTGTGCAACGAGGGTTTCCTTACCGGGTCCTGCTGAATGTTCAAAGCGAATGGTTTGGTGTTCCAGGCCAGTCAAGAGACTTAGTTTTTCGGAGATTTTTATGCCCATACGCACCCCCGCTACTTGAGTACTTGTAACCTTTTCATGGCCAAATTCAAAAGCATCAATTTCGTCTCGTCTAAGATTAAGTTTATTTTGTTCCGGGGCATAATAGGCACTTATGGAAAGCCGATCAATGAAAGGCTGACGAGGTTTTTTAGGTTTTGCAGTTGGTTGACTCGTAAGTTTATAGTGAATTTTAGGAATCTTCAAGTGCGGCTCAATTGAATAATTCAACGGCTCTAAAAAATCAAGATTCAGTAAGTTAGTTTTTGCACCCATCAACGCCTCTGGCGTATGGTTGAGGTCGTCCGTAGGCGGTATGCTGATTTCGGTCGGGCCTTGGTCTTCAGACGTATTTTGACCATTAGATTCAGTAGTACCGGCCTGTTTTGGGCGATTTAGCTTTTGGCCAAGGGCTTGATTTCGGGTAGTGCGGCGTTTAAGATTATCAGCCCTGTTATTTCCAACTACATCTTTTGAGTCGTACGGGCTATTTTTAGAAATCCCACTTTCGGAGTTTAAGTTATCTTGATTATTTTCACTTAAAGTAGTTGTTTCTTCATTCTGGGAGGTTTTAGGATGCTTATTAGTTTTAAGTTGATTATCAATGGATTCTGGATTTTTTTGACTGAAATCAGACCCGTCGCCGATGGATTCTGGAATGGGGACTCGAATATAAACCCGCTCCGTTCGGGTAATATAAACGGTGTCGGTCTGTTTGACTTTTAGTATCTGCTGAGCTAGCGACTCTTGCCGTACGGGGGCGTTGTCTTTCAGCAACACATACCCAGTACTGCCCAACAGCAGCATGACTATGCCCAAGGCCGCTTTAAGCCAGCCATTTTCTATTCGCAGTCGGCCCAACTGTATTTGGAGAACGTTGGCCCGCATGGTATCCAAGTTGGCCGTGGGTGGCTCGAACGACATCCGTTCAATCATCGAACGAAAGGTTTCGTCCAGTTTGTGTGGGTCTTGCTCGCTCATATCGAACGGGGTTTAGCTTCTTTGTTCATGGTTAAAACTTTCTTCTGCAGCAGCCGACGGGCATCTTGCAAGTTGGACTTGGAGGTACCTTCGCCAATACCCAATTGCTTGGCGATTTCACGGTGTTTGAATCCTTCAAAAACGTATAGATTAAACACCATACGGTAGGACGGGGGCAAGGCTTGTACCAAAAGTAATAATTCTTCGGCAGAAAGCCGGCTTTCAATATCTTCGTCAGCGATGGGCTGAGAATGGTCGTTTAGCAATGAAATGTTATCCAACTGAAAGCCTGGTTTAACATTTTTTTTGTAATGTTCGAGTGAAACATTGACCATAATCCGTCGTACCCAACCTTCAAACGACCCTTCATTTCGAAAACGGTGTAATTCCTGAAAAACTTTCATAAACCCTTCCTGCAAAAGGTCTTTGGCGTCTTCATAATCACTCACATATCGCTTACACACCACCATCATTTTGGGGGCATATTGCTGGTAGAGGCGTTCATAAGCGAATGCTTCGCCTCGTAAACAGGCTTTTATAAGCTGACTTTCCGGCAAAATAAAATACAGTTTAATGATACATCATGTGAGCATATAATCTATTTGGAGAGTCTTATTTTCATTACGAGTGTCAGTTTTAAGAATGAATATTTCCAATATAACACAAGATAAAAAAAGACACAAAAGGGTGGGGTGATGGATAAAATATAG